>Ga0182030_10001059_pt1 | contig 55455 bp, 71 predicted proteins | sample 812S3MmetaG_FD_121299 | JGI IMG/M metagenome (GOLD analysis project Ga0182030, IMG submission 121299) | Permafrost microbial communities from Stordalen Mire, Sweden - 812S3M metaG (Illumina Assembly) | ecosystem: Environmental > Terrestrial > Soil > Wetlands > Permafrost | place: Sweden...
AACTTCATGATGTTCGGGCTTTTTTTAAAGAAAGGGAGGAGGAATACAAAACCCAAAAAACCTTAAAAAACCAGCGGCTAGAAAGAATTAAAGCGAATCAGGCAAATTCCAAAAAAAAAAAAAAACTCAAGCAACAAAGAGATTGGGAATTGTTTGCAAAAGAGGAAATGGTGCTGATTGAGCGTCTTCTAGAACTGCGGACGAAAAAAGAGCAGCTGGAAGCTGACGTGATAGAATATGAAGAATGGGCAATTTTAGAGTTGGAGGAAATTTCAAAGTTGCAGGCTCTTGGACAAAGCGACCCTGGAAGGGTTGTATTACCTGAGTGAATAACTCTAGAGTTGGTTCAGGATCATTCGTGGGGTGGTCAATATGGGGGTTTGAGGCTGTCAATCGCATAGTATATGGTTATTGCATGTCTCCAGGCTTCAAGAAGTGAATTTCTCGAAGTAACATTTCAGCCTTATCATTTGGTTCTTATCTGAGGTGAATTTGTCGCGGATTCGTGAAACAAAAAATTACTTGAATCTTGCTAATGCCGAAGGCCTACTTTCCTAAATGTGCATGAGAGACGAATTTCTTTGCATAGCCCTTGCTTCTACTAATTGCAGAAACATGAGCCTCAAATCTACTTCTCAGGGGCATAGGCTGAGTGCTTCAGCCCTGATCAGCTCATCCAGTGTATCACCTCTACCTACACAAGTCCTCGGGGCCACTCTTCCTGAAGAGCTTGTCCTCAAAATCTTCGCTCATCTCGGGCCAGTCTCTTCAACATGTCTCGGCCTGACTTGTAAACAACTTTATACCATACACAGACAGATTCATGGCAGGGTCGATTTATACGCCACAGAGACCGTCAAGACAGATTTTCGAGAGGTCAAAGCTAGATTGCACTACTACATACGACCATTCATGTGGCGCGCAAAATTAGTCTGGGGAGGCAGATATAACTTGGACTTCATCTCGCAGAAAAATCACTACAGGGAGGCCGGTCTTGTGAGAGGTCTCGAAAAGAAGCGAAGCCAAGCAAGAGAGGAGTACCGCCAAAGAGCGATTCATGACGAAGATAAGGTACATAGGGCGAGACGCGAGGCGGGGAAGTGCTTGGATGTGGGTCGACGTAAGGAAATACTCATGGATTTGGGCGCAATGGAGCGTGATATGTTGTATAAACAAGATGATTTGTGGATGTATATCAGAGCGTTGGAGTACAAGTTGGAGAAGGCGGGTGATTGGTTCTATCTTGATGATGAAGACGATCGAGATATGAGGGCTCTTGGGCTGCTGGATCCGGGTAGAATGGAAATGGGCTATTACAGGGACGTCGAACCACAAACTGAGATTCTTTGAGACGTCGACATCAGTGGATATTTCGGGGGGAAACAGGAATATGTCACGCTGTTGTGTTAGTTTATCTTAACCTGTAGCTGGTAACAGTGATACAAAGAAGGCTGCTAGTGGAGTTGCTCATCCAGTGTGATCTGAATGTACAACGTGTCTTCCTACCTCTTGAGCTCTACTTAACAAAATGTGAAAGTGTACCAATGTACTCGAGCCTCGTGTACTGGTACTCCGTCCAATTACGCGAATGCGTCGTTCGTGCTTAAGCTCCGTTCGGCAGTCTTCCGTCTGATTCAATCTGAATGTATCCAATATCTTCAAGCTTTATCCAGTAATACCTCCAGGTCGAAGCAAGGTGGACTATTAAGCGAGCGCCGAAAAGGGGCAACTAGGCCCCGTTCATCTGAATGTCCAAATTACGTTTTGAACGGGACCTATTCGTGTGAGAACTAGTCAAATATTTGAGATTCCAACCACTGTTGTCTGAAATCGACAAGAATATTCGCAAAACACACCTTACATGGATCCACCGACGATTTCTGACGACGCTCAAGAGAATGAGAAATTCCCCTGCCAAGACAGTGCAATAATCCTGTCAAAGACTGCTGGTAGCGTAGCAGGTAAGTCGCATTTAACTTCCATAACTAGCCGTGTCATTGTTTTAATCAAGAACGCACAATAGAGAGACCATCCCTTGGCGGAAACCTCCCCGACGAAATTTATCTTCGAATATTCCACTTTCTTACGCCGATACCCTCTACGTGTCTCGGCTTGACTTGCAAGAAGCTCTACGGAATACATCACGAGATCTATGGTCGAGTCGGCATCAGAGAATCAGAGAAAGTAGATCATGAAGACATTCCTATTAGGTTGCACTTCTTCCTACGCGCTTGGATGTGGCGAGTCGCCAGAGCTTCCTGGGTTCTCTCAAACAGAAGCAATGGAGCTTTGGTGTGGGGTTTCTTTCCGTATGAGAAGCGGAATGGGGGAACTGAAAGAATTCACTTGCTCAGAAGGCTGTTGATGGATGCAACTATTGCCCGGTCCAAGAGAATTGAAGTGCAGAAAGAATTCCGGCGCCAGCGATTGTGGTCCCTGATGGGAGCGGCGAGCGACATTCGTAACCAGATGGATAGTAGGGAAGCCTTGATCACTCGTTCGCGTCGAGAAAGGCTTGCGCTCTTGGAGGAAGAGAACGCTTTGCAAGACGAACTCAATGAAGCCGAAAGTCTGCTCGACTATGGAGAGATGGAGGCTAAATTTATGACGAGCCTAGGCATTACAGTGACAAGGGCCATGAAGAGTCCGAGGTTATAAAGTGAGAAATAATATACGTGAGCACTTGGTGGATTTCCGGTTCTAGGAGTGACTATTCTAGAAACACTGAGTACTTCACATGCATGCAAGGCCAAACAGTGTTTAAGGAAATGTGTCTGTCTGTTTCATCGCTGCAAAACCAAGCTTTACTGATACCCCATCTGATCATATTGTACCAAGGTTTTGCAAGCAATGCGCTGCTCGCTGAATAATGTTAAAGCATGCAAATCCTTGGATCTCCAAATTCAATAGACTTGAGAATGCAATGCAAATATCTGATTCTGTTATTAAACGTCAAAAGAAAAGGGCTATATTGGCCTCCCTAACTACGCAAGATCTAATGCATGATTCCAATGACATGATCTCGATTCATTAGAAGCTTGGTAAAAAGGCAACAGGGATATACAAGGAGATATTTTTGGGAAGGGAAGGAAACCCCAGCATTCCATGATTGAAGGAAGCACCATGACCACCCAAGATCTCAGAGAATCAAGGCTGGTATTCAAAGAGCAAAGTTCTTCGAACCCAGCCTTCATTCCAGGGTCAGATGACCATGCCTTGACGCGGTGAATTGACATCTTAATCATGTTTAATGCAGAGGTAATGCCTGACATTTTCGACGAAGTACTTGCGCAGGAATTGATCGATATCAAGAAGTATGTAGTTGCCGTCGAGATGGAAACTAAATTATCTTCCTTTTGGAGATCACTTACCGATTATATGATTGGCAACCCGTCCAAATTCGCCTTGATAGCATGGTCCATATTTTTCATGAGGGAGGAGTTCTCGACGTGGGCATCCCGACGGCCAGATCTCCGTGGTTGAGGGGCCGAGAAGCTCGTTTTCTGGTTCATTACCGCACGGCAATGGGATTTGACGGAACATCGGGCGCTTTTCAACTAATACCACAAGACTCCGGCACTTGGGAATCCTTGATATACATTCCACTTGCCTCACTCATATCTATGGACCTATCGCTCTAGCCAGAGTTCTATGATCTGTATTCGCCTCCTCGCAAAACTCCTGTGTGGCCTACAAACGCATCCAATCTGAATTTGCTCCTCAATTTCTCTATCCTTATTCGCCTCCTTGAAGGATTATAGTCTAAGCCATGTCAACAAGTAAAGTACACGTACTCTCTCATGCACGTAGAATTTAATCATTGCGAATGTTATCTCGCGTCCTCCACTTCCTCATTATCTCCCCTCTCATAACGCCCAGAACTTAATATATCTCCACCTCCTACCCTGCCCTGCGCTCCATTTCATGCACTCAAAATTTAAATTTGTATTAATCCGCCCTTCCCTTTATCCCCCTGTCCCTCCAGATCAGTTTTCACCGGCCTTCATTTCGACAAACCTCTCTTCATCTACCTCCCCCGGTCACCTCCTCTGCCCTCCCCGTCAGTCAATGCCATTTTCCTCCTCGTCCACTTTCCCGTTGAGCTAAACATATTCTCAAACTCCCTTCTCCTCAAATTCAACACTTTCCCTATGACCCCTGTTGTATCGACATCTTTCCTCTGATTCTTGATGCAAACACAAAATCCTCCTTCACGTTGACCCTCGCCTCCTGGACTTCGCGGTCGGGGAGTTGAATATCTCCGAGCGCATTATTTCGTGGTTTCTGGAATGCAATTCACGTAATCATTTTTGGCATACTTGCAACTAGAGAATAAGCTTCAGAGTGACAGCAGAAAAACTTTATGCATTAGGAAGGTCCGAAAGAGCAATATTTGAGGAGTACTCACCCACCATTCATATTACAGTAGTAATATGAATGGTGGGTCTGGCATTAGTCATCGATTATGCAACCGAGAATCTTAACCACACTTCACTTCGAAATCATTCATCAGAAATACCACATTATTATTCACAACTTATATACATCAACGAGTTCCACCACTTCCCTCCTTGTATATCATCAATGCGACTCCCGTCGGCTCTCCAGACTAAGCTGAAGGTTCGTAGCCGGCACCACGGACAGGTGGGAGTTCGACTTTACCGGCCGTCAGCAACGCGACCTTGACTAGAAAATTACTCAATCTAGACAGTCAGTTGCTAACCCAGGTTGGGCCTGGGAAAAAAAAGGGGAAAGACAGCAACCGCGAGAAGTAGCCTACTTCTTGTTCGCCGCCTTTGCCTTTTTCTTGAGAAACGTGAAGTCCTCCATCTGCTGGGTAATTTCCGCCGCATTCAGAAACGCTCTGCTACATTCTCGCGAAAGAAACTCTCTCGCCCAAATGTGCTCGTCTGAAAGAGCGTCATACCTCATATGAGAAACTTCTTCACCCGGCTTAAAGCCCTCTTTTTGGAGCCTCAAGAGGTCAGGATCACCGAATTCATCATCATCATCCTGGCCCCGTTCCTCACTGGGCGCGGCTTTTAGAATCAATGGCTCGAGGGCGCGTTTCTTCTTCTTAGCCAGCTCGGGTTCCGAAATTGCTTTCAGTCCAGACCGATAAGTAGCCAATTTCCTACAACAAGCCATGAAGACTTGCCTCGTCATTTTATCGAGGTCCCTCTCTTTAGCTCTGTTCCTGGCTTTCACCAAATATGCCTGATGCTCAGGGGTAACCGCTGGGGCAGAGGTAGCCTCTGAGGCTTCAGGAGTAGAATTGGTGGCACCGGCAACGGGAGTAGCAGGAGCAGTAGCTTCAGTGCTAGTCTTTGTCCTTTCGTAGAAGCTGGGACTGTACCATTTCAATGATCCGTCTCTTCTGAACTGTGAGATCCAGGATTTCAAGCTTTTAAATGCCTCGTCCCACATCCGAAGCATGGCAGGATCTCTCCGAGAATCTTCTGTCACATTTCGGGGATTAACATAAATGCCTGTCTCCTCGATCCCAACATTGTTCTGACCAAGGGGTACGACTACAAAGTCGCATTGCCACTTGTCCTCCGCCAGCGCACGTTCATGGGATCTCAAAAGCCATTTCTCTACCCTCTTCGCCGTTGTTACCAAGGTCATAGGAGGGCATAGACCTCCCTGCTTGTAGCCAAGGCTTGGCTTAATGCGAGGATGATCTGGCTTCTTTGGGGGTCTCCGAACCGTTTTCCTGTCAGCAGGGGTAAGAGAATCGCGTTTGGCATGATACTCAGCGAGATCCTTATCATAGACCTGCCATTCTGGATAACGTCGTAACATCCATGCACAATCTAATGCGGCTTTCTCTTCCGGGGTATACCAATTCTCGTAGACTGGTTTTTTGCCAGCGATCGAGCTAGTGGCATTCGTAGCAAGAGTTGGCTTGAGTCCGTGACCCACAACTTGGACGAGCGTTGGGATTGCTCCAGATGTCTCTTTGGGAACAAAGGAAACTGGAACACCCGCCGCTGCACGGGTTGGGGCATTTTTAGAAGAAGATCCAGTCACCTTCAAGTCTAGAAGATTTGTCGGGGCCTTTCCTCTGTTTTTGGTCGGGGCCGACTCAACAGAAGGCGTTGCAGCATGCGAAGCCGCACCCACAACCCCTCCTGCGAGTGATCCCTGGGTATTGGAAGTCGTGGAAGCTGATTGTCGAGCAGCTCCTGAAGCTGTGGCCTGCTTAACAAACTCCAGAAAAGGGGCTAGCACCTCCTTGACTTGCGCCGATACTTCAGCCGAAATTTGCGCCGTGATAGCAGACTGTGCGTCGGGGCTGCGATTGAGCAACTGCTCCGATGTGCGACGGCTATTATTCCGCTCGTCAGGCCGATGAAGAGCGCTTTGGCGCGGAGGTCGTCGACTTCTACCTCGTTGGTTGCTCTCGCCACTGGAGACGTAACCAGGGGACTGGTACTGTCTGGGAATGCGAGCACGGCGTGGATCGACACCTGGAAAAGGCAGGCTTGGATCCAGCCTTTGCCAGTACTCCCATTTCATTCTGTCGGCCTCGTACTCTGTGACCGCCATATCGTGGGTGCCCCATCTTCTCACTGCCTCCTGGTAGAAGCGGTTAACCGTCTCGTCCCAGAACTGAGAAAACTCTCTGGGTTTGTGCCAAAACTGTTCATTATGGTTCCAAATGTACTCGCGCATTTGGTTGTCAACATCACTGTAGTGTCCATCTTCGTACGCCATCTTGTTGTGATTCAATGGTCGAAGAAAATAGTTTGATGTGAATACATCTACCTCTGAAAACAATCTACCTCATATTTCGTCTGATTACTTTAGCGCGTTTCTACTGAGATCACGTGATATTATTCGTATATTTGACCAAATCGAATCTCGAGCAATCTCAATCGGCAACCTTCAGCTATATTAGTCCTACATCCTCGAACATGGAATCCCCTTCCTATGAAATGGACTCCACTCCTGACGATAACATCCCTAGTTTGCGCGAGCAATACGCAAACAAACTCGTTCATCAAATAATCGCCCTACGTACGTTTCGACCACACCCGGGTGCTTGGATCAACGATCGAGAGCGGCTTCCAGATGAATTGGGGGCCAGCGAACTGATCACAATCCAAAGAAGCCGTTGTGCCGAATTCAATGCTTGCTCATTTGATGTTTTGCTTGTTCTAGTACGACATCTCATAAGCCTCGCATACGATAACTATCCACTGGAGCGCTTTACACCTCTTGAAGAGGCTGTATTCGACGCTGCAGAGAAAGATCTGGGCTGGGTAGATTATGAGGATTGGCATATAAAGCGCCATCTGATTGACCTTCTCAACGCTGATGAAGTGCCTGACAAGCGGTTGAACGTACCAACGTACTCCGAACTCATCAAGCACCCGAAGCTCCGGCAAATATTCTATGATAACGAGACATTTCGGCTTGTTAACAGACTATTTGTCAAATGGGACGAGAGAGCAGAAGCATCGGAATACATGAGCTTAACGTCCCACCACCCAATGGTGAAGAGTGTTAACGAACTCCATGTAAATAGTCAAGCAGCACTCTCGAAACAGATCTCCGCGGTCTTTAACTTACGGCCACTCGTGAATGGAGGATACCTTCAATTCGTCAGCCTGCGCCCAGAGTTCCTACAAATTCGATATAGCGTCTCGCAGCCCTCCCTACCGTTTTCGGAGCTCAGAGTATTGACGTTTCCTGCTCCGCGCGTCCAAGCGCCTACTGGAATACCCACCCGCTATCGTCAAGAGCCCACGTATCATATCTGTGCGGTGGTCAAACTTGCAGATGGTGTTGGTGGGATGGACAAGGTTCGAACCTACTCGAAGAAGGGGACTGAGATCGTACCTGCGGAAATTGGGAATTTTGAAAACAAGGAACTCGACATAATGAGTGGGAAACCTTGGAGTATCGAGGAGAATGGTGAGTACATGCTGTATTGCCTGAGGGCATCCTTCGCGTCAATCTTGGATTGCTCCTGATATTGCTCGAATTCCGCCCTCTTGGTTTGCAGTTCGTTATTGAGTTCGACTTTGGCCTGTTCCTTTCGATCAGAGATGGCTTGTTCTTTAGCAGCGAGCTTTTGATCAAGTTCTTCTTTCCTCTCGACTAGACGGGCTATTGAAGCTGCGGTACTTGCAATCTCAGCGTTGGCAGCGTCGCGGTTTTGGGAGATTGTGGCTTTGAGGTCCATCTCCTCCTGAGCAAAGGCTTTCCTCTTCTCAGAGATCTCTTGATCAGCCTCCATTCTCTCCTTGGAGGTCTTTTGATCAAACGCCTTTCGTTCGTCGTTCACCTTTTGATCAAACTCTTTGCGCCGCTTCTCCAAATCCGTTACCAAGGTTGTTATATTGGAGAGCTCCTCGAGGGTTGGTCGATGTTTGTCGGGAAGTTCTTGGTGAGATTCTGCTTTTCAGTAGCAAGTTTCTCGCTATGAACTTTCAACTCCTGGGACAAAGCATCTCGCATTGTCTTTCGGGCCTCCTTCGCTTTGCGGTCCTTCTCTGTGAATGCTTCTTCAGCAACACGGATGCGCTCATTGGATTCGGCTTCGCGCTTCTTGATGCTATCAAGACGCTCCTTACTTTCCACTGCTAGTTTATAGAACTCAGCGTAGGCTTTGCTGGTCTCGATGACGAGCGCTTGCGATGGTGTCTCGGAGTTCTCGAAACCCTGAAAAAGGTCAATTAAGCTGCTGAAATGTACATTCAGCTTCTCTACTTTAGGTTCTAAAGCTTTGAGATCGTCAATGGAATCCATTGTGAATACTGATGTTCAAGAATTCAGGTGTTCACGAATACAGATGGGATGAAAGAAAAGGTTTGGCTGTCGACAAAGATAACTTTTTGAAACCGCGCTAGCGCTAGGCTTGGACTAAAAGTTACCATACACCACAGTATTTGAGATCTTATGGGCTTCTTCTATTTCACACTGGAAAGCACGTAGGACGTACATATCTGGGAGCGTGAAAGCAGTATTCTGCTTCTGTTCTATCACGAAAGGCTCTTTCATAGAGGGAGAACATATGACATGGATCAGATCACACTTACCTTGAAGAGTGCATGGAAATGAAGCGCGGTGGTAAACTAGTTTTACTGTTATGTACACTCCTCTATGCATGCACCACCGCCCAATTGAAAGGTTGTGTGGAGACTTGAAAGGAGTGCCTTCACCAGAAGTTATTAGAAATCAACGAAACATAGGAATCAAACATGCCAAATGTTCCCCACCATTCATACCACTTCCGAGTGATCACCCAACCATCACTGACTCTGAGATTTTGAGAGGCTAGACAAGCTTCGTTGAAGGATGCCGGCCTCGATCTGAGCTAGAGGATGAAGGTTTTCGGGAGGTACAAGGTGTGCTGAACGTCCCCTCTCTCTGAGACTGTGAAGCTTTTTCCTTCTCAGCAACCCAAGGTCGAGGCTCATGCTCTGGCGTGTTCAAACCCATCTTGTCATTGGCATCTGCTAGTATTGAAAGGTCAGGCTTGCGCGTCTTCCGCCTTGTGTATAAAAAGTTCGAATACAGTCGGAACCGTACTGAAGAGACTTTTGAGGAATTCTAAGGAGACTACTCAAGAGACTACTTATGAGTACCGATACTGATCTATTCTATCATCATTGTCACGGATCAGCAATCTTCTTTTCCGCTGACAACATGAATATAAATGATGCACCAGTGTCTCTTGCTCAGGTGGCTGAAGCATCTTGCTTATATCTAACATGAATTAGATATTGCGTTTGTCCGATGGATGATCATGACTTACGTAGCCCTCCTCGAGACCTGCCTTCACGTGGCGGAGGGTGTCAGTACCAATATATCAAGTTGGGAAGCTAAACGATCTCAAGCAAGACACAGCAGTCTGTCACTATCGATTTTATCGAAGTTTAAGAGGTTTGGATGTGGAGGAAGCTGCGTTTGTGGTCGAATGATGAGCAAGGGTTACTGGAACAAATAGCAAATAGGGCAAGTTCCGCTGGTAGCGCAGGTTTCAGTGCAAGAAAGTACGATGTAGGCGCCTACTGCAATTGCTTTGTTCACAAATACTGAGTTCCTAATCACGACTCTATCAGATGATGATTGGAAAATTAGAGACAAAGATGCCGCAATCAATTCTATTTGAAGCTCCAGACATGATACATAAGAAAAGCATAACAAGGATCCGAACTAGTTTTATTCTAGTGCTCAACAAAAGAATAGAGAACACAAAGCCACCCCCTCCAAATGCCTCGCCTTTCCTTCTAGTCTCAGCTCGTTTTAAAACGGTATGGTAGATCATAAAGGTTCAGCAACCGCCAACCCCAACCCCACCATCCACCGAATGCCCCCCCCCCTTCACGAGGCAAAATGGACTGAAGATGCTCGTTCTCAGACATCGAGAAAATCCATTCCAGCCGAGGACTCATCCACGAGGAATGAGGAACATCATTCTGGCAATACTCCCCGATGGGAAAATTCAGACTAATAGAGAGAGCATGAGGGGCAGTAAATAGTTCTGTCGTATCGTGTTACTAGTATTCCCAGAGAAGATTTGCCTTCTCGATCGCATAAAAAAGGTCTTCGCACGAACTTCGATACAACAGCACCTCGTATTAATGAATTATATTCAATAAAGCTTGGTAAATATACACGATCTTTCCAATATCTTATCCCCACCAATTATGCTACATTTCAATTATATATCATCCCTCATCTACAACGCAGCCATGACAGCCCCAACAAGCGCAAGGAGCCCTCCTCCAACCTTCAACCCCGTAGCCGCATTTCCACTCGGCGCAGTCGTGCTTGATGTTGAGCTCGCAGTTCCAGTGCTCGTCTTGCTCGCGCTACTTGTCTTGCTGCTTCCCGTCTCGCTGCTGGATGAGCTGCCCGTTGTGGTGGTGCTTGAACCCGTATGTGTGCTTGTTCCATTAGAGCTAGCAGTCAAAATGCTCGCAGCAGAGGAGGAGAGAGATGTGACAGAGGATGTGGCGGAAGAGGAGACGGTGTTGGGGGAGGAAATGGCGAATTGCCCGCTGTAATTTACGATGTCTTTGTTGCCGTCATCGATGATTTCGAATGCGTACTGGCCGCCGTTTACGATTGCGGAGGTTGGGGTCCAGACGTAGGAACCGGTGTTTTGGATGCTTGCTGTTTAGAAGTTAGATTGCGATGCTGGAATTGGGGGAGACGGCACGTACAAGCAATGGTCGCGACGGTGTTCAAGTGAGAAGGGTCTCCTTGTCTGAGAACCAAGGACACGGTGTCTGTGGTACCGGTGGACGGGGACCAAGTGATGTTGAAGGGTGTTCCGACAGAGATGGATTGTGGGAGAGGGTTGATAGAGAATGGATTTTGGGCAGATGCCAAGGACGCGAGAGTCGCGAGAATGAGGTTCGAGTATTGCATTTTGAAGGATGGTTATTTCTTCTGTCTATAATGAATGTGATGCTGATTGACAGGAGGTCCTACAGATGTGTATGGTTTAGAGCGGCAAAAGAGTGATGCCAATATGAAAGAGGGAAACAGAAGCTTTTATTCAGGAGCTCCACAATGTTGAAATTGCTTAGCCCATGGCGTCCATCCACCAACACTGTAGCCGATGAACCAGTGAACGCCATCCCCAATCAACGCTCTTTAGATGACACCTCTAACGGGATATGATCTAGTCAGGAGGCTCCAGATCCTGTGGCGAGACTTGGCGAGATTTATCCTCAGGGGTTGAGCGCCACTGATGCAGATTAATAGTCCGAGTTTTCGCTTCTGTTTGTGAAAGTTATGAATAACTTTTCGCTCTCGAAGTCATGATATGTGCCTGCAAGTCCTAGGTTATGCACGGGTTGCAGAGGCACAATGCAGGTACCAATTGTTTTGTCGTGATCTGCAGGGGAGCTTGGACTCCCGGTCCGAGGATAATCCATGGCGCAAAGGCCGCATCTGCTGTGGCGCCTGTCGTGGATGACATTTCGACAAGTCTGTGTCTCTACGTAGAAGCTGAATGGAGCCCGCGCCGGCGAGACAGGAAAGCCGCGGGGGGCCTCAGTCTTCGGGAAAAGGATGTCGTGGACCGACCTTTGACAGGACTGCCTCGTGGAGTCCTAAAACTCGTGCACTTCGATCTCAATTCGGAACGGTAAGTAAACTTAGGTTCGTGGGGTCTTCTCCAACGCTGTGGCATACAACACTCAATATATTGAAGTGCCGATACCGATGCAAAGCCAAGAGGGAACAGACGGGAGGTCCAAGTCGGTCCCTCTGAAAATCTCGGGACCAATAGCGGTTGCATATTACCTCGTATTCGAGCATCGAATGAGCTCGCCATCAATTAATGGCTAACGGGACTGATTAATTCTGGAACCTTCATCAACGTGATTTATACAACACGTGAATTGATGACAGCTTTCCTCGCGACTCCCTCAGCTTTAGGTCAAAGGATTTTGCGCCGCCTGCGGCAAAACATACCAGGATAGCAACAACTACCTTAGAGGCTCAAGGCGGTCAAGGCGGTGCAGCCTCAACAGATGCGCATGGCGGCAAGCCCACAAGAACGAAAAGATCTCAAGGGACATTCACAAACCCTCCTGAAAAGTGTCGGCGCATGAATACGATGACGCCGTATTTGAAGCAATTGGATCATCGTCCCCTTTTCCCTCGCATCCCTGCTTTTTCCACCTTTTCCCCGTATTCAAGATTTTCATTGGAACCCATCGCCCCTGAATCTGACACTGGTCCAATACTCTTCAGGTAATTGCCGTTGCCTATAGCAGCCCTGTCTAGTGGACCCCTCGAGCTTAAACCTTCTACTCGACCACTAAGCGATCGGCTTGGGCGGCGTGCTTGAAGCTGAGATCCTTGCACGAAAACAGTCAAGGTCTGCGCCCAGTTGTCAGGGCATTTCTATTTCAGACACGAACACCCCATCTGTTCTCCTAAACTTATACATAAACCATACAATTGATCCTTCAATCCTCTCTCCACAACTATCCACAATCTCAAATCCATCAAATCCTTGAGGTAAGTTCCCCAGAGAGAGCCTCGGCGCGTCGAGTCGCGTACTCGAAATTAAAATTACGAGATTCGGGAGGCTAATACGAGATTTCTTTTCCAGACCCAATTCTTTAGAATCTACCAAAATGCAGTTCACAAACCTCGTCCTTGCGGCAGCAGCCTTCGTCGGAAGCGCAAATGCTGTGCTTAACCTCACAGATGTTACTTTCGCCGGTATCACTGTTGGAAAGCCATTCAACATCACCTACGGGGATGCAAAGGGACCCGTCACTTTGACACTCCAAAATGGCAACCCACCAAATGATTTGAAGGATGTTGAGGTCATCGCGAGTGCGTCACATATCAATTTCGTTATGAAGCTTGTACTAATCAAATCTGACAGGCGGGCTTCCCTCCCCATCCGGATCTTACACCTGGACACCAGAAAGCAGTCTCCCAGCCAACAACTACAACATCAAGGTCAGCGATGGTACAACCACAAACTATGGCGTACAATTCCAACTTCTTGGCGCAACTGCCTCTGCCAGCTCATCGACTGGTACCTCAACTGGAAACTCCACCACCAGCACTAGTTCAAGCACATCCACCGTGACCTCGAGCTCAAACTCGACTACCACCACTGGCTCTTCAACTGCCTCTTCAACTGGCTCGTCCACTGGATCCAAGACTAGTATGCATCTCTTTACAATCTCATTGCGCAGAACTAACAATCACAAGGCTCAACAGGCTCAAAAACCTCCTCTACCACAAGCGCAACCGCCACACCAAGCAACACCAACAACGGAGCTGCGATCGCCTCGCCCCTTGCTCTCGTGTTCTTGGCTTTCGCAGCTATCCTTTCTCTCAACTAAGCACCTCGTACATTCTTCGTTCTCGAAAGCTATCTGATTACCAAACCAAAAGCACGAGGTGGAGCATAGCGTATTTGATTTCTTGTATTGAATGATCCTTGTGGATATTGTGAATGATTAAAATATGTTGGAAGGATGGATGTAATTCTGTTACATTGTGATTTTATGGTTTTATGTTGGCTACGCATTGGAGGTGGTGCATATTGATCGCTGGATTTGCGAAGAGGCGGGTGTATCCATGATATGGTATTTACCTTGTAGATTAGGATGGTCGATAGGTAATTGAGCTTCAAATAAGTATCTGGTTTCGTTGCATTTGTGACACCTGCCTTAGGAAAGGAAAGCTGTGAAACCAAGTGGCATTAGTACTTGCATGAAAACGTGGGCTATAAGTTATTTACGGTGATGGGCACCTTCTGGCCCCTTTCCTTTCTCGTTTGGGTCTTTTCCTTCCTGAATTATAATTATAACCTCTGAAACAAAGAATTCTGAACCTAGTGGGCGGAAGACCATTTTCCCCATTGTCACGAGACATTTGAATTGCTCTGAAACTTGACTCCTAACTGTTACATTTACCCTAGGAGGAACTTAGAAGGTTGATTTGAATCAAAAGAAACGAATTACAATTAGCCGGATTCTAATTGCTGTCTACAACTTCCCTCTTAAACCATATGCACGTAAACACCCGGTCTTCTATTCCTACTTCAATCATCCAACTAAAGTCCTCATCATCTCTTTGTTCTCGTCAATATCCTAAAACAACATCTCCTAAATGCCTGAGATCTTAAAGAACACCTCAAGTCCCACGTTATCCAAACCCCCTACAGCAACTCACTGCTCTTCAGCACCCAAATCCGCCAACCGAACTACCTTTGCAATGGCCGCATCGGCCACTTCTTCTGGTCTCCTGGCTCTGTCAACTCTTCGAAGCTCAGACATTATTACTTTCCCTCATTATGCGGTGATACCGTGTTCTCAATACTTTCGCTTCCTCTGTCCGACCCAGGAATGACTCGGTCAGTTCTAAAGACTGTGCACAAGTTGCAACAACACCAGCGCCAGAGCCACATTCCCACCGAACGAAAGCAGCCCACTCCACGCAGTTGGAACAGACAAGTACAATGGTACCGACCCGACAGTACACATAATGCTGGTAGCTACAAGAACCCATGCCCATAACAAAGGGAGGCCAGTAAGCCGTCCTGAGAACAAAGTTGGCCACACAAGGGTGCCTATCCCAAGAAGTTGCAGAGCGGAACTGGAAAGTAATTGGTAGAAGTTACCGTCGTTGTGCGATCCGACCGTTGTTGGAGTATGCGACCAAGCGAGCCCGGCTGGAATACATGATAACAGGCATATTGAGGGGACGAGGAACGAGAGTGTGGCGCTAACGCTGTTTGCGTCTGGATATGCTTCGGTCGCATTTGCAGGAAGCTCTGGGAATTGGAGTGTGGTTCTTCATCGGTCGGGTCCCTTTTGAGTATTAGGAAAGTAATGTTAGGTTTGGAGTCGGATCAAAGGGCTGCTTACCACCAGCTTTCTAGATTCGGATCTATAAGAGGATGCAATTTGACGTCGCTGCCGGCCAACAGACAAGCATAACGGAAGTTCAGCTGCAATGCCTCCATCTTTTTCTTCAGGTGTCCTAGAGCTTTGTGGGGGGGGGTTCGCCGAGTTCAGCCGCTTTCTTAATGCTATCCTGGAGAGCTCGGCAACCCCTTACAACTGCCCTCAGCTTCTGGTAGTTTTGGTCACTCTCTATTGTAAGCTCCTTCAGATATTCCTGGGGAGTTCCCATCCACCTTTTCTTCTCTGGAACAATTAACTTAACTCCTCGGTTCTTAAAGCGTATGCGTGTTCATCAGACACTGTTGTGCAGAGTAATCTACGTAACTGAATAAACTGCGCATAATACGTGCTAGAACGCATGTCACATATGATTTCTAAACTGCGAGCATAGGATAAATGTTCAAGAGCATCTCCAACATCATTCTCAAATCTATCTTCGAAGATATCGTCATAATCGGCTAAATCATCAACGTCCTCGGAGATAAGAGCTCTGAATTGATGGTAGAAACCTTCGCCAACGAGCTGTGGGTTGGCGGTAGATGAGTGCTCGATTGTATTAAGCGCCCATGCGTCAAGTCGCACAAGAGCACATGCGATGCTATGCAAGCTCGCTACACTCCTCGAGGCCGTTTCTGGACCTAGGACAATTCTCAGTCAAAAAGGGAAACAGCATTCAGAATGAACACTTACTGAGGTGCGCCAAACCATCCGGAGTCTGTCTCATACGATTTCTTAATCCTACCTGAGGCGAGGTCATTTCGATTTGGACAGTCGTCCCTCCATTAGGACCGTCATGAGATACATCGACAGACTCTGGACGTGCTGCCATCACAATTCCCACAGCAGAAAATAACGGGACAGCTCCAAAGCCTCGCTCAGAATTACGCCCTGATTGTTACCATCCGGTAGGTCTGGTTGGGCAAAAATCGGGAATGTTTGTACTGGATTTGGAAAACGAGATGCTCGAAACCTCAAGGCATAAGTGCAAAGGATGGAGAAAGTAACAACTTATTCAGAGCAAAACATTGAGGAGGCTCGTGGGGCTGTGTAAGTGATGAATCCTCGTCTATTGCTGTGACCAGTGCGCGTAATCATGATTGGTTGAAGATTCTGATAGCGTGGCTTCTGCCTTCACCGGACGATTTACAAACGATCAAACTCAGCCTTATGATAGGCCAACTTTTGTTGGTTTAAGAATTACGCGGGAAGGGTATGGACAGGCATTGGGTTTCGGATGGATGTAGGATAAAGTGAAAAGGCTTTCGAATCAAGTCGATACAGGTGGTTATGAGAAAGACTGGACGATACTTTGGAGACTCGATTTATTTGCTGCTAATCAGAGCTTGACGCGGTTAAGTAGGAGATGAATGGGTGCAATATAGATCTAAGTTCTGATAGAGGCCTAGAGCTTTCCCGTCAAAGGTTTTGATTGAATGGTCGAATGATCATTGTGTCGAGGAGATGATTACCCTAGATCAAGAGAACGAAAAATGTAAGGTCAAGATACTAGTTTAGTGATTGCAGCTTTGCTCACGAAAGCCTACACAACAATTCCGTTCTCGAACGTCCAGCCTAGGTAGTTGTCTGATAACTCACTGTGGTCACGTGATGTATAAATACGTACCTACCTAGTTACTTCATTTTGCGCTCCTTAGAGATTCGTTCTTGCCTTGGATCTTCTCAAGATGATATTCGGATATTACCTAGAACCTAAAGTTCAAAAGCAGTGCCTAATCTATTCCGCATCCATCCTTGCATGAACAAGGCTACTGCTGCCTGTGCCGCTAACAGCATATAACATCTTCGATGCCCACACGTGAATGATACAACCCGAGAACAGAACAGAACAGAACAGAACAGAACACAGAGAAAGGCGCCATATCCCTAGATTTTCCCTACCTCCTCCACAGTTGCAGACAGATCCCTGTATAGACCTAGGGGAAGATATCGTCCGACTCACAGTCTAAGATTAAGGACTCTACTTCTACTCAATCTACGCCATCGAGGCTTTCCCCTAGCTCTAGTTCTCAAGGAGCCATGGCTCGCACGGTGCCTCACCTTAAAGATTTGAGCTTAGAGACCCAATCTCCGACCCTGCAGAACATGGCTGAGCACAAGGAAGAAAGAACTTTCGCCAAATTTTCAGAGCTCCCTATCGAGCTACGTGAGCTAGTTTGGAAGTCCGCTACTCCAAAAGGTCGGGTCATGAGACTAAGGATCAATTGGGAGCGTCAGAGATACCATGTCATTGGCAATTTCTCACGTGTACCGATTATATTGCATATTTGCCAAGAATCGAGAGAAGTTGGATTGAGGATGTTTGTTTTGGGTGTATGCACTTTGCGAATCTTTTCCCGATTCCGATTGCCTCAAGTAATCCTACTGATTTCTCTTCATAGTTCCCAAATCTCTCTGCTAAGCACCAAGTCTACTGGTCCCCCAACTCCGACACCATCTACCTCCTCCCCGCACAATGGATGATGGTTCCGGGTCCCACAAACCCCTTCCAATCCAGAATCTCCCATGTTCTTCCTAACGTTCATCACCTCGCCTTGCCCGTCAACACGCGCCTGCTTAATATCCTCACCAAACCGTGGATGTTAGCCGGTCTTCGTTCACTATCGTCTTTGCGCAGCCTTACTTTATTGACAGCGCATCATGATAATTATTTAGGAACGCCGTTTCCGTCGTCAATTATGCTTTATGAAGCGCTGGATGTGAAGGTCTGGAGATTGAGTTTTAACGAGCCGGGTGATTATGGGGCGCATGAAGCCGAGACGCCATCAAGTATTGAGCAGAGGATTAGTGAGGGTATGGAGAAGTTCAAAGCTGAGAAAAAGATGGAGTGGGATATACCGAGTGTGGAGTTTTTGGTGTTGGGGCGGAAGAGGTTTAAGAAGAGTGGGTTTTGTAGTCATGGGAGAGGAGTTGGGGTTGCTGGCAGTAGGGCGAAGGAAGAGGGAGATGAGGGAGAGGATGGTGATTATGATCTAAGTGAGGCGAGTCATGAAGCAGCGAATTGGTCGAGAACTCCGTTCATGAGCACCTAATTGCTATGATAGATTGGGTTAAATTGTCATTATGGCTTGCTTGTTCATTGGAGTTTTATGGAAGCCGGGAAGGATGGAGGACCTAATCATTCCCTATGTCGAGGAGGTGTGGTCGGAAAAGCCCGATCCAAAGATAATGCCTCACTGTGTGCGAGACAATACCAACTAGACCTTTCCTCAAGCCTCATCAGTTCCTAGTCACCGTACTTCCGTTCTCAAGCAACTCCCAAGATATTCAAAAACAAGTGTTTCCATATGTCTATCTACTTTTTCAATACAAACGAATGTATCAAGCGCAATTGCACCCTTCCAACAAACAAAAACAAGCACAAAACCTGTCTCAGACCAATGCTAAACTCCCTTACTCCAATGCTGCTCCGTAACTTTTCACTTTTTTCCCTCTCCCCATTTTGTGCGCTCCAAAAGCCAAAACTTTTCCCCAGTATGTTATATAACCCAGTTGTATGCTAACCCTAAAATCCGCCAGGTCCACCAGGTCCTCCATTGGGGCCACCTGGTCCACCTCCGGGAGGAAACGGAGGGGGCCCTTGACCTGGTAGAGAGTTTGGAGGTGGAGGTTGAGGGGGGAAGCCACGAGGCCATGGCGCGCCACCTGGCGGGCCAGGAGGTACTTGGCCTTGTGGGGGACCATTTTGTGGAGGCTGATTGGGAAGTCCTGGTGGAGCGGGAGGACCGGGAGGACCGGGAGGAGGAGGTCCTCTTTTGTGTGGGGGCCCTTGTTGAGGACCGGGATTGTTCTGTTGGCCTTGACCCGGTGGTGGTGGTGGTGGGGGGGGTGGTCCATTTCCATAAGGAGGCTCGCGTGGCACTAAATCAACTGAGGGTGTGTTTGCTCCATCTCTGGGAATAACGAGCGCTGATGAGAGACTGAGGGTGGCGAGGAGAACGAGGTTAGCCGAGATCTTCATAGTTGTTATTGCAGTCGGGATATGGAGTTTCTATGCGTCTGAAATGCTTTTGCGAAGGCTATGATATGATATCGATGTATTGGAAAGATGAATGTGAGTGAGTATGATGACTCCAAGAGAGTATAATCGCCTGTCTTATACTCCATTTCGGTATACATCATGTTCGTGGCTGAATAGAATAGGATCGTGAAGCTGTGTTGGAGGTGTTGGTACGGGACGTAGGATTCTCGAGGAAGAGGCTGAGGTTGTTCCAACACCACCAACATCTGAACACCGAACTCTGTTCTATTTTTATAGGCCCCGAGTGGACCATTTATAAGGCTGAGATGGTCATAAGTGGGTCGAAATTGACATACCTGAGTTCGCACCATGATCTCCGCCAATGCTTATTTCGGCCATTTTACGAATAGAGAAAGGAAACTTCAAATGTGTCTTCTTATTGTAAAGGTGAAAATGGGTCTCTACAATCCTCATGGAATTAGCTGCAGAAGCTCAAATGAAAAGCCCAAAATTGTGGGACCAGGATCAATGCCGCGCGTCGAACATGGTGTCGCCGGAAATCAGCCAATTCAGCCTCTTCCTTTTATCGACATTAACACAAATCAGGAAGTGAGGATCAATCTATGGCACCATATTCTATGATAGAGTGGACCTGACAGGCCTAGGTTCTCTGAGCTCATGGATTTGACAGGACAATGGTCACGTGAAATGTGACCCAGCACCGTTGAAGCCAGGATGAGACTGAGGAAAGGCCACGAGACATAGACGCTGGCCTTCCCTTTGAACCCGAATTTGCAGTGCCGAGAAAGTGGACACATCACTGCACTGGAGTGGCTAGAAAATGATAAGTGTTTGCGCCATGCTTGCAACGTATAATTATTTTCGTGATAGTACTGCTCCCAACACTCATCATGAGTATCAATAATTACGAAAGTCTATGTTTAAATGGGACAACTATCCCCGTAACAATCTTGACCCACACCTAGCTCTGCATCCCAAGCCTGTTGAGCTTTAAATAGCCGCGACCGCGGATGGCATTACGATGGGTACAATCCAATCCCACACGAGGATAAGTATAGAGATGCTGATCTTAAAGAACCCATCGCGTAGAGGTTCACAAATGAATGAACTGGAGTTGGAGAAAATCAAATAGAAGTTATACTGGTAAAGTATCTTTTGCTATCGAGACGGACTTCGTGCTGCAAGCTTAGAGATTTTTCATGAACCTTCTTTCTATGTGCTGGGATTTCGAGCCATGATGAGATTCAGGGCACTCAGACTCCCTGTGCGCTGTCCCTTGTTTACTTAGTGATGAATTTGGTAGTGGGCGTCCCCCAAAAGCGATTGTCAGCGCGCCTAGGCAAGGCAAGCCCCATAGTACTTCCCTTCTTGCCGAATCTTCTTACAGTCTTGAGATGGCGTTGGGTTCATCATGCCTAAAATTTTAAATCCACGGTTTGATCGAGGAAATATCTCGGTGCAAGTACTCCGTACTACCCACTATACCAATCAATCGCCGCCCACCTCCTGACCTCACTTCCTTCAAACGTCCGATCGCCGAAGAGCAACTTCAACCTTAGTTCATAAATTCAAGTAAGAGTAGTTCTGGATCTGTCAAGGATCTCGCAGCTCTTGATTCCCCTTTCTCGGCAGAAGTGGTACATTTGCTGCGGTATCGCGATGGTGGAAGTCCCCTCGCTAGACGGCACAATCTATCGACTGCTCTTTCCAAAATGGCTTGGAAGTCTGCTCTACCTATGGGATCCTTAATCGAGGGAACAAGCTCAGGTAGCTTCCAGCCAAGAATCAAAGTGATCAGAGGCGGTGCTCTTCTGATACTGGGAGTTTCTGCCAACTCCTCACCGCCTGTCGAAACAGGGTACATTTCTCGTTGCCTTGGGTGGCTTTCCATAAACTTCAAAATCAAGTTGCCCGTTGCCCGAGTTCTGTGGTGGCTTGGATGTTCTTGTGATTGTTTCCTCGTTGTAATGCCTAAGAGGATCATTGTTGTCATGAGCGACGGCTGCTTGAAACTACCTTGAAGAAGAAGCAGGAGATCGATTGCATGAAAGGAGAAAGAGAGAGGTAAGACCAGTGTTCGTTGCTAGCTCGTGTAGCCTCTACTCCCGACATACTTAAAGCGAGCTAGAAAGAAGCATGCAAAAGCTTGTTCGACGGCAATTCCTGTTTCCCCACCCCCCCCTCTGTTGCGATGCGAGGTGAGTGTAAGATTCCATCCCCGAGTAGCCCTCAACCAATCAAAGCCATTGGATTTGCAGGGGGCAACCGGTACTCTTTAAGATGGTAATGTTATGGATGCCTTACATTTGAAGGTTTGCAAAGTCTTGAATACGCTCTTACAAAGATTTCGCGGATCGTCAGTTTGACGTCGAATTCTACTATCCCTTGGCAGGGTTGTCACGGGCTCTAAAGTTAATTGACATTTTTCGATACTAACCTAGACCTTAGCCAATCACAAATCTACCCCACCATTGAAATGTCAGTTCGAATGCTGCGGCGCAGTGTCGTTTAGGATGCAACTTAATGTTAGTCGCTGCATGTTGGGTCGAGGTGCTACCTGATTGCGGGAAGACGATGGAAGAGTTTGCAGGGTACCCCGGAATGCCTACAATAAGGGCTTATTCTCCCCGCTCCGAAGAATTTTACATCCTTCAGCCTTTCAACGACGTCCTATGTCTAAAGCCAAACTCTCATGACAGAATCCTGCGATGCCAGAGCTCAAGCATTTCAGCACTCATGTTGATGATGTCTCCTTCGAGAGGTACGTTATATGTCTTGTAGCTTTGGAGGACGAGAATAATCATACGATGTCCAATCGCGATGCGCTTATGGCACCACTCACACCCGGATACGGCGCATATGATCATATCTTCTGGAACGTGGGAATTAGTTGTCAAAGCTGATATGGTGGCAGACAGGGCGAGAAATACAGAGGGGACGAGATAGTATTTGATTCGAAGCCGACTCCTGTCAATTTGAATAGCAATCTAGAAGCGAAGTAAGTTTTCTGGCATCCTTTACTCTGCCCGCTCTAATCCTATCCTCATAGAATACAAAATCCTCTTGCTGGTGTACCTCAATCCTCACTTCTAAACCGAGTCGATTATTTTGCGAAAACGACAGGCCTATTACAAATACTACCATTGCTGAGGAAAGGCGCTTTGGTTGCCCGAGATCCATCCAATTATGAAGATATAACGGGTCTGGAGGCTCTGGATGAAGAAGAAATTGAAGCTCTACGTGATGAGGTTCTTCATAAGTGGAGGCAGCCCATGGCTCTTTATATCACGATTGTTACGTGCTCGATTGGAGCTGCTGTTCAGGGCTGGGACGAAACAGGTACATTGGCTATATGAAGCATTTATGGGTTGCCGAAAGACCTTGCATATGCTGATAAATATTACAGGGTCTAACGGCGCCAACCTATCCTTTCCCTTAGCTCTCGGCATCGGTTCTAAAAGTACTCGTGATACATTTCTCGTGGGATTAATCAATGCAGCGCCATACATCGGATCTGCATTTTTGGGTTGCTGGGCATCAGATCCTCTGAACAGTAAGGAACATTAGGGAGTTAAATCTCCTATTCCAGACTGTTTCATGCGTGATGGAGATATGCCTGCTCCCAAGACATACGGTTGTTAGGCAGTTTTCTGTCTGCTCATGACACAATATCTCAGCTGCCAAAAATTTCTGGAAGAAGTAATTACTGACTCCCCGATCTTCCAGGCTATCTAGGGCGACGTGGAGCAATTTTTGTCTCCGCCAATTTTTGTCTGTGGTCAGTGATCGGATCCGCGTTTTCTCAGACCTGGGTGCAGTGTCTTGTTTGTCGTATCTTGCTCGGAGTTGGAATGGGAACGAAAGCAAGTACTGTACCTATATATGCTGCGGAAAACGCTCCAGCAGGTGAGTTGTCTCCTAACAATGACAAGAGCGCTGCATGGTGTATTCCCTCGGGATATACTATGCCGATCCTGAAGCTTTTGACTTGCTTCAATTATTCCATTCCAATCTAACTTTGCGGTAGCCATCCGAGGAGCACTTGTTATGACTTGGCAAATGTGGACAGCTTTTGGGCTATTTCTGGGATTCTGTGCAAACCTTGTTGTCGCCAATGTTGGCAAAATAGGATGGAGATTGCAATTTGGCAGCGCCTTTATTCCGGCGGTAAGATATTCCTAAATTATTGATTACCTTTATCTGATAATTTGAGGAAGGTGCCGCTCGTCATTGGAATATATTTCTGTCCAGAATCTCCCAGGTAAGAACCAAGCACCTGTTTTTACTACGTATTTGTTAAGACTAGATAGATGGTATATGAAGAAAGGGAGATACCAGGACGCATACGATTCTCTTCTGAGACTCCGGAATAATCCTATACAAGCCGCACGAGATCTTTATTACATACATTCCCAGCTTGAATTAGAGGCCGAGATTATTGGAAAGAATACCTATGCTACTCGGTTTGTTGAGTTGTTCACAATTGTGAGTATTTATATCATATTTACACATCCATCAAGCAACATCGAGTCTAACATTACATAGCCACGTGTGCGCCGGGCAACCTTGGCTGCATTTACAGTGATGCTCGCTCAGCAACTTTGCGGTATCAATGTCATTGCGTTTTATTCATCTACTATTTTCGTGAACGCAGGAGCCACAGCGCGTGTCTCCCTCTATGCTTCATTTGGATTTGGTTTGATCAACTTCATATTTGCCTGGCCAGCAATATGGACAATCGATACGTACGGACGTCGAAGCTTGCTGTTATTCACGTTCCCGAATATGGCGTGGAGTCTGCTTGCGGTTGGCCTTTGCTCACTCATTCCAGAGAGTAGCAAAGCGCACCTAGGCTTAATGGCTGTTTTCATATACGTTTTTGCGATGTTCTACAGTCCAGGCGAAGGTCCCGTACCGTACACTTACTCGGCAGAGGTCTTCCCCCTTTCACATCGTGAAGTTGGCATGGGATTTGCGGTCGCTACTTGCCTCTTTTGGGCGGCGGTCTTGGGAATAACCCTGCCTAGAATGATTGTAGTCTTTGGCATTCTCGTAGGTCTTCTTAGTTGCGCGGTCTCCAAGCGCAGACTCACGTCATATAGGGATCATTCGTATTCTATGCTGGATTGAACGTCATTGCATTGGTGATGATTTTCTTTTTCGTTCCTGAAACGTGGGTCTTGCAAATGATAACCTATAGAATACGCCAACTGACATTCATCCTTTCAGCAAGCAACGAACGCTAGAAGAGCTAGACTACGTCTTCGCAGTACCTACACGGACCTTCATGCGCTACCAGCTTTACAAAGCACTTCCGTGAGTTGCAAGTCCCCGTCTTGAATTGAATACTGACATTAGCAGATGGTGGTTCAATCGCTACATTTTGCGAAGAAACGTCGTTTTGGAACCACTTTACCATTTTGATTATCCGACGGGGCGGTCAGAGATTGACCAACTTTACACGAACGACAAGGTTCGGGCTGAGGGTAGGACGCATCCTTCGTCCGGGATGGTACCGCCTGGTTTGGATGAGGCTTCTCCCAGCGCACGACGTTATTATGCGCCGAATTTCTAGGTCTAAGATGACTGGGACATGATTTTATGCATTAGTTCAATGATACCCCTGATCTTTATTTCGCCATTTCGTTGCGTCAAATTGGTTTCTTGTCCCTTTTGATAAGCCATATCCCCAAGATTGATGAATGTCGTGAGCTCCATTCAGGCGCAAAACATCGTGTTCCGGTCCTCTGTCTGGTTCCATTTATTATTCATCTTCATACAAGCGGAGCAGCCGGAAGCCCTTGATCCTCTACGATCTTTGTTACAAAGTCCAAGTAGATTCTCCCTATCGTAGGTCGGAAAGTAATACATGTATGAAGGGCCAATCGTAGAACTCTCCATATTGGACTCCGACGAGCAATGCAAATCGGTCAATCTAAGCAAGACTGTTAAATGCCGCTCACGGAAGCCGGTCAGGTGCAGAAGGTTTGACTAGGTAGGAACTTGGTGGCGCCGGCGGTTTGAGCTTCGTGGGGTACAGTAAGGTACATTACCCCGCCATTTTAAGCCGGCACTCTCGACCTCCAAACTCAACATCAATTGATTTGAAAAGCAGTAATATGAGCTTTTCTCTGAAGAAAATTCCTCTCTCCTTTCCTTCCTACCCTTCCTAGCACTCATCATGCTCCAGGAAGTCCTGGAAATTTCATATCCAAGCCTCGCGCTCATTGCATGTGGCATATTCGTGGTCTATCTCCTCCTTCGGGTCCTCCTCGATCCACTGCGAGATATCCCAGGCCCTTTCCTTGCGCGCTTCACAAGAATATGGTACTTCATCGAGGTCTATAAGGGTAGTTTCGAGCGTACGAATATTGAGTTACACAAGAAGTATGGTCGAATTGTGCGCATCGCACCTAGAGAATACTCGATCGACGATGTGGAAGCTGCGAAGATTATTTATGGACATGGTAGTCAATTTGTGAAGGTATCAAAATCTCTTCATGCCTTGGGTCTTGATTAACGATCTACTAAGGCTCCATGGTATTGGGCCTGGATGCCTCCGGATCCTACGAGAGCCTCTCTATTCTCTGACCTCAATTCCACACGGCACGCCTTGCAGAAACGCAAATTCGCATCCTACTACTCTATGTCCTCACTCGTAAGCTACGAGCCTTTTGTTAACAACTGCACCTCCCTCCTCACCGCACGCTTCCACTCCCTCGCACAATCCAAACAAACAATCGACCTCCAACACTGGCTCCAATGCTATGCCTTCGACGTAATCGGCGAAATTACATTCGCGAATCGTTTCGGCTTCCTCGATATGGGCGAAGATAAAGCAGGCATGTTTCATGCAATCGATCAACGTGGGGCTTACAGTACATTTGTGGGGATCTTTCCCTGGGTGCACGCATACCTGTATCCTCTGCTCCCCAGCACAGGCGGGCACGGCTACGTCTACAATTGGACACTTTCACAAATATCCTCCCGCCAAGCCACGCTCAAAGACCCCAACAACCCCGATCGCGAAGGGCCCCCCGATATCATGACTAAAATCCTCACAGCGCATCAAACAGACCCCGAGAAAGTGACAAAAGGCGATCTAATAACAATGTGCCAATCCAACATCGGAGCCGGTTCCGACACAACAGCTATAACCCTATCCGCCATCCTCTACAACCTGATTACGCACCCTCATACCTACCGTCGCTTACAATCCGAACTCGATACCGCGGCCGCCAACGGGGAGATTTCGTCTCCAGTGAAATTCTCAGAAGCGCAACGCTTACCGTATTTGCAAGCAGTGATTAAAGAGGCACTCCGTATTCATCCCGCAACCGGGCTCCCGATGCCCCGCCTCGTTCCCTCCTCGGGTCTCACAATCCCCAGCACTGGCATATACATCCCGCCCGGCTCAACAGTCGGTATAAACGCATGGGTCGCACACCGCAATCCACTAATCTACGGCTCCGACGCCGAGCAATGGCGGCCAGAAAGATGGTTAGAATATGAAGAGCAAGGGAGAGGGGCGGAGGTAGAACGGTATTTCTTTGCGTTTGGGATGGGGAGTAGAACGTGTATTGGGAAGAATATCTCGTTGTTGGAGATGAGTAAATTGGTTCCAGAGTTGGTTAGACGGTTTGAGTTTGTGTTGGAGACACCGGAGGATGGAGGAGAGGTACTGAGGTGTTTGAATAGGTGGTTTGTAAAGCAGAGGAATTTTAGGGGGAGGGTGGTCGTTAGGGCGAAGTAGAGGGTTGCAAGTGGAGATGTGCGAATCTTTGAATAGGGAGACTAGTAGTGAGGAAACTTGATTGTATAACGAGTTGTGAGATAATCAGTTACAATCACGGGGTAGCCAGGGTTCGTGAGTTATTGATTGTCTGGCAAGTCATGAGGCAATAAGTTAGAAAAAAGGGGTACCCGAGAAGCTGCAGGCAACTGATTGTCTGACAAGTTATGATACAATCACTTGAAAATTCTTGAACTCGCCATCCTGCAAACTTTAATACCGACTGTTCGTGCCTCAAATTGCGAGATAATCACATAAACTCGGGATCATCATGATAATGCTTTCATTGTGCTATTCTACAAGTGGATATGAGCCCTCATCAGCTATTAGCTCTGAACCCCGTCTTGAGCCATCATATCACGCGATATTGGCAAATCTTCACAAACACATCCATACAAATACCGATGACCATCTTACCACCAAACTACCTCCTTTTCGGGGGGAGGCGGAGGAGGTTGACCGAATGTCGGGTTGGAATCGGCTCCATTGTCGTTCCACTGGCCGACTCCATCCATTTGCTTCAGCATCTGACAAGCAGGAAGATACATTGCTTGGGCAGCACTCAGATTAGATAGAGACTGTGGGGTCCATCCGGCTTCATCACCTAGCTCCAAATCCAAGTTCTGCTTGAGTTTCTCATTCAGCTCCACACATTGAATGCTGACCTCGTTCCAAGAATTGACCTTCACGCATCCAGGTCTGTATTCGTTGCTGGCGATAGCCTTGTAAACCGTGATATTCTTATCTGGAACCGGAGCGCTGAAGATATCGAGATCCTGGATTTCAGCAACCTTCAACAGGGATTTGTCGTCTGAACTCTTGAACATTGAGATGCGATTGACACGAACACTGTCAATTACGATCTTTCCTGGACCAACCATGGAACTTTCAAGCTCGAAAACAACCATAGGCTTGGATAGTCCGGGCCTAAGTATTATTGGCAAATGTGCGACAGAGTTTGACACATTTTTACTTACGGGATGTAGATAGTGCTTGCAATCGCACGCTCGAGCTCTCCACACAATTCCTCGTTCTTTCCATAATCATCCGTTTCGAAACCGACAGCTGCAAGGCGAAAGTCCCAGTGACGTTTAGTTCCGTGTACGTTGATCTCACCAAGCTCGCTCTTCACCTTGATCCGAGACTTGAAGTCTTCGCCACCAACCTCGATGCTGAAAGGACGATAGCCTGGAAAGCTTTCATTATGTCCGAAGAACTCATACAATACCTTCCATTCGCTTCTCTCCTTCCACAACCGTTGGCCTTTACTATCTTTGAGGTCGACAAGATAATGAACATCGGAGGGTGTTGTAGTCAGAAGTTTCGATAAAAGTATGTTCCGCTCACTACGTTCAATCGTATCCAGGATCCTATCAGCATTTTGATAGTGTCTTTCTCGGCCAATATCAGCAACAAATTCAGGGTTCACGCCCCTGATGAGAAGACGCCCAAAGTCTGCTTGAACTTGAAGAATTCCTCGGGATCCGCGAAGTCCGGCCATCATTTCCTCGAAGCCAACATTAATGTCCCTCAAAAACTCAGGCAATGGGTCTACCACGTCAACCGGGACCGGGGCCGGCGTTCTAGCCGGCGTTGGCGTGGGACGAGTCTTTGGATATGGACGTGGTCTGGGGCCTTCGAGTCTGCCCGGAAATGGGTTGACGTGGTTCTTGGGTGCTCTTTGATTCATCGTATTGTGGAAGACCCTACTAGAAACCTCATCATCCTGCTGCAGCGTTTCGAAATCAATGAGATCCTCTTCAGCTGCGGCTTCGGAATCTATCATTGCAGGCTGTACATTCGCTGGAACCGGAATTGATGCACGTCTTACGGGTTCCAAGACAGAGAAATCAGCCAAAGATGAGATATCATCATCTATGAAGTTCTTGGAGGTCATTAATGCTGCCTTTGGGACTAGAGAGGGCGTAGACCTCGACATTGGCATTGAAGATTGTGTTGGACGAGCTTGGACATTTGCTGGGAAAGCTCTAGGAGGTTGTCGTTGAGGTGCAGCACTCGACTGAGAGGCTACTTCAGCATTCCTTGATAGCCCAACATTCTTTATTGCAGCCGCCTTTTCAGTGAGCTTCTTACTGATATAAGCAGGCGTCTGAAATCTGTTCCTGTATAGTTTTTCTGGATCAAGTTCCACGTAAGTATCCCAGGATGGCTTATTAGTCTCAGCGGGCTTAGATACCGGGTCCCTGTTGCCTTCGGCCTGAACAGGATTTCGAGTTTCCACTGCTAAGGTTAGAAGCGGTAAAAGACATGCAGAGCAGTAAGAAAGTTCAGCTTACGATTAACTGGGGCAGCTTCTGTAAACCAACCAGAGGAAGTTCCCGCAATTGATGTAGCTGGATTAGCAGGGAGTGTGCGTGAAAGATCTGTGGCCTGAGTTGGTGTCATTGATCTCTCTGGCTGGGCGACAGAGCTTGTCCGGCTGTTGCCATTGACTAGATGCCTTAGAGGATTTGGTACATGTGGTAAATTGGGGTTGTAAGTGAAGTTAATCCAGAATTTGGAGCCATTATCGACTTCTTCACGAGGCGTAGCTGGAAGAATGTTCGTTGCTTTGAAAGGCTGATGGTAAATTGCTCGCGAGTCTGGTTCGCATACACGAACGGTACCTGCTGCCCAGAGATTTTCGTATTTGTGAAGATCAGAGAGTTCCAGATTGTCGATCAACGTAGACTCAAAGAAGTTCTTCTTGATCGTTCGAATGGTCTTGAGCTGGAATTTAACATTTTCCACGCCTTCAGAATAGAAGATGTTTCTGTAGTAGTAATTCCGCTTGTTTTCCTAATCCAACACTCAGTGTGTGTTCGGAGTTGGGATAATAATATTGTGCGCGACTTACCGCAGCTTGTCTGATGTTGTCCAGCTTGCCAATTGAACGATTATACTTCTCCTCAGACGGGCCTCCAACGAATATCTTTCCTTGGTTGAGGTCCTTCACGAACTCGCAACCAGTCAAAGCCGAGATAGCACTCAGTGTTTGATCAGAGATAATAGAATCCAAGGGCTGGTTTCCGCGGTACTCCCAGATAGTTTTTGCTCTGTAGAACTTGACCTTTTCTGGAAATTCCAAGCCCAGCATTGGTGGGTGGCCAGAGAGTACGATGGCATCTTGAACGTTCTCATCATTTTCTTTGATAACGTTCAATCGTCTCCATACCGAGTGCCGTACAAGCTTGGTGCTTCGATATTGATGTTCCTCATCATCAGAGTCTTCCCAGTTAGCTAAATTGCCTTCCTCGTCTTCAGAATTGCTGTTATAACCATCCAGATGTTCGCCCTTGATGACAGCTTGTATAGAATGCAAGAACATATCTGAAACAACATCAGCCTTATCGAGGAGGCATGTCACATGCCAGGCTTGAGTCTCAATATTCCATTCATAGAAAGACTTCTATTATGAAGAGTTAGCCACACTTGATGACGGGCATCCTGCTTTATCTCATTGTCTGGGTATCGGCTTTAACCTTGCCAAGAATCGGCGAAGCTAAGTGCGCCACTTCATCTTTGACTTTCTCCAAGAAACAGAAAACAGGAAGAACTCACCACACGCCCATCATTCAAACCCTCAAACATCTCCTTCACAGCCAGAACCGCCTCTGGTGTAAAATGCCACTCGCACGCAAACACCAACTGCTTCTCCCTACCAGTCAAAGCCACAGCCGTAGCTTGGCTTGTAGTCTGTTGTCGTCTGGCCGTATTTTGCTTCCGGGTAGATGCATTAGCAGATGTCGAAGGCCAAGGTGTAACTTTTCGGGTAGGGGTGGACTTGTTGGAGCCGGAGGGCGCCATATTGGGTGGTTGATGTGTGGCTACTGTGCGTTGAGTGAAAGTTTGAGGATCTGTGGGCGTTCTTTTGGAATTTAGCGCTATTTGGAAAGGAGGGAAAGTTTGGAGAATTGGATTCACTTACTGATTCTCCTCAACGCATATAAATCGCTTTGCTAGTTGTGTGAACCAGCAGTAAACGATCAGGAAGCGTACGATAAAGATTCTGGGTCTTGACGAGATGGCAGTGCGTGGAAGAGAGAGATAATTGTAGTTAGTGTTTGTGGATGAAAGAGTTAGAGAGTAGATAACCGAGCCTGAAGGAGGTTGTTGCCTAACGGCCTGATCAACAACTTACCGCTAAGAAAGGGATATTTCGATCAGGAAAGAGCTTAAATAGACGTTAGAAATGGTGAATACCAATTCGATCATAAAGGAAGGAAAGGCAAAGTATTCTTCAGGTGTGATGGGGCTTCGACTGCACCCTTTCATGGAGCTTATTTACCTGATTAATCTTGCTGTTCTGACCTGGTACTATTTCTTATGTACATCTAGTACTTTTTACGTCCCATCGTTTTACAGCTTGGGCTGTCCTCGCATGATCTTGCCTACACTTGCATTGAACCTGAGTGGTCCTGCTTCTACCAACTTCTACTGCAGGATAATATAGAGTCTGTCCACTTGTACTGAGGATCCGAGGAGTCTGTATATCTGTTCCAATATCCATGGCATTGAACATTTCATTGCTAGGTGTTGCTTTACAACCAGTTGACGGGCATCAACCGTCATCATGTGACCGAAGCGAGCCCCTTTATCCGGCTTTGCTCCTTTTCATCTAGCTAGGTCCTTATCCAGACTTCTGCCGATCAATGCTAGAAAGGAAGAGCAACAACACTACAAGATGGCAAGAAGCATGATAAGATGCACACAGAATGGAATGCTTCAAACGCACATACACAATGAAAGAGGTAAGAACGAACCCTCACAAATATTTCATATTTATCTCATCTCTCTCTTGATCAATATACAAAAGGCTTCAATGTCAAGCCCTTCCCCATGAAGTCCTTCGATTCATCTTATCATCAAACCCACCCAGCAAGCTTCTATACATTTTACGCTTTAGCTGTATGTAGTGTTCACCCACGAGAAGAGAACTCCAGTACACCAAACCATAAAATCCCGTGCCCTTTCGAAAATGCTGCTATGAAACCGCTTGCTAAGGTATCCAGATGCTCCAATGCAGTCTCTTTAATGGAATTCGTTAATAAAATAAATGCTCCAGTTTGGAGCGTCGTGAACCTCAAATCAAAGGCCTGTTGTGTACCACCTATGGATCCGGATCTCTGAATGTGTGAGAATAACCGAGGAGCCTATTGTGCGCCTTTGACATTCCTCTTTACCGCTAATGCCCACTTCAACTCTCCTAATACTCTCTGGCTTTCGAGGAGGATTTCTTCGTTCTTCCGTTCCTGAGCAGATGCACGATCCTTGATGCTCCTCAGTAACTCTTCCTGCTCGGCTTTATATCTTTCGAAGGCGTTTCCAATGTTCTCCTTTTCCTTCCTCAACTTCAACAACTCCTCATCCTGCTGCTCACACAGCCCTTGTAGCATGTTCATCCTCTGATCATCCAGCTTCCTTTCCTCGACCAGTACCTCAATCTCCTTTCCCAGCTTCCCTACTGTCCGCGATACCTCGGCCCCCTGTTCCTTCCAATGGTTCGTCATCGTTTTGTTCCTCCCTTCCATCAACGCAGCATACAATTGCGCCTCATCCACCTTCCTTTTACTGTCCTTTTCTAACTGCTCCATTGCCTCTCTCCATCCCTTTTCGCTTTCCACCGCCGCATCAGCCCTCTGCTTCTCCCCTTCAATCTGGCTCTTCAAATCCGTCAACTGCCTCTCTCTCCTTTTCAACAACGTCTTATTAATCGCCGCATCGTGTAATCGTCCCTCATACTCAGCAACCAATCCCTCCATCCTGCCCTCCGCCATCTTCACCGCTTGTTTGCTCTCTTCCGCCCTCAATTTCTCCAAATTTAAGTCCCGTTTCAGCATATCGTTCTCGCCCATTAAACGCTCTATCACCCGTCCTGACTTCCCGAGGTTCGCGCGCCCGACCGCTGAGCTCCATTGGGGCGTATTTCCGTTGCTTGGACTTGCGGCACCGTTGCTCTCTTCTAAAACCTGGGTACTGGGATAAATTCGCGCGGGCCCAAACTCCGCTGAAATCGTCCTTAGAATCCCGTTACTGCCTACCGGTAAGTTTTGATTTGTAAGGGAAGGTTGTGAATGTGTCGTTGGTATCGCAGGGACAGTAATTGATTGCTTAATCGTCGAATGTGGCATGTCTGTCTTCCCCTTCTCTCTTCTGGGCGAGGAGTCGTTGGACTCTGTAGTATCGAGGTGAATGGAGTCCGAAGTCACAGTACGGATTGTACCATTTGAGGTTTTGAGGTTGTAGGAGTTTGCGGCGGGCGTTGGATTAGTGTGAAGCGTGTTCATCGCGTTGGAGGAAATGGGAGAGAGGGTTCGGGGTGGCGCATCAATCGGGCCAATATCATCAACTCCTGCTGAAGGCTTGCTATCCTCTGAATCCATTGATCAGTAATGTTTCTTGAAGGAGAGGCCTCATCTGGATAAAGGAAAAGAAATGTGGAACCTGCAGCGGTAATTTTACGAGGCTGCCAAAACCGAATCTGCGATAATCTGCCAGCATAGGCGAAATGGGTCATATGTGATGACAAAAGCGAACAATCTACGTACTAATGAAGTCGCTGTGTATTCGAATATCCCGCTGGAAGCTTGTGACCGGCGTAGGACCTGGTTCTCGAGCGGGCATCGCTCATGTCTTCCTTTATTGATCAATCCGTATACTCCAACAGCCGCCTTGTTTCGTTCGAGATGGTTTGAAGACCCGCCGGTATCTATAGCCTTCCTCACCGCTTCCTGATAATCAAAACCTGAATAATGCGTGGAAAATTGATAGTACTGAATACTCCGGACCAAGTCGATGACTCTGGTATGGTTAATAAGAAGGATTATTGGGAATAGCTGATGGGTGAATGTTTAAAAATGCTTTTCGCGTTGACACGACTTCAAGATACCCCGACAGAAGGCTGAGCCAGCGATTGACGGGGCAACTTGACGCGCAAGGGTCACTATTTTGGTGCGAGGATTTATCCGGCGCGCCGCCGTTGCCCCTGCATGCTTTAAAATCTCCTTTTGGGAGATGGGTTCTTACCTGCAGTGGCGTCATGGAGACTTGCATTTTGATCGCTAAGGTTCATAGGGGCATATCCTAATGGGATGGTTCTTGAAGCATTGCATGTTTCAATTCGCGGTTTGTGGAGAAGAGAATTGGGAGGAAGATAAATTGCTGGCATGCTCCTGGAGAAGGCAAATTGCCGCTGATATTGCTTTTTTAGGGGAAGGTCTGCAGAAAGTCAATGCTTTCTCCTTCTTTGTCCAGCCTGGGATGATTTGCCCCTTTCGAATGCCATTGTATCTATTCAAATCACGATTGCAGGGCCAAATGTTCCAAAGATTAATTTCATACTTTATGAACATAATCTATGTACTCATATACCCTTTTCAGTTTATGCAAAACGAGAATCTAAATTCTTTTTTCTAGTAGACAACCCTTTTCCTCGAGCCTCTAGCTATTGCACCTCCATAGCTTCCAATGCCCGCCATACCAAGACACTGCCATCACTTCGCATGACCATTCAAACCATTCGAGATCTTTGGCCAAACTACAGCTCTCTCAAGAGCTTGCAGCACATCTGCCTTCAAATCCTCTGCATCCTCAATCCCGCAACTGATACGTATTAGATCATCAAATATTCCATCGGCTTCTCTTCGTTCCTTCGGTATCCCCGCATGCGTCATGCTACTAGGAACCTCCACCAGACTCTCTACTCCACCCAAACTCTCTGCTAGAGTGAAGATGTTTGTAGTCTGGCAGAACCGCTCCGCTGCAACAGAACCACCCTTGATTCTAAACGAAAGCATACCACCACCCATCCCATTCCGGTGTTGCTTGACAGCGATTGCTCGGTGTGGGTGCGAATCTAGACCTGGATAATTGACGGCAATCACATGTGGAGAAGACTCTAGTGCTTTCGCAACTACTGAAGCATTGAGCGAGGCCTCCTTTGCTCTTAGGTGTAGAGTCTTCAATCCTCGGTGTGCCAACCAGCTGTCGAATGCCGAAGGAATTGCTCCAATCGCATTCTGCAAGAAGCTTAATCTCTCCTTCATCTCATCAGAATTGAAAGCCGCGACACCCATAACAACATCCGAATGACCATTGATGTATTTTGTGACTGAATGCACTACAATATCGGCTCCAAAATCCAGCGGGTTCTGAACATATGGACTGAGGAATGTGTTGTCAACAACCACCATGATTCCGTGCTCGTGAGCAGCTGTGGCGACTGCTCTAATATCCACAAGTCGCAGAGTCGGGTTTGAAGGCGTCTCGATCCATATTAATTTTGTCTCTGGGGTGATATGGTTGCTGATATCAACCTCTATCTCTGGAGTAAAGGTGACCTTAACTCCATGTGCCTTCGCCACCTGGGTAAAATATCTGTGTGTACCTCCATAGACATCAGAGACAGAGATAACATGCGAGCCTGCGGCGAGCGATTGAAGGATAGTTGCAGTGGTAGCAGAGCCAGAGGAGAATGCAAGAGCATACTTGGCGTGTTCCAGAGCCGCCACTGCTTTCTCGAAGTTCTCGCGATTAGGATTTGAGGATCGACTATATTCGAATGCGCCTACCGGCTTGCCAACAGCGGTCTGGGCAAAGGTGGTGGAGAGGGAAATTGACTCAATGACCGCACCAGTGACCGGATCGTGTGGACTGCCAGCGTGGACTGCGAGAGTACCAAAGCGGTTGACGGGTGAAGGAGCTCTTGGTGGGGTTTCAATGGGATGGTCGGTGAAAGTCATTTTTGAAAAATTCGATGCGATGCGGGGTAGCTGTGTGGGACGGCGGGAAGAGATTTGCTGGTGGTTACTAGTAAAGTTACGTACAAAGATGGGAATTGGGGAAGAGAGAAATGAAATGCGAGTGAAGAAGGATAAAAGGACCAGCGGCCTGGCTTTATACGAACAATTCCCTTGAGCGAAGACGTTCTGGATGATTGATAATTGAAATCGGCGAAGGAAGGCTGGTCTAAACCTTATTGAGCCTTTGGTCGCTCAGTCAGACAAAGGGTTTTTTGGGATCACGCAATTGAATTCCAAAGGCTTCCAGGTCGCTTTTGGAATCATTCTTGGAGATCAAATTCTCGTCCTATATATGGCTATTATGTACGCTTTCATGAGTCACTGAGAAGTTTGGTCAGATGGTGTAAATACTGGCCGTTGAACAGCTCATCACCGGAATTTTACCCGGCGCTGCACGGCTTCTTTCAAGCCTCGAGATAATGGCGTCGTACGAGAACTATGCGCTCGGATGCCTCTCTTCCTGCAGATGAAAAACATCAGTGATATTTTACAGTGTGTGGACGCTGTGACTGGCCAGGATCCACCGATGGCACGGCGATGCCAACGATTAAGCTCCGAGGCGCCGACGTCAGGTCAAAAAGTACGCCAAAACGAAACAAGTGACTTGTGTTGCACATAGAAGGTTTCCTGGTTTCCTGCTCCCACTACAAATCCTTCCTTCGTATCACGATGCACAGTACGTCCCGAACCCAGAGGCACCCGGTTCCTTGACCACGTCTGCTCTGTGACGGCACAATGCCCCCGAGAAGATCCCACAAGAAGTCAAAAGTGAGTTCATTTTCTCAGAGATACAATTTCCCAGCCTGGCTTTGGGAGGTTGCTCTGCAGTCGCAACTTATAAACACTCCTTATCGGCGAGCAAGAAATACTGACTCCGAGGTTCTGAGTACAGGCCGGTTGCCAGCGCTGCAAGAACCGCAAAATCAAGGTCAGCTTACACCCTGGGGAGTTGATCTCAATTGACAGGCATGCAGTGCGATGAAGTACACCCGGCATGTGGAAACTGCTCCAAGCATGGAGTCTCTTGCGATTTCGAGGGTAACGACTCTCCCATCTCGAACCCTACTCCCATCTCCTACAAAAACTGCAATGAGAATTCCCCTGCCAGCTTCACTGCCTCCTCCCCGGAATCTAAAACAAGCCTCGTCCCAATCTACCGATCGCCTCTTGAGATCGTAAGGTCTAATACCAATCCGGGAACCTCGAGGTCCCTCGAGCTCAAATTGATGCACCACTACACGGCCTGGACTTCGGAAACATTTTCGAACAACAAGGCTCAGAAGATTGCATGGCAGGTTGATATTCCAACTATAGCGTACGATGCACAGCATCTAATGGACGCCATTCTTGCTGTCTCTGCTCTCCATCTGCGAGCGTCCAACCCCGAAGACCAAAGCCTAATCAGAGCTTCGCATAGTTATATGGCTTCAGCAATTGCTCAATATTCGTCTTTGCTAAGAAATGGCGTTTCCGAATTAAATGCCGAGGCTTTGTTTTCCACTGCAGCGTTGATAGCTTTTCAATCATCCGCATCTCGGTGCTTCGACGATAAGGACGGTGAATATGCATTGCCTTTGGCATGGTTCCATTCCTTTCAGGGAGTCAAGACCGTTGTTATGGCATCCTGGCAATGGCTTCGAAGTAGTAGCCGTGTGTACCCTATCATCAGTGCACAGCCAGCATTACAGCTAGACCTAGATCCCGCCCGTATGACCTTCTTTTCTCCACTGTTGGAAGGGGTAGAGCGTCAAATTACGAACGAACCGGAGGGAACCAGATCAGAGACGAAGCGTTCTTACGAACACTCCGTTGCATTTCTCAACTGGGCGCACCAGAAACCTGATAGAGCTCGGATCCTAGGATTTGCGGCGACTGTATCACGACGCTTCGTTGATTTGATCGAGCAACAGGATCCTAGAGCGCTGTGCATCATAGCATCCTTCTTCGCAATGACGAAAATGATAGACGAGGTCTGGTGGCTACATGGAGTTGCAAAGCGGGAGGTTACGGGGATATTTACTTTACTGCCTCACGAATGGTGGGATAAAATGGAGTGGCCGATAAAAATCGTAAATCATGAGGGCCCAATGGATGATGATACCTGGGGCGTCTCTTGGTCTGGTACTTCGGAGATCAAAGAGGAAGAGAATGTGAGGGCGCACATTGATATGCTAGCGGATATCATGAATAGTTGTGCGCCCCCAATGCCTCCAGATTGAAGAGGCGGATGCTGATGAACACATCAAAGTTCGGGTAAAACATGAATCGCTGCGGATGGGATTCTGCGCATAAACCTTCGCCGTTGGCAGCTGCTAAGATGGAAAGTGTCTAGCTCTCAGAGCGAACTATTCATACATTGCATAGAGGCAGATTTCAGGGCTTAGAGTGGCTAAAGTATCATTGGAGGAATGGGCTTGGAGGGACCTAATCGAGATCAAGAGCCATCTCTAAAATAAAAAGACAAAAAGTGGAAAGCCCTAGTTACAGTCTTGATATTATACTGCATCAATCAGTTGTAGACTATTTTTAATAGAAATTTGAGTGTGACTTGCTCCTTGTATTACATCCGAAAATAAAAAATCCGATGCCATATTAAAATCTACATTTAGGTAGGTTAATAGGCCTTTTTGAGCCTTAATTTTGATTAAGGTATAGAAATTACATGCCTCAAGGCCACTCCCGTCAATAGTTTACCATAAAAAGGCAAATTTGAGTCTCGTTCCATGAATATCTCAGCGTAAATCACAATACTTACCATAAAGTAAATCTTTCTTGCCCCAATGACTTTTCTTCCTTCTTCACCTTTACTCAATTTTTCAGCACCGCCAATAATCGCACCCAACACGCAACACTGTCACAGACCCTCAAACGAACACATGTTTTTGAAATATACAGTAAAGCTTCTTCGAACCCGCAAGTCATGGCTTACTCTAAGTTCAACCAGCGAGTCAAAAATCCAGATACTAGCGACGTTTCAGTAGACGCTAGTTCGAAGGCCTTTAAAACTATCTACACCTCTAGGGCACCATTACTCCTTAATACAGTCATGAATCACACTATAGAGCTATACGCTCCCCTGACATCTGTGCCTACAATGGCAGTAGCACCTCGGGAACGAAAGGCCAGACATTCCACAAAACCGTTCTCAACTGTGAGAGGACAATGAGGGTTATCAGATCAGACCGCTTCAGGTCCAGAAGGTTTGATGTGCCCAGAATCGTGACGCATTTAAAGGAGATTAGATTCAATACTCCAAGACTGGAAACCAGGAGACATAATCCAAGCTTTGAGTGTGTCACAATTTCTGGCACATCAAAACTCTTAGACTTAGCACCTCCGGACCGAAGAGTTTAGATGTATTACGACTGACGACACATCGAAAACGAATGCTGATATTAAAGGGATTTCAGCGGATCTGCTACACCAGAAGCGTTGTTATCTTGTGAGTGGTAGAATTGGTCAAAATAGCCGGAACCTTGCCCGTATTGCGACGTACCACAAATTCATATGGCTATCCCTCGGGGATTATCTTTAGGCATGATCTTCCTTTAATATGAATGAATTATCCGAAAGTAATCCATTGGTTTGACACCCTGGGTAAATTCCTACATGGGTTCTGAATATCCAGGATTATAAAGTTAGTCGACTATAAACCGCAGATTCATTCCAGATCAGCAACAATCACTCTTGGACTGAGATTATTCATTTCTACAATGAAAGTCTTTCCATTCTTGGCGGCGTCTGTCGTCTCTGCTGCAACGCTCAATGTCGGGTCAGGCAAAACCTACAGCACGGTATGTAGCATTATTTTCTAACCTATGAGCGAGTATTAAATTAGAATTAGATCACTGCTGCCTACAATGCTGCATCCTCCGGAGATACCATTTACGTGTATCCGGGGACTTATAAAGAGAAACTAGTTATCACGAAAAGCGACATCACGCTCAAAGGATCTTCATATCCCTCTTTGAATCCTTCGGAGAATGAAGTATCCATTATCTACGCTACCTATGCCTCAGCTTCCGGGAGTGATGATTCAAGCGGTAAGCTCCCATCATCTTCTAGGAAACACGTTCTGATAGGTGTTTTCAGCAACTGTTCTCGTTTCTGGAACCAACTTCAAGGCATACAACGTCAATATCACCAATTCTGCCGGGACTAAAAGCCAAGCCGTTGCCCTCTCTGCCACTGGCACGAATCAAGGCTTCTATGCATGCGGCTTGAAAGCCTGGCAAGACACGTTGTACTCCCATATTGGAACGCAATTTTTCAGCAGATGCTATATCGAAGGCGCTGTTGATTTTGTCTTCGGTATCACGGGGCAAAGCTGGTATCAAGGTTGCACTATTGGGATCATGCGAGCAGCTGGGACGATCACCGCGCAGGGTCGCACGAGCTCAAGCACCACAGGCTATTTTGTCTTCGATAAAGCGTGAGTTGTTTCTGTATTCCAAGTGATGAGGATTCTAACGGTCTCACAGAAAAGTTATCCTTGGAACAGGAGCAGCAAGTGACGTGAAAGGCACGGTCTATCTCGGGAGACCTTGGGGCGATTATGCACGAGTCGTCTTCCAGAACAGTAATTTGGGCAATAACATTATCGCTGCTGGATGGGAGCGTAAGTGGTTCTACCTCCTCCTATGGAAATTGCGGAAGCAAATACTGAGAATGATTCAGCTTGGACATCTACTCAGCCTACAGGCAATATTCTTTTCGGCGAGTATGACAATACGAATGCTGCAGGAACTCGAGTGTCTTGGTCGAAGCAATTGAGTAGCGCTGTTGAGATCAGCATGATCTTGTCTACCTACTCGAGCTGGGTCGACGGTGCATATCTGGGACTCAGCGCATCTTGATTGAGAACGGTATTCAATGAGAGAAAAACGCAACTTAATTGTATATGGAATTTCATGCAATTTGGGAGTTATTCGCAGGGTCGTACTGATTTCTGCACCTCCTACAATTTCCTAATCCTTTATTTAGAGTAGTATTCTACATACCAATTCCAGAAGCCAATATGGAATATTTCCCGCTGTCTTACCTAAGGTAGCTCGGTGTTTTTCTTGAAACATGTTCCCCACGTTTTCTTTTGGCGGCTCAGGTGAGCTTATTTACGTTTCAGCCAATTGGCATGGAGTATTTCACGGTAATGTATGTGATACACCAGATGCACGAAACGATGTCCATATGAATTTTCTCATATAGTCCCACTTTTAAAGTTTTCCGGGATGATCATCTTAGACGGAAGAAAGTGGACGAGGATGCGGCTAAGTGTCCGTATTAGTAAAGACTGGCGTCGCCATGACATTGAATTGGCGAGAGTAAAGGCAGATATCGTACAAGGAACTTGTATTGCCAGTACAGTACCTAGTTGAAGGATTTTTGAAAACTTCGTTTGGGAGTTGCACGATACTAATCTCCATGATGACTCCTCGGACTTGACCCAAACGCGTGAATGCTAGAACTTCGATGCCTTTTGTCTTGTGGAAGAAAGGATATTGTCTGAGTTCAAGTCAAATACTGAGACGGACTGAATATCAAAAGAGCAGGCATAAGTAGAAGGGTGAATTGATGAGCCAAAAAAGATTTGTTGCACGTCGCACTTAATGTCTGATTACAGTTCAGACATTGAGACCCTTTTAGGAAAGGCGGTGAGATTCTGCCGGCAGTTGTTTTCTCTAGCTTCGACGCACACTTCTATCTTGTCTCAGGCAAACTAGAAATCAAAATGCCGTCTTTCAGTTTCTCCTTCTCTGGCGACGATATAGAAGAATCGGCTGCGCTGGACCTTGAACCACAAACCATCCCTCGTCCCTCCCATGCCGCAGAAACAGGCACGCTTCGACGAGCACCTAGTTCTGCATTTCCGATAGCGGGACAGCCTTTACTCGACCCCCAAAGTCATGATTTCGATTCCATGCTTAAAGCACTACCTTCCAAAATCTCTTATAGTACTTTGGTAGTAAAGCTGGATGGTGGAACAGAAGTCTCGATTCCGAGGAGAGAACTATGGGATGTCAGAGTTCAGCTTATGGCAGAGGATAATGATGAGGGTTTGGGGAATCTGGGTAAGGATGATGTGAGAACTGGGGTCTACGAGGGTGGATTTAAGAGTTGGGAGAGTTCTGTGGATGTTGTCAAGGTCTTGTATGGAAGAAAGGGAAATCTTGTGGAATCTCCTGGCAGAGTCTTAGAGGTAACGTGATTATTACAAACCTAAATATTTTGATATATGTGCGCTGATAGTCAAAGCTTGGTTGTGGAACCGCACTTCCATCCATGGCCCTCTTGCAGTGGGTTTTGGGGAGCCTACCATCTGAGACAGAGGACCGTGTTGGTAGCCTAGATTTGGGATTTGCAGATTATAATCCTACAGTTCTTCAACTTGTCACTCTACCGAACCTCATTCTTTCCTGGGCTCAAGTGCTACGGAAGGAATCTTGGGAAGCTGAAGGCGAACTTGAGATAGATGCAGGGCTTGTGCAGAATTTCCTTACCACTCTTGAGTCCTATGGGATTACGTTATCGTTCTTCTCCGGCGCTTGGAGTCCAGAGTTTGTCCGTCTTGTCAATGACAAAATGGGATCCAGACCAGCTTGCCTTACCATAATTGGAGCCGAGACCATCTACTCCCCAGCAGCATTGAAATCATTTGCGGACACTCTTGTTTCTCTTCTGGAGACAATGCCTGGTGATGATAAAACATCTTTGGTAGCTGCAAAGAAAGTTTATTTCGGAGTCGGTGGATCAATGGAAGACTTTTGCGATACCGTGAGAGCCAGGGGTGCTGAAGTGGAACTTATTAGAGAGGAATCTGATGGAGTGCGAAGGGCAGTGGTGGAGGTTAAGTGGGGGCCTTCTACGTCTGTGAATGCTCCTATTACCTCGCCGAGCACTTGAGCGGTTGCAATGCATGAGTCAGCCTCAGGGATCGGAATGCGGCGTGGGTAATAGCCTTGTCATCAAGTGCATTGCGATCCTGGCATCATGCGAGGCTGTGGATGGGGCTCGAGCAATTGAGCCAGTCATCGAAAGATCACATTCAAGTGGAATCTCACACCGGAATAGCATATACGGTCGGAACTAATCGGCTAATATATTTTGATCCCACTTCTCTATTATAGATTAAGATATATTCAGCTCCGACAAGACGCTTTCAAGGTCTAGCCTTGCGCTAAATTGCTCCCTGCGAGGCTAACATCCGCATGGAGGCAACTTCGGAGGGGCTCGGCTTTTGAGGGTTGACCGCTAACCATTTGGCTGGTTATCCTGCACGTCTTTAGCCCTATCTTGTTGTCAAGACTGATCACTCATCGAAAGTTGACACATGCCGGGGAGGAAGTAACCTGCAAAGGACTTAATCCGGGAATAAGTTGACGTCAGCCAGTAGAACATTTCGTCTGCAACAATAAATCACAGTCCCGAAAATTCCGACCCTTATAGGGCATTATGGATGGAAGGATTCGATTTCTGGGGATCATTGAACTTCATTGCTACTGGTGAACCCCTAACTCTAACCATAACTTGGCATTTGAAGCTACATCCACGCACATGTCACAACCTCAAAATCTCTCATTTCTTCTTCCCACCCCCTTTCTTCCACTCCGTCCCTCGCTTACTACTCCTCGTTCTCGGCTTCCCCTTCTTCTTCCCACCTCCACCTCCACCCATCTTGAGATCCTTAGGTCTCCCTGACTTAGCACTCGCTCTGTAACCCTCAAACACAATACTCTCCGGCGTCTTCGCAATTCCTTCAATTCCATTTCCACCCTTCTGTCCATCACCTCTCTTTCCCATCGCCATGCTATTGGCACCACTACCTTCACGCTTCTTTAACAGCGCAGCTCCAGCTCGTCCTAGTAATTTCCCAGCACGACCTTGAAGCGATGAGACTTGAGAAGACACTTTAGGATTGTAGATACGCTCTTTATTGGAGTTAGAGGCTCTCTTGGAGTCAGGGTGGGAGTTTTGTGATGCAAGTGCGGTTTTGCGGACTGCTTTTGCACGTACAACTCGGAGGACACGAGGTAGCATTGGAGGGTATTTTTTCTCGTTGAATAAGAGGGCCGCCTCAACTGCGTTGGGATCCTAAGAATTAAATCATCAGTAGCTGTCAAAACTGGAGACGAAACAATTACTTACTTGAAATTGCACATAAGCAAATCCCTTCCCAACCCTGGTTTTCTCATCTCGTACAACTCGAACACTCTCCACCGTGCCTGCCCTTCCGAATTGTCTCCACAAGCCTTCCTCAATATCAGAAGGTATTTTGGAGCGTTTTCGCTCATTTTCTCCGCCTTGGTCAAGCATACTCTCGTCATCTACAAAACCAAGATTTCCAACAAACACACAGCGGCGATGATCCGTCTTTGCCGGATGTGCTACACCATCTACTCTGAGATGGCGGTCAAGAACCACGGTGCCATTCAACTTTTTGACAGCCTCTCTTGCAGCAAACGCAGTAGAATAAACTACATAAGCGTTTGTACTCTTCGTCGTAGCGGCCATCAGCTCTTTCTTAGCAAATGCGGCCTTCTTAGGGAGTGAAGTACCAGCGTAAGCTGTGGATCTGAATCGAAGGGATTCGACTTTGTGGTCGGGCTTGCCTGCAGGAGGAGCAGGTAGATCTGATATAAATGAAGCCATATGAGCGAGGAGTGTCTTTTTGTCTGTTTTCGAGGTGATTGCAGAGGTAGAGACATTAGCTAGGAAGACGGTTCGAGCAGCTTTATCCAGCTCAACGGCATCCTTAGTCGGTGCAAGTGATTCGTGGAGTGGGACATCTGATGGTGTTACTCTTCGATTTTCTCCTGACTCATCATGATCATCTGAAGCCTCCTCATCAGAACTCTCCTCATCCATGTCTTCGTCAAGATCCTCCTCCTCTTCCGACATATCTGGATCCTGTTCGGCCATTAATCTTTGACGTTTGAGTCTCCGCTCAGCCTGTCTTTCTGCTTCTTCCTTCTCCTCTTCCTTTGCTAATTTCAGCAGATATTTCCCCTCGAGGTCTTCCTCCTCAACTTTTCTCTTCCGTTTTCTGTCAGGCATTGTCGAGGCCTCTATTAATCGGTCCAGGTCGGGTTTCTCTTCGGATTCTTCTGAGGCTTCTGAGAGATCTGCAACATGCGCATCTTCTACATCTTCATCTATACTGCTTAAGTCATCTTCATCGCCCCCGGATTCAGTTTCCGCATCCGCCTCAGCTTCAATCTCGTCTTCCGCTTCAGCATTTTGTCGCCTTGGAGGAGGTGGCTGCTCATAACGAGCTTTAGAGGGTGTTTGTACCGGGCCAGCCTATGAGAATTATTAGTATCTTACGTTCGTGCAATTTGTTGAAGAGAAAACTCACACTGGAAGCAAACAACTGAGCTAGAAGTGGGTCCACAGCCTTGTCGTCTACCAAAAGTGATTTTGTGACTTTCCCACTCCCATTGCTAACCTCCTTTACAGTCTCTCCATCTTTGCGACTTCGTTTGCCCATTTTTGAATAGTTTCGAAAAGCAGAAATTGGCGATTGGAATTCTTAGATTTCTTGCCCTGAATTCTGCAAAAAAAAAAAAAAGGTTCGGGGTCAACCCCTGCTACCATTAGCGTGTTGAAGGCGGTCAGAGGAAAGCGCGAGGTGCGAACCTGAGGTAAGTCATGGGGGGATTTGGCAAGTTCCTTCCCAGCTTCTCTCCCCACCATTTTCTTCATTCAATCTCCGAACGATTCTCTCCTGAAAACGCAGTATCATCTTCTATATGTGCCAACATATTATTTCAATCAGGAATTCTCCCTTCACAAAATATCTAGCACTCTCTGTTCCGCATTTGCGCAGATCATCTCTCGCGAAACAGTCAAAGAAACAATTCGACACGAGGTTATGTGAACACCACGGCAGATTCAAGCAAGATTGGGCTAGAATATTGTCGAGTGTACGATGAGCGTCAATATGGAGCAGGCAGCAGATGCCATATTACAAGCTGCCGGCGAACGAGCTTCGCTGAATGAGCTGAGCGACGACGGAGACGGTTCAAGCAGCTTGAGCGAGATTGAATACAAAGACTCCCACCAAGAAGAGGAGGGGGAAGCCTCAGAGGATCATAGCGATGACTCCGATGAGGGCAACGATTCGGAAGCAGAGACTGAGCGCCTCGAGGAGTCTCCTAACAAAATTCGTACACACAAGGACGTCGTTCTGAACGCCCACAACGATAGTCAAATATACGAGCGGAGTCCGAGCAAGCTCCACAATCAAATCATACCTGCCGATTTAGAAGAAGAGGATGACGAAGAACCATTGTCGGAAGAAGATGTTTCCCTTAATGAGTCTCCCAGAAGCTCAGGTCACGACGATGTGGACCCCGAACCACCTACGGCAGCGACATCATTAGAAGACTCTGCGGGCGAAAGCAAAAGAACCCTCTCAATTAACGATGCCGACTCACGAAAGCGCAAAAGATCTATAATGGCTGGTAGTGGGTTGGACGACGACATCGAAGAGCCCTTGCGCAAGCGCACAGGCTCTATTATGACGCCTAGGGATGATTACGCAATTGAAGACGATGATCATCCGGACGAAGAAGTTGTGACGTCGAACCCTATAAGTGGAAATATATCAGGCGAGGAAAGGGACGAAGACGAGGTCGCTGGTGAGATTGAAGAGCCAATGGCCCCGGAAGAGGAAGCCCCAGAGACAGTTGAAACACCAGTGTCGCCTAAGAGACGGGGTCGGAAAAAGAAGAAAGTTATTGAGAATGGGACGTCGAACCAGGATGAGGACCCAGAAGCTCTCCCTGAGGGTGATGCGATCCCCAATGGAGACGAAGTTAGAAATGGCGAGGAAGATAACGTAGAGAACGAAGGTGACGATGAGGCAGAGGCTGCATTGAAGAATGAGGAAGAACGTAGGTTACGCCCGTGCTTTCATATCTATGCTTTGCTAAATCGAACCGTAGTAGAGAGGAAGCGCATCGCCCTGGATCAGTTGACTTCAATAGAGAAACAATTTACAACATTCAGAGACAGGTTAGTCGTCCATTATAATATCTGAAGGATGTCACTAAGCAAGATCCAGACTTTACGATGAGCGACTTGAGCAATTAAATCGCGAAGAAGCTATGCTTCGGGAAGACAAACCTACCCATCCAGAATATTTGGCAATGATGCAGTGTATCGATGCGCGGCGTGATGAAAAGTTACGAATCAACGATAAATTACGAGAGTACGAATTAGAGACACTTAAGAACTATGCCGTGGCAAGAAGGAGTCAAATCCTTGTCCAATATCAGCAGGATGTACGAGAAATTCGAGAAAAGAAGCTCGAGCAGCTAGGGAAACAATGGCACGAGATACAGTACGACCGAAGGAGTTATGCTGGTAATGTTCCGGATTATACTCTGAAATTCCCGACTCGAAGGTCACAGCAGGTCATGAATCAAGTGGCTTATAGCAACGAAGTTTCAATCTTGTCTGGTGTTGCGAAATATGTTGGATTTCCAGCTGCACCTCCAATGGCCACAGCTACAGATGCTGAGCTCGCAGAAGATCTAGAAAAAATGGGTGTAAGTCCGCAATTCATAGGATAGTCTTCAAATTTCAGAGCTGATCTGCTTAGCGACCCAAACAACCTCATACGATGCCACCAGCAGCTTTGCCGCTTCAGGAACTCGCTGCACTCCGCACAGTGGGGTCAACATCACGATTAAAGCCAGCGGAAGAACAGTTCATCGAACAAAATCCATGGGCGAATCCGCAACATCCTTCGCACGCACATTTACTGCATCGACAGACTTCGAGCCAGCAAGCTCCTAGGACCACAAGTCCTTTTTCACAGCTCCTTAACCAATCACGCCGGCCATCAAACCAACAAGCTTCAGGAGGTCCAATCTCAGGTACTTTCTCAACTCCCTCATCCTTGATGGTCAACACGAATGGCTCCGTACTATCCGGTGGCCGAATCTCCCCTCACAACCCATTCTCGAACCCTTCTCATAGCCACGCTATTGTTCCATCCTCTTTAGGTAGCCGACAGCCATCACTATCACCACAGCAAAATCGACAACCGCCAGCATTATCTAGCCAGCAGCAGCAAAACCGTCCCATGCAGGATGGTCATGTAAATAACGGAAACCCAATAGCGACGAGTACCGGTCACCCTCGTGACTTTCCTCAAGAGATCAGGAAAGAAAATGGTTCAGCAATGATGGGACAATTTTGATTTCAAACACGATCATAATGACGAACATATGGTGGGCGTTTTATCATGGGTTTGGCATTGTAAGAAAGGAGTTGGGGTGGGACATTCCAATGTCTTCTAGACAGCTCATGATTACCTTTGACGATGATTGCATAGCAGCAGGCATTGTATTATATTGTAGATCACAATCCATCAATATGCCACACTGCATTGCTCCTTGATATCTGGTGCATCATTGTGTGAAAACACTGAAAACTTTCATTCCAGACAGTAAAGTCTAATATACTCCATACCCATGCTGATAATAATTGTACATTTGTGCCAAAGTTCCCTGGTAATTCCCCTCTATCTCTGAATTGCAGGTCCATTTGTGGCTGTACTTGCCCCAGCTCGAGGTGATTGTGCTGGAGCATCCGGGACTTGAACGTCTTCAAAATCGTCTTGAGACACGGCTCTGATTGTAAAAACGTCTGACAATCATATTAGAATACGCCCACTTCCCCAGATTTAAGGTTTTACTGACAAACTCCCATGCAAAATCCAAACATTCCGAGGCCTGTTAATGCATTTCGAACGAGGTATGGCCGTCGAGCTCGGATAAGAGCTGCCGATTGCTTGTAGTGCTTGTCGTAATATGAAGATCTTGGTATTCTGCAAATCCCTCAGTTTCACGATAAGAACCGAAGACAAAGAGAACGCTTACACTGCCATTTTGTTCTTGTTTGGGTTGGGGGGAAAGAACTGCCAAAACGCGCCACTTTCTTGATACTCAATCGTGTCGCCGCCTGAGGCGTCAACCTCCAAGCTCCAACAAGCTTCGCGAATGATGAAGTAGTCGCGCTCAACACCGATATTGACAACCTTCGCGATCAAATGATAGCTTAGCCAGGGAAACCACTTTTGCGCCAAAATCCTCACGGCAATTTAACGTTGATGCGCCCGACATTATTTTACACATGCAGCTCCACTGCATACATCCCTCGTAGAGTTCTGGTGCAGCTACTGACGCTTTCACAATGGCAGCCCCAGCACTCTCCATCGAAGACCAAATAAAACAGCTCAATGATGCGAGGAAACTTGTCTTGGGAGATGCCATCTACTACCCACAAATCATCCAATCAGTACTCCCCATCATAGGACGCGACGCCAGGGTAGAGTTGCGACGATGGGGTTCAGACTTCCTTTCAGAGACTTTTGCCAGCCCTACGGTCCCAGTGCAGCAGAAGGAAACTTTAAGTCTCATTGTTCTTGAGACATTGAAGAATATGATTGAGAATCCGCAAGAGGATAATGCTGTCGTGAAGAGCATCGTACAAACTGCAGCGAGCATATACCCCTTAGTTTTCAGATGGATGTAAGTTATCCCAAGGTTTCCCCTAACCTTCGCACACAAGTCATATGAATTCATGCATGCCCATGCTTGTTCTCTGGGGGCTGTGATCTTTGGCAGGAAGAGAGCGTCTTGGATAAAAGTCTTTTGATCAATATCTGATATGCTTGCGTTAACAGTATCAACAATCCACACGACACAGATACTTGGGACCGGATGGTAGCAATCAAATCGAGGATTCTACGGATATGGGATTCAGCTGCTACAGGAGTACGAATTTGCTGCATCAAGTTTGCCCAAAGAGTAGTGCTGGTTCAGACCACAGGTCCAAATGCTGACCCAAGAGTATGGAATGACCTGCACTAATGTTAAATTTTGGACTAACATGCTATCCAGCGTGGTGATCCACTCGAAATATCCCTTTCCATGGTGCCTCAAACCCACCGGCTGATCCCCCCTCGGAATCTCGAAGCCGAAGCCTCAGGTCTATTGGACAGAATTCTTGCAGTGTTCCAGGAGAACGTCAGGTATGTGCAGACTCTCGTTTTGAATTTGTTAGCTGACAGTTATAGTGATGCTGTACTGGTTGATGCTACTCTAAACTCCCTCTCTATTCTAATTCGAGCCCGCCCCCATATTGCAAATAAGATCTTGAATGTCATCCTAAACTTCAACCCCTTAAAACAAGCCAACTCCCCTATGACTCCCAAACTGCGTGTTATGGTCAAATCCATGGAGAAGACCACTAGATCATTGCTTATTCATATCAACAAGCGGTACGCTTTATGTCGTCTATTCTACTAGCTGAGCGCTGATCGAAGCAGTGACCCCCAAAATCCTCTTTCAGGACGCATTCAACAGTACGTTGAACGAATGATGCGGTCAAAGACAGAGATCTTCGACGAAGCGAGTCGAAAACGAGGACCTCCAGAACCTACAGACGGGCTAGATCCAGCGAAACGTCAAAAGCTAGGAGCTCAAGTCACAAATGCTGCCGCAAACAGACTTCATATACCTCCTCTGACCCCAGGACCCCATACGGTTGCAGAGTTGTTTACCATCACCACCGATGAGGCGTTGAAAACCTTCGATGTTGCTCAACTGTCAGAAGACTTGGTTATAAAGATTGGCGTTACGATTTTGCAGAGAATAGATGCGGAAACTCTAAATCAAGCTGTCGAGGTAAGGCCAGATTTCTCTGCCACAAGAACACATGCTAAATATCACGCAGGGCATTAGGCGTAGGTATCAATCATTGAGCGCAGCACCGCCAGAAGAATTGAATCCAGAGACTGCTCCACTAGGAGTCGATGATGATGATGACGATTATGAACCAGACTTTTCAAGTGCAGAAGATACGGAACAGATTCTCAACAAACTCGATAACGCTCCTCCAGAAGAGGCAAAGGTGAAATCGCCAGATGTGGCCCTTGCGCACTTTAAGCTACCCCCTCCACCTCCTATGACACCCGAGCAGGCGGCGCAAGCTGGTAAAGCAACGGTTTCGAGGGTCTTCGGCGTGATGCAGACCTTAGAGGAGCCAGGGAAGAAGATAAAGTCTGGCATGAATCGACTAGCGGCAAGTACCTACGACCGGGAAGCTTGGATCACCATCATAACTCGATTAGCAACACGTGCATCGGCTGGATTGGAAGAGCCATCTCATTCAGTCAAAGTTGAGGCCACAGATTCTACGCATTCATTACTCAGCAACTCTATCCGCGAGTCCCTCTACCTTTACGTTCTCGAAGATTTCCGTAAGCGTATCGACATTGCGATAACTTGGTTATGCGAGGAATGGTATAACGATAAGATTCAGATGAAGCGAGAAGACGCCGTTCTATATTATGAGAAATGGGTCACCAAACTTCTCGATGGAATCATTCCTTATCTTGATGCCAGAGACAAAGTCCTCACACGGTTCTTGAGTGAAATTCCGGGGTTAAGCATTGATGTCCTGGATCGCGTCAAGGCATTGTGTCGAGATCCAGCAATGGTAAACTTGGCGTTGACGAGTCTGCTCTATCTGGTTATGATGCGGCCGCCGGTCAGAGAGATCGCTCTCGACGCTGTAGAGGATATTTGGAATACTTGTAAGTCTATCAAATCCCTTACGCCTTATTATCACTAATGAGCTTTCAGACGATGACGCAAAGCCAATAGCGGCCAAATATCTCACGAAATGGCGACCTGGGTTCGCGGAAAAGGTCAAGGGACCCGAGGACGAAGAAAAGAAAACAAATGGCGTTGAGGTTCCTGCAGCATGAGCGTATCAGGGCATGGGTTATCAAAAAAAGGATAATTGTTTTATTATGTATTTTAGTAGCATGGATGTGGTTATAGTGAGCATTGGTAGGCGTTCTTGGCGAGGCATATCAGATTCCCCATCTATTGAGGCTCGGTTTGGGACGCGCTGATGTATGATGGAAGTATTGCAGCCAGAGCCTGCCCACCGGGTGCTCTTGGAGGCAGTCGGAAATTGATATAGAATTCATCAACAATTCTTTTAGAGTATTTTAAGTGCTAATGTCCTCATTAGCCACACTTTAGATGCTTGATCCAATATTCACCACCTCCTTTCACATTCACAAGCTACTTAGCCCCCATCCCGAACATCGTATGAAACCCCCAGCCACAGCCCTTTCCTCCCCGCTCCCTACCTCCCTAAACCCAACTCTCTCATAAAACGTCTTCACCGTCAGCACTGAGCATAGAAAAGCTGGTGGTCCCGCTTCTTCTGCTTTATCGAGACGGAGTCTAACAAGTTGGGATCCATTGCCTTAGGAGCGGTAGGTTGGCAGGACGAAGATGGAGGAGAGGGCTGTGGGTCGTTTGTTGTTAGATTGAGGGGCTGTGAGATGGCACGATGAGGAAGGGGGAAGGACAGAGGAGAGAACGTACAGATATGCAAGATGCCTTTTATATGAAGTAGATCGAGGGAACGTTTTTGAACCAATCTCTCAATATATCCAATGTACAGCCTCATGCTATAACATCCAGGTCTTCGGACAGAGTGGTTGTCTCCAATGATTCGGATACGATTCTGCCGTTTGAATCAAGGAATGAGAGAGGAAGTGAGCAGTCCAAGTCTGATCAAGCCACTGCTCAAATCTCGGGTACGAAAATAAGAAGAAATGCTAGGCAGCCAAGACTCGTTAAGAAAACTCTGAATCGGAATATCGTAGGATGAATGAAAATGCTTTTGACAAAGCACGGGACTGGTCAATGTAGGTAGGAGTCCCCCACCATATGGTAAGACCATGGCTGGGAAGAATAATGCTTGATTCGAGCTCTCAGACATTCAGAGCAGCTGTCACTTTGGAGATCCTTGAGCAAACTAAGACTATTCCATGCCTTAGCAACGATGTCACCGAAAGAATATGTTACGGTGCACTTGCACGGTCCCATATGAGTATTGGACTTGAACCCTTGAGATCCGAGAAGGTGTTGAAAAATAATAATAGGGACCCCGAGGAGCCTCGATTTCTTCGATTTCAATGCGCTGCTGCTATGCATGTTGCTATGTAAGTGAAATTATCCACCCGGAGATCTTGAAATCCAGCGTTGGGGCCTGAGGCTGCAACCCCGCCAAAGCGTCTCTCCTTCCAAGGGACAACCAACCTCAACCAACGACAAAATGCTTTTCTTCAGGTAGTCCCTTCTTTGAGCACACTAGTTGCTACCTCTTACTGATAAAATATTGTCCAGTTTCTTCAAAACCCTGGTCGACCATGAGGTTACGGTCGAGCTCAAAAACGATATCCAAATTCGAGGGACTTTGAAGTCAGTCGACCAATACCTCAACATCAAATTGGCGGACATACAGGTAGTGGAGGAGCTGAAATACCCACATCTGGTCAGTATCACATAGCTCAGGGTCGAGGTCGCAAAGCGATCGGGAGTGCATTCAAAGATTGTATGAGGAACTATGAGGAACTATGCTGACTTAAGCTTCCATAGTCGTCGGTCAAGAATATATTCATCAGAGGTAGCGTGGTCAGATATGTTCATTTGCCAGGAAGTGCGGTAGATACGGCTCTGTTGGAAGATGGTGAGAGCTTTGCCATCCATTTTTGTTATTCATTGTCTAACTATTTGACAGCCACTCGAAGAGAAGCTGCACAGCAAGCATCAAAAGCGAAATAATTGTGATCACCCTAAATGGGGCGGTCTCATGAGGGCAAAGGGAGGTGTGGAGAACTAGGTTGGATTGGCATTTGTGGTGACTTCAGTGGTCTGTGGCACATCACATATTCAGATCAGGCATTGAGCAAGGAGTCTGGGGGTTCACTGGACATTGAAAAGTATAGAATGAATGATACCCAAATTCCAAAACCATAATTGTGCCATAAACTCTTGCACAATCAAAGCTAAGGAACTCCTTTGCTCGCCCAATTATATTTTTGCAATCACTGATGTCACATGCTCTCGTGTTTTCATGCTACTCGCGTCAAGCCCCACCCAATATCAACGACATCCTCAGTCACCACGAAGCTGATACTGCTCAAGCATTGCATTCGCAACAGGCATTGTGCAATTCGCATTGGAGTATTGAGGACCTGAACGTTCTAGATGGTCGTGCTTCGTCAATCGAGTCCGATACATATCTAGCTCATTAAATCCAGCGGAGGCAAAATATCTTTCATGTCGACTGGGAAAGGCAGCAATGTTCCGTAACCCCAGAGAGAATGGTTCACCGTCAATTGATACCCCTCTGAAACCATCAATAGGTCGACCCCCAACACCACCGAGCGGCAGGAACCCTCATCAACCGACATCATCCACAATGGCTTCTCGAAGCTCTACGAAGCCTCTGACCCCACGACCAAATTCAAAGACCAATGTAGCATCTCTTATCAAACAAATCACAAAGAAGACACCATCTGGGAAAGTAGGAGGCAAGCCGAATGCCAGTATCCTCAATTTTTTTAAGAAAGTCGATTCGCCCCTGAAGGATGACTCAATTTTCTTGTCTCAGGGATCACAATCACAAATTATTCAAGTTCCTTCCAGGCCAAGATTGCCTACTCCTGATCTGCTGAATGAGGATGCCGATGATATATATGGAGATGGTGGTGAGGTCAGCAGGTTCAATGAGGCCGGTGGATCTGTGAAGCGGAGAAAGACTTCTGCGGAAAGCACGCCGAGCGAGACGGACAATAGCACCCCAATTGGCGATGATGGCTTTATTGATGGCGATTCTATGGTACAGGCCTGTTCTCCACCTCCATCAGAGAAAGCAAAGCCCAAGAAACCTAAGCGGAAAGGACCATTCCTTTCAGACTCGGAAAGTAGTGATGACGATGCGGATTTATCACCCAGTCTTCTGAATGTGGCACAAGAGAAAGCAGTCAAGGCCGAGGAGCAAGAGCTCGATATCACAGTATCAAATCAGCCTGAAAAAATGAATAAGTTAGTCACCACAGAACCCATTAAGCAGGAAGAAATCACAGAGAATCGCCCTGTCGTTCCATCAATTGACGCTATCGAGCCATTGAAAGAAGCGAAGGGGAGGAGTCGAAATTTAATTCCAATCACAGAATCTCAGGAAAAATGGGAGGCTTTGCAGCCCAATACACCTGAAAACGAAGAAACTATGGAAGAAACGCCCCAGGAAGCCAGCAAGATGAATGGCTTTCCTAAAGCTCCTTCTTTGAAGAAGGGGGATACAAGTGTCGATGAATGGGGCAAATTTGAAGATGTTGAAGACTTTCCTGATGATATTGACGAATTTGCCGATGGAGAAGAATTCATCGAAAGAAAATGGATGGAAGAACAGGCACGTTTGGAAGCAGCTGAAGAGGGCAGAGAATATGAGTCGTGGAACGGATTTGAAGATGAACCTCCGCAAAAGGATGGGGAAATGACTGCAACGTGTCCCATATGCGACGCGAGTCTCAGTGGCATTAGCCCTGATCAAGCTACAAGGCATGTAAAT
>Ga0182030_10001060_pt1 | contig 55434 bp, 41 predicted proteins | sample 812S3MmetaG_FD_121299 | JGI IMG/M metagenome (GOLD analysis project Ga0182030, IMG submission 121299) | Permafrost microbial communities from Stordalen Mire, Sweden - 812S3M metaG (Illumina Assembly) | ecosystem: Environmental > Terrestrial > Soil > Wetlands > Permafrost | place: Sweden...
ATCAATTTCTTTTTTCTCTGGATTTTGCTCTGACTTGGCATGTTTCCCTCCCAAGGTGGTATAAGGGAAGGGTTCTACAGGAAGAAACTTTCAAGTGCTACATGCCGTGACCGGACGCTTACTTGCAAACAAATCCATGTAATTACAAGCATCCGAATCGGATGTCCAAAAAGTTTTGTAATCCGGCCTGAGTTTATTGAAATAAAGAGGAAATTCATTGGTCCTACTGAAATATCTTAAAGCTAGAGGTATTCTTTTTAATAGGATTTCGGGTCCCTTGAAAAATCTGCTGTTTCTGATAGGTAAAAGTGCCTTTTTAATTTTATTGATAACTGATAAATCACTATAGGGTCTGACTGATATTCCACTTGCGACCCATTTCGGCACATGCCAGGCGGGTCGCAAATAAAGATAGCCCCCTTTTTTCAAAACCCGGTCCATTTCATTTAATGCCCCTACGAGATTTGGAACATGTTCCAATACATCAATGCTCCAGATTGCATCAAATTCCCGATCTTTAAAGGGCAATTTTTCAGCATAAGCCCGTACGAATATTTTAGGTGGCTGTATATATTTTTTGAGCGATTTTGCAATATCAACACCCGTATAGTTCTTTACCAAATCTTGGAATGGGGCTCTTGCGCAACCAATTTCTAAACAACGCTTCGTCTTAAGTTTGTAGGTATCGATAAATTCAATTAAAGTTTTATATTCGGGATGAATTTTCGCTTTTGTTGCGGGTGCATAAATATTGCCACGGTGTTGTTGCTTATAAAATTCGGCATGTTCGTTTTGACTATTGTTTTTCATTCATTTTCTTAGTAAGTATCAAATTCTTTCTAACTTTGCCCACGCATAAATTTGTGGCGAAGCCTTAGGGTATAAGCCAAGACAAAAAAATCCAATTCTTCTCAATATTTCAAATACTGAGAATGGCCGGGGATAACAAACAACACTTCCTATTTTTTTTACCGAAAACCCGGCTTTTTCCAAGCTCATTTTCAATGAACGCGTCGAATAATAGAAAACATGTTCCCAGGGTATCAGTTCGGGTCGTTTCCCAAACAGGGAATATATCTTAATTTTCCAATAGATGGCCCCCCCATTTGGCACTGACACAAATAAATACCCTTCAGGTTTAATGAATTCGGATGCATTTTTTAGGAATTCTGACGGGTTGCGAATATGCTCCAAAACATCCCAAAGAGTGATCACGTCATATTTAAGTTCAGATTCGCCCATTTTTTTTGAATATTCCGCGAAGGTATTTGCGAACCTCGCGTTCGGATATTGCTTTTGTGTGTATTCCACTTGGGCCTTTGACGCATCAAAACCAAAAGGTATAAAACCTTTGGAAGCTGCAAAACTCAAAAAACCGCCTGTTCCACAACCCACATCTAATAAGGATGGTTTCTCACAAGAAAAGTATTTTTTAGCGGTTGAGAACCATTGCTTAAAGGCGGGAATCTTATGTTTGTTTTGACACCATAGACGGTTGTCATCTATTTCTGATGTTTTTAAATCAACATAATCTGGTGATACTTCGGAATAATGTTCTACCGTTTGAATAAGGTCACAATTATCGCAATGAACAATATTGTAGGTTTTCCCCTTTGATTCTTCGGATGCAACGAGTGAAATTGAATTAGAGTTACAAAGCCTGCAACAAAATGAACGGGAAAGAGGGGTCAGGCGCACACTTTGCACTTTATCGCCTTGGCCTCGATCACTCAAAACGCTTCCCCCATTCAAAGCCAGACATTAGCTATTAGATTTTAGCTATTGGCTAAAGGCAGACAACAGCTCGCGGTCGCAGGAAAAAAAGGTCAACACTTTGCACTTTATCGCCTGGACCTCGATCACTCATAAAAACAAGCTCGCAGACCGCAGTTGGCAGTTCGCAGAATAAAACCATGCACCCAACGGTTCGACAGGCTCACCGCGCAGCCATTCAGGGCTTCCGCTTTTTCGATCGGACTTTTTTCTTCCCGGGTTTGTCAACCTTATACACCGCAGGCGGTTCTGGTGCGGCAGGCCCGCTTGACGAGTCCATCTCGCCGTCATGGATGCGAATTCTACCTATTTCAACAATCCACGATCTCCAAACTCGGATTTTGGGGGGCTCTAATGACCGCCATTCCACCCGTTTTTTCCGGCGGGAATCGAAGTACGTTAGCGAAATCCATATCCAAGGTAACTAAACATCTGTTTTCTTGGCGGCAAACATCGTAAAGGGTTTGGTCTCCACAGCCTTGGAGATTTTCACTGACGACCGTTTCAACGTCATGCCCGTTGTCTTTAAAAAGGTTCTGACACCTTGTGCCGAAATTTTCATCCAGTTTGAACCGCATTATTTGCCGGTCAACTCGACGTAATGTTCCCTGGACATAGCAGCCCCGTAAGCGATAGCCGCCCTGATATCCTCCGACCGTAATTGGGGGTATTGTTTCAACACCTCTTTTTCGGCCGTACCATTCGCCAGCAAATCCAAGATCAAGGAAACCCAGATACGGGTTCCCGCGATACAGGGCTTGCCAAAGGCAACCTCGGGATTTATTGAAATGCGCTTGAGTAATGGATTCATCCCTAACCCTTTCAAACTTTTAGGCATTATACCCCCCTTGTAAACCGCTCGATTGTGCCATTTTATATCGGCATGCCGGTCAATTTTCGAACCCCGCAGGTCTTTGGCGGCTTTGACCAGAACAGAAAAAGGGGCCAACACTTTGCACCCATCGCCCATTGCGATGGGTACTGCCAAACAATGCCTCTTACCTGGTGGGTAAGCGGCAAGGCGGCACTTTACGACCTTTCATCCCGCAATCAACATAAGGGAACATCTAATTATTCACCGCCAAGACGCCAAGGAAAGAGGGGTCAGGCTGCACACTTTGCACCCATCGCCCATTGCGATGAGTACTGCCACCCATTGGGCTTGCGCCCATACCGCTTGTCCATTTTTCGTTTCAAAGAAAGCGGCATAGTCCTTGTTTCCTTCGCTTTAACGGAGCGAAGGGGGACAAGGCTGGTTTTTGGATTCTTCAATGCTTGAAGGGGTTCGTGATGGTGAGTCCTTCCAGCACCATATTGTGCTTCAAATCTTCGCTGTAAAGGCGTTCGCAGCCCGCTTCAAGCGCCGTGACGATCACAAGCGAATCCCAGAACGAGAACCTTTCACCGATGGAAAGGTCCATGGCTTTCAATAGGTGGACGGAAGTGGGCTCCACCACTTCATGACGAAGGAACTCGGCGACCAACTTTCTGGCTTTTTGGGGTTCCAAGGGGGTTTTGACCTTGCGGGTCACGACCACGAAAAATTCCTGTAAAACTTGAAGGCTGAGAACCGCCGTGCGGTCCCGTAAATGCCGTTCCACGAGGCCCGCCGCCAGGGGTTGGCGCATGGGATCTCCCGCGTCGAAGGCATAAACCAGGATATTCGTATCCAGGAAAACCTTATCGGGCATGGAGATCGTCCCGATGCCCTAACGCCTTTCCCACCCGGAGGGGTTTGGCATTCATCGTTTTCAGCAGGCGTTCCAGGGATGACTTCCGCAGTTGGTCCTCTTGCGCGATGGACACCAGGAAGTCGCGGACCATCCCGGTCAGGGTCTTTTTCCTTTGGGCGGCCGCCAACCGGGCCTGGTCCAGGGTGGTTTCTTCGATGGCTAAGGTCAGGTTCTTTTTCATGGCACCCTCATTTACGTGATTATGTGATTCACATATATCCTAGGTCGGCCCTCCGAAAATGTCAAAACGAAACAAATTAAGGGAACACCTAATTATTCACCGCCAAACACTTCGGCCCGCAACCGAAGTGTCGATGGCCAAGACGCCAAGAAAGGCTTTTTCGATTCAAGGCACGTCTATTTTTAGTTTATACAACAAGGGCCGCAGGTAACCCTGTCTGGTTCTCAGCCCGCTGTTGTTCGCCTTTTCCCAATCGGCCTGGGTGACCACAAAGAGGGTATGGGAGCCGGAAGCAAACCCTTCTAGTTCCCTTTCCACCTCACCCCGGTCATCCCGCTTGGGTTTGTTGGTTTCCACGCTCCAGACCCTTTCGCCCAACTGCACACCCGCCTTCTGGGCCGGGCTGTCATCCCAAAGGGTCTTCACGATGGCGTCGCCTTGCAAACCCAGGCCCTGGTTCAGGTAAGGCAAACCGGCCATGGGGGCGTTGGCGCCTTTTCTCGCCGTACGAACCCAGAATTGCAGGGCCGAGACCAGGTGGGCGCAATCCTCCTCGCTGGAGCATTGGACCGTGAAGGGTTTCTTGAACCCCGAAACGACCAGGGAGCATTGGTACAGCGTTTTCGGGTCGAAGCTGGCGACCTGGATCTCACTGCAATGGATGGTCTTCAGGTCTTCCCAGTAGATATGAAGGTCGTTCTTGGCCGCCCCGCCCAACAGCCCGCCCGAAAAGGCCCCCAGGTCGATGCCACCCTGAAAGTTCAGGGTCAACCCCTCGGGGTTGGGCGTGGCCGAGACGATGGTTTGGTGGTCGTGGCCGATGAAGGCCTTGTACCTTTCCGAATCCGTCAGGTCGTTTGCCCGGCGGGTGGCCATGTTGACCGACATTTCGGTATCGAGCGCCGGGGTGTAGGGTTTGATGACGCAGGGCTGGGGAATGATTTCCAACTCGGCAAGAAGAACCTCCAGTGGTTCATGGGCACTCGTCCATGCTTTTAGCGGTTCGCTTTGAGCTATCGGCGCCGGAGCAACAACGGTTGGCTTTACGACGTGGCGGGTATTAGTCGACAGCCCATTCGATGCGCTTCGCTTACTCAGGGCAAATCGGCGGTCGACCGTCGACGGCTTTGACACAGCCAGCCCAGGCGAAGTGGGTGTGGCGATCATTGACTGCGGAGGGTTAACTGCCGATGGTTTGACTTCATCCGGAGGCGGCAAAGTTTGCGTTGAAACGGTTTGCGGTCGACCGTCGGCCGCCGACTGAAAGCTTCCCGCTTCCGGTATGTACCTTTGCCACTCGCTTCTGAACCACCAGGCCGCGAGGAGAAGCGCACCCATAAAGAGAATCCACCCAAAACCCGGTTTGAAGGTCTTGTGGATCCAGGTCAAAAGGATCAGGCAGGCTCCCAAGTACCAGAGGGGCTTTTGCAGGGTATTCCAGGCTGCGCCTAACAGAAGGCTCCCCAGCCAATGGGCCAGCAGGATGAGATGGGCCTGCACCCAGGGCCCGACCCCCGGGATGAAACTACCGAGGGAACTTATCAGGGCCGAATAGCAGAACAGGGTGATAAACAGGTAAACCACCCCGTGCCCTAGGCCCTTTAAGGGCGTCTGGGACAGGTGGGACTTATAGGACCCCGACTTTCCCAGGGGCGCGAACTGGTTGGCCCCGGCCTTGGCGATGGTATGGATGGCCTTACCTATAGACCGCCCCAGATGGACCGCTAACTTGCCGAGCGCATGGCCCAGGGCCTTACCCCCCTTTTCCAGGATGTATCCCGTGCTTTGCCATTTACTACCCTTAGGCACCTTCCCCAGGGCGTCTTTTATGGCGGCGGATGAAAGGCCCTGGAAGATTTGCTTAAACCCATCCCAGAAGGTCTCAGAACCATCCTCTTTCGATTTATCCGCTTTGGTCGCGGGTTCGGCTATCCCCGCTGGGGCGGGTTGGGCTGGCTGGGGGGCTAGGGCTGGCTCGATCTTCAGGCCCGCCGACACCCCGGCTTCCTCTGCTTCTGGCGGCTGGCCAACCTGAGCATTCGGCCCCTCGGGTGCCCCATCTATATGAGACCGGGGAGTCGATGCCGTTTTTTGACCCTTACGGGGCTTCCTTACGACCGCCTTAGGCTCGAACTGGGCGGGATCACCCCCCGCTTGGATATGGGCGACCAGGTCTTTGACCTGGGGTTCGGTAAATTGGCGGTCAATAACGATTGGGAGGGCCTTATCGATGTCTTCCGGGTCGCTCAGATCGTTCAAACGGTAAATGGGGGCCTCATCAATTTTCAGGGGTTTTTGAAGATTTTTGCTTTTGTCAAAAATTTCAAGAATCGCCTTATTTTTGAGACGGGGGATAAATTGTAAGGCGTGGCTTACGTCAGATTTATCCATCTCAAATAAATCAGCTATTTCCTCAATTCGAATGTTTTTAACAATCTTTTTGAGTTCAACCATGGCCACATAGTCCTCAAACCAGCCGGGCTTGAACCCCCGGTTGCCCTTAATGGATTCCTGGTAGGCCTCATCGGGTGTCAGGTTCTTTATATAGGCGTCTATTTCCTTATCCCCGTTCTTCAGGGCCGCCCGGTAGCGGATCTCGCCGTCAACGATCTCATATAAGACCTCCCCTGAAGTCGCCTTCTCTTCTTCGGTAAGGGTCCGTACCGTGATGGGATTCGCCTGGCCGTCGTTGGCCATGCTGGCCCGTCGGGCTTCGACCATTTCCTCCCGGATAACCCTACGGGTATTGCGGGGGCTTGGGCGAATCTGGGATAGGGGGATGCGGCTGAGAACGGCTTTGGGATTGGGATTAGGCTGATTTTCAACGGACATGGGAGAGCCTCCAAAGATAGTTGGCAGCCCGCAGTTGGCAGTTGGCGGTAAAGCTTTTACGGCTTACCCGCGAACTACGAGCCGGTATTGGTTCTCCCCACTAGGTGAGATTTTAATTTTTCTTGTTTTTTGGGTGATAGAAAATTAGGTGTAAATTCAGGAAAAAGTTTTACTCTTCCAAAATACTATTTACCAAAAACTTTTTTGAACGCTTTACCGTTCAAAAAATATTCTCAAAACGTTTCGAGTGGGGGTAAAAAGTTGAGCTACGAGGACGCGAGGGGGGTTAAAACATTCAGACAGACCGACCTTAGGCTTTTCTTTTCTTTTGCAGTTGGTGTCCGCTGATATTGCGGCGGGAGAGGTTGTGCCCGCTTTTCAGTTCCAGGGTGACCATGCCCCGGCCCAGGCAGGACAGAATTTTCAGGGCGTTCCGCATGAACTCGCTGATGATGACCCGGTATTCCATATCCAGTTCTTCCTCCTCGGCCCGGGGCTCAAACGTCCACTCGGCCCCGCCCTTTCCGCCCATGAGCTTCACGCTGTCGCGGGTGCCCCGCAGCCCGCTATTTTCGGAATCGGAGAGGGTGTGGAAATAATCCAGCCCTCCCTTTTGGCAATCGTCGGGGCTGATCAGCAGGCGGTAGGACTTAACCCCCAGTTCCTGGCAGGTCTGGTCCACCAGGGCCAGCACGTCTTCCCGGGTTTGGGCCAGGCCCAGCTTGATCATCTGCATGGAAATGAAATAGTGGGCGATCTGGTAATGGGGCCGCTGGCGGGTCAAAAAGCGGGGTCCCAAAAAGTCGAGGAACCCCAGCATGGGAAGTCCCAGCCCCAGGGCCAGCGCCGAGAGGGTCATGTACCAGGAAGCCCACCCCTTGAGACCCATGATGGTCGAGATGGCGGCCAGGCCCGGCAGGAGGGAAACGATCACGGCCACCGACACGATGCCCGCCTGCGTCCATCCCTTTTTGAGGAGCCGGTGGTGGATATGCCCCTGGTCGGCCAGGTGAACGGGCCGGCCCCGGAAAATGCGGCGGAAGACCGACAGGTTGATCTCTAAAACCGGGTAGGCGATGAAAAGGGAGACAATCAATATCTGGTAATGGAAGGGTTGAAACGGTTGGGTGACCGGGCCTTCCTGAAAGAGGGGGTTGGAATGGCCCAGGCCCACCAGGCAGCCCGCGATGAACATGCCCAACCCGCTGGAGCCCGAATCGCCCAGGTAAAGGCGGGCGGGTTTCCAGTTGAAAAAGAGAAAGCCAGCCACCACCCCCAGGGCGGTAAAGGCCATGCCCATTTCGGACCCGTTGTCGAAAAGGGCCGCCGCGGCCGCGATGAAGAAAAGGGTAACAATGCAGATCGACGAAGCCAGGCCGTCGATGCCATCCACCATATTGAAGGCGTTGATGACCGCGAGGATCCAAAAAACGGTCACGGCCACCGCCATGACATCCGGCATGGGGTAAATGGCGAAACCAGGAATGTGCAGAACCTCGAAACGATAGCCGAAAAGGGCGAAAAGGAAGGCGGTGATGAACTGGCCCGCGAACTTGGTGCGGGAGGAAAAGTGATAGCTGTCATCCACCGCGCCCCAGAGCGCCATGACCAGCCCGGCCCCGTAAACCGCGACGATCTTCATGGAAACGGAAGCGTGGGGCAAAAGCACCGTGCCCGGGTACCTTCCCATGAGGGAAAAGATCAAGAGCACCAGCCCCAGGGAAAAGAAGATCGGCAGGCCCCCCATGGTGATCACGGGTTGGGTGTGGATTTTTCGGTGGGCCGGGCGGTCCACCAGGCGGAGTTTACCCGCGGCCCAGAGGTAGGGGGGCATCAGGAAAAGGGTCAGGGCGAAACCCGCGCCCAGGAGTACCCAGAGTTGATTGGCGACCTGCATGAGAACCTCGAAATAGTTATTCACCGCAAAGGCAACAACGGCACCGAACCACCTATTTCACCGTACCCATGCTTGGTATGGCATGGGTACCGCCAAACCATATAGTTCGCCCTGTGGGCTCACCCTAGGCGCCAAGACGCCAAGAACGGCAAAGAAATTAGGGTAACGGCAAAGCAAACCCACGACTAAATAGTAAACGACTTTGCCGCCGATTGTCGACTGTGAACCATGGACTGTCGACTAGCCATTCAAAACCAGGACGACTTGGTGGTTCCCCATTTTTTCCAGGCGTCGTATTCGGGCGAATCGGCCTTGAGGCGGGCGGAAACTTTTTCGGCTTCCGAAACCCCCTGGGGGATCAATAGTTCAACCCCGGGTTTCAAATCCCCCGGGCTCAGCACCTTATCCTTGTTGGCGTCCACCAGAAGGGGAAAAAGATTTTCCTCCCCGTAAAAGGCCACCGCGACGGAGGTGAGGTTGTCCCCCTTGGCCCAGGCGTAGGTTTGCGGCGCGCTAGGGTTGGGCGTGGGGCTGGCGAGGGGCGCGGGGGCAACCTTATTGGACGGGTTAGGGGCGCGGAGTTTTGATCCCTTCGATGAACTCAGGACGGGGTTAGGCGTTAGGGGTTTTTTGACGGCCCGATGAACTGGAATGGGCGAAACCGCCGCGGGTTGGGGAGTGGCCGAAGGCTTAGGGGCGGGCGCGCTTCCACCCAGGTAAAGCACCAGGCCCGCCTTGGCGCCAATGGCCTGGAGCGGATTGCTGATCGGATTATTCAGGTCATAGACCAGGCCCAGGTCCAACCCCAGGTTGGGGCCGAGGCAATTGACGGCGTAACCCAGCGAGGCGGTACCGTTGTACTTGCCCGGCCAGGTTTTCTTGAGGGTCGCGGTGGAAAGATTGAGGCCCAGCCCGCCCTGGAAATAAAAGTCGCCCCCCGTACCTTGGCCGAGAAACCACAGGCGGCCGCCCAGGTCCCAGGAGGCGGTGGAAAAGCCGGAATAATTCATGGCGGAAAGGCCCGTACCGATGGAAAGCAGGGGCGCGAAGCGGTAATCGACCCAAAACTGCCCGCCCGCGCCGAAGGAAGATTGGTCCCCGGCGGAGGCATCCAACCCGGCGAGGTCGAGGGTGAGGCTTAAGGGGGGATAGTCCTGGGCCAAGAGTAAGGATGGAACCGACAGAAGGAACAAGAGGATCGGGCAGGACTTCAAAAGTTTTTTCATACTATTTCCTCGCGCCAATAAAATATTTTATTTAATAAAAATTCGATCTATATAGTAACACGGGGTTAAGAGACGTAAAAATTTCCAAATCTCGGAACCGATCGTTTTGATAGCCCCCTTTTTAGGGGTCAGGCCAACACTTTGCACTTTACGAGTCTTTTCACGAGTTTCTTGTCGCTGAAAACTCGGGCCTTGATCTGGATCCACCGACGCCCCACCGCCGTGGCTCCGATGCCCATTTTTTCGCCGATTTCCTTGAGGCTCAAGCCCGATTCCCTCTTGAGCAGATAGATCGCCACATCCCGGGCTTCCGACCCGCGTTTCTGGGCGCGCAGCAGATTTTCCGGTTTCTCGCCATAAGCGCGGGCGACTTTCGCGATCACCGCTTCCGGGTTTTCTTTCACCACATGCTTTTGATACTTTGGCGCATCCAACGTCTTGTGCGTTTGCCCCACCTCATGGACCCTATTCAAAAACGCTTCGCTCCCCAGATAAATCTTCGAGCGCAGGCCGTCCCAGGGAGAATCCTTAATTCCTATCCCCTCTTCCACAAAGGTTTGATAAGCCTTTTGCGCGCCCCTTAAATCCCGGCCGAATTGTCCCAGGATCCATTGGGTCTCAAACCAGGGCGCCGGCTTTTCCAAACCCGCGGTCGTCTTGTAACTGCTCCACTTCCAATCCCGGGGATGTTTGGCCATTCGGGCCCTCACCGGGTTCAGGACCACATAACGGCAAAGTTCTTTTAAATAGGTGTCCTTCTCCACCACGATCGCCTTATACCGGCCCTGAAACAAATGGCCGACCCGGTCGTGCCTTTTATTGAATTTTTGGGTGTAGATGCCGTTCACATGTTTCATGGCCAGGGAAAGGTTCGGGGCCGGGGTTTCCAACAGGAGATGGTAATGATTGTCCATCAAGACCCAGGCATGGCAAAGAACCTGGTGTTGTTCAAGGTTTTCAGCGAGAACTTTCAGAAATAAACCCCGGTCCACGTCATCCAGAACAATTTTCCGCCGCTCGTTTCCCCGCGAAGTGACGTGGTAAATGGCGCCTTCATAATGGATTCGTTTGGGCCTGGGCATGAACGCATTTTAATTAACCGCGGTCGCCTGTAAAGTGCAAAGTGTTGGCCTGACCCCTAAAAAGAGAAAAGGCATCGATCGACAAAAGGCTTTAGGATTTCTTTTTTTCATTTTCCGACGACCCGTATTTGTAACGGCCATAACCGTAACCATATCCGTAGCCATAGATCGACCGTCGGCGCTGGTAATAATTGAGGATGGAACCCACCACCGGCGCTTTGACCGCCCGCAGGGAGGACAGCGATTTCGTCAAATCATGGAGCCGGGTCTGGCCGGCCCGGGCCGCCAGCACCACCCCATCGAGCAGGGTGGACAGGATCACCGAGTCGGTCACGGGCAACAGGGGCGCCCCGTCGAAAACCACGAAATCGTAAGCTTCCCTGAATTCAGCCACCAACCGCCTCATGGCCTCGCTTCCCAAAAGTTCCGCCGGGTTGGGCGGGGCAACGGTATTGGGCATCAGGTCCAGGTTTTCCACGCCCGAGGGCCGTATCATTTCACGCCAGGGTTTCTGGCCGGTCAGGGCCGTGGGCAGGCCCATTTCGGCGACGTTCTCCAACGCGAAAATTTTGAGTACCGAGGGTTTTCTAAGATCCGCGTCCACCAAAAGGGTGCGCTTGCCCCCCTGGGCCAGGGAGATGGCCAGGTTGGCGTTCAAAAGGGTTTTTCCTTCGGCGGGGCCGCCCGAAAAAACGCCCAGTACCTTGAGTGACTTGTCCGCCTGGGCATAGGTGAGATTGGTGCGCAGGATATTGAAACTCTCTCGGTAATAGGCGTGCATGAAAACTTTGTTTTCGATCAAGACCTTGGGGCTGAACCTTTCGCCGGGGGCCGGGGCGTCGAAGCCTTCCGGATACTCTTCCATGTAATCGGGCACCACGGACAGGATGGCCAGGCCGGTGGTACGGATGATCTGGTCCTCGTGCTTGACGCGGTCCTGCAGGCGTTCGACTAAAAACGCCAGCTGGAGCCCGCCCGCCAGTCCCAGCAGGAGGGCCAGAAGAAGCGCCCGCGTTTTCTTGGGGGAAACCGGATGCTCGGGCTTGACCGCCTCGTCCAAAACCACGATGCCCGCGTCGTTGACCTTTTCTTCCAGGCGGGACTGCTGGAGTTCCTGCAAAAGCTGGGCGTAGATGACCGCGTCGGCCTTGGACTCCTCGTTCAATCGCAGGTCCGGGTCGTTCAACTGCTTGCGCATGGTCTTGGCCTGTTCCTCGAGAAAGGCGCGCTTGCTTTCGGCGCCCTCGTGGGACAAGTCGAGGTTGACCTGGATAAAGGAAAGGGCCCAGGCATTGGCGATCTGCGCGGCCTTCTGGGGGTCGCCCGACCGCGCCTTGATGGAAAGGATATTGGACTTCAGGACGTTGGTGACTTCCATTTGATTCATCAGGTTTTTCGATGCCTGGAGCGTGGTCAAACCCTGGTATTCAGCCCAGGAGGTGACGGAAAGGGATTGGGCCGCGACCTCGGCCACCCGCCCCGACTTGCAGACCTGCAGATAGGTTTCCACCGGGTCCCCGGTCGAGGTGGGCACCAGTTCCTTGAGCATGCCCTCCGCCGTGTGGGAGGTATCGGGCACCTTGACCGTGGTGACGGCCTCGTAGGTGGGGGGCCAGAGAAAGGCGTAAAGCAGGGCGAGGGTGGCGAACAAACCCACCGTAAGGCCGATGAGGGAGGAGTGGTTAAATGCGACCCGGATCAACTCGCGAAGATTGAGATCCTCGGAGTCGGGTTGGGTGCCCACAGACTGATTTTCGGCCGATTCGATCAAGTCAATTCCTTTAAAAGCGATTCAAGAAAGACATCCCTAACATTCTTCTTTTAATGATGCAGATTCTGCAGTTCCACCGTAACCACGGCCGCGCTGGCCAGGATGGAGGCCACAATGGCGATCTCCCCGATGCTGGGCCAGCCGCTTTTAGCCACCATGAGGGTATCGCCCGGGAAAAGGTAGGGTTCGGGTTTCATTTTGCCCTCGCCTTGCAGGTAGTTGTTCAAATCCAGTTTGGTCTTAAAGTCCTCATGGATCAGGATGGCTCCCCCGTAGTCGGTTTCGGGCAGGGGTCCGCCGGCCTGGGCCAGGGCGGATAAAAGGGAGGGTTTGCCCTGGATCTGGTACCGGCCCGGCCTGGCCACGTTGCCCAGCACGGACACCCAGTAGGTGTTCGATTCCTTGATCAGCACCGTCACCTTGCGGGGCTTGGAAAGCTCGATGGCCAAATGTTCCCCGGCCTGCACGGGGGTCATGCCCTTCAGGTTGACCCGGCCCAGGAAGGGGAAAACAATGATGCCTTCCGAATCGACCTGGTATTCGGTGGGAAGCTGGGTGTTCACGCTTATGCCTTCCCCCGAAGACCCATTCTCCCCGTAAACCTGGATCTGCAGGAGGTCGCCCGGGCCGATGACCAGCTTGGGATAATCCACATCGTCTTTGGCCGGGGACGCTGGGGCGGTTTTAACGGCGGAAGACTTGGCCGAAGGGGCTGAATCCTGGGCCAGGAGGGGCAGGGGCAGGAGGCTTGCGACCATCGTAAAAACCGCCAGCCCCGTAACGGCTCTTTGGAAACACGAGCGATTTCGGAATGAATTTGCTTTCATGTTTTTTATTTTACCTTGAAATGGGGCGGATTAGCTGTAAGAACAACGAGTGCGGAGGAAGGGGGTTCATACCCCTGTTTACCCTATTCGTTCGCCTGTCGAACACTGACGGTTTTCCACCAGATATAGGGGTCTTTGCTGAACCATACCTGCGTATGGATTTCGTCGATCTTGTCGATATCGGGTCGGGGCACCACTAACACCACTCCCGGCTGGAGGTTGACGGGATGGACAAGCCTGTCTTTATTAGCGTCCACAAGAAGGGGATATAGATCCTCATCCCCATAAAGCTTCTCGGCTACCGAGGGAAGGGTGTCGCCTTTTTCCATTTTATAAGAGGGAGGTCCCTGCCAATATTCACCCCATCCATTCTGGGCTTCTTCGGAAAGATTTTGGAGATGGACGTAGCGCAATTCCGTATCAGCCTTGATCCGGATGGCGCCAAGCGCGGAGATCGAATCGGGCGGCACGGGTACCTTCAACTGCATACCTTCACGGAACTTGAAATCCGATTTGATGAGGTAGGGATTGGCATCCACCAGAAGCGGATAGAGATCCTCATTTGCGTACAATTTCGCGGCTACCTCCCGAAAAGTATCATTCACTTTCCAGGTATAAATGGGAGTGATTTTCCAAAGCGGGATAAACTTACGCTCTTTTATTAGATAACTCGTCTTGAACAGTTTTTCTTGCACGACTCCGAACCCAAAGGTCAACCCGAATTTGACCCGGACGCCGTTCGTCGGAACGGCGCCGGGTGAGTAATAGTCGTACTGCGCGCCCACGTCAAAAGCCGTCCCATTCCCAATATTGAACCGGTAGCCCAAACCGGCGTTGCCATGGTAGTGGCCCAAAAGGCCGTTTTGGATTTGCGTCGCCAGTGGGCTCACGTTCAGACCCATCCCCCCCTGAAGGTAAAATTCCCCACCCTCCTGGGGTTCAAAGGGATAAAGGCGCCCTCCCACGTCGAGCGAAGAGACCGAAAAGGAATTGGCCGGGGAGGAATAAGGAAAAAGGAGATAATCGATACCCGCGCCAAAGGAAACTTCCATGTAGGGCCGGTAATCGGCAAAAAATTGACCGCCGCCGCCGATGGCGGGGTTTTGAACTTTTTGATCGAAAGAGGGGAAAAAAAGCCCTTGGCCCACCGCGTCCAAAGTGAGGGTGTATCGGGCGGGCTGGTATAGATCCGCCCTTGCCGGCAGGAAGGGAAAGAGGCTCGAAATCAGGATTAAAAGGAAGAGTTTCTTCCGGGAAACCGTTTGCATAGGTTCGATTGTATCACAGCGCTAAAGTTTAAAAAGTTTGATTTGCGCTTTTATCAGGCAAAATTGATATTTGGTTTTTTCTTTTTTGTTTCTTCGGACGTTTTTTATTCGAAATTTACATGGACGATATCAAGCACTCAAAAAAGGGGGTCTTTTTTATGCACCTCGGCGAACCCCTTTGCCCGTAAAAGGCAAGAATCACATTGTCCGCAGTGGTTACCTTTGGAATCCGGACTATAACACGAGTGGGTCATTCCAAAATCCACGCCCAGAGAAAGACCCATCTTGATGATCTGGGCTTTGGACATGCGGATAAGGGGCGTGTGAATTTTTAGCTTCCAAGTTCCCTGTACGCCCTTCTTGGTGGCCAGTTTCGCCAGTTTCTCGTAGGCCTTAATGAACTCGGGACGGCAATCGGGATACCCGCTGTAATCCAGGGCGTTGACCCCGATGAAGATGTGTTCCGCCCCGAGGGCCTCGGCCCAGGCCAGGGCGAGCGATAGAAAAACCGTGTTGCGGGCGGGTACATAGGTAGAGGGTATTCCCTGCCCCATGGATTTGAGTGACCGCTTCTTGGGAACCTTGATCTTCAGGTCGGTCAGGGAGGACCCACCGAAGGCGGTGAGGGGCACGGCCAATTCGAGATGCTTTTTGACGTGATAGGCTTTTGCCACCTTTCGGGCGGCCTGGAGCTCGACCTTGTGGCGTTGGCCGTAAAAAAGCGTGAGGGCGTAAAGCTCAAAGCCCTGATCTTTGGCGATAGCCAGGCAAGTGGTGGAATCCAGCCCGCCGGAAACCAGGACTACCGCTTTGCGCATTCGATACCTCTCTCAAAATTCTGAACGGTTAGTTGATGTTCGTTTCATCCGGTCGAGTTCATAGTCGACAGTCGACAGCAAAATCAATTCTGTCGAACACAGATTGTTGACTTTCTTGTATCTTTCACTGTCGACCGCCGACTGTGGACTGCCGACTATCTTTATCTGCCTTTGCTTTCGTTGGGCCAGATGATTTTGTGCATTTGAATCTGCATGCGAACCGGCAGGCGGTCGGCCAAGATCCATTCGGCCAGCTGGTCGGGCGGCAGGTCGCCCGCAACGGGCGAGAACAGCAGGTAAAATTGGCTCGCCAGCGAATGGGCCCGGATCTGGTCCTTGGCGAAGTCGTAATCGGCCCGGTCCTTGAGCACAAACTTGATCTCATCCTGGCCCGCCACCAATTCATGAATGTTTTTGAAAAGGTTCCTTCCCTGTTCGCCCGACCCGGGGCATTTGATATCCATGATCTTGATGACTTCCTTGGGCACCCGGCTTAGGTCCACCGCCCCGCTGGTTTCAAGCATCACCTGGAACCCCTTCTCGAGCAGGGCCTCCATGAGGGGGTAGACCCCTTCCTGTTCCAGCGGTTCCCCGCCGGTGATTTCCACCAGCCGAATGCCGAAGGATTTCACCTTGGCGAGGATATCGGTGAGGGACCGGGTCTCGCCCTCGTGAAAAGCATAGGCCGTATCGCACCAATGGCACCTTAAGGAACACCCGGTCAGGCGGATGAAGACGCAGGGCAGGCCCGCCCAGGTGGATTCACCCTGGAGGCTCAGATAGATTTCGTTGATCTTGAGGGTTGTCTCGACAGACGTGTTCATGGGTTCCGTTTCTTGAGGCGTGGAACGCAGTTTATCGGAGGAAAGACCGCGAGAAAAGGGTGAGAGGGTGAAAGAAATGAAAAAGCATCTTCCCGTTACCGGAGAATCAGGGCCTTGATGATTTTGGAATATTTGACTCCGCCGTCCGCCTGGACGGTCACCCGGATGTAATAAAGCCCGCTCGAACAAAGGTTCCCGGCAATATCCTTCAAATCCCAGCTCAAGACCGTGTTTCCGTTAATTTTCTTGGAACCTCCGGCGACCCACCGGAAGGCCAGGGTGTAAATGTCGTAGGTCGCGGTCGAACTGCCGAACGCCTGAACGTTGAAGCGAACGGGGACCGTGCCGTCGGAGGGGTTGGGATAGGGCTGGCTGCAAATACTCCCGCCCGTACCGGGTGTGGGCGTTGGGCTGAGGGTTTGGGTCGGAACCAGGGACGGGGTGGAGGTAGGCGTGGGGGTGGACGTCGGGGTCCAACTGGAAGTCGGCGTGGGCGTGGGGCTTGGCGTCAACGAGCGGGTGGGGGTCGCCGTTTGGGTGAAGGTGGGGGTTATGGTAGGCGTCAGGGTCCAGGTTGCCGTGGCCGTGGGGGTGGGGGTCAGGGTGGGCGTGGAAGTCGTGGTGGGCGTAAAGCTGGAAGTTTGAGTCGAGGTAACCGTTGGAGTCGAGCTGGTGGTCGCGGTGGAGGTGACCGTGGACGTCATGGTCCGGGTAAAGGTGGTAGTTCCGGTCATGGTGAGTGTGGGGGTGTTGGTTTGAGTGAAAGTGGCCGTAATCGTCGGCGTGGCGGTGGACGTGCGCGTGGAGGTGACGGTCGAGGTGACCGTGGGGCTCGATGAGGGGGTGAAGGTCAGCGTCTGGGTGGGAGTTTGGGAGGAGGTCAAGGTCGCGGTGACCGTGGGCGTTTGGGTCACGGTTGCCGTCGAAGTAACGGTGGAGGTGACCGTAGGCGTGGGCGAATCGGTGGCGGTCAGGGTGATCGTGGGGGTTTCGGTCACGGTGAGCGTCGAAGTGACGGTGGAGGTAACCGTGGGCGTCATCGAATTAGTCGCGGTGAGGGTAACGGTGGGTGTCGCGGAATCGGTGGCGGTCAGGGTGATGGTGGGGGTTTCGGTCACGGTGAGCGTCGAAGTGACGGTGGAGGTGACCGTGGGCGTGGCCGAGTTCGTACTCGTCAAGGTAATAGTAGGAGTGTCGGAAATCGTCGCCGTCGAGGTGACGGTGGAAGTGACCGTGGGCGTAACCGAATAGGTCACCGTGGAGGTCACGGTCGGCGTTACCGTGACGGTCACCGTGGGAGTGACGGTGGAAGTCGCGGTGGGTGTGGTCGCGGGCAGCAATTGGATGTAGGTCACCGAACCCGAAGCCGTGGAGCCCGAGGGCCAGCTCACGGCCGCCTGGTTCACCAGGGTAAGGCCGCAACTCGCGACCGGGTCGTAAAAATCAATCGCCTGGGCCGTGATCGTGACACAGCCCGTTCCCAGAGAGGGGAAAACCAGGTTGCTGCCGTTGGCCGTGGGTTCGTTCGCGTTCCCCATCGTGCTGGTGTAATAGCACTGGGAATAGGGCTGGATGGCGTCCCCGTATCCAAAGCAACTGAACTGGAAGGCGTTGCAGGTGGAGACGTTCGTCACGAAGCTATCCGCCACCGTCACGGGCCCGGCCGTGACCGGCGAACCGGTATTGCAGAGGATGAAGTTGTAATTGATCGTGACCGTATTGTTGCCCACGTCGGTGACCGCGCCGGTTTGGGTTTGGGTGAGGGTAATGTTGGTCGGCCCCAGGGTGGCGACAGGCGTGGGGATGGCTACGCACTGGCGGAAAAAGACCGCGCCCGAGTTATTGGAGGTGGAGTAATCCCCCGAACAATTGTTGGAGATGAAGGGGATCATGCCGCCGGTCAGGGGGTTATAGAGGGGGCTCACCCAAACCGAGGCCGTGACCCCGCTCGAACAATAGGAGGAGGTGAAGGCCCCGGTGCTGTTGGAGAAGTTGGGGCTGTACCAGGGGTTGGCGCTCGAGTCGGGGCTGGGGGTAGGCGCGGGATTGCCGGCGGGGTTGTAAGACACCAACAGGCCCCCCGAACCGCTGGTGATTTCCGAGTGCAGGCCGCTGGCGCAGACGATATCCAGGTCCCAGGCGGCGTAATTGTCTTCGGGGTTGGTGTTTTGGGCTTCCACGGCCAGGGAAATGCAGCTGCCCGACAGGTCGCTGACGGGAATGCTCACGCAGGTGGGGTTGGCCGGGTTGGCCGTGCCCGGGGCGCCGGCGTAGGGGAAGGTGAAGGGCCCGTCCCCGTTGACGTAGATGATAAGGTAATCATCCCCCGACCCGCAAAGAGAGGCGGAAACCGGTACACAGGCCGAGGCGTTGGTGGGGGTCGGCGTGACGGTGAGGGTTTGGGTTGGCGTGAGGGTAAGGGTCAGGGTCGGCGTGATGGTCGGGGTGGAGGTGTTAGCCCCGCAGGCCAAGACGGCCGTCACGGGGTTAGAGGTGGTCGAAAGGAACAAACTATTGTAGAGGGCGGCCTGGTTGACGATAGTTTCCGGGCCTCCCCCGCAGGTGAGGTCGCCCCACCAGGTGACCGCTCCCTGGAGGTTGTTGTTCGTTCCGGGGAAGCTATAGCCCAGCACCTGACTTGCGAATGTCGTATTGACGGTTCCAGCCGTCGTATTGGAAGTGTTACTTCCCACATAGGTCACGTTGGCCGGCACCGTATCGGTAATTTCCGCGTTCGTGAAGGGGACCGGGACCGAGGAATCAACGGTCAGGTCCGAGTACCAGTCGGGGCTCGCGGTGGCATTGGACCGCCAGCCTTGCTGCCAAGTGGTCCCGCAAAGGTTGGGAAACTGTAAGGGCGCGGACCAGGTGAAGGTATCCACCAGGCTTGGGTTTCCACGGGCCCAAACGGTTTCCTGGAAAGAGATAGCGCCCGAGCCGTTGACTGTCGCGATGACCTGCACCGTATACCAAACCCCCGCCACGATCGTGACGGCCCCGGTGGATCCCCCGTAGGAATGTAACCCCTGCCCGCCCGCGGGACATTGGGTGGGACATTTATCTTCTTCCATCTGGATATAACCATAAGGGTTGTTATCGAGCGAAATACCGGCCAGATAACTGTAGGTCACTCCGGCCTGCGCCGAGTAGGCCACCACCATGGAAGCGTCGGCCCCGTAACTGACGCCCTGGGCATTGAGGGGAATCTGCATGTCCCCCTGGATGACGTAGACACTGTTCGGGCAAAAGCTCACCCCACCATTCCTTAAGTACATGGGGTAATCGCCGCCGGAGGTGTTGTACACCGAGGTGGCTACCAAGTAGCGGTTGCCCTGCGGGTCGGTCTCGATGTTGAACCCCCCCGTCCCCGCAGGGTCCGCAGCTCCCCAATTTGCCGAAGCGGAGGGGATATCGGTGTAAGCCGTCCCGTCAAAGCCGATGCCGCCTTGGGCGGTTCCATCGGCGGGGCCGTTGATATAGGAATCGAAATACTGAAGGCTCGAGGAATTGGCCGAATTATAGGAAAGAACGTAAGTGATGGGTCCGGCGGCCGATGGCACAGCCGGAATCTGGTTCTTGACCAGATTCACCCCTCCGCCGACGGTCACCGTGGAGGAGTTGGAGGAGGCGCTGCTGGAGGCGGAGGAGCCTGCCGCCTGGTTGGAGATCAATTGCCCTGCGGTAACCCCGGCGCTGACCTGGCCGATAAACCAGACCTGCCCCGAGACCGGGGAAACGCTGGCGGGAAGCACCCACACCACGTTGGGGCTCGAGGAGGTCATGTACGCGCTGAAACTTCCCGGCTGGCTCGCGGGCGTCACCCCAGCGGGCAGCGGATCGGTGATCGTGACCGGCCCCGATTGGTTGTTATAACTGTAATTCAAAGTGAAAAGGACCAGGCCGCCCGGAATGACCGAACTCGATTGAACGGAACTCGTCAGGCTCAGAGTGGCGCCCGGGTTAGTGGACGTGGGGGTGACGGTGGGCGTGACTGTCGAGGTGGAAGTGCCGGAAGCCGAGGTCGAGGTAATCGTCGGGGTGTTCGTGAGGGTGAGTGTCGGGGTCTCGGTCAGGGTCCAATCGGGTGTGGCGGTGACGGTCGGGGTGACCGTGGAAGTCAAGGTGATCGCGCATCCCAGGAACTGATTGTTGGCCGAGTAGGTCACTCCGCAGAGAGCCGTGGAGATAGGCCCTAACGTCACCGATTCTCCCCTTGCGTCCGTCACATCAAAGAAAAAGGGACCGCCGGTCCCGTTCAAATTGCCGCTGGGAGTTCCCCAGTATTCATTCCCGCCTACGCCATTCGCTCCGAGTACCAGCGGGGTGTAGGTTCCGTTGCTGGTGGTGCTGAAGCTGACGCTAGTGATGGGAATGAGGGGATCGAGGAATTGGATAGGGTCGTAAAAATTGGAGCATCCGGTCTTCCATTCGTATTCGATGTTTCCGGACGAATCGTTCGTCAAAAGACTCAAGGGGCAGGGCATAAAATTCCAGGTGATATTGGCAATACCGGGAGCCGCGTTGTTGGTCAGAGTGTTCCAAGCGCTTGGACCCAGATCCAATTGGTGGTCAGTATTGCAGGAAGGACAGTTGTCCACCACCATAACCGTGACCGAACCTCCGCTGGAAGCATCCTGCAAGGCGACACAGGCCCCGCAGGCCAAGCCGTTCTGGTAGTCCGCGGTAATGATGGCGGCATAGTTGTTCGGATCGTAGGTCCCGCCCGGGAATCCGCAGTTCCCCGTTCCCGGCGCAAGCGGGCCGTAGGTCGTGGCGATCGTGGTATAGGTCGTCGGCGGGTCCGCCGGGCAATATTTAGAGGTAGAGATGATAGGGGGTGCCGGCGTCCCGGTCTGGGTGGGCGTTAATGTCACGGTGGGCGTGTTGGTCATCGTCATCGTGGGAGTGATCGTCGGGGTCGGGGTAGAGGCGCCGCAGACACCGTCCCATTCGAAGGTTTTGAACACAGAATTGGGACACCCATAATCACTTAGGCCCATAAGCCCGCTGTTATAGGTGGAATCGGTAAAGGTTACGCTATAGCTGTAGGTTCCCTGGGCGGCGCCAATGGAGACAATAAAGCTATTGCCGGGGGCGATGATCAGCTGAAGCCAGGTCGGGCAACTGCAAAGGGGGCTGTTGGTGGGAAGGTTGACGGTTTGGGTGGACAAAATGTTCTGGGCCAAAGTTCCGGCCGCTCCGTAGACATTAAACTTAAGTTCACTGTCTGGATTGGCGCAGGAGTCGGCATCCCAGGACAATCCATATCCAGCGCCGGTTGCGGGGTCCACATCCCACATGACCCCTTCCATATTCGGCCTCCCATATTTGGAGGTCTGGCAATAGGAAACGGTCATCGTCCCAGGACCGCTGGTGACCTGGGTATTTAACAATTGGTTGTTCACTTGCACGCAAATGGTATACACCCCGCCCACAAACGAAACGCCATTCGCGGTTTGGGCCCAGGTCCCCTGTTCCTCCGGAGCCCGCCCGACAGTCCAACCTGGAGGGGCGCCGTTGAAAACCTGGCCGTTGGTGAAGTTATAGGTCACACCGCAAGGAGAGACAGGATTGCATTGGTATTGGGCCACGAACGCCTGCTGCCAATAGGTGCTTTTTAACGGACTCCCGGTGAAATTGAACCCCCATTCAAGATGTTGAGCCCCACCCAGAACACTGGAAGGAGGAAAATAATCTCGGACAATTTCATCCGGCCCTCCGCCGGTTGTGCAGTTCAACGCTCCGGGGGGACCGCTCCAGAGGGCGGGAGAACCGTTATCGGACCCGCTTGTAATCAAGGAAGTCGGTCCCGAACCCCAGGCCTCGATTTGATCCATGAGATTGGAAGGTACCCCCCCGCATTGTTGGGCGCCGCCAAGTACGGACATATGAATCTTGGCGTTCGAACAAGTAAGGCCCAAGCAGGACCAATCCAATTGCGCGTCGGTAGGAGGGGCACCGTAAGCGGTTAACCCGTTGTCCTCCAAATGCCACGCGTTTTCACCTTCGGCTAGGGCAACCGCATTATTGGAAGCCTGGGCCGGGTCGGTATAGAGCACGATTACGGCCAACCCTTGACTGGTATCGCTGTTGGCGGATGTGTTTACGGTGTACGAAGTCTGGCTCCCGTCGGTTCCGCCAGCGGTCAGCATGGCGGGGTTCAGACTGTAGCGAATGTTGTACCAGGTCTGCGTAAAACCCACGTAGGTAACGGCCCCCACGGCAGTCCCAGAGCCTGTTGAATTACCATTGAATTGGATCGCTGTGGTGTTGGGCGTAGCCACACTAAAGTTGTAGTACTCGACATATAGGAAGGCCGTGACGGGAGTAGCGCCCGCTGGAAGAGTGACGAGGAGTGGACTGCCCGGATTTGAGCTTGTCATCACGTAATCCAGCCCCGTGCCTTGGGCTACCAGGGACTGTTGGAGCGAGTAGGTGCTGGGCTGGCTGACCGCGCAATTGGAGAAGGTAACCGCACCGGCGATGAGGGGGGAAACAAAACCGGAACCCAATAAGAAAAGAGAAAAGACTAAGCCAAGTGGTAGAAAGTTTTTCTTTTCGAATAACCGACAAGACTTCATATAAAGGACTCCAAGCTAATCTTCACCCGATTTTCCTCGGGGGAAATACCATAAAAGCGCTCAGGCCCAACCAGGCTGAAAACCAGCCTAACCCTTAAATCAAATAACATTCCAAATATTTGCAAGAAACACACTCAAGGGGTACTTAATTAAATCAGTCGATCTTGATCGTTAAAGCAGTTGGCGAGTATTTAATTTTTTGTCAATTCTTCTCGATAAAAGTCACGAAGTAAACATTGACCATGTTACCCATCTGAAACATCAATGGGCAACTAAGGTGACCGCCTCGGAATAGATCAAGAAATAGGACTGGGGATTGGCGTTCGTGATGTTGAAACTGGCGGCGCGGGCATACATCGAATAGGTGTAGTTATAGCCGGGTTCAGAATAAGCCGCGGCGGGAAAAGTAAAGGGCGAGGCTATCTCGCCTGTCGTGTTTTCGGTCTGGTAATAAATACCCCCAACCTTGTTTTCAGAACTCGTGGCGAAATCCGCGTTGCCGTCGGGCGACCAGGTGAAGGTATTGTTTCCCGTATAAACAGGTCGACCCGGGGCGAGGAGCGTGACGGAAGCCGTACCAATCGAAGTGAAAGCCTCGATCACGTAATTACTGCCTGGGGAATAGGGCGCCGAGTTATAGAAGTAGCCCTCCCCCGTCAACCCCGAATAGGTAACGGTACCCGTTGAGGGCACACTCACCAAAGATCCTACCGGCCCGAAACTTACCGGATCGCTTTCCGTCGCGCCATTAACAGAGAGGACCATGTTGAAATAGGCGTTGGGTTGAACGTCGGTCAGATTCGCCGATATATAGATACCGTTAGGTGGAATGCCAACGGTTGGGCTGGCAAAAGGAGCTATCGTGGTAGTGGCGGTCGCCGTGGGTAGGGCGATGTTGGGAGTCGCGGTCGCCGTCACGGTCAGGGTATTCGTCGGTGTGGATGTCACGGCCAAGTTCGGGAGTTGGGGCTGAACCGGCGGCAATTCTTTTCGGCACCCCATAGCGAGAAAGCCCGCACAAAGGACGGACCCAAATACCAGGCAAGAACGTTGAAGTGTCATTTCATACCCCTGAAGGAAGAGCAAACGATACGTTTTTATAAAAGGCACAATCTATGCCAATTTTGTTTTCGCATGAAACAAAGGTTTTTCGGGGGAGAAAGAGAAACTAAAAACTCGAACGAATAACTGTTTTTACTGTCAAATCCTCGAGATATGTCACGAACCAACCAGGGGTTCCCGAAGGAACCCCTGACTTGGTTCTCTATTTAAAAGAGACGGCCGCCTCGACCCGGTAATAGGACGTATGGTTCTTGGGGGAAAGTTTGAACTTGATTCCGCCCTTTTCCATTTTGGACTCTAGGGGCGCTCCGGCCCGGCCTTCCTCATCCACCGGCACGACCTGGTAAGCGAACTTCGGGTTCACCACGACGGACACTTCCCCCTCGACCCCCTGCATGAGGATGGGGGTATGTCCCGCGTCTTTCAATGCCGTGCGAGTGGGGTTGTAAACCTGTCCGCTGTTCTCGGCCCTAGCCGCGGCGAAGACCATGAAGTCCTTCGATCGGCTCAAGGGCTGATGATCCAGTGAGACCGCCAGCACCGCCGCCCAGGGATTTCTCGGGGCCACGTGCACCCACAAGCCCGTCGTGCCCCACACCTGGACCGGGTCGGCGGAAGACAGGGCCCCTACCAGACCTTGCGCCATGGGGCTGTCGATCTTGAGAATTCCCTTTCCGTAATCAAGCGTTTCCTCGCCCGTGGAACTATCGATTTCTTTTTCCTCAGCGTTGTAGAGCTTTTCGATTTGGGACAGGTCCGCCGCGGGTGTTTGTTTTGTACCCGTGAAACGCTTTTTCACCTGGGCAACATAGGGAAGCCAGGAATGGTCGTAAAGCCACTCGCTGCGCATGCCGGAAGAGAGTACCTGGGCGTCGGTTAAGGGTTCCACCACCGTGACCTGAGAGGGCTTCAACAGGCCCTCGCGGAACATCAGGGCCCCGGCGATATACAGGGGCTCGTTATCCGGTCGGCCGTTGATGTCGAAATTCGACATCTTGTCCTGCCCGATAAGGGAGGGTCCGAAACAGAACTGCAATAGGCCGTCCCAATCCTGCAGGCAACCGTAGGCCGCCATCAGCACCGGCCCCTCGATGCGGTATTCGTTGGGGTAACAATCGTTCCATTCGGTACAGATAAAGGGCTTACCCTCGACCGGATCGTGCGACAGGCCGAACAAGGTGGAACCCTGGAAGGGGTTCTTGAGCTGGGAATTGTTGTTCATGGGCGCGTGTTCCACGTCGGACCAGCCCCCGGTGACGTTCCAGATCTGCGGGTGGTCCCAGTAGGCGTGGCTGTCCATGAAATCCATCCGGGAATCGCTGTAGATGTTCCCCAACACCGGCAAACCCATGTTGCTTCCGGTCAAAAGGGCGTGGGGGCTCAGGGCCGCGAGGAAATCTTTCATTTCCTTGTTGGACTTTAACTGCGCTTGGAGAAGGAACTGGAGGCTCTTCGCCTCGTTCTCCAGGTTCTGGGTGGCCTTCAGCTTTTGGGTATCCCAATCGAAGGTGAAATGGGTAATGGCGCCCTTGCCGCCCCAGGCCTCGAACTGTTTTTGAAGCTCGTCCCAAAAGGATTGGGGAAATTTCTGCTCGCCAAAACCGCAGAAGATGGAAGACTCGTTCACGATCTCGTTGCCCATGTAGACCGGGTCGTCCTTCAGGGCCAGGCCGGTGTAGGGGTTCACGTGGGTCAGAAGCATCTGGGCGTATTTCTTGTTGAGCTCAACGACCCGCCTGCTGAAATGGATCACCGTCTTGGCTCCCTCTTCCAATTCGTTGGAGCCTGGAACCAGATCCCCGGAACGAAACTTACGCCCCACCGACCAGTCGGGATAAACATAGATGCCGTTTTTCTTCAGGGCCGCGATCAAGTAATCCAGCTTGTCGAGGGAATCGGGTGAAAAGGTCTGGGTGTTGTCCGAGGCCGGGTCGAAGAGGCTCAATTCGCCCCATTCGTTATCCATAAAATGCAGGCGCACCAGGTTGATGCCGAGTTTTCGCATACGGACCGCTACCTGGTCCGCCTCGTCATGAGGTAGGAAGAGTTTTGGCCCTACGCCGTCTGTGCCCCAGAATTTCACCCTCGTTCCGTCGGCGAATACGAAATGTCCGCCCTTGTTGGTCACGAAACCGTGGGAGCCCGCGGGAGCGTCATTGAGGAAAGAGAGGTCCATCGGGGCGTCCGAAGCGCTTTGGGGACCTTGGAAGGCGTACCAGTCGGACGTGTCGGAAACCTGCTGGGTTTGGCGCTCGACGGCGATTTTTTTGCCGTCCGCGTCCAGCAAAGTCAGGGACAGGTCGTCGAACCAGGCCTTGCCCACGCAGTTGCCCAGCCCCGCGTCCACGTGCACGGCGGCCGACCCGGGCGGCACGATGAATTTCTTTTCGTAGTAGGCCCAATCGGTAGTGCCGATCACCTGGGCCGCCTCCGCCTGCCAGCCTCCGACCTGCTTGTTCTGGGCGTCGCGGAAATCAATGCCCAGTCGGGCCGCTTCCCAGGAATTGACCCCCTGGGTCACCGCTTCGGTCCTGATCCATCCGCCATAGACGACGAAAGCGGGTTTTTGGCCCTGGAAGGCCACGTCCTGGCCCGGAAGGGTCCAGGCCGGAGAGGTGTTTTCCACCTCGAGGGCGTGCATGGAATTGTGTCCCTCGGGCGAGATATGCGCCAGGAGCCAATCGTTGGAGCCGGGCGTCTCGAAATCCGGGTCCAGGAGCCAATTGTCGGTCCGGTAATTCGTGGGGGCTTTCCGGTCTAGGTGGGTGGCGGTTGTTCCCGCGGCAAGGGGTTTAAGGTCGTAATCGTAAACCGTCATCTTGAGGTCGGCGTACCAGCCTTTGCCCGTACAATTGTCCAGCATGGCGCTGACCTTGGCGGTCGCGGCGCCGGAGGGTACCGCGTACTGGTTGGAATAGGCGGTCCAATCCTTGGTCCCGACGGCCCGGGCGATATCCGCCGGCCAGCCTCCCACCTGGGTTCCCTTCCCGTCAAAAAAGACCACCGTGATCCGGCACATTTCCCAATCTTTCTTGCCCTGGACCACGTTCTCGCATTTCATCCAGCCCGAAATTTCCAGGGCAGGCGGGGGAGGCTGGGGCAGGGCCACCTGCTGCTCGATCGAATTCCAGGTGAAGTCGGTGTTTTCCAGGTTGGCGGAGGAGGCCCCGTTTTTGAAAGATTTGAGAGAGAAAATTCCTGCCCAGTCGGACGTGGAGGTGAAATTTCCGTTCTTAATCCAGTTCAATTCCTCACCCGAACCAAAGGCTGGAAAGAAAAGAATCGTCCCCAGGATGAGGACCCTTAAACACCTATTTGAAATCGGGCTTTGGTTCATGGGTTTCTCCGGGGCTGATGAGTTGGATGTACGAATGATTAGACATCGTTTCTTCCCCCCGGTGTCGAAAGGTTTTAAGAATCCGGAGGGTTTACCCACGATATTACGCGTGAAAAGATTGTAGTTTTATTATTTAAAAACACCAAATATCGTTCAAAAGGGCTCTTTTTGGTGCAAATTCAAAAACTTTTTTTGTAAAATATTTCTTCCCTTGGCGCCCCGAAAGGCCCCGGGAATGTTGTTAAATTTTATGAGTAGAAAGGTAGTTGCAGCATGGCACAAGGAACTGTGAAATGGTTTAAGAACGAGAAGGGTTTTGGTTTCATTTCCCAAGACGGGGGCGAGGATGTATTCGTACACTTCTCCTCGATTCAAACTGATGGCTATAAGACCCTGAACGAGGGAGACCGCGTCGAGTTTGACGTGGCCCAAGGCCAGAAGGGTTTGAAAGCCGAGAACGTCCGCAAAATCTAAGGGCGTTTCGTTGAAAAGCCTCCGGCGGAAAGACCCGCCGGGGGCTTTTTTTTGATCCAAAGGCACATCCACCGCTAAGACACAAAGACGCTAAAAACAGCAAGACTTTGACTAGTAAAGCTCAAAAACAGCTCTTATTAGCGGGCTTGTTGACGTCGTAACCATAAAATTCGTTATTTTTTTCTTGGCCCCTGAAACTTCGCTGCGGGGCGCAGTTTCTTGGCGTCTTAGCGGTGAATCTTCGTTTCTCACCAGTCCCGGCAGAGGGCCTGGGTGCGTTTGTAGTTTTCGGGAGTATCGATCTTCGCGTTTTCCCTTATTACTTCTTCGGCGAACTTGTGGAAGATGGGATTCAGGATCCCCAAGAGATTCTTTTTGAGTACCGACCGGGCCTTGGAAACGGAGCCGACCTTCCAGGGATGGTCCTTGGTCGGAAAGCCCTGATAGTTTTCCAGAGCCTGCTTCATGATTCCCGCGTATTTTTGCAGGGCCTGGGTATTGATGGCCACATGTTGGTTCTCATGGTCGAAGATCGCCTTGAAGGGACAGCTTCCCTGCCCGTACTGGCTGGAGATGTAGACATCCATCCGGTTGTACGAAAACCCCACGTTGATCTGGGTGGTCCAGACCTGATAGACCCGGCTACCCGCCCGACGGAGGGTTTCCATCCCGAAATCGCTTTTCATCTCCTCGTCCGCGATCGTCAGGCCCGGGGTGTGCATCGCTCGTGAATGAAAGTGTTGGTGGCGCAAGGCGCCGATCTGGGCCGTGTTGTGGTCAAGGATGTACCTGGTCGGCGGGATGGTGCTAGTGAAATGGATGAAGGAAGGCACGGAAGCGGCCTGAGAGCCAGCCGGAGAAGGGGAAAGAAACAAAAACCACACGAGGAGGCTCAAACTCAACGCCCTTATACCGTTCATGGTTTAACTCCGTTTTTTCGGGTCCAGCTTTTCCACCAGGACTCTGGGTTTCAAATTCCCTTCAAATAATTCCCCCGCCAGCTCGAAGGGATCCACCCGATCTTCACCCTGTTCCAGGACGGAGGCCAGGAATTCGAACTGGCGGAGAGCCGGATCGGACTGGAATTTCCATTGCCATCCCCACAAGCGCCCGGCCGTTTCCCCCAGATAGGCCCCCACCACTCCGAGACGGATTTTGGCTTCCTTTTCATTCCTGATCTCATCCAAGAGCAGGGGAAGGAGACCCACCAGGCGGAAAAGGGACTCAAGGCTGAAATCCGGGTTTATTTCCCTCAGGTCCTCATCCGCGTTGCGGAGAACCCGGCTGAGAGTGCGCCCGGCCCCATCGGCCGCAGGCCCGGTTAAATAGCCGGACGGGTTTCTTTCCTGAAGCGCTTTTCGCACGAGAGAGCGGGCTTCTCTGCGTTTGCGGAACATTGCCCGGCCAAGCGTCAGGCCCCGTAATGCGAACCCGAGGGCCGATACCATCCCCGCCAGGGACACGACAGGGGGGGCGAAAGCCGGGAAAACCATCGAGGGAAAAAGCTTTTGTCCCGCCGGCGCGGCCAGGCAAAGGACCGAGAGGAAATAATAGGCGGCAGGTAGGGGAAAAAGTTTACGGTTCAAGAATCAATACTCGATCCCCTCTTTGGAGGGAGCCTGTCGGTCAAAGTAGTGTTTTTCCTTGCGCATCTCGGTGACCAGATCGGCCTTCTCGAGAAGTTCGGGCCAAACCTGATGCCCGGTCATGACCAGCTCGAAACGACGGTTTTTTTCGTATAGGTCCACCAGCCCCATGACATCCTCACGTGTCAAAAGTTTGCACATGACGGCGGCCAGGATTTCGTCCAGGACCAGCAAGAAAGCGTCCCCTTTTTCGATCCATTCCCTCGCCTTGGCCAAGCCCGCCCTGGCTTCCTCCTCATCCCCCGGCTCGTTGCGGAATCGGAAGGCCCCGGGACCCAGGACCCGCTCCTTCCCGTAGGGGAATATCTGAACCAGGGGCAGGCTCCTCAGGATCTTGCGCTCCGAATAATGCTCCGCCTTCCCGTCATAGCCCTTGTCGAACTGCACCAGCACCGCTTTTTGGCCCGCGCCCACTGCCCGCAGGATCAAACCCAGGGCTGCCGTGGTTTTGCCCTTGCCGTAGCCGTAATAAATGTGGAAACGGTTTTGCATTTCTTTTCCTCGATCAAAAAAGCCGTCTTGACTCACGCGGGGGGTCATCTTATCACCGGTAGAAAGAGGGGGAACAGACAAAGAAATCGGAAATCGGAAGCGGGAATTAACGCAGGACGACGACTTTTCCGTAGGGATTTTTAAGCGGGAAGCCCTGGGAGATATTGATATAGAAAACGTAAAGGCCGCTGGCCACATTTTGTCCGCCCAGGTTTTGCAGGTTCCAGGTCAATAAATTCGAGCCTATATTTCCCTGGAGGGTAATTTGATAAACCAGCTCCCCCGACAGGTCATAAAGGGTCAGGATAATCGGGGAGGGCTGGGTCAGGACCACCTGCCAGATGATCGGCGTCCCACCCCGGGACAAGTTGGGGTGGACGGACCACCCCGGCGTGGGCCCGGCGGGAGGAGGCGTAGAAGTTGGGGTTTCGGTCGCGCTGGGAACCAGGCTGGGCGTAGGGGTTGGGGTAGACGTTTGAGTGTAGATTGAAGTTTGGGACAGGGTGAAGGTTGGCGAAGCCATTGGTGTAGTGGTGAGGGACGCCGTGGGTGTCATTGAATCCGTCACCGAACTGGTCGTTGTGGGTGTGCTGGTCGGGCTGAAGGTTTGGGTGGAAGTGGGGGTATTCGTCGAAGTGGACGTTGAAGTCGAGGTCGGAGCCACTGAATTGGTAAATGTCGGTGTTGGAGTAGGGGTGGCCGTACCCGTTACTGTATTTGTCTCTGTGGGCGAAGCGGTTGGCGTGTGAGAGGAGGTCGGGGTCGCCGAAACGGTGGGGGTGGAAGTGGAGGTGGCCGTCAGCGAAGCCGTAAATGTCGCGGTGAGGGTCGCCGTGGGTGTCATTGAATTCGTCACCGTACTCGTCGTTGTGGGTGTGCTGGTCGGGCTGAAGGTTTTCGTGGCCGTGGGGGTATTCGTCGCAGTGGAGGATTGAGTCGAGGTGGGAGTCGCTGTATTGGTAAATGTCGTTGTTTGGGTTTGAGTGAAAGTTTCCGTTGGCGAAGCAGAAGGCGTAGCGGTGAGGGACGCCGTAGGCGTCATCGAATCCGTCGGCGTGTGAGACGGGGTCGAGGTCGCCGAAACGGTGGGGGTGGAAGTTGAAGTGGCCGTCAGCGAAACCGTAGAGGTAGCGGTGAGGGTCGCTGTAGGCGTCATCGAATCCGTCACCGTACTCGTCGTTGTGGGCGTGCTGGTCGGGCTGAAGGTTTGGGTAACCGTGGGGGTTTTCGTCACCGTGGACGTTGGGGTCAAAGTAGGAGTTATCGAATTGGTAAATGTCGGTGTTGGAGTGCTGGTGGCTGTACCCGTTACTGTATTTGTCTCTGTGGGCGATTCGGTTGGTGTGTGAGACGAGGTCGGAGTCGCCGAAACGGTTCGGGTGGAAGTGAAGGTGGCCGTCAGCGTAGCCGTAGGCGAAGCGGTGAGGGACGCTGTAGGCGTCATCGAATCCGTCGGCGTCGCGGTAAGAGTGAAGGTCGTGGTAACGGTCATTGTGTTCGTGGCTGTCGACGAAGCCGTGGGCGTATCCGTCGTTGAAACTGTAAGGGCAGGCGTATTGGTTAACGTCATCGTCCTGGTCCAAGGGACCGTAGGCGTGGAAGTAGCTGAGAAGCCGGGAGTAGGGCTGTTTGAGGGGATCGCCGTCGCCGTACTTGAGGGGGTTGGGGTTCGGGTCGAGGTGGCGGTGAAGGTCATGCTAAAAGCGGGTGTATTCGTGGTCGTGGTTGTTGGGGTTGGGGTGGACGTAGAGGTCGGTGTTTTCGTGGGCGTCGGGGTTGAGTTCTGCGTGAAGGTTCTCGTGGGCGAAAGGGTGGACGTGGGAGTGAAGGAGCAGGCGAAGGCCGGCAATCCCGTCAGGGCGTTGATCAGACTTTGGCCTTTGGGGGTTCCCCAACCGGTGGCAAGATCGTATCCGTTAACGGCCTTGAAGAGATTGGGGTTCCCATTGAGGTTATTGTTACTTCCATCATTGATATCGTTGAAATCGGTCGTGTAGTTCCCCCCCTGGCCCAGGGCATAGAGGGCCGGGTTGGCGAAACCCACCGTGACCCCTCCTCCCGCCCCCTGTTGGTTGGTGAGGGCCATCAACCCCGCCCACAAGGGCGCCGCGGCGCTGGTACCCACCACCGTGTAATAACTGTAGTTCGTGTTGCTGGTGTAGCTTTTATTGCCGGTCACAAAAATATTGGCGGCGACCATGGAAACATCCGGGATATTCCTCAGGACCGTGGAACCGCCGCTGGCCGTCATGTTGAGACCCTGTTGATAGGAAGGAATGGGCACCCCCGAACAGATCCCGCCCCCGCTCGCGTAAGTCACCCCTTGGAGCGGCGCGTTCCAGGTCGTTTCCGAAAGGTAGGATTGCCCCGTTCCGTTCATCGTCAACTGCGTACCGCCCACGACGGTCATGTCGATCTGGAAACTCTCATTGATGGGGGAAGGAACCACGGTAACCGGATCCCCCGGCACGTAGGCACCGTTGTCCCCGGCGGCCTGGAAAAACGACTGCCCCTGCGCCTCGTATTGTTTGAAGATGGCGGGCGTATTCGCGTCGCCGAAACCCGTCCATGAACAGCTGATCTGGGAGGCCTTGTCGTCGGTGGCGATTTGCTTGAGCATCAGGTCAGCGGTAGCGTTGGACGCGGTGGGGCTCGCTTCGTACACCCGAATTTGGGATATTCCGGGCGCCATGGCTAATGCCATTTCCATGTCCAGCGACACTTCGATGACGCCGTTGGAATCACCCCGCTGGGGTTTCCCGCTGAAACCTCCAATCAGGATATTCGTGACCGGCACGTTCGGCAGTCCCGTCAGGTTCTCATAACCTTGGATATCCGTCAGGTAGTAACCCTCGAATTCCACCAGGCCCACCGATTGGCCTGTGCCGGTCAGGCAGGTTCCAGGAACATAAGCGTTCCGAAAATCCGTCCCCCAGTAAAGGCTCGCGGGGGCCGATCCCGCATTGGCGGTAACTCCTGGGGAAACTTTCAAAATCTTCGCCGTCGGGTTTCCGATGAAAGGATGAAGGACCGAGGATTGGATCAACGGCCGAGGCCGCTGGTAATTGTCCAGGCCGCTGATGTGGGCGAGGGGAACATCCAGGTCCAGGGAAGGCTCATTTTGGGGCGCATAGAATAGTGTCCAGTCCTCGCGGTTGTATTCGTGGATCGCCACATGGAACGCGTTTTGGATATCCCCCACGGTACCGCTCACCTCCAGCATCTGATGGTCGGAGCTCGCTTCTTCAATCACCAGGTTTGCCGAACGGACAAAATCCAGAAGGGATTGAACATCCTGAACCGAGGGACCGTAATCTCGGGCAAACTCCTGGGGTGTCAGGTAATGCCGATAAAAGGTGCTCTGGGGATCCTGAATTTTTTTGAGGGTGTCATCAAGCGCGGTGGAGTTTCGCAAAGGCAAGGCGAGGAGGAGAGTTAATCGCGTCGAAGGTTCCAGGGGTCCCCGATCGGGTGCCCTGCTCAGGACGGAGGGCACATGACCATGCAGTTGTTGCCTGCCAGCCGCATCGGCTGGAAAAGAAACAAACCAGGCTAGCGCGAGAAAAAATAAAAACGGTTTTCCCAAGCGGCGATTTAATGGACTCACGTTCTCCCCATGTGCCCGAATGCCTCGTCAAAGGCTGGTCATTGTATTGAGAATCGGATTTCTTCAAAAACCCGATTTGTGGGCCAATTATACGGATGGAGAGATGTTTTTTTCAGTCAAACACAATTGTTTTTTCCCTCAATATCCGAGGGAAAAGCATTTACAAAATAAACATGGGCAATTTTCCCGTTCAAACTGTGGGGATGATCAAGAACGGCAGGTAACAAAAGTAAACTCGAGGGAGAACCTAATTCGACTTCGAACGGTCAGCTTCTTCAGAAGAACCGCGAGAAATTTCCTGGAAAGCCTTCAAAACCGCCTGGTCGGACATGACAAAGCGGACCCCGCAGCGGGTTCTCTCGGACCAGATGATCTTGGCATAAACCTCGAAGTCATCCCCCTCGGGAGTCTCAAAAATCAGCTTGAGGAGGGATTGGGGCTCCAGGCCGCGGGTGGAAATCTTAAGTCCGGCCCCCGTGACGCTTATATCCACGGCTTTTCCGGCGACTGGCCTGTCCTGAACCTCATAGATATTTCCGGATTTGGAAGGGACGATGGGCAAAACTCGAATCGACTTGAAGGTTTCCTGGCGAACGTGGCGACGTTTCTCGAGGTGTGATGCCATTCGGTTTTGTCATTCCTTAAAGAAAATTCTTAAGACGCGCAAAAAAGTGCAATATTTATGCCCGAAAAAATAACTTTTCGATCGTTTAGCGATAAAAATGCTTTCATTGGCCATATATTTTTCATTTCTAACCAGCTTGGAAAAATTCATTTTCTTAAAAACGTTTTCAGTCGTGTTTTCGAACGAATTTGGGAAGGATCTGACAAACACCCATTTGACAAGTTGGGACCGATTCGTGAATTTCGGGAGCGGAAATATGTCCGCTCCCGATTGAACGCGCTTACAAAGGACGCTGCCCAAATTACCGATAGTCGTGGTGATCAACCCGGCGATTGTGGTGAAGACGTGCCCACCGCAATTCCTCCACCCGACGCTCAGGCACTATTACTGGCCTAGGAGAAACTACGACACAGGGACGAATCGGGTAAACCTCGCGCGCTCGGCCGTCCTCCCGGTTCCACCCCTCGGCCAGGGCCGTTCCCGTCACGGCGAGGGTGATGAACAGCGCCAAAATCGAAGTGATCTTTTTCATGACATTCCTCCGAAAGATTTATTTCAAGCTTCACAGATAGGACGGAGGATGAAGCGGGCGGGTTTCATGGGAAAATAAGCATTTTTAAAATATATTTTTTTGGAGGGCAACACTTTTGGGAGAAGGCGGGTTTATACCCCGGTTTTCGCCTCGGCAAAAAAGGCCCGGAGCGTCCGCCTCAGGTAAAAACCCATCAGGAGATAGGTGGCTAAAACCAGGCCCAAATAAAGGGCGATGATCCATCCATGGTCAGGGTTTTGCTCCCAGACCCGGCCCAGGAATCGTCCCGTCAAGGTGTAGCAGGTGACATAGGTCAGCGTGCCGAGAAAGTTAAACCAGAGGAAGGAACCCCATGGCGTTTTCCAGATCCCGGCCAGGAGTCCGGTCACGGGATGGAGCAGTGCTACCAGCCGGGCGAAAAAAACGGACTTGGCGCCATACCGTTTGAAAAAACCTTCCATCCTCGCGAAACGCTCGGGCGTGAGCTTGAGCCATTTTGCGTGAAGTAGAATCGGGCGGCCGAAGAACAAACCCAGGGCGTAGGCCGACGCGCACCCCAGAAAGCTAGCTCCCGTTCCCACAGCCAGGACCGCCCAGCCCGAAAGGGCTCCCTTCCCCGCGAGGAATCCGGCCACCAATAGGGCCTTGTCCCCCGGCGAGGGGATACAGCAGTTGTTCAGGAACACCAGGAGGAAGAGAACCCAATAGCCGTCATGGGCGAGCAGGGATTGAAGCCATTCGATCAGGGGGGAGGACTCACTTTCCTAGGGGACGATGATGTAATTCTACCGGGAAGCTCAGATTCCCAGGTGTTTTTTCAGGAAGGCCAGCGACATGGCCCAAGCGGTGGCGGCCGAGGCGGGATGGTAGGCCGGCCGCTCATCGCAGTTGAAACCATGCTCCGCCTCGGAGAATTCAACGTTGATAAAATTTTTCCTCGCGGTTCGAAGCAAGTCCCCCAGTTCTTTCACCTTCTCGGGGGGTGTGGATTTGTCCTTACCTGCCCAGATCAGAAGCAGAGGCGCCTTTTGGTCCTTCGCCAGCCCCACGGATTGGGACAGGATCCGGCTGCCGTAAAACGAAACAGCCGCCCCCAATACCAGGGTCGAATTGGCCATGAAGGCGATCTGGCCTCCCATGCAAAAACCGATGGAGCCAATTTTTTCGGGTTTCAAACCTGCCTCTTGCTGAAGCCATTCGTAAGCGGCCCGAGTATCGGCCATGAGGTTTTCGGGAGTCATTGCGTCGAAGTGGGGCTTCAGCGCCGGAAAATCATTGTAATCGCCCTCGAAACCCACGGGTGCCGTGCGGTGGAAAAGTTCCGGCGCGATGGCCACGAACCCTTCCTGGGCCAACCGCCGGGTGATGCTTTCGATATGGTGGTTCACCCCGAAAGCTTCTTGAAAAACCAATACGCCGGCCTTGGCCGGGGTTTCGGGCTCGGCCACGAAAGCAGCCATTTTGGTGCCGTCAGACACCTTGAGTTCCACCATGTTCTCTTGAATATTATTCATCTCATTCCCCTTACCCGATATAAAAACGCCTAAACTTCTTCATCCATATCAGGCTCATCTAAATCCCACTCAAGTAAAAATGCAACCTCGGGATGCGAAATGGGGGTAACAAGTAGGTTAAGGAATAGGCTAGGCCAGCTTGTCGATTCCGGAAGAGTTTTCGGGCGGCTGTGAATCCGGGGGGCTCTGCGGCTTTCTCAACCTGCGGTTCTTGCGCCGCTGCATGATCATCATGTACCGATAATAGCGGGCGATCTGCCGAAGGGGGCGGAGGGGAAATTGAGACTGACGGGGTCTTTGAACGGGCGGGATTGGCTCAATGGGTTCCACTGGATCGTCGATCGCCATCCCAATCGCCCTTCTTCCCCTGAACGCTTAAATCCTCAGCTATCGGCCTTCACGTTATCGGCGAAATGGGCCTGGAGGGATTTCACCTTGATTTCCCGTTTCCTCAGGGATTCGATGCCGTTGGCCGCCGCCGCGCAGGCCGACAGGGTGGTAATGCAGGGAACGTTGTAGACCACCGCGGTCCGTCGAATCTGGAAATCGTCCGAACGGGGGCCCTTCCCCGCCGGGGTGTTCATGATGAGCTGGATGCCGTGGTTCTTGATCAGGTCCACCACGTTGGGGCGTCCCTCGTGCACCTTTCGCACCTCAGCCACTTCAATACCGTTGCTGATCAGGGCTTGGGCCGTTCCGTGGGTTGCCACGATTTTGAAACCCATGTCAAACAGTCGCTTGGCGATGAAGATACTGGAACGCTTGTCCTTGTTTTTGACAGATATAAAGACCGTGCCCTTCAGGGGCAGGGCCGAATTGGCGGCCATCTGGCTCTTGGCGAAGGCCATTCCGAAATCCTGGTCGATACCCATGACCTCGCCAGTCGATTTCATTTCGGGCCCCAAAACCGTATCCACGCCCGGGAACCGGTTAAAGGGGAACACCGCTTCCTTCACCGCCACATGTTTCAGGTAAGAAACTTCTTTAACCTTTAATTGTTGGATGGTTTTCCCTGACATCAAGCGGGCCGCCACCTTTGCCCAGGGCGTGCCGGTGGCCTTGGAAACAAAGGGCACCGTACGGGAGGCCCGAGGGTTCACTTCCAAAACGTACACCAAGTCGTTTTTGATGGCGTACTGGACGTTCATGAGGCCCTTCACCTTCAGGGACAGCGCCATTTCCTTTGTGTATTTGCGGATGGTATTGATCTGGTCCTCACGCAAGGTATAAGGGGGAATGACACAGGCCGAGTCACCCGAATGGATGCCCGCTTCCTCGATATGTTCCATGATGCCAGCGATCAAGACTTCCTTGCCGTCACAGACGCAGTCCACATCCACTTCCAAGGCGTCTTCCAAGAAATGGTCGATGAGAATTGGCTGGTTGGGTGCCGCCTCGGCCGCTCGAGCTACGAAATCATCCAGCATGGATTCGTCGAAGACAATTTCCATAGCCCTCCCACCCAAAACGTAGGAGGGACGTACCATCACCGGGTATCCGACCTTACGGGCCACGGGTTTGGCCTGTTTGACGTTCATGGCAGTGCCATTGTCGGGCTGGCGGATTTTGAGCCTTTTCAAAAGGGCGCCAAACTGCTTGCGGTCTTCCGCCACATCGATGGATTCGGGCGAGGTGCCGATGATGGGAGCCCCGGCTTTTTTCAAGGGCACAGCCAGTTTGAGAGGCGTCTGACCCCCGAACTGCACGATGACCCCCTTGGGCTTTTCCCGGTCAAGGATGTTCATGACGTCCTCGAAGGTAAGGGGTTCGAAATAAAGGCGGTTGGAGGTGTCGTAATCGGTGGAGACGGTTTCGGGGTTGTTGTTAACCATGATGACTTCGTAGCCGTCTTCCTTCAGGGCGAAGGCCCCGTGTACGCAACAGTAGTCGAACTCGATGCCCTGGCCGATGCGGTTGGGCCCACCGCCCAAGATCATGATCTTTTCGCCCTTGTCAGGAGCCGCTTCCTCGTCACGCCCCTCGTAGGAGGAATGCCCCAACTCATAGGTGGAATAAAGGTAGGGGGTAAAGGCCTCAAACTCGGCCCCACAGGTATCCACCATGCGGTAAACCGGCACGATCTTGAGCGACTTGCGGTATTTGCGAATGTCGGTTTCCTTGGCCCCGCACAGGAAGGCCAACTGCTGGTCGGAGAAGCCCAGGGCCTTGGCCCGGCGCAGAAGCTCGGCAGGCAACTTTGTTTTCAATTGGCCTTTACGAGCCGTTGCCTTTTCCAGTTCCTTTTCCAGATCCACCAGGTCCTTCAACTCATTGAGGAACCAGGGGTCAATAGCCGAAAGCTTGTATATCTTTTCCACGTCATAGCCCTGCCAGAGGGCCTGGCGCAAAAAGAAATGGCGTATGGATGTAGGCTTGCGCAGTTGGGCGTCCAGCAGGTCGTGAGGAAGAGGCTTGGGTTTTCGCGCCCCGGTCTTTTGCCAGCGTCCTTCCTTGAATTCCCTTCCGTCGGCGCCCAGACCGATGGTGCCGGTTTCCATGGAGCGCAGGGCTTTCTGGTAGCTTTCCTTGAAAGTGCGCCCGATGGACATGGTTTCCCCCACGCTCTTCATGGAGGTGTTGAGGATGTCCTCGGCGTCCACGAACTTCTCGAAGGTGAACCGGGGGATCTTGGTGACCACGTAGTCGATGGTGGGCTCAAAGGCCGCTTTGGTGTAGCGCGTGATGTCATTGAAGATCTCATCCAGCGTGTAGCCCACAGCCAACTTAGCCGCGATCTTGGCGATGGGGAACCCCGTGGCTTTGGATGCGAGAGCGGAAGATCGGGACACCCTGGGATTCATTTCGATGATGACCATGCGCCCTGTTTTGGGGTCTGTGCCGAATTGGATGTTCGACCCGCCCGTATCCACGCCGATTTCCCTTATGCAGGCGATGGAGGCGTCCCGCATACGTTGGTACTCTTTATCTGTCAGGGTCTGGGCGGGTGCCACGGTCACCGAATCGCCGGTGTGGATACCCATCGGGTCCATGTTTTCGATGGAACAGATGATGACGACGTTGTCTTTGAGGTCGCGCATGACCTCCATTTCGTATTCTTTCCACCCCATGACCGATTCCTCGACTAGGCATTGGCGGATGGGTGAGAGGTCCAAACCTTTGGAAAGGATTTCCTCACATTCCTGCTTGTTATAAGCGATTCCGCCCCCCGTCCCCCCCAAGGTGAAGGCCGGACGAATGATGACTGGATAACCATTATTTTCGGCAAACCCCAACCCCTCCTCGAGGGTTTTCACGGTGAGGGATTTGGGCAGGTCCATGCCGATCTTGAGCATGGCTTCTTTAAATAGCTGTCGATCTTCGGCCTTCTTGATGGCCGCGAGATTCGCGCCGATGAGTTCGACTTTGAATTCATTGAGGGTGCCGTTCTCGGCCAGGGCCACGGCGGTATTGAGGGCAGTCTGCCCGCCCAGAGTAGGCAAGAGGGCGTCTGGGCGTTCCTTTTCGATGATCTTGCGGACCACTTCGGGCGTGATGGGTTCTACGTAGGTTTTATGGGCGAATTCCGGGTCGGTCATGATGGTGGCGGGGTTGGAATTGATGAGAATGACCTCGAAACCCTCTTCCTTGAGGGCCTTGCACCCCTGGGTGCCCGAATAGTCGAATTCGCAGGCCTGACCAATGATGATGGGCCCGGCCCCGATGACCATAATCTTTTTGATGTCAGTACGTTTGGGCATTAATTGTTTTTCTCCACCAATTCTCTAAATTGTTTAAACAAGTAGCTCGCGTCATGAGGGCCGGGCGAGGCCTCCGGGTGGTACTGAACGCTGAAAACCGGTTTGTTTTTTAATTCCATTCCCTCGCTGGTGTTGTCACTCAGGTTTATGTGGGAAAGGATGACTTCATCCTTGTTCAGACTTTCGTTATCCACCGCGAACCCGTGATTTTGGCTGGTGATTTCGACCTTTTGATTGATCGTATTGATGACCGGCTGGTTACCACCCCTATGACCGAACTTGAGCTTGTAGGTCTTGCCCCCCAGGGCCAGCCCAAGGATCTGATGACCCAGGCAAATACCGAATGTCGGAACGTTCTTTTCAACCAATTGACGCACCGTTTCAATGACATAGGGCACGCCCTCGGGGTCGCCGGGGCCATTGGATAGAAACACGCCCTTGAACCCCTGGTTCATCAAGCCTTCAAACTTAGTGTTCGCGGGAAAAACAGTCACATCGAAACCCTGGGCAGTCAGTTTGCGCAAGATGTTGTATTTGATGCCGCAATCAAGCGCCGCGATGGGAATACCATTGCGTTTCTTTTCCGGGTCTTGGAGATTCAATTGTTCCTCGACCGGTTTGGCTGTGAGGACAGGTTTATCCAGATCGTAGGGGACTTCACTCCAGTGATAGGGCTTATCGCATGTGACCTCTTTCACTAGATCGCGGCCGATGAGGCCGGGACTGTCCTTGGCCTGCTTGACGAGCTTTTTGGGATCCAAGACTTGCGTCGAGAGAACGCCCTTTTTGGCCCCATATTTACGCAGGTGCGAGGTCAAGGCACGGGTATCGATCCCCTCGATGCCGATAAGATTGTTCTTTTTCAGGTAATCGCCAAGGGTCTGTGTCATGCGGTAGCTCGAGGGGTGTTTGCAGTATTCCTTCACCACGAAGCCCGATAGGAAGGGCTTGCGGGATTCCACATCCACCGGGTTCACCCCGTAGTTGCCGATCATAGGATAGGTCATGGTGACGATCTGGCCTCGGTAGGAGGGATCGGTCAAAATTTCCTGGTAGCCCGTCATGGAAGTATTGAAAACAACTTCTCCGAACGAGGTGCCGTCCGCCCCGAAACTTAAACCCTCGAACCAGGTGCCGTCCTCGAGGGCCAATACCGCCTTCTTAACTTTGCTCGTCTTATTCGCCATTATTTCCCCATCCAAGTTCCAAATTCACTTCGAAGCTATACCTCGCGTTGGTATTTCACTTCGCCAGCCACGATCGTAGTGACGGCCCAACCTTTGAGGTTCCACCCATTGAAGGGGGAGTTCTTACCCCGGCTCTTGAACTTCGCCGTGTCGACCTTCCAGTCATTTTTGATGTCGAAGAGAGTCACGTCCGCGACCGAGCCTTCGCTCAAGGTGCCTTTATCGATGCCCACGATCTTGGAGGGAGCGGTGGTCAGCATCTCGATCGCTCGAGAAAGGGTCACGACCCCTGGTTCGACCAGGTGGCTATAAGTGAGTGGGAAGAGAGTTTCTAAACCCACGATCCCAAAGGCCGCCTCGTCGAATTCGCATTGTTTCTCGGTGGAGGCATGGGGTGCGTGGTCGGTAGCGATACAGTCGATGACGCCCTCCTTAAGTCCCTTGCGGATGGCTGCCACATCGTCTTCGCTTCTTAAGGGCGGGTTCATCTTGAAATTGCTGTTGTAGTTCTTGATGGACTTGTCGGAAAGGCTCCAATAGTGGGGGGCGGTTTCGGCGGTGACCTTGAGCCCCTTTTTCTTAGCCTGGCGCACCAACTCGACCGACCCGGCAGTGGAAAGATGGGCCACATGGAACCGTGCCCCGGTCATCTCGGCCAGGACGATGTTTCGAGCGACCATGACCGTCTCGGAGGACGCCGGGATGCCCCGTAAGCCCAGCAAGGTTGAGGCCACGCCCTCGTTCATAACCCCGTTATTGGCCAGGTTCACATCCTCGCAGTGGTCGATCACCACCAGGTCGAGCATCTTGGCGTATTCCATGACTCGACGCATAAGTTCGGCATTCATGATGGGAGCCCCGTCGTCGGATAATCCGACGGCCCCCGCGCGTTTAAGCTCGCCCAGTTCGGCCATCTCGGCGCCTTCCCGGCGTTTGGAGATACAGCCGATGGGAAATACGTGGCAGTGGCCCTCTTTCTCAGCTTTGGATTTGATGAAGTAGACGATGGCCTGGTCATCGATGGGCGGGTTGGTGTTGGGCATGCAAGCCACCGAAGTGACCCCGCCAGCCACTGCGGCCAAGGTACCGGAAGCGATGGTTTCTTTATATTCAAAGCCGGGTTCGCGCAGATGAACGTGGATGTCGACCAAGCCGGGCGTGACGACTAAGCCCTTGGCGTTGATCGTCTGGTCCGCCTTGACCTTCAAGCCCTTCCCCACCTTGGCGATCTTACCATCTTGGATAAAAACATCCGCTTCGCCGTCCAATTGGTTGGCGGGATCAACTACGTAGCCGCCCTGGATCAGGATCGATTTCATGAATTCACCCCTTCTTTGCCCTCACCCTGCAGGAGATAGAGAACGGCCATGCGCACCGCCACCCCGTTAGTGACCTGCTCGTCAATGACCGAGGCGGTCCCGTCGGCCACCCCGGAGGAAATCTCGACCCCACGGTTCATGGGGCCAGGGTGCATGACCAGGGCGTCTTTCTTGGCCCGCTTGAGTCTTTCGGAATTCACCCCATAGAGCATGGAATACTCACGGATGGTGGGAAAGAGGTTCTTCTTTTGGCGTTCCAGTTGAAGTCGAAGCACATAGACCACGTCCGTTCCTTCAAGGGCCTCATTCAAATCGTGGTAAATCTCGACCCCCATCTTCTCGATGCCGAAGGGGATGAGAGTGGGTGGCGCGCATAACCGCACCTTGGCTCCCAGCTTGGTCAGGCCGTAGATGTCGGATCGGGCCACCCGGCTGTGGGTGATATCGCCGATGATCGTGACGGTCAATCCTTCCACCTTTCCCTTGTGTTCGCGAATGGTGAAAAGATCTAGAAGACCCTGGGTGGGATGTTCGTGCGCCCCGTCGCCGGCGTTGATGACCGATGCGCCGGTGGCGTCAGCCAGCATCTTGGGAACCCCGGAGCACTTGTGGCGCACTACAAGGGCGTCGATGGTCATGGATTCGAGGGTCTTCAAGGTATCGAGCAGGGTCTCGCCCTTGACCAGGGAGGAGGAAGCGGTTTGGATATTCAGGATATCGGCACTTAGACGCTTGGCGGCTAGCTCGAAAGAGATGCGGGTTCGTGTGGAAGGCTCATGAAAAAAGAGCACCACAGTGCGTCCCCGGAGCGCTGGCACCTTCTTGACCGAGCGGGTCGAGACTTCCTTGAAGGAATTGGCCGTGTCGAGGATATGGGTGATGTCAGCGGCCGAAAGTTCTTCCAGGGTGAGCAGGTCTTTAGTTTTCCAGGTCATGGGCGCCTCAACTTTCCGTTTCCGCGATGACGACCTCATCCACGCCGTCCTTTTCCTTTACGTGCACCAGGACTTCCTCTTTCGAGCTGGAGGGTATGTTCTTGCCGACATAATCGGCATGGATGGGAAACTCGCGATGGCCCCGGTCCACCAGCACCGCCAGCCGGATGGCGGTGGGCCGCCCGAAGTCGATGATCTGGTCGATGGCCGCTCGGGCGCTGCGCCCGGTGTAAAGCACGTCGTCCACCAGCACCACCTTCTTGGCGTTCACATCGAAGGGCAGATGGGTTGACTCGGGGGCCTTGTCTGGTTTGTGGGTGCCCGCGTCGTCACGATAGAAAGTGATATCCAAGGCGCCATGGGGAATCTCAGTCCCCTCAATGGTCTTGATCTTTTGGGCCAGCCGTTCGGCCAGTATTTCGCCCCGACTGCGAATGCCGATAATCACCAGGTTTTGGGTGCCCTTGTTTCGTTCCAGAATCTCATGGGCGATGCGGGTCAGGGCCCGGTCCATGTCCCGGGCATCCAGGACGACAGCTTTTACTTTAGCGGACATGAGGCACCTCCGGAGAATGGGGAGCGAAGAAGGCGAAGAAAGACATAGAGCGTACGGGCCGCGCCTTTTCTAATAAAAATACAATTCCATTTGCGGGCCGGTATCCTGCGAATTTTCCGGATAAAAAAAAACCCGAATCACCCTTTTGAGGTGTTCGGGACAGGTAGGTTTCTAGGGCACAAGCGCACGGCATCCGTTTTTCCTTGAGGATCTCTCGGGACCCTGTTTAAAGGCTGTGCGAATTATACGTCCTTCGCTTGAAGTGTCAAGATCACGTTTTCTGATCGGCCAAAACAAATGGCCCTTCAAAAATGTTACACTTATCAACTACAACCCCTTCGAGGAAAAGGACACTTATTTGGGGCCAATCACCCGACTTCCCGAAAACCTCCGCCGGGGTTGGAATTCCATATCAGGGATCAGAAAAACATTTTTATTTTCGTTTTTGCTGATTTTTGTGGGCCGCTTCGTCTTCGACCCAACCTTCCATCTTCTAGACTACGCGCTCGACGGTTCCTATCAATATGCCTTGCCCCAATTATGGCTGAATAAAATGTTCTCGGGTGTGAACTTCTTTTTCACCTATGGCCCTTTGGCGCAATATCTGGATTCCTTCACCGAGTCTGGAACCGGACCCAATGTCGTAAAGATCTTTTTTGAATTATTCATCATTCTTTCCGTAACGCGGCTCGTCTTCGATTTCTCCGCTTATTTTGGAAGCAAACCTCCTCTTGTTCAGGCAATGCTTTATGCGTTCACACTGGCACTCCTTTATTATTACCCTTACCTGGCCTGCTCCCATTCGCTGTTTTACGATTTATTGATTGTTTTCGTTTACTTGGCATATTACATGAAGGCTTCCGAGGGTGACCTGAGTAACATTTATATTTACATCCTCCTGTCCCTGGCGGTTCTTCTAACCCAATTCAAGTTCTCTTTAGGTATTCATGCTTTGATTATTCTTTTCATAGCAACTGCCTTTCTATATGCACAAGGCATTTCGAAAAGGTTTCTTGCCAAGATTTGGTTCGCCTGGGTTTTCGGAAGTTTAGCCTGTTTTTACCTATTTACAAAAAGTATGAATTTTATATTGTTTTTCAAGATGGGCCTCAATTGCTCGAGCGACTACAGCGAAATCATGGGACTAAGCTTCATGAATGGGCCCATGTCATCCGTTCTGGCGAGCGAAGGCTTTTTTTACACATTGAGCTTGTTTTGCTTATCCATTTTGTTCGCCAAATTATATATCCGAAAAAACGGCCACATGTTCTTCTTTGTTCTCTGTTTTTCCGCATCTCTATTCTGCCTATTTAAACGGTCGTTGGTTCGAATGGATATTCACACTTATGAATATTACATGACGTCTTTTCCATTGGCGTTTTTCTTTGCCGGTTTCGTTTTGAATAAATCCCTCCTCCGGCAAAAGGAATCATGGGTAACCTGTGCCTTCCTGTTGATAAGCCTCCTGATGTTTAATTCCACCTCTGAGATTTTTTCCAGAGGGAACTTGATCGAATCCTCGATCGAAACCATCCGCCAATCCACAGTTGAAAGATTTCAGAAAATTTCTTCCATGCTGCGTGAGAGTGAAAAACTGGTCGACGCGTTCAAAGAGCAGCGGTTCAAATCCTTAAACACCAGCTTTCCCAGCCTTCAAAAGGCGCTAGAAAGAATTGACAATGAATCCCAAGGAAAAAGAACCCTTACCATCGGTTTTTATCCCTGGTCCATGATGCTGGCTTGTCTGGTACCTCAGTATCGACTCGTCACGACGCCATCCCTCCAGATCTACTTTAATTCGACAAACCAGGAATTGGGCCGCAAGGACCGCGATTATCTTTGTTCCGAAACCCGCCCCGATGTATTGGTACTGGGAGCGGAAACCCTGGATGGACGGGATTCCTTATCGGAGTTCAATTTTTGGCTCGAACCCTTATTAAAATATTACGAACCCTACGGGACTTTCGATCAACAAACGGTCCTGGTATCTCGGGCGGCTCCCCGCGATGGTTTTATTAAGTACTCTTCCCATGGGCCGGGGTGTTTTTTAAAGCTCCAAATGGAACACCTTGATTTTTTTAGGGGTTTATTATTCTCGTTGTCAAAGCTCGTTTACAAAGCGCCCCAATTAACGGTTCACATTGAGCTAGAAGAGCCTAACGGGGAAAAACATCTGCTCTTGAAAAGGGCTTTTTATTCCCAGCTCAAAAGCGGGATCTTTTTTTCGGGTTTTCCCATCGGGAGTTTACTTGAGGAGCAAACCAATATGGCCCTGACGAAATTGCGCTATGGAAGGGTGACTAACGCCGAGGTGGATTGTGAGGAAACCTCGAGTTTGTTTCCTGTATTTCCCCCGGCCACTCCCTTGAAAATTAGCTATTGCGTCCCAATGAATTATCAAAAACCTTAAAAATCCATAAAAGTCCCTATTTGCGAAAGCTGGATATTTTCGTGATCTGAACCCCGGTTCTTTATAGTAGAAAATTGGGATTGGACCGCGTAATTCACGATAAGGCAGTCGGCTTGGGGCTGAGACGCACAATCGGATTTTTTAGGAACCGTTCAATGTGTTTGCTTTTTCTGGGCCTCCGACAGTTTGGACAATGCCAGCTGAAGCGGATAGGCCCGATCATAGGAAGCGGCTCTCAAAAAAGATTGACGCGCCTTGGGATAGTCCCCTCTTCGGGTCAACTCCAACCCCAACCGATGAAATATCAAAGCGATTTTCCAATTGAACGCGTCCGACAAGTGAAGTTCCTGAGGCGGAAGTTCAAGCAATTTTTCCTTTATTTCTTCACCCAGCTTATCTTGGGATTCAAATTCCACGATCTTTTCCATAAGGCATCTTTTTAGAAAAAGATCCCCCTGAAGGCCTTTGTAGATGTCCCAAAGTGGTTTCGTAACATTGTAAAAAGAGGCTTTTGCGTCGTGGTAAGGAATCATCGGATAAAGGGATTGAATTTTTTTTTGGAGACTAACCCACCGTATAAAAGTCTGGCGGTTTTCATCCGTCAACTTAAGAATCTCCAGTTCCATACCTCCGTCCTGGCGGTCCAATCCAGCGGACAAATCAAAATAAGTCGTATTTTTGAACTGCTTTACAAATATTTCCCTATCATTCGGCTGAATGACTACGGCGGCCCATTTCGAACGGAGTGGATCGAGAACTGGATTTATAGCCGCGTTGAACGGATAGGTCGACACATAAAGGCTTTGGTCGAAAACGTTAAAATAGAAATCGCTAAACACAAGCCCGGGACCTGCGGTTGAGTCCATGAGCTTTAATATTTCAAACGCTCGGTTGTGTTCGGGAGATTTGGAATCTTGGGAGTACTCTCCCGGCGCGGCCCATTGCCGAAAGGGACCTAAAAGGTGGTAAGAATCTAAAGAAATAGATATCAATATCGTAATCACCAAAAAGGCTAATCGGTATTTTTGATGAGCGGAAAATAGCAGGCCGTAAATCCCAATCGACACTAGAGCAATGCAAAGTGGAAGCAGGCTAATAATCCGCATCATTTCCATCGTGGATGATAAGAGCCCGGGAGAGAGACCTAACAATAACGCGATGCCTAACCCGAACTTTAGCCGGAAATTACCGCCTCTCAAAAGTTCGAGAACACCCAACAAAAAGAATGATCCCAAAACGGGATTCAAAAATCCTCCCCAAAGCGGTCCAAAAGTGTAGTAAGAGTTTTTAAAATTTCCCCAAAGAATGACCGTTAAATACGAAATGGAAATCCGTATCTGTTCAGGGTTTAAAAATCTTTGGATATCAAAACCGATATAGTCGTGGGCGTGTCCGGTCATCAAGTTCGCCCTAATCGTCGGAAAAACGGGTGTCACAATCACAATAGCGAAAAACAAATACAAAAAAAGCAAATCCAGCTTATTTGTTTTAGAAAACAAACACATGGTAACCACAAAACAAGTCACCAAGACGATAGTAATTGTCGCCGTTATGTAAATATACGAACCTATTCCAGTACAGATTCCCAAATAAACTGCGGCCCATCGAGCGTCTTTTTCCTTCGTCGTATTTAAAAGTTGTCCTAATAAACCCCATTCGGCCATTTCCCAGCCGCCCAGCATCGCATTGAAAGTGCTAAATTTACCGAGGTAAACGGGCCAAAAGCTCAACCCCAAAACCAAAGCAAAAATCAACACCGTGCGGTTTGAAAACCATCGCGTTGCGGCCCAGGCTCCGATCACCCAAGTGAAGGTTGAGAGGATCGCCGGGAATAGCCAAAGTGACCTCAAGGAAGGAGGAACGAGTTTAAAAAAGAAAGCTTCGATCCAAAAAAATAAAGGTGAAACCTTTTCACAGGTGTATGTAAGGTTCCAATTCCAATGTTGCATTTGTTGGATGCTGCAAAAATTGCAATAAGCATCGTCCCACATTGGCCAGACGGGAATAGTTTGGAAGTGGAAAAACCGGATCAAGAGAGACAGACAACCAACTCCCCCGATTAAATACCAGTAATTTTTTGTGCGGGGTTCCTCGCAGGCCCATAAGGATTTTAAATCCACCGGATTGCTTTTCAGACCCAAGGCGGCGAATGCAGGAATCATCACGAACATCAATCCAATCCAGATTTTCAGCTGAAGACTCAATGGGAAATAAGCCAATAAACTATTTCCTGTCAAAAAAACAAAAAAATAAAAAAGCGGATGGTAGACAACCGTTATTCCCTTCTTGAAAGATACGTTTTCTAAAGCCAACCGTTTATCTCCTCGTCAATGCACAGGGCCTAGCAACTCAAGCAAAACCATTTTCCAGATTCAATTTCAATAGTATCTTCATTTTCGGACTTAAGATAAAATGGTTTTTCATTAAATTGGGTTTATCCATTACAGATCATTTCCATTTGCAAGGAAACTATTGTTCAAAAAACTTTATTCACAAATTAAAATATATCCTCTTCTCACTTCTTTTCTCGTTTGTTTTATTTACGTTATTATTTTTTATTCCTTTTTTCGCCCATTCTTCAACGTGAATGACGACTGCTTCAAAATCCTCTTCGCGAAGGGAATCGGAACTAACCTTTTTCCCAGTGAGTTCATCGGTTATTCCAGCGTTCCCCTGGGTTTTCTTTTAAAATGGTTTTATGGGACCTTTTCTTCCATCCCTTGGCATGGTCTTTATCTCGTTTCGGCCCAATTCTTCGGGGTGTGGCTATTCCTTTATTCGCTTTTACTGGGCCCCGCGCCCCTCTGGAAATGCGCCCTGTTTTCCATCGGATTTTTATCGGCCAATGTCACGTTTTTTTCCAATCTCCAATTCACCATCTCTGCTTCCCTCGCGGCCCAGGGAGCGCTGTTCCTGCTGATGCGGCTTTTGGACAGGGACAATCCCAAAGAAATCCCCGGAGGATTCGCCCTAATCTTTATCTCAACTCTCCTAGCCGCCCTGATCCGGTTTGACGAACTAATGGTGACGCTTTTTTGCGCGATTCCGTTCATTTTTTATGGCCTTCGGAATAATCAAACCCGTTTATTCAAACGATCCATGATCTTTTTTCTTCTCACTTGCACCATGGTACTCCTTACCGTGCCCCTCTTTTCCCATTTCTGGCACGAGCACAAGGCAGGCTGGCACGATTTCGATCTATTCGATCATGAGCGGGTGGAGTTTCAAGACTATCGAATCCACGCCTATACCCCGCAAACCAAACCATTCTTCGACGAAGCGGGTTGGAGCGAGAACGATCTCAATATGTTCAATGGCTGGTACTTCATGGACCAGGACAAATATGACTGGAGAAACATGCAACGGTTAAGCCTTCATTTTCCACGGATCGGAGTCGATGGAAAATTCTCGACTTTCCATTCCTTGTGGGAAATCGCTCAATCAAAATTTGGTACAAGAAACCTGATGGTACTTTTCTGCCTTCTTTTTCTGGTACCGCTCGCGGAATTTCGGTGGTTCGTCTTGAGTTGCGTTTGGATGGGTTTGTTTTTTCTTTATATGCTTTATTTTTGGCGGGCGCCCGATCGGCTAGTGTACCAGGAACTCTATTATCTCCTGTGCTTGGGAATTTTTTGGACCGGGGAGTCTCCATCCCTCTCCCCGCTCCCCCCGCATTCCTTTCCCCGCTGGGTAAAAAAATTCGGATTGGTTCTTCTTATGCTGGTCTCTCTCACCCTGTTTCCAAGCCTGATCCGGATCCATTCCGACAACCTAAAGAATGTCAGCATGGAGGCTCTGATCAAGAACGATCTTGCCCGCCTGAGCCCCAACGACAACCAGCTATTTATCATCTGGGGTTCGGCCTTTCCCTTTGAACTGTTTGACGCATTTGATTCTTACGAGACCTTCCGTAGATTTCACCTATTTGAATTCGCCGTTTATCAACGCAGTCCGGACGCGCTGCCGCAGCTTCGAAAATTCGGCTTGAGGAACCCCCTCGTGGACATGATTGGCAAGCCCAACGTCTTTATCATCTGCAAACCTGATGAATTGAAAATGTACGGTCGGTATCTGTCCGAGAACTTTCCCCAAAAAGTGTTGGTCGCACAATATTTCACGGGATCTTTCTTCACGGTTTTCCAGGTTCGGCCTTGGAAAGTGTCCCCCCCGGGCTCAAAACATCTCCGTTAAACGAAAACTCACGTTTGTTTTGTGGGTTTTTTTCTGCTAAAAAGGGGGTCCTCAAAGGAGTTATTCTTTTCAATGGCTAGAACCGCAATCATCATCGGAGCTGGGCCCGCCGGACTCACTGCGGCCTATGAACTCCTGACCCGCACCGATATCAAACCCATTATTCTCGAAAAAAGCCCCTTTATCGGCGGTTTGGCCCGGACCTTGAACCACCACGGCAACCGCATTGATATCGGTCCCCACCGCTTTTTTTCCAAATCCGACAGAGTGATGGACCGCTGGGCCGAGATTCTCCCCCTTCAAGCGACCCCCGAGGGCCAGGCGACCGTCACTTACCACCGCCAGTCCCGCGCGGTAGCGAACGGCTCCGAGCGTCCTGACCCGGCTACCACGGACCGGGTGCTCCTGATCCGCCCCCGAACGACCCGAATTTATTTTTTAAGGAAACTTTTCAACTATCCCATCCAACTCACGAAGGAAACCCTGTTGAAGTTGGGTTTTATGCGGGTTTTGAGAATCGGCATGAGTTACCTGCGAAGCCTCCTATTTCCCATCCGTCATGAAAAAAACCTGGAGGAATTCTTCATCAACCGATTTGGGCGGGAACTCTACCTGACTTTTTTCAAATCCTATACGGAGAAGGTCTGGGGTGTTCCCTGCACGCAAATAGACGCCTCTTGGGGTGCCCAACGCATCAAAGGCCTTTCCATCATAAAAACGATCCAGCACTTTCTTGAGCAAATAAAGGGAAGCAACAAGGATTTAAGCCAAAAAAAGATGGAAACTTCCCTAGTCGAGCAGTTTCTTTATCCCAAGCTGGGCGCGGGGCAAATGTGGGAGGAACTGGCCGCGAAAGTGTTGGCCTTGGGAGGCGAAATACGGACCCAACACGAGGTGGCCGGTTTTACGACCAGCGGATTCCAGGTTCAAGGCCTCAAGGCGCTTGATTTAACTACCCGACAGGTCCACGACTTCGCGGGAGATTTCTTTTTTTCCTCCATGCCCATCCAGGAGCTCATCGCCAAGATGGACGGGACGATCCCTGAGAACGTACTCGAGATCAGCCAGGGCCTCCAGTACCGGGACATGATCTTGGTTTCAATTCTTTTAAAGAACTTCCGTTTGAAAGATGAAAAGGGGGGATCGGGGCTAGTGCGGGACAACTGGATCTATATCCAAGAGCATGACGTGATCATGGGGCGTCTTCAAATCGCCAATAACATGAGCCCCTATATGGTGAAGGATCCCTCCCAAATCTGGGTGGGCCTGGAATACTTCTGCTATCAGAGTGATCCCCTCTGGGCTAAGACGGACGAGGAATTGGCCCAACTGGGCATCCAAGAAATGGTCAAAATGGGATTAATCGAGAAAGACGATGCTCTCGACCACCTCGTGACTCGGGTGGAGAAGACCTATCCCGCCTATTTCGGAACCTACAATAGGTTCCAGGAAATCATCGATTACCTAGAAAAATTTTCCAATCTCTTCCCCATCGGCCGAAACGGCATGCACAAATACAACAACCAGGACCATTCCATGCTGACGGCCATGGTGGCGGTCGACAATATCGTGGCCGGTCTCAAGGACAAAACGAATCTGTGGGAGGTCAATACGGAAGAGGAGTACCAGGAAACAAAGGAATAGATACGGTTAGGCTTCAACCTCTCTTTTTTAAGCAACCGTGCCCGTGCTGGGAGGTGCCTTTCAAACCCTGGCATTCGGGTTCAACCCACCGGAAGCTTATGATAAGCTTCCCCACTCAATCCCGAAGGAATCCCTCACCGCAAGGAGCTGGACGATGAGCCAGGGAAACAACTCACCCGAGTTTCCAAACCCGCAATCCGCGATAAAAAAGAATTTATTACACCGCTTTATAATTGAAAATCCGCCGCTGGCTTCCCTTTTGATCGTCGGCCTCATCCTGGGGGCCACCTTGATGTTCTTTACCCCCTATTTCCAGCTGAATGATGACACTTTCAAGATGATGATCGCCAAGGGCGTTGGAATCGCCGACAAGCCCTCCGAATACATATGCTTTTCTAATATTGTGTTTGGGTTTCTCCTCAAGGGCCTTTATATCTCCTTCCCCACCGTTCCCTGGTTTGGCTTGATCCTGATCCTGGTCCAGCTCTTGGGTGCCTACGCCGTTCTTCTTGTCTTTCAAACAGGTTCCAGTCCCTGGTTCAAAACGATGCTTTACATTCTTGGGACAGCGGTTATCTACGTTTATTGCTATAAAAGCATCCAGTACACCCTCACGGCCGGTCTGGCCGCCGTGGGAGTTGTCCTCTTGATGGGTAATTTATGGAAGGAAAATCATCCTCGTTATTTCAAATTGAAGCTTCTGCTGGTGGGATTATTGACGGTTGCTTCCATTCTGGTTCGAACTTCGGCTTTCTTTCTCATCGTTTTATCGGCGTTGCCCTTCGCCCTCTATCTTGTATGGAAACAGGGCCTCACGCCCTCGAGGAAGTTCCTCCTGTTTTTCTTAGGCGGGTTGGGGGTTTTGGCCTCCGGCCTGATCGTTTTTGACCATATCTATTCCAACCACGAGCTGAATTGGAAAACTTTCAACCTCTTTGATGACCAGAGAGTCGTTCTCATCGCTTACCGGAATCCACCCAATGACATGACCGTAAAAGCTGAATTCGATTCGGTTGGATGGACCGCGAACGACTGGGCCATGTTCAACGGCTGGTATTACATGGACGAGGACATATTCAGCACCGAAAAGATGAAGAAATTGAACGATGCCTTCGCCCATTACAGCCTGATCGGCAAATGGCCCGAGAACTCCTTTGCCTCGATGTTTGGTCAGCCGACCAATTTCACGATCCTTCTGTTCTTCCTGGCCTTCCTCTTTTTCATCCCGTCCAAATCCTTTAAATTTCTTTTAGCCAATTTGGTTTTCATTCTTCTGCTTTTGCTTTACCTGAACCTGACCAGGTCGACCCCGGAGAGGCTGTCATTACCGCCTTTTTTCTTTTTGATCAATGCGGCCGTTTTTTTCGCCGTCCCCAAAAAGCTAAACCCGCAAGGAGGAAATGTCCCGGATAACGGATGGACCATTAAGGCCGGCCTCGTCCTGACCTTCCTACTGACCTTCCAAACCAGTTATTTTTTAAGCAAACAATACACCACTAACCACGAATGGAAATATTACGAGGAAGTTCTTGATAATTCCTTGGCCAACTTCCATCCCCAATCCAACCAGCTTTACGCGGTTTGGGATTCGGCCTTCCCTTATGAACTTCTTCACGCCTTGGACAGCTTCGAGATACTCCGTAATTTCAACACGATCAGCCTGGCCTACTATCAGCGCACACCCTTCGCCCAACATTACCTCGCCCAATTCCATGTCCAGCATCTGTTCCGGGACCTGGTCGATCGGCCCGACCTATTCCTGGTTTGTTCGTCTTATGAACTGCAAATGTATAGCACCTACATGCGGGAACATTACCAGATGGAAGTTCAACCCGAGCTCGTATTCAAATCACCCTTCTCTTTTTCCATCTATCGGATGCACTCGATGCAAGCCCCACCCGCATCTATTTCCCATTAGTTCAATGGCCGTGCCCCTCATCCGGGTTCACGAGACTTTTTCGCCTGGAAGCATCCGGTCTAATTCCGAAAGGAAAGTCTTAAGGTTTTTCTTATTCCTGCCCCAATCGCCCTTGCCCACCCGGGAACGGGACGTGACCTCAAGCGTGGTGATTCCGTCCTGGCCCCGGATGATGTAAAAATCCACGGCCTCCCCTAGTCCCAAAAAGCCCCTTCTTCCCACCTGAAGCCGACCTTGGATCTCGTAGTAGTTCACAATTTTCCAACCGGGCAATTTCTCAATGATTGACCGTACTACGGCTAGAACCTCTTCCTGTCTCTTACCGTAGCGCCTGGGTCTGAAAAACGGGTCCGGGTCCCTGTCGGAAGTGACGTAATAGTTTTTCGCGAATAAATCTTTAAACGCCATTAGATCTTCGTCTCCGTTTGAGTATCTTCTTGTCCCATTTGAGCCGGGAGGCCACCTTCAAGAACCATCCGGGAGCGCAGGGAATCCGCGTTCATTTTTCCAAGCGAAGCGGCCATTTGGTCCGCTTGGCCTACCAATGCCTGGGTGGTCTGAACCCCGGTTTCGAATACCTGGATAACCTTTTCGGCGTCATGATGCATCTTCAGGGCGACCAGGAGGGCCGTCAAACCCTTAGGATCCAGGGCAATCACCCCGTGTTTCTTGAACGCCTCGACCCATTCGGGTCGGGATTGAAAGGTCCGTGCCTGCTCTTCCCCCGCGAAATAAACAAAACCTCCCGGGATTCCTCCCGCCGGAACTTCCAAAACCAACCGAAGGACCCCCTTCATGGATTCATCCGTCAGGGTTTCCGACTCAGGCAATGCCTGGCGGCAGGACAAAAAGCCCATGGGAGTCTTCAAGGTCAGGCTCTCTTCCGAATGCGTCTCGAAGTTCTCCGGTTGAAGGAAGAGGGCGGCCCTTTCCTTTAAGGAGCCCTTGAATGGGGCGGGGCGGATGCCTGTGGCCAGGTTTTCCCTTACATCCCCTAGGCTCTTGACGCCCTGGGGCAAGCGCCCCGCCTCCAGCCTCAAGTCGAGCAATTCGTGCTGGGCGGTGCCAAGGGGGGATTCCATTTTTTCGATCAAGGCTTCCAGCTTGGCCTGAGATTCCTTTAGCCACTGGTCCGCCAGGCGAAATTCTGGGCGGGGAGCCGGGGGAGGGTTTTTAAGTCTGGCTTTCCGGGAGGCCCGCAGGGAAAAAACACCCCCGAGGACCCACAGAAAAACCAAACCCAAAGCGACAACGGCGATCATCCCAAAACTCACAGTTTCCTCCTAGAAAACGGCCATTATAGTCGCCGTTGGATTCGAAAATAAAAGGGGTAAAAAAGCCGTTAATTACTTGTTGTCATTGCGAGCCTGGACCCAACTGGCGTCGGGTAAAGCGCCAAAGAAACAATTGGGTGTAATCTATGGTCAGCCCTGACAAGTATAACCGGCCGTTCACTGGTGCGGAAGGCACGCCC
>Ga0182030_10001061_pt1 | contig 55391 bp, 47 predicted proteins | sample 812S3MmetaG_FD_121299 | JGI IMG/M metagenome (GOLD analysis project Ga0182030, IMG submission 121299) | Permafrost microbial communities from Stordalen Mire, Sweden - 812S3M metaG (Illumina Assembly) | ecosystem: Environmental > Terrestrial > Soil > Wetlands > Permafrost | place: Sweden...
CAAACTCAACTTCTCTGCTAAATCCATGCGGATGTTCACTACCCAGCATGACCGGCCCTTCAGGCTCATCTTGTATCGGAATCAAACTCCCCCTTCAGGCTCATCTTGTGTTGGAAGAGAGTGATAATTCCACGTGCGGAAAACTGGATGCAGGCTGCAAAAGTGTGGCTTTACCGAGCTCTGGTAGCGCCAGATAGCGACGGTTGTTCTTCTCCTGATGTCTGAAGCCGGCTTCGCTGGCCCTCGATCGACCTTCAGAAGTCCGAAAGCTGCCTCCGAACCCCTCGAAGGAGGACCAAAAATGGCAACCAATCAGAACAGGCCTGCATTCGACCTTGCCGCCTTTCTCGCGCAAGCCGGTCTTGGCAGAAGAATCGTCGAATTGAAGGAGAAGGAGAACTTCTTCTTCCAGGGCGATCCGGCAGATTCTGTCTTTTATCTTCAGAGTGGCAGAGCAAGGCTTACCGTCGTTTCGCAGGCCGGCAAGGAGGCCACAATCACGCTGCTCTCAGCCGGCGATTTTGTCGGCGAGGGGGCACTCGCGTCAATGCACGGGCTTCGTATGTCCACGGCCACTGCCATTAACCGATGCAGGGCGCTCAAAATCACGAAAGAGGAGATGATCCGCGTCATGCACCATGAGCATGAGTTCTCCGACATGTTTCTGAAGTTTCTGTTGGAGCGCAGCATGAGAACTCAGGCCGATCTGGTCGACCAGCTTTTCAACTCCAGCGAAAGACGTTTAGCTCGAATCCTTCTGCTGATGGCGGAATTCGGCAAGCCGGGGGAACCGGAGACTTTCATTCCGCCTATCACGCAGGAAACCCTGGCCGAGATGATCGGCACCACCCGGTCCCGCGTCAGTTTCTTCATGAATCGTTTTCGCTCATTAGGGCTTATCAGCTACAACGGCCGCATCCAGGTACACAAGGCGCTTCTCAATGTTGTCCTCCTGGATCAGTTGCCTGGCCACAACGCGGAAAAGCCAGCGGTTTTTCCCGGCCCAAGGGCCCTTCCCATCCAGCCAACCGAAGACATCCGGGACTAAGCGGAACCGAACAGCAAACCGACCGACGTCTTTAGAAGCGTTCGGAGCCAGGGCTGCCCCGGCCAGGTTCCTGTGATCGCGGGCTTGGACATCCTTGCCTGCGCGTGTCCAGTCCAATCGTTTGTCCGAGCGAGGGTGTTAGAGCGTTCTTGCATTTGCTGTAGACCAGTTTTGAAAGGGCGCGGCTTCAGCCGCGCCACAAAACGTCAATCAAGTCAATGGGCTTTAGCCCCTGAGGGAAAGCCCTTTCGGGCTACACCAATTCCGAATCTGCCTTAGGTTCACGCGTCCCGCACTGTATCGGATTGAGCAGCCGACGTGGCAGCGAAGTGGCACACTCCAAAGATGAGGGCGATAGAGCTTGCCGGATTATGGAGGACAGGATGCTCGAAAGCAACCAGGATCGTGCTGCAAACTTACACATCTACGCCGCCCAGGCGCACACTTTCGCCGCTGCCGCGCACCGCAGGGGCGATCACGAGACGGCAGGAGAGCTGAGCTTAAGGGCTCAACAATTCTCTGCGATTGCCGCCGAGAAGTCGGAAGAAATTGCGAATCGAACGCCGGAGCGCCTGGAGGCTTGAATCGCCCAACAGCGCAAACGAATTGGCGACACAACCTGGGATTTGTAATCCCAAAAAAGGAGACATGAAATGCTTATCCTCATCATTGTTCTGGTACTGGTCTTCGGTCTGGGCGGGGGCTACTACGGTTACGGCCGTTGGGGCGTTGGCGGAGGTGCTGGGATTGGACTTGGCACAATACTGCTGATCGTGCTCGTCTGTTACCTGCTAAGGGTTATCTGATCGAAGGGATCGCAGGACTTTCGGCGGTTCGTAACATCGCAGAGCACGTGGTAACCTGGCGGCCGGGGCAGCTTCCAATCGGTCAAACTGCAAAGGCCCGATCGGGCTACCGTGTGCAGTCACTCCAATCAGGACGCGACCGCCAGTATGAAATCAGCCTATACGGATTCTGCTCGCCGTAATGGTCAAAATCGAACTTCACTTCAAAGCGGCCTGCCTCTGATCGAGAGCAACCTTTTCGCGATTCGCTGAGCAATTGTGATCGGCATTCACCAGCCTCGGCAGTGAATACTTGCCGCTGCAAGGCTTGGCACTCGGCAAGGAAGACTCTTCAAAGGAGGGTCGTTGCTCGCCGCACTTACTCAAGGCGCAGGGAGATCTAAATGGATCTCAACGAATCGAAACCCATCACCGAACAAAGGAGAGAATCATGATTAAATCCAGCACGCAGGATAAGACGGCAGGCAAGCTCCACGAATTGAAAGGCGCCATCAGGCAGAAGGCCGGCGAGCTTACGAAGAACCACAAGCTTGAAGCTAATGGCATGGCTGAAAAGAATGCCGGCAAAGTCCAGAACGCTATCGGCAAGGTCGAAAAGGCCGTCGGAGCATAAGCGAATCAACACGAAATCTGGAAACGAGAGAGGTTAAGCGATCATGGCACAATCGGCGTGGGAACAAACGGGTGATCAACTTTCAGATGCGGCGCATAAGGCTTCCCGGGCAGCATCTGCTGTTGTGGATGCCTTTGAGGATGGCGTGGCTTCGGCACGGCGCTCGGTAAGACAGGGCAGCGATGCCGCCTCGGAGCTTATTGATGACACCAAGAAGCGAGTGAAGCAGTATCCAGTTGAGGCGGTTGCAATAACATTTGCAGCGGGCATCGCGGCTGGCGCAGCGATTGGTTTGTTGCTGAGGCGAAGGTAGGTCCTGCTCGGTAGGATCGGTCCGCAATGGACCGACCAATTGCCTCATGGCTGCCGCCGCCCCCTGCACCAATAACCAGTTCGAGTGGCGGGTGCAAGGGGCGCCGCGGGACAACGTGAGGGATCGAAGCAAGATCGCGGTTGAGTTGAAGAGGATTTGCCGGGTCGCTTCGAGCTCGAGCCAGCGACACCGCATAGCCTCGTCGATCAAGATTTCAACTAGACATTTGGTGGCGTGCTCATTGATAGACATTTGGATTTGAGCGGGCAAATGTGCGAAGTGTGCAATAGTGAACAGACGCCTCGACCAAGAAAAGATATGAAGGCACTATCCGCCGCATTTCTCCTCGCCGGCCGGTAAAGTTCTGCCATTTCTGGAGTCCATCATGTCCTTAAAGGTTGTCCTTGCCATTGGCGTGGATTCGTCGCTTCTGGAAATTCAAAGCTCAGCCTGGAAGTCTTCTGGGTACATCGTTACGTTCGCATGGTCGATCAAGGACGCGATCACTCACTTCAGCTACGGTGATTTTGATCTCGTCCTTCTGGGCCATTCACTCCCGGTCGAGAGCAGGGAGAGATTGACATCCTTGATTCGGGCATCGGGTTCGCGGGTTCCTGTGGTCTATATCGCGGACTCTTCCCACGCCTGTGACAGGTTCGCGGATGCGACAGTCAAGGGTGAGCCAACCAATATCCTCCAGGAGATTGAAGAATTGCTGGCCAGCCGGGCAAGTATGCCGGCTTCGTGTTCGAACGCACCTCGATCCATGACTTGGCAGGCGACCGCTCAATGATCTGGCGCAGTGGGCATTTCGTTGATCCCCTGGCACGAGAGAGGCCACGTCAGTTATCGGAGGGTGACCGATGCGAACCATACAGTTAATCCAAAGCCAGGCTGGCAAGAAACTTCGGACCAATTGCAGTGCAATCGAATGCCTTGGCGAGAAACATCGAAATGGTAGAAGATGGCTCTTCAACAAATCCCCAATTCTGGCTTCCGCTGAAATGGTTTGGGAAGGCGCCAACTGGCCTTCCGAGTCAGGAGAATTCTTCAAAGGCATGTCTGTCGATGCCAGAAGCGCCTTTGGCGCCCTTGCATCCTACTTCCATTGCCCTGGAGCGACGGTTCTGATCAGCGAGGAACAGGAACCTTCCAATCTGCTAGTTCTGCTTGACGGCAAAGTGAAGATCTCCATGAATTCGTTTGATGGCAGGCGATTTCTCCTGGGGGTCGCGGGTGCCGGAGATTTGCTTGGGCTCACTTCTGTCGTCTCCGGCATCCGCTCGGAGACTCGTGCGGAAGCGATGTATCCATGTACGTTCGCATCTCTGCGTCGTCAGGACTTTCTCGACTTCCTGATGCGCTATCCTGCGACCTGGCAAAACGTGGGACGAGAATTGGGTCTGCATAACGCGCAGGCCTGTGCGAGATTGCGAATGTTCGGCCTCACGTCCTCCGCAAAGTCGAGGCTCGCTAGTCTCTTGCTTGGGTGGTGTCGAGATGGACGCCAGACAGCCAGCGGTATTCAGGCATGGTGCGTGCTGACACACGGGGAGATCGGCGAGTGCATCGGCACATCCCGTGAAACAGTCACGCGTAATCTGATGGACTTCAAGAACCACGGTCTGGCGGAGTTGCGCGGCACGCTCTTAAACATCCCGAGCCGAATCGCCCTGGCAAACTACGCGGCGATAGAATCCGTACCAGATTCGCAAGAACCAACCGGCTGCGTGAATAGATGTTGATGTTAGGCAATTCGGTAAGAACCGCGGGCACGAATCCGCCTTGAAGCGATAGAGCTGAACATGTCCGGCATGGTCTTCCGATGCATTTGCGTCGTGTGTCGCCCCGGATTTCGAAGCCCAATTGGCTCAATTGTGGCGATAACCGATGTGAAGGCGTGAGATTGAACAGTTGACCAGGCACTGTTTGAGGCGGAATGGATTCAACAGACAGGCGCGCGTTTCTCAAACTATGCATGAGATCCGTACCAGCTTTGGTTCTTGCCAATGGCATGGCGGAGGACGGGATAGAGAGCCGTGCTAGCACTCAATCGGCTTATAGGACGCCAGACTCGCTCGATCGATATGTAGATCCACTTCCTGTTCCAAAGCGACTTGTGCCGCAAAGCACGAGTGAGGACGGGGTTCAATACCACGTTCGCATGTTGGAATTCACTCAGCAGATGCATTCGCAGCTTCCACCCACGAAGTTGTGGGGATATGATGGGCACTATCCCGGTCCAACCATCGAGGCACTGCGGGACAGGCCAATCGTAGTCCGGTGGGAGAACCAGCTCCCCTCGCAGCATATATTCGACGTCGATCCGCGCATCCACGGCGCGATGCCTCCGGCGCCCGCAGTCCGGACCGTACCGCATCTTCACGGCGCGTGCACTCGATCGGAGAGCGACGGGTTACCGGAGAAGTGGTTCACGTCCGGAAATTCGGCTCTCTATGCTTATCCCAATCGTCGGCAGGCTGCGACGCTCTGGTACCACGATCATGCGGTAGGGATTACGCGCTTGAATGTCTACGCGGGTCTGTCCGGATTCTATCTCCTGCGCGACGACGAGGAGCGCAGCATGAACCTGCCCTCCGGCGATTACGAGATTCCACTTCTGCTGCAGGATCGCACCCTGGATGACAAGGGCCAGCTCGTCTATTCTCCGACGTGGGATGATGGTGAGAAGGTCCCCGCAGGTCACTGGGGCCCGGCGTTCTTTGGCGATCTTCCCGTGGTGAACGGCGCTATCTACCCTTATCTGCAAGTCGAGCCGCGCCCCTATCGTCTGCGCCTTCTAAACGGGGCGAACTCACGGTTTTTCAATCTATTCTTCAATCTGGCGAAGCGCCCCACGGACATACCTGCGCTTGTGCCTTTTCACCAAATAGGAACCGACGGCGGTTTCTTGCCGAACCCGGCGCCGTTGAACAGGTTATTGCTGGCACCAGCAGAACGCGCTGACTTGATTGTGGATTTTTCCGGACTCGAAGGCAAGATCGCGACCTTATCCAACAACGCTCCAGCTCCGTTTCCGGGATGGCAGATGGCCAACCCGCACTATCGGCAATTGTATGAGTTGATGCAGTTTCGTGTAATCCTGCCGATTTCCGGAAACAGGAAGACTTTCAGCATGGCGCCGTCGCCTTCCTTCCGCAGGCTGGATGAGACCGCATCCACTATCACCAGGGATTTCGTACTGTCCGAGCAGATGAATCAAGGATGGTCCCTGGGAGTTAGAATCAATGGCAAAGGATACGACGACGCAGTCACGGAAGTTGTGAAATTGGGCTCCATTGAGGAATGGCGATTCATCAATACCACGGATGACACTCATTCCATGCATCTGCACATGGTGCAATTTCAGATTCTTCAACGCCAGGGGTTCGATCCATCGGCTCTTCGCAAGGGCATGGTGGAGTTAGTTGGGACTCCGCGCCCTCCTGCGGCGAACGAAGCCGGTTGGAAGGACACGGCGATAGTCAACCCGAGAGACGTGCTTTCCATCCTTGTTTCATTCGTGGGCTATACAGGCCGCTACGTTTTTCACTGCCACATGCTGGAACATGAAGACAACGACATGATGCGGCCATTTGAGGTCGTGCCGGAGGAACTGAAATCTCCTATCGCATAAAAGCCCTGGAGGCGCCAATGGAAACGATGACATTCGTGCATCGTCCATCGGGGCCTCCACGGGAAACTCGGTTTCGCTGGCGTCGGGCTCAGGGCGCGAACTTGATTGCGTCGCACGGATTGTACCCGAGCGACTCGGCTGTCACTGGAGCCGGCGTGTTCGGCGGGGTAGCCCACGGGACGTTGGTGAAGTCGAAGAACTCCAGTAGGTTGGGCTGGGCGGCGTCGCGGTTAGTCAGGTAAATGTGATTGCCGATAAACCGGTCCTCGACGAACTTGATCACCGCCGTATGGTCCATCGGCGTGTGGGAAACATAATGCTTCCGGGTGAAAGGCGAGATGATCATGTTTGGCAACCGGAAGCCAAGCTGCGCGGCAAAGCCCTGAACGGCTGCGGCATCACCGGAATTTGCGCCAGGGTCAGTCGACGCCAGGTCGCAATGCAGCGACGGCGTCCCGAGAGTCGCTGGCAAACAGGGGAAGTACAGTTGCGGTTGCTGAGTGGTCGCATCCGGATTCACCGCGATGCCCCCAATATCAGGGGGTACCGCTCCCAAGGTGGCGGTAATGGTGTAGTCATTGGAATGGCCCGGCACCGGTGGAACATGGTCGTATGGCCCTCCACCCTCGTCGTAGCTCAGGAAGAAAATAGAATCCTTCCATGCGGGGCTCGCCATGAAAGCATTCACGACCATGGCCACTTGCGCCTGGCCCTCCAGAACCGATTGTCCTGACCCCGGATGCTCGTCATTGTTGCCGTAACCGGGTTCAATGAAGGCAAAGCTGGGAAGCGTACCGTTGGTTAAATCGTTGAAGTACGTTGGATTCAGCGGTGCGACGTGTGCTGGATCGATGCAGAAGGAGTCCGTCGCATCGCCGACTACGCTGGAAAGCTGGGTGGGCGATTTACAGGCAGCACCGGATGAATTCTCATACATATACTGATAGGAGTACGTCAGGTTGGAGAAGTCGGTCGCGGGATACTCCGAGTTCGCCGAGACGTTGCAGTCATCCTCTTCGAGGCAAAAGCCTTGGTTGACCGTGTAGTAGACCTTCCAAGATACTTTTGCCGCGTCTAGCGCTTTGAAGATGTTCGGTATATCGAGCTGAGAAAGATGGTCATCGCCCCCCGGGTCCTTGGCCAGGCCCTGCGTCGTGCCCCCCGTAAAGGTGGCGATGCGATTGCCAATGCTCTTGGTTGACACCGGCGAGAACCAGCGGTCGGACACGGCGAACTGAGAAGCCATGTAGTAGTAGTAGTTGAGAAAGTCCTGGTCGTAATACCCCATGGCGCGCTGTCCGGTTAGATCGGTGAAATTGCCGGAACAGGTGCCGCCTCCAGGCCCCTGACAGCTTTTCGCGAAGCCTTCAGCATTGTGGACGAAGCCACCCATCTGGATCGGACGCGTAGCCAGAAAATTGTAGGTATTTACGTCTCCGTAGCTTGCCAGCCAATCCGAGGTCAGATCGTCGACACAGGTGCTGGTGAACTTGAAGAGCGGATACGATGTGTGTTCATCGTCTACGTTATTGGTTGAGAGCAGCTTGTCGTCGATGCCATCCACGTTGTACGTTTTGCCGTCGTCTCCGACGGTCCAGTCATTTGCTTTTCGGTAAGGATTCAGCATCCCGAAATAATTGTCGAAGGTGTGGTTCTCTTGCAGCATGAAGATAACGTGACTGACGGATTGCAGGTTGCCTAAAGCTACCACCGTCACCGTCGCAGCCGCCGAAGCGTCTCCTTCTGCACCAGTCGCGGCTGCAGTGTAGGTGGTGGACGCGGCCGGACTGACCGACTGCGTTCCGCCGCTCGGCTGCAGGGTATAGGAGCTGCCATCAGTCCCGGTGACTGTAACCTGAGTGGCATTGGTCGCAGCCACGGTCAATGTGGATGAATTTCCGGAAATGACAGATGCTGGATTTGCGATGATGCTAACGGTCGGCGCGGGATTGGATGTCACGGTTACGGTTGCAGTCGCCGAGGTCTTCCCGCCAGATCCGGTCGCTGCCGCGGTGTAAGTAGTGGTCGCAGCCGGGCTAACTGCCTGCGTTCCGCCACTCGGCTGCAGGGTATATGTGCTGTTATCGCTACCGGTCACCGTAACTTGGGTTGCATTCATCGCTGTTACGGTTAACGTGGATGAGCCTCCCGGGGAGACGGAAGCAGGGTTGGCTGTAATGCTGACGGTCGGCGGCGGATTCGACGTCACCGCGACTGTCGCGTTCGCTGAGGCTTTCCCGCCTGCCCCAGTTGCGGTTGCTGTGTAAATGGTGGTCGCGGTCGGACTCACCGCCTGTGTTCCACCACTTGGCTGCAGCGCATACGTGCTGCCGTCGCTTCCAGTCACGGTCACCTGCGTGGCATTTGCCGCAGTCACGGTCAGAGTGGAAGGCCCCCCGGAGGTGACGGAGGTTGGGCTGGCGGTAATGGCGGTTGTCGGCGCAGTCGGCGTGGTATTGAATTGAGTATTCCCACCACATCCGGCGAGAAGCATGAGCAGCAACGAACAGGGGATCACCATGAAAAGGATTCTGCCTAAAGACGGGCGAGTAAGCGATTGTGTCACGGTGTCCTCATTTCTATCCCTAACGGGAACATGCAGGCCCGGTGCTCGACAGACAAATGAGCGGCCACCAGGCATTAAGTTTCATCAGTTCACTTCGTCTTCAACGGTCTCATTCGAGTTGATCCCGCGCTGCGGCTTCGACGAGTCCCCTTCTCTGTTGGAAAGATCTTCCAAAGCATTTGAGTTGCTCCAAGCGAAGCCATCACCCGCGTCTTCGACTTGAAGCTGATTTCCCGCCGAAATGGCAACTTTTTGCTCTTCGATGTCATTTTGACGTTTTGCCAAGAATGCCCACGGCAAGCTCCAGTCAGGAGATGATCCGTTGGAGCGCCGCGGGCCGGGCCAGAGAGAAGGGACTCCTGGAATAGGAACAGGAATGCGCATAGCCTTCTTGAGTCTCTGGAGTTCGAACCAGCGCAGGTAGCCTCTGACAACGGTGGTCATGGTCATCTCAACTCCCGCCGCGAAATTTTGTTCAGCCATGGCCCGCTGCAACTCCGGAGACTGCAACATGACAATGAATTGCTTTGCCAACTCGTCCGCATCGCCTTTCTTGTAGAAGCGGATAGCCATATCCTCGCGCGCCGCCATCTCGCGGAAGTCGTCAATGTCGGCGCACACGATCGGGACTCCGAATTCGCATGCTTGATGTGCCGGGCCGCTCGATCCGGTTGCCGAGTCGTAAGGCAACGCCAAGATCGACGTTGACTGAAAGAGTTCGGGAATGGCTTCTTCTGGGACGTATCCACGGAACTCGATGGGCAGATGCGCGGGCTGAGCATCGCGTATGGACTCCCAATATCCGATCTTCGTGTGATGATTGGCGCCGGCAACGATTAGCCTTGCGTTTGGGACTTTCTCCAATACCGCCGGGAAAGCCTGCATCAAGGTCTCTAACCGCTTATAGGTTCCCCAGTGCCCGATCGCCAGGATGCGCAGATTCGGATTGCCGCGCTTCGCAAAATCCGGCGGGCAGGGAACGGATGCGAATGTTCCGTGTGTGCCAAGCAGTACGTTTTGCGCGGAATACTTCGTGATCAGGGTGTTGCGAAAGTGGGGAAGCAAGACAGAAACCGAATGTGCCTTCAGCAATGCTTTTGTTGCGATGCCAGTGCCGAATCGAAACAGCTTTTCATACCTCACTCCAGAATCGGCAAAATCGACATGCTCGATGATATGGTGCAGAGTGATATGCGTGAAAAAGCCTGCGGCTCTTGTCAGGGCAGGCGCAAGAAGTCCTGCAAATGCGGCTACCGGATTCTCAGGGGTTGCAAAGCTGGAGAAAACAAGGTTGTACCAAACGACATCCGGCTTCAGCTGTCGGATAGTCTTCAGCAGGCGTACCGGAGTTGCGAGGCTGCCGAACTTCCAGCAACGGATCACGTTGAACCCCGGCAACTCCGACATTTGATCGGCCTTTTGAGAATTGCCATCCTGGTCGGTCGCGAATTCATAATCCGTCAGCTCGTCTGCGAGAATCGTCAACTCGATGTCGGGGTTGCACTGCAACTGCCGCGCGACGTGAAAGGCATACTCGTTCAACTGGCGTCCACTTGGAGGAAACGTGGCAACTAGGCAAATTCTCATCGGATCCCTCCTTCAAAACAGACTGATGCGCACATAGGGTCTAAACTGTTGATTCTTACCTCCCGTAAAGTTGAAGAAGGTTTCTTGCTGGATACCTGCGGAAAATCGAATCGGATACTGGAGAACAACCGTTCCGGAATCGTCCTTGAATCTGCGGTGGAAAGGTCGCGCATACGAGATGGAAAAGCCATTTTGGATCTTGTCGTAAGCGTGAAAACCTCTGGTACTGGAGTAAGCGGTTGAAACCTGCAGATCCAAGTTATGGTTCGGGGCGAAATCAACGGTTCCGGCGGGGCGCAGATTCTGCGCAATTCCTGAACTCGTACCGACGACTCGCCATGCCCGCAAATCCTCTGCAACGGCTTTTACAGTCAGTCGCTCCCCAAAGCGGCGCTCGACGCCAATGTAGGAAGACGTCAAGTAATCTTCGAAATGCACGGGCGAGAACTGCTGGTCGTTGGATCCCCATCCCACCACCAGAGCAGTCTTGCCCCATGGGGCGCCAACGCGAAAGTCAATCGCACCGGCCAGTGCCGACGAGTGCAGGTTGCTTTCGGTGAATGGGCCTGACTCCCGGATGAAATACCCGCTCACCGAAACCGCATTGAAAAATGAACTCGTGGAGATATAGGTAAAAATGCGAAACAGGTTCTGATTCATTGCTATCGGCGATTCCGAATCGCGGCGAATGGTAGCCTGAACGCCGCTATTGAACGTCAGCACGTTGCTGCCAATATTGATTGTGGGATTCAAGCCCACGTTGAAGGTGTAGTCGGTTGTAGCCCGGCTGGCAATTGAGTTTGTGCTGGGGACAGAGATTTGGCCTCGGGAGTTGCGCACCTGGAAGAATCCACTCGTAGTGGGCAGATGGCCAAGATGCAGATGGTAGGCGTTGGTCCACTGCATCTCAAGGGAAGAGCGCGGTGGGGGAAGAAGAGCGGTATCGGAACCGGGTACTGGAAACGTCGCATCCAACTTGGAGTCCAGAACATAGACCGTCGAATCTTCGAAGATAGGTTCCACTGAAAAATCGGAAAGTACGCTCAGGATGGGAGTGACCCTGAATCCCTCGTCGGCGCCTGCCTGAAGCAGTGCTTGTTCGGCTGTTTGATCCTCACCCGCGGCATTCGATGCCTGGGCAAAGGAGGTTAGCGCCTGTGCGTCATGATGCTGCTGGCGATAGACATTGGCCTCGGCGAGCAGATACTGGTAATCGGGCGCGCTATCTGCAGCGGCGCTAACCGCGGAAAGCTCGGCCTGCGCTCTGGCAGTGTCTCCAAGCGCGAGATAGTTGTTCGCCAATCCAATCCGCACCTCTGAGTCCGGTGCTCCTGCCGCTTTGGCGCGTTGAAGATACGATTGAGAGAGTTCGTAGTCATGCATTGACCGAAATACATCCGCTGCCGCGATGAACTGCCTGCCGCTTGGCGGCGACGTATCGCCTGCATCCCCTTCCAACTGGGCCAACGCAATCTGCCTTTCCGCATCCTCTGAATGGCCCTGCTCTGCCATGAGCTGGGCGATCGCAAGCCGAACGCTTACGCGATCGCTGTCGAGTGCCGCGAGTGCCGTTCTAAAGCGCTCCATCGCAGCCGCTTGATCACCGAGAGTACTTAGAGCCTCTCCAGTAGAAACGAGTATTTCACTTTGTGTGGATTCCGAGCGGTTTATGGTGGCCGGTGCATGTTGAGACTGTGACTCCGCGAGTTGCACATATTGCAATGCCTGATCGCGATTCTGCAAATTCGCAAAGGATCGCGCAAGCAATGCGAAAACGGCGGCGTTATCTGGGGAGTCTTTGGCCGCGATTTCGAGTTCATCAATCGCGTCATGGTACTGCCGTTCCACGAAATAAGTGTTCCCAAGCCCAAGATGGAGCGCACCGTCATTGGGGGTAAACTTCAAGGCGGCTTTGTACTCACGGGCCGCTTCAGTGAGCATGTTCTGCCGTCCATAGGCAGTTGCGCGAATGACGTGAATATCTCTTGAGTCGCCCAGTGCCCGCTCCGCCAATGCAACCTGTAGCACGGCTGCCTGCGGCTTATGCAAATCGAGGTTCGCATAGGCAAGGCCGAGGTGCGCTTCACCGTTGTCCGGCTCTCTCTTGAGGGCCGATTCAAAATCGGCCGAGGCCGCCAGCGGCTGGTTAAGGTCGTTCAGCATGTAGCCGCGATTCACGTATGCCGTCACGACTTCGGGGTCCCGGTTCAGTGCTTCGGTGAAGTCCTTCCGGGCCTGATCTGAAAGCCCCTGATGCTTGTGCACGTATCCTTCCAGCAGCGGAATGTCCGGTTCGTTCGGGAGGACCGTGAGATTCTTCGAGGTCAAAGTGAGCAACTCGTCGTACTGCCCGAGATGGAGCAGATCGTAACCAAGGTAGACAATCACGTCCCTGTCACGGGGCAGCACTTCGATTGCTTTCCGGCCGACCTCGGCAGACTCCCGATACTCGCCCTTGAAACTCAGGTATCGCTCTTTCTCTCGAAGGACCTGAGGTTCCTTTTCCATTCTGTCTGTATCGCGACTCAGCCATATTCCTGCCAGGTTCAGATCGTGCGCCTCGATTGCCGCGTTCATGCCGCCCGCCACAATCAAGGCCTTGTGCGGAGCCAATGCATACGCTTTGGCGTAAGAGGCCGCGGCACGCGTGAAGTCGCGCCGCGCCGTATAAAGGTCACCAAGGGCAAGGTGAGGAATGTACAGCCTGGGATCGACTTGCGCGAGTCGCTGAAAATACTCTTCCGCATCCTGATCCCGTCCTGCCGCACGGGAAGCATAGCCGAGAGAAGTTAGCGCGAACTGGTTGACCGAATCGATTGTGAGGACCTGCTTATAGACTGCGATTGCTTCGTCGATGCGCCCGAGCTTGATGAGGATGTCTCCGTTGAGCTGTAGATCGTCGCGATCATGAGCGTTGATTGCAAGGGCAGCCTTGACGTCGGCCAGTGCGCCGCTGGGATCGTCCGCATTCATTCTGATAAGTGCTCTCAGACGCAGAAACGGCGCTCCGCCGGAGGCTTGATCGTTCAACTTGTTGATTTCAGACTGTGCTATCTGAAGTTGATTATGGGCGGCGCTTTCGTCTGCCAAGTTCCGATAGATCTCCATTAAATCCAAGTGCAACTGGATTCCATAAAGTGAGCCCTCGGCCGGACTGGCAGGCAGGTTGGCCAGCGCCGCGCTGTATTCACTGACAGCCTCTGGCTCACGCTCCTGCAGACTCGCAATCTCGCCGCGGATTGCGTGCACCCTATAGAAATTGGCATCCAGCGATGCGGCACGATTGAGAAAGGAGTTCGCCTTATCAATAGATCCGCTGGCGACTTCGGCCTGTGCTGCAGAGAGTTGGAGACCCAGATCTTTCGGAGCCACACTGGCAGCCTGCTCGTAGAGCCTGGCTGATTCATCCAGCTTGTTATCGAGTTGGAAGGTGTATGCCAATTCAGCAATTACGTCCGGGCTCGGTTTCCGAATTGTCTTGAGCGCGGCAATCGCTTCAGGGTAGTTGCCGGCCTCGCGGTAGTATCCCGCCATGGTTCGTTGAACATCGGGGTTGTCCGGGGCATGCCGCTTGGCCAACTCGAGATATTGGCTCGCGAGATCCATTTGTTTCAGGTGCTGATAACAGAGCGCCATCAATAACTCCGACCGAGCGCCGGGCTGACTCCGTTCCGCCCTTCCCAGCCATTCGACCGCATCGGTGTAGTCTGCCGATCTCATGTAAAGATCGCCGAGCAACAACGCGTCCTCACCGCGCCTCGGGTCAGACGCAATCGCCTGTTTGAGAAGGCGCTCGGCATCTTCGACGCGGCCCATCAAACTGTAGGTCTGCGCCAGTCCAGAGAGTCCGTCGATTGCCGAAGGGGTAAGGCGAAGACCTCGATCGTAGGCATCGGCTGATTGCGGGTACTTTCCAGAGAGTCGTGCGGCGTAGCCAAGGAGAAACCACAATTGAGGGTCATTGGGAGCAGCTTGAGCGGCACGTTGCGCATAGTCAAGCGCGAGCGCGTGGTTTCCTTGTTGTAGAGCCACCTGCGCGGCTCGGGCAAGGCGCGCGTTTTGAATATTCGAACCCCAACCCAACGGCTGGTCTGAAGATTGCGTCTGGTTATTTTTGGCCGGAAGAGCTTTTGAAGCATCCGGCCCCACGGTGTAGGTTTGAGCATCGACGACGCAAGCCAATGCGATGAATACGAGTATCAACGCGATCTTCAGAAAATCGAGTCCAGTAATCAAGCCGACAACGGCGCGAAGCCGCGTTGGATCATTTGATCCGGATAGCGCATCTGATGTTGGCTGCATGTACACTTTCGACTCCCGGCAGTTTCAGTTGAGGCAAGACATCAGGAAGCGTCCGGCGAGCACATATGCGATCGCCATTTCCCATGAACGGCGATCGATGTGAATTACTCAAAAGTATCTCGCCGTCAGTGCCCATCCTGGCTCGCATCGGTGAGGCCGGATCGCACATCGGAATGAACTCGTTTGGTCTCTTGTCCCGCAGTTGTGAATCGAAGTCGTGCGGGAAGAATGAGACACTTGCTTGGATCACCCTAACCTTTTGATCAATCGATTCCTGAGCGATATTGACCACAGACGAAAGGTCGGGTTGGGAACAAGTCCATGGAGTTCCAGACAAATTGTCGATTCTGATTCGCATTCCAGCAGTAGTGATCCTGGTCGATCGATTTTGGATGCCGCATTTGGCTTTTCGTAGCCTGCAACAGGTAAAAGGCATGGAGTCTATTGCTTGGGAGGGTAATGACGAAACACCCGCCTGACGGCAAGCAAATGCGCGGCGCGCCAAATCGTCCATATTCATAGCATTCCGAGCGGACGAAAGGGCGTCAAGGAGGAAGCGAGCGCAGTGCTCAAACAATCGCGCCAAAGTTGTCGAGATCCATTGACCGCGCCTGTCCCAAATTGATCAGACTTGGAATTGGATTGATAAGACACTTGCTTAGGGTCGGGTATTAGCGCATCCATTGGGGAAATGGCTATGCGCTAGGGCATGTGTGCCTGACTGAACCACTCGCGCAGAGAGTGTGGCTAGAATTCAACCTTTTGTTCGAGAGGCAAATGTGCAGAGATCTGGTTTCAACGCAGCGGCAACCCGGCCAATTCCGATGAGCCTTATTTTAATGGCCGTTGTCGCGGTTCACTTGCCGCTTCTTCTCATGAAGTTGCCACTGAAATCGTACGACACAAACTTCCATATTTTCTTTGCTTCCCATTATGTTCAAAACTGGTTCAACCCCTGGAATCCGAAATGGTACGCGGGCTTTTCCCAGACCACATATCCTCCACTCCCGCAGCAGTGGGTGGCGTTGGTATCTCGGGTCGTTGGTTTGGATATGGCATATATGGCAGTGCAGTTTGTGGCCATCATGCTTCTTGCGCTGGGCGTCTATCGGTTTTCCCGGCTTTGGGTAAGCCCTCGCGCCGCATCGATCGCGGCCCTGGCGAGTGTTTTTCTTGGATCGGAAAGCTTTCTGGTCTATTCTGCGGGGCAGTTGGCCACAACGTGTGCGGCGCCGATCTACTTGAACGCACTTCCGTTTCTCTTCGACTGGGTCAGGCGCGGCAAGTGGCAATCTTTTCTCAAGGCGAGTGTGCTATTCACGGCTGCCGCTGCCGCACACCATGCCACGCTACTCTTTGGATCGATTTTCTTTGCGGTGCCCGTGCTGGCGCTGGTCGTCCTTGACCGGCAGGACGGCGAGCGGACTTCGACGCCCGCATTTGTGGGTCGCACCCTCACGATCGTAGCGGTTGTGGGCGTGGCGATTGCCGTCGTGCTTCTTCCGTTTTGGATTGCCTTGATTCATAATCCCGTCACGCAAACTCCCATTCCACACCCAAGCCGGGCAAACTACATCCTGAGTCCGCAATGGGGCCTAAACTACTTCATCGTCCCATATGGGGCTTTGATTCTAGCTTTGCCCTTTATCTTCATGCGGGGTTCCACGGTTACTCGTCTTCGCCCACTGCTGCTTGGGTTCTGGGTGGCATTTATGGTTGGACTCGGCGGGACAACGCCCGTTGGGCATTTTCTGCTTGGACGCGCGTTCGACGTGTTGACGATGGAGCGCTTCAGTTATTGGGCGACTTTACTCGCATTGCCTTTTGTAGGGCTCCTCGCGGCAGAACTCGTCGATCGCTATCGGTCCTGGGCTATAGTCGGCCTGACGGTTGCAGCTGCATTTAGTTGCGCACTCGCTGTGTCGTGGGCAACGTTTAGACCGGCGGATGCGGAGGATTTCAAGGTGGATACGGTCGCTTTGTGGCTCAATCGCGACGGTCACGACCAGTACCGCTACATCACATTGGGATTCGGCAACAAGATTGCGCGGCTGGCAATCATGACAGACGCCAGCAGCGTTGACGGCGAATGGAATTCCGGTCGAACGCTGCCGGAACTCACTCAGTTTGGCGCCGGCGCGCTGACCAGTTCGAAATATTTCAATAAGCCGGGCCTCGACGCGCTTCGCGCAATGCTGATGCAGGCTGATCACTACGGCCTGAAATGGGTCTTCGTTCGGGATCGTTACTACGATCCACTCCTATCCTTCGCCGGCTGGCGGCAGGTGGATAGTCTTGAGGACAAAACGATAACTGTGTGGAGCATAGACGGAGTGCCGCCAGCTACACCGGTAAACTCGGCGCAAATGCCCCCCCCCTGGCAGGGTCTCATGTGGGGCATTCTTCCGTTTGGCAGCAGTCTGCTCGCGATCCTTGTGGTTTTCATTCCGGAGCGCAAACGGAGCTTGCTGCGAGCGAACGATTCCACCGCCAGCGATGAACTCCTCGTGCAGGGAAGGATGGCATCGTGAAAAGGGGATATCTTCTCGCCTTACTTCTCGGAGCGTCGACCGTTACGCTCATTCTGATTGGAACCAAATGGCCCGTGCCATCCGCTGCCGCTTATGCCGGCGGCGAGAGCCTGCTGCGATCGTCTTCAACGCCTGAGGCGGCTGCCGCGAATCTGGGCGACGAGATCCGAATGCAAAACTGGGACAGGGCATATGCCAGTCTCGCCAACAAGGCCCAGTTTACCGAACCGGAGTTTGTGCATGACATAACTGGATACTATCCGAGCCTGCGCACCTACGCGACCTTGGAAAATGCCGAAGTATTTCCGCTTCATGAGTCTGCCGACGATGCGGAGATGCGCGTCAAGCTGCACTGGTCAACCGTAGTGGGCACTTACGTGAGCACACGTGACTTGCACGTGGTAAGAAATGGTGATCGCTGGGATCCGGAGTGGCCGATTGTCAAAGAACCCATCGTACCGCCCCAGGTCATCGCCGTGAATTATCTGCGCTGGGATGTGATCTACCGTGGCCCAGGGGATGACTGGGGAATACAGGATGTGGAAGCGCCTCACGTGCGCATTGTGGACATGCACCCGGTTGAGCGCGCTGAAGGGGTAGTGATCCTCGGTGAACTACTGAACGAAGATGTCGTGCCCGCCTACGTATCGGTCAAGGCAACCCTGCTGTCAAAGGACCAATCGCCGATCGCGACCGAAGGTAGCTTTGACAAGATCTCCCACCTCCTGTTGCCGAAGCAGGTTACGCCATTTCTTATCGATTTTCCTAACGTGGCAATGTCTGAAGTCGGCAGCGTCCGCATGGTTCCGTCGTCAACCCTTGTCTCCGCCTCGGCAGACCCGGTCATCGAGATTGAAGATCAACAATTGAATCCGGCGCCCGGGGCGTCGTTGACTGGACAGCTGATTAACCAGAGCGGCCAGGTTGTGAACGTTGCGCATGTTCTTGGAACGTTCTACGACAAGGGCGGCCAGGTGGTCTGGGTTGCAGATGAGTATATCGACCAGGCGCTCCTTCCGCAGGCACCGGTTCCGTTCGAGATTCATATTCCTCAGGATCTGGCGAGCAAAGTCAGCAGTCAGCGCACGGTCGTTGCGACTTACAGTTCCGGAGGCTCACAGTGAGAGTGAGATGGGCGCTTTTGATCGGCGGCCTGGCTATGGCCATGTCGGCGCTTGCAATTGCTGCAGGTGAGAGCATGAACTTGCCAAAGACCATCGAAGCGGGCAGTTCGTTCTCAATTCAGACTCCGGGAAGCGGTAACGCAACTCTGTATATTGTTGGCACTGGGCAGGTACTCAAGCGCGATGTGCAGTTGGGGCAGGCTCTATTCTTTGCTCCTGGATCCCTATTTAATGCTGGCCACTACCTCGCGGTTCTTGTGGGGGACTCGTTCACCGAGACCGGGGCATTTGATGTCGTGCCCGCGGGTAAACCTGCGAACCTGACCTTCCTCGCGAAGCCTTCTCGTCTTCCGGTCGGCCTGCACGATGGCATCACCGGTGCCGTCTATGTCTTCGATGCCTATCGCAACTTGATTGCTGCCCCAACATCGGTGGCGTTTGAATTGTCCAGTCCTTCTGGCACTGTGCAGAGGCGAATATTGGTGACCCGTGGTGGCGCCGCCTGGACTGACATGGACTCTACGGCACAACAAGGCATAGACAAGTTCGTAGTCCGAGTTGGTGAGATTTCAAGCACACGAGTCGTAGGACAAGTTCCGGGCGATCCATGCGGATTGAAGATGACCGCACAACCGTCTGGCCGGCAGATTCACCTGGTGACAGATGCGGTGCGAGACTGCAACGGAAACGCAGTGCCAGACGGAACGATCGTAACCTTCACCGAGACATTCAATGGCTCGCAGTCGACGATCGACGAGCCTCTCAAACAGGGCATGGCGCAAGTGACAATATCCGCCCACAACGGAGCAATGCTCTCGGTGGCAAGCGGAGTTGTCATGGGGAATCAGATTCGTTGGGAGAAGTGATCATGTTAAGGCCCCTCCTGATCCTCTGTACAGTGCTGACCGCTGCTTCGGCTTCGATGCCTGCGCAGGTCGCAGTGCGCATTAAAGCAGCTAATCCCCAAAGTTCGCGCCCTCTGCAAGAACAGACCGGAAGGGCTGCCATTCACGACTATCTGGATTCCTGGCAAGCCTTAACGGCAGCGCTTGAACAGAATCGGGCGGATCTGCTCGATCCTGATTTCGTGGGCTCGGCCAAAGACACTCTTACCGCGACAATCCAGCAACAAGCCGCGCTGGGGATTAGTACACACTATCAAGATCGTGCGCACGACCTTCAATTGGTGTTCTACTCGCCCGAGGGACTGTCCATTGAACTGACAGACAACGTTGAATACGATGTTCAACTCCTCGACCATGGCAGGGTCAAAACGGTACAGCATGTAAGCGCACGTTACGTCATAGTCCTCACACCGGCCGAAGTACGGTGGAGGGTTAGGGTGTTCCAGGGTACGCCTAGATGATGCAAGACTTTGAATTCGGGGGTGACGTTATCTGCCGCATTGCATAACGACAGATAGGTACCAGTAAGAGCTTCCAAATGCTACCGCAACCCGGAATTCCAGGAGCCGCAAATGATATCTGTTGTCGTACCAATCTTTAACGAAGAAGAGCTGATTGTGCGGTTCCATGAGGCTGTGGCGGGCGTCCTTGAAGGCACCCATATGCCATGGGAAATAGTGTACGTAAACGATGGCTCCGAGGATCTATCTCTGGAGATTCTGAGAGCACTACAGGTCGGAGACCCGCATGTGGTGGTCGTAGAGCTCTCTCGAAATTGGGGACATATGGGGGCAATCACGGCTGGGATCAAGACAGCGCGCGGCAACGCGGTAGTCCTGATGGATGGCGATTTTCAGGATCCGCCGGCAGTGTTGCCTCATCTCATCGATGCATGGCGAAGCGGCGCAGAGGTTGTGGTTGCAGTAAGAAGGAGCCGGCGGGAACAGAGCAGGGTTCTGGCTAGACTCTTTCCACTCTTCTACCGTGTGATGGGCGCACTCTCCGACTACCCGATACCTCTGAATGCCGGCATATTCAGTCTCATGGATCGAAAGGCGGTCGATGCGGTCAATGCGATGGAAGAGAAGAGCCGGTACTTGCCAGGGTTGCGAGCCTGGGTCGGCTATAAGAACACGGTCGTCTACTACGATCGGGATGAGCGCGCAGCGGGCAAGGGTAAGCTCTCGTTCTTGAGCCGGATCAAGTACGCGATGGATGCGATCACCAGCTTCAGCTATAAACCCTTGCGCCTTTGTTTCGCGCTGTTCTTTTTCTCAAGTTGCGTGGCGGGGCTTTTGGCTTTCTTCATGCTGCTTTCAAAGAGCTCAGTGAACACAGCGGGGTTTGCCGTCGCGGCCTCCGTGTTCTTTGTGGGCGGACTGTTGCTTTTATGTATGGGCGTGTTGGGAGAATATCTCGGGCGCGTGTATGACGAAGTGCGTAGCCGGCCCCTCTCGATCATAAGCTCGATTCATCGTTCTCCCGCTGCGATGGCCCCGCAATTAGGTATTGTTGCACAGGCAGGAAGTGATGAAAACCGGGATGCAATCGACGCGGCATAGTGATGGATACATCCCCTGGCGAAAGATAAGCGTCGTCTTCGTGCCGTCTTGACCGTGGGCTGGCGCTGGTACCGAAAGTGATCCCTGGAACCGGAGAATGTATCATTTTTCAGCATGAGCAAGTATAGGCGGTGGTTGATTTCTCTGGCGGTCGTTGTGGCCTTGGCGTTCGCCGCATACGCCATTCGCGCTCAACTGGAACGGGCTGTGATTGCAGTAAACGTCTGTCACGCTCACATATTCACTGCCCCGTCACCGATTGCTGGTGAGTCCCGATGGGATCGGCTTCGGGATTCCGCCCAGTTTTACTGGGATTTTTCGGAGATCCCCTTCGCGCGCGAGAGACGGTTGAAGCTGTTGGACCCCAGTTTGCGGCCGATTGTGAAAGAGATCAATCGGCAACAAGCTGCGGGCAACGATATGCACTACTCCATGCACATCTATCGCGAAATCCGCTGGCGGTTGAACTTCACGCCAGATATTGCAACCACGAGGGCCAGAATTTCCGATCTTCGTCAGAGCCTTACGCAACCGGTAGAACAGAAACTGGCTGGTGAACAGCAGGCCTCTGATGGAAGCTGGGGACTCGGGATTGATGCGTGGTACCTAAAGCTCTATTATTCCGTCGACCATGTCAATGAGTGCCACTCACCTCCGAGATATCCGTTGTCCTTTCTGGATCGGATGAATTCTCCGGAAAAGCTTGACGCTCAGCTCGATTCAGACTTGAGAAACGACTTCACCAAAACGGGAGTATTCAACCGCGAAGAACTGGACGAAACATTCTCCGCGATGGCCCGGTTACTGTTTGAGACTCCACAAACAGGATGTTACGTATTTTATCCTCAACTCAAAGATTCTTTGCGTGCATTTGTCGAGCACTGGCAGAATCCCGAAACTGGATGCTGGGGACAGTGGTTGGTGGATCGGCAAAGAAGAGTCTGGAAAATGGACGACATGGCGATGACGTTCCATGTCATTTCTGACCTTAACGGTCAGGTGCAACATAAGGACATGATTGCCCGGCGCCTTCTGCAGCTCGACAACGTCAACTTTCCTGCCGGAATCCGTTTTGGCGGTCACTACGAGAACCATCTGAACTGGGACGCGGTAAAGATCTTTCGATCCGCATGGCCTACCCTCGACGAAGCTTCCCGGCAACAGATTCGAGGGGAGATTTCCCGGATGCTGGATTGGTGTCTCACCAGATCGTACCAACCGGACGGCTCTTTCAAGGTGAGCGATTTGGATGACACGCAGGGTGACGCTTACAGGTACGGAGTTTGGTTCCTACAGGAGGCAGGCTATTTCCAGCGCAGTGACCGATTTTGGACTGATAAGGATTTCCCCGATTCGAGGGCTGTTCAAGAGCACATCGAAGCAAAGCTGAAATCGATTGGGCTCAACGATCCAGCGCTGAAAGAAGCCTACGACACCTTGCATGCCTTGGATTAAAGAAGGGCCCATCCGCTGCTTCAGCGCCGCCGGATTCTTGATCAGGAGACTCAGAGTAAGTGAGATTCAGTGAAGGGTTAAGTGTCCATGTACTTGGTAGATGGGCACTTGAGGTTTACCTAATCGGCGCCCACCCACCGATCCACAATTCGATCCAACCCTTGCATGGGTGACCGTCGAACGCGCGAGCGCTTCTTTTCTCTTCCCTTGTGAGTGGCGTTACTTCGACGCTGGAGAATGTGTTGCGGGAGGTGTCAGGGAGTAACTCTGCACCCCGGTACCGCACGTGGGAATGCCGTCCTCAATCGCAGTGCCCTCTTCGTGGTCATTCCAAGTCTCGATCATCATAAAGGGCGGAGGATCATCTGGAGGCAGATACGTGCGCCAGAAGTTGAAGGTGTCAATATAGGTCTGGCCGCAGCGCGCGGAGATATGGCGATTAAGTCCCCAGGAGGCTTTGACATCGTTGAATCCGGCCCATGCGCCCCCGACGATGATCTTGTCAGAGTACTTTGAATCCATCGTTTGATAGAAATCACTGAGATATTGCGCTCCCCAGTTGCTGCCATCCGGCGCCCATCCCTTCTCGCCGGGGCTGATCCACGCGTAAAAACCGTCGAACGCATCGGCATACTTGTCCGGCAGGTTTTCATCGATAAGTAAGGGCTGAGGGCTCCATTTGTTCACGCGAGTGCGTACAAGGTCCCAATTCGTGTACCCCCCCTTGGGAAATATGAAAATGACAGGCCTGCCTTCGTAAGTGAGGTATGCCTGATGCCCCGGCGACGTGGTGAGATAAGTGTCATGAAACATGGTAAGATCCGCGATGGCCTGGTCAGTTGCACCATCCTCCACGCCGGCTTCGTCGTACATCATCGCCACCTTGAAATTGTTCTTGGATGCAATCGACTGCATCAAGGCATAGCTCCGATCGATGAAGGGCTCGCGATCTCCGTACCAATCCACCACAAACGCCGAGATTCCCATAGCCTTTGCCCGAACTATCTGATTCTTGATTGCAGCAGGATCATGGGAAGAATATCCGACAGAGATGTGCTTGGGATGTCCGAACCAGGCTTCGTACAAAGCAATTGTCTCCGGAGAAGTCCCGGTAGCTTTGTGCTTCAATTGCAGCATCTGACTCGATCCGGGACCGGAGCATCCGTGGGGTAGCACGAAGAGGATTAGGATCGCAAGTTTTGGAGTAATAATCATGGGCTTCTGTATTAGAGGCCCTGGGAACCTTCCTGGTTGTCACCAATGCAACGCAAAGCCCTATTAGTGATCGATTATGAGCAGCCTGCACCCAAACCACCGCATCTTACAATCTATCGGCATAATTAGAGCGCGCTGTCTGATTCATGCTGGTCCTCTCCTTCAACGGGAGCCGGAGATTCAAGATTGCGGTGATTGGTTTGACATACAAGGAGAAAACGCTGCAGGCGCGGATTGTCTCGGGAAGCGTCATTTTGCTTTCTGGCTCGGGCCTGACGACCGCCGTCAACCTCGCCTACAACATCGCGATAGCGCGATTCCTTGGCCCCCAGGGGTTTGGGCACGCTACGGCTGTTTACACAATACTTACATTAATATCTGCGGTGACACTCTCCTTCCAAATCATCTCCGCAAAGGTGGTGGCGCAACAGAGTTCTCCGGAGGGGAAAGGAGCCGCCTATCGTGGATTTCATCAAAGCGCATGGGGATGTGGGATCCTTGTGGCGCTTCTATTGCTACTGTTCCAAAGATCGATTGCAAGTTATCTGAATCTGCCGGGGTCTACGCTCGTCGCCCTCCTCGCTGTCGCGGCAGCGTTCTACGTTCCGTTGGGATGCAGGCGAGGCTACATTCAGGGCACCTACGGATTTCGTAGTCTTGCTACCAATCTTGTCGTTGAAGGAGTTGTTCGGCTCGGTGGATCGCTCCTCATGATTCTGCTCGGCTTTGGGGTTGAAGGAGTGATTGCGGCCAATTCCGCGGCGGTGGCAGTGGCCTATCTTGCAGCCGTACCCAAGCTGGCAATCGAGATTAAGAATCCTCTTCACTTCTTGTATGCGCTTCGAGAGACTTGCCAGGCAATGGTGTTTTTCTCGGGCCAGGTGCTCATCAATAACTGCGACATTGTGTTGGTTGAGCACTTCTTCCCCGCAAAAGAGGCTGGACTCTACGCGGCGGTGGCAATGGTCGGCCGGGTAATATTCTCGTTTTCCTCCGCCGTCGTCAATTCCATGTTTCCGCTTGTGGCTGGTACCCGCGATGAGGAGAGAAGGAATTTCAGAGTCATCTCAACCTCGCTTTTACTGGTATTGGGTATCGGCGCCATCCTGGTCCTTGGGCTGGGCGTCGCACCTTCGGGAGTTTGGACCACATTCTTCGGATCTGGATTTGCGATCGCAGGAAGGTACAATCTTCCCTATCTCCTGGCGCTGTATGGCATCACGGCAATTATCTACTCGCTCAGCGTCGTGATTATCACCTTTGAAATGGCTTACAAGATCGTGAATACAAGTTGGGTGCAGTTGGCGTTTAGCGGTGCGGTCATCGCCGGCATTTGCCTTTTCCACGATTCGTTACGCGAAGTGATTGTAGTCCAGCTAATCCTCATGGTCACCCTTCTGGGTGTTGTCGCCGTACCATTTCTAGTCGATTTGCTGATTAGTTCAAAAGAATCGTTTGAGCCGGTGAGCGACAGACCGGTCAGATTGATTCGGCGCGTGTCGGAAGATGAGGTGATTGCGGGATTTCTGAAGAGCGACTTTCAATCGCCTGAGTTCCGCGCGTACCAGGAAAACATGAGAGAACTTGTAAACAATCCTGATCTTGACAATGCAACCGAGAATACAAAACGGCGTGCACTGCTTTTCCTTCGGCACCTTTCCTTGTGGAAGCAGATTCCAGTCAAGACGAACTGGTATGAGATTGAGGTTAACGAAACGAATCTCGGACAGATCAGAGCATTCCCGCGGGCTCAGTGGCGCAGGCTCGCACGTGGTAACGTCTCGATCACGGAAGTTGCTGAAAGCGTACGGACACGTAAATACCTGGTTGATTTGGCATTCCAATTGAAGATTGTGTCGATTGGCGATCAACTTCGTCTGGACGATCCAGGGTTTAGCGCTGTGATTTTGATTGGGCTAAACGAAAGCGCGCGATTCACAATTCTGGATGGAAATCATCGTTTGGTCGCTGCGATGCTCTCATCGCCAAAGACGGTGAACAAGCTTAGGTTTGTCTGCGGGTTATCTCCCCGTATGAATGAGTGCTGTTGGTACAACACAAACTTCGCGACTCTTCTTCGATACGGGAGATACAAAATGACAGGCGCGACTCAGAATCCGGAAGCTGAACTTGCGCAGATAATGCAAAACGCAGGATAGGTGCGCCAGATATCTGATCGCCGCTGTAAGGATCGTTGGTAGGCCTTGGCTGGAATTACAGGGGCACTAGTAGGGAAGCCGGCTGAAGATCCGGTCGTAGGAGGTGAACATGGGACATCGAGCATCAGTGTTCGAGGTGAAGGAGTTTCCGGGAGTATTGAATGCACTCCAGGCGCGCCTCTTCTTGAGGGAAGTGCAAAGCTACTTGTACGATGACCGTCCGTGCATCGTTCTTGATTGCTCAAAGATAGCCCATATGGATCGGCCTTCCATCCAACTTCTGCTTTGTTGTCTGGAAGAAGCCATAAAGCGCAACGGCGACGTCAAGCTTGCCGCGGTCCCTCCCGGAGCAAGATCGACTCTGAAACTCACGGGAGTGGACCGGATCTTTGAAATATTCGATACAAATGCGGAAGCGGTAAACAGCTTCCGGCGGCTTTCTGTCAATACGGCTTAGCATCTGGTTGTGCTTTGCACCTCACAATCGGAATCTGAGAATGCGGCATAACGGCTTTGGAATAGTTCTTTCGAAGCGCAAGGGAAGACGGGATTGGGTGACAAATGAGAATCTCGGCTAGTTGGTTGAAAAGAGAGATCGCTTTCGGCCTTGTCATAATGATGGCAATGCCGTTAGCGGAAGCAGCCGCAGCAGCGCCGCAAGAGGGTACCGGCGGCCAACGGACACAAAGTGTGCCCTCTGTCCTACCCGAGCCACAAAGCTCAGGCAATGGGGCGGCAAAGGCGGAGACGGATGCAAGCAGATCTGAGGTGACACTTCCTGACGGTCCGTCCCCTACTCAATCTCAATCTGAAGCTCAGGGGGCACAGCCCGCCACATCTCAGTCCGTTTCTGAACAGCAGCAAAGCACCGCCCCGAAGCCGGTCGGCTCTGCCGCGGCTCCGTTTGAGAAGACCACCGGTGTTGCCGCCTCCAGCCCGGCTGGAGCAGTGATTGCACCGGCAAAACAACGGCGGGCACGTTCCATTGTTATCAGAGTAAGTATCGTGGTAGGCGCCGCCGTGGCTATCGGAACTGTCGTCGCACTTTCCCATGGCAGCCCCAGTCGCCCAAACTGAAATCCAACCAAGGCAAGTTCTGAAACTTCGGAGTGTCGTGATGGAAGTATTTCGAAAGAACAATCGAACCAATTTCGTAAGCTTTTCCGGTATCGATGGTGCCGGGAAGGGGACTCAAATCAAGGCTCTCTGCACCATGCTGGAAGAAGACGGCCAGCGGGTTCTTGTGATCAGGTTTTGGGATGACGTTGCGAGATTTACCCGAACTCGGGAAGAAACCGGGCATCGCCTTTTCAAGGGTGACAGAGGGATTGGAACACCTGCCTTGCCCATAAACCGGCGAGACAAAAACGTCAAGTCATTTCTGATGACGGGGGTAAGGCTGCTTCTTTACTTTGTGGATGCCCTTTCGCTCAGAGTCGCGGTCCAGAAGGCATTGCGCTCGGACACCGACCTTGTCGTTTTCGATCGATATATTTATGACGAACTTGCGAATCTGCCAATCCGGAATCCAGCAATTCGAGCATATGTTCGGGTGATCGACGGACTCGTTCCCAAGCCTCACATCAGCTATATCCTCGATGCAGATCCGGTTAAGGCTCGCGAGCGAAAGCCCGAATACCCGCTCGAATTCCTCTATACCAATCGCCAGTCTTTTCTGGATCTCGGCGACCTGATCGGAGGAATGACCTTGATAGCTCCGATGCCCATCGAGGAGGTCAAGATGGCTGTCCTCAGAAATGCCGTCGAGAGGCTGTCGTTTAGAACTCTTAAAACGAAGAACGACAAGTGCCTGGTTTTGAGAGCTGACGAAGGTCAATGGAGCGGGCCCGACGAGCCGGAATCCCGCCCGGCCAGTTCTTGATTTGCAATCCGGCCAGGAAGCGGAAAGACTCCCGGGACGTAGATCGAGGTCGGCAGAATAGCCGGCGGGCTGGCATACTCTACCAGTACGTCAGACTGAAAGTGTCCACGTAGGTTGTATTCGCCGCCTGCGTGGAATTGCCGTCCATCTGGTAATTGACAGTAACTCCCCACCAACTGATTGGGACAGTGAACGGGGGATAAGTCGTGTTTATGTTCGCAGTCGCGCCGTTGAGCGTGATCGACTGATAGACAACCGCATTACCTGCTCCCCGCTGCCCTTGAACTGTGACGTGGTTCCAGCCATTGTTTATAAGGTTACATGCGACGCCGGTAGAAACCCATTTCGCATTCACGTTATCCCAGATATCCCATACTTTTCCGCCCAGATTATTGCATTGCGTGCCCCATAACATTCCCACGCCATTCATATACATGTTGATGTCGAACTCCAGCACTTGAGTGATGGGGGCGTTGGTCACATAGACGTAGGTGTCGTAAGTGAAGTTGTGAAGGGTTGGAAGGAGTGTGTGGCCGGCGTCGGGAAGATTCTGCGTTGAGAATTGGCCGAGCACCGGGAGTGAGAACAAGACATCGCCCCAGGGAGCAGTGCCGCTTGCGCCCCCGAGACTAAACGCTGTTGCATTTCCACTGAGTGAGGGAGAGGAGATATTCGGCGTATGTGAGAATTGAAAGCCATTGCATGGTGAGGGCGAGCAGTCAACGTAATTGGGCGGCCCCTGACCCCAGCTGTTCCATCCACTGCTGGTCTGGAGGTTTGAGAGTTTTGTTCCAATTTGTTGAACTGTGACGTTAACTGGAACGTAGGAGGCCCCGCCGCAGTAGTCCCACTCTTCCACCACTGTGTTCTGAACTCCCGTACCCAGGTTCACTTGGGTGTTCAGCGCCGCGCCATTCTGCACGACAGCTAACTGGCCCTGCACGTAGACGCCCATGGACGCCACGCCCTTAGAGCAACTCGTCGCGGTGGCAGTCGCAATGTAGTTCACCGGCGAACCCACGGTGCTGTTGTTTGCCGGGGACGTGACAAATACGCCTGACCGATTGGTGACCGTGATTGCCACCGGCGTGAAGGTAGCGCCCCCGCAATAATCCCACTCTTCGACGACAGTGTTGTACGTGCCTGGAGCGAGGGAAAGTGGTGCGTTCAGGCTGGTTCCATTCTGGACGGTAACGAGTTGATTATTTACGTAGACGCCCACAGACGCGACGCCCCTTGAACAAGTAGTCGTTGTTGCATTGGCTATGAACTGCACCGGCGACGTAACAGTTCCGCCGTTTGCCGGGCTGCCGACAGTGACGCTTGCGAATAGGGGCGTCGAGAATAGGACGAGAATCAATGTTGTGCAGCAATGAGTCTTCATCAATGTTCCCTCGTGGTTCTCATAATTCCCAGCTTCCGGCCAGGGCAACGACGATCTTCATGCTTTCCCGCGAACCGTTCCTCGTTGACCAAAAGTAAACCTTCGCGGCGCACAGCCTATGGCGGCTGCGTCTTGTCAGGGTGGCTGTCAGTTCAACGGGGCTCCGGCTATCACCAGTAGGTGACGCTGAAGTTATCCACATACGTAGTATTTGCGGTAGACGCGGCGTTCCCGTCCATCTGGTAGTTCGCAGTTACACCCCACCAGGACGGATCGGCAACCCCCGGACGATAGGTCTTGTTGACAGCGTGAGTGGTTCCGTTCAGCGCGATGGACTCATAGAGCAACGAATCGTCCGATCCCCGCTGCATGTTCAGGGTGACATGGTTCCAGCCATTGACGAACTGACAGGGCGTTCCTGCTGAGACCCATGCATTGTTCACATGATCCCAAATGTCCCAGTCCCCGTCGCCCAGATGATCGCACTGGGTTCCCCAGATCATTCCGACGCAGTTCGTGTACATGCTTATGTCGAATTCCAAAACCTGCATGATACTGCCCTTCGTCACATAGAAGTAACTGTCGTAGATGAAGTTGTGGATGGAGGGAAGGAGCGCATGACTGGCATCCGGTAACTGTGGAGAGTTCTGGCCGATCGGTTGTGCGGAGAACCGTGCGTCCGCATACGGGCTGGCTGGGTTTAGCTCGAACAAAGTGGCGATGCCGCTGAGGGAAGGATCCGCGACTTTGAAGATCTCCTCGATTGAGGTACTGAAGCACGGTGTCAGGCAGTCGGCATAATGTGGTAGCAGTTGAACCCAACTGCGCCAGTTTCCGGCGGACGTTTGAAGGTTGGAGATTACGGTCCGCCCCCCCCGGGCGTCGTCTGGATGGAGCCTTCGGACGAGATTGGCGTGTTGCGTAAGCCTCCACAGCCTGCGAGGATCAGAAGCGAAAATCTGAAGGGGCCACTAGCTTCCGCTCGGCATCTTCGCCTAAGTCCCGAACTCCAGAGCTCTGTATAAAACAGTACACCTCTTTGGGGGTCTGTGCAGAATTGACCACTAATAAGTGGTAGGAAGTATAGATCGCGAGCAGTCACTTGGCCGTGTATGTGAATTATGCTCGTATCTTCAGCAAATCGCATCTCTTAAGAGATAAAATGGACCACAAATGGACCTTTTGCCAGTTTGCTTCTTTCGAATGGCCGCGGCCTCCTTTACGCCCTTATTGCAATTGAATCAACACATTCCTAAACTCTCCGGATAGTCTTGAGCATGCGTCTGGCTTAGCCTTGGGACGCACTAAAGTTGTAGGGAAAAGGTCCGGCAGCATCGGGTCTTGCTCCCGGAAGCCACACCTTGGAATGCGACGCGACTCTGACAGCACGTAGCTAATGGGCTATCAACGCAATTCATGCATGCCGCGGGGGGGGCGAGAGTTCCAGCTCTAAGTTACGACCTTGCGGCACGTATCTCGCATCATATTAGTATGCCGGCAAGATGATTCCGTCCGCCTGCAAGACGACTCCACGGAAGGATGCAGCCATGTTCCCGAGTCATAGACATCTGCAGTGCGCCACGCTCTTGCTTCTGACCTCTGGGGCCCTGATGCTGCCGCTTGCCGCAAAGGGCGCCTCGTGCAAGACGCAATCGCAAATGACGGCTGCGGAGCGGGATGCTCTGTCGAATGCCGCGAGGGCAATTGTCGGTGAAGTGCAGAGAGGGGACGTTCAAAGCCTGCGCCAGAATACGACTCCTGCGGTGGCCGCGGATTTCGCCGGAATCGCAAGTTCGATCGACGCGTTGAAGCCACTTGTCCAGCAAGCGGCTATTACTGTAGATAGCCTTTATGCTCTGGACTCTTCAACCGACACTACTGGCGTTGCGCGAACGGATTTCTACTGCGGAACACAGGTTGTGGTATTGAACTTTACCGATCTGCCGCCGGGAACCTATGCGTTGGCCATTCTTCACGCCACCGGCGTACCAAAACCGCAACAGATTTCCCTGATCTTGTCTGAGACAGCAGAGCATCGTTGGATGCTTGGCGGCTTCTTCAGCAAGCCCCTAATCGTAGCGGGCCACGATGGCCTCTGGTATTGGGTGTCGGCGCGCGACTACTCACAGAGAAGCATGAATTGGAATGCATGGTTCTATTATCGTGTGGCGGCCTACTCTCTTCAGCCTGTTGATTTTCTTTCCAGTCCCAATTTCGAGAAACTGCGGCATGAAGCGGATCGTGTGCACCCCGACAATCTTCCTGGTACGACGCCGTTGATGCTCTCTGCGCATGGTTCTTTTTATCAGGTGACGACAATCGATACAACGGTCGTGTTGGGCCCGCTTGACCTCGAAGTCCACTACGTTCCTGACCCTGCCCAGACGGCCGAGTTGCGCAATCCTCCAACCGCGCGGAAGCAGGTGACCGAGGTGATGATGGCTCTTCTGGCGCTGCATCCTGAGCTGCATGACGCCTTTCACGGCATCTGGGTGCAGGCCGATCAGGGCTCGACTTCTGTTTTTTCGTTGGAATTGCCGATGGATCAAATCGGCCCAGGGATACAGCCGCCAGCGATATCTTCGAGTTCCGTTTCGCAATAGGTTTTGAGCGTTGAGAGGACAGCTTGATGCAGTGGCTCAATGGAAACACGCTGCCAAACCGTAGTTTCACGGAGGACACATCGCGGTCCATGGTTAGAGTCTTCGACTTCTTGGCGCATCGGAAAGTGCAACTACTCATGTTCGATTACATTTCTATGCTCTTGAAAAGGTCCATGGGATCGTGTTCCTTTCGGTCCATCGCATTGATGGCGCTGGTCCTGCCTGGTTTTGGTGGACGGTTGTTATTCTGCCAAGCCATGCCCGCACCGTTTACGCAGGCGCAAACCAAAATGCGGGTCGCGACGCGCGATCCAACACTTCCCGAAGTCCAACCGCGCCTGGATTTAGACCGCGATCCGGTTCCAACACCAGACTCTGAGATTATCCCGTCCGTGAGCGAGACATCGCCTCTTGTCCCAGCCGGGCCCGGCGAGATTCAGAAGAGCCAGGATGGCAGCTACACCATGCACAAGGATGTGGATGAGGTCCTGTTGATCTGTGCGGTGGTGGACGAAAAAGGCCAGCCGATCCAGGATTTGGGTCGCGGCGACTTCCGCGTCTGGGAGGACGGTGTTCCGCAGGCCACCAGCTCGTTTCTGCATCAGGACCAGCCAGTGTCATTGGGCATTCTCGTTGATAACTCAGGCTCGATGCGCGACAAGCGCGCGGCGGTGAATGCTGCAGCGCTTAACCTGCTGAAGGCGTCGAATTCACAGGATGCGGCATTCATCGTGAACTTCTCCGATCGGGCCATTCTCGATCAGGCGTTTACTTCCGATATCGCCGCGCTGAATCGGGGGCTCTCGCACTTCGACTCCAGGGGTACAACAGCCTTGTATGATGCTGTGGCCGCCTCTGCGGATGAACTGGTGAATCACGCGAAACTTCCAAAGCAGGTACTGCTTGTCATTACGGACGGAGCCGACAATGCGTCGAGACTTGACCTGGAGCAGGCGATCCGCCGTGTGCAGAACCTGGGGGGACCGGTGGTCTATACAATCGGGCTGCTCTTCGGGATTGACAAAGAGGAGTCGGCTCGAGCAAAGAACGATCTGGAAAAGCTGTCGCAGGAGACGGGCGGCATTGCTTACTTTCCGCGTTCCTTGCAGGAAGTGGATAGCATCGCTACAGCGGTCGCACGCGATATTCGAGGTCAATACACCATTGGCTATCACTCCACCAAACCAGTAAACCTGGGGGGCTATCGCGTTGTACGGGTCGAAGCGAATGCGCCAAAGCACGGCAAGATGATCGTGAGGACACGTCGAGGCTATTATGCTCGAAAGCCCGCGCCTGCGCCCCAGCGCACACAAGCCGCGCAAAGCACTCCGCAGTAGTGGGATGACAATCGATCGCAAATGAAATCGTCCGGCATTCGTTCAGTTGAGATCGTTGCGGTCCTGCCCCTCAATGCAGATGGAAGTCCATGTTGATAACAATCTGTACCGATACAGGATGTCCCTGATACATGGCGGGCTTGAACTTGTACTGCCTTACTGCCTCGAGGGCCTTCTCATCCAGCCCCATTCCGAGATGATGAATTAGCTGGACGTCCTGCGGATTCCCTTGCGAATCGACAATGAGCTTGATGGAGACGCCACCCTGGAAGTTTGCTCTTCGGGCGTCCTCTGTGAACTCCGGCTCGACAGAATGGATGACCTCCGGCGCGGCAACGCCGCCTCCCACACTCATCAGACCACCGCCGTAGCCCCCACCGCTGCCCGGACCCACTCCGTTGCCATGGCCCATCCCAATGCCGCCACCAAGTCCCTGGCCGAATCCTGAGCCACTACCGCTTCCCTGCGAGGCCAGAGCAATCTGCTGCGAATGGGCTAAGCCGAGAGTAGGCAGATTGTTGTTCTCCGGCATCTTCACTAGCATCGTCGGCTCTACCGCCAGCTTCGGCTGGATGATTCTTGCGATTTGGAGAGGCGCGAGCTGGATCTTCGCGATTGTCGGCTCGTGTCCCCTGATGGGTTCCACTAACTCATGCGCACCGCCACCTCCTCCGCCGCCGGCCAGCTTCGCCACTGGCAAGATCGTGGGAGGAGCAGAAAGTTTGAAGTTCACTGGCGTGACAATCGTCGTCGGTTGAACCGCGACGATTGTGTGAGCTTTCAGTGCCAGCGACAGAACGAGGGCGATAACGACAACATGGACAACGAATGAAATGGCGCTGGATGCCGGGTCGCGTTTGAATGCAAGCGGATCGACCGTGAGTATCGGCCGCGACTTCGATTGCTTCGATGGAGGCATAGTCGAGTAATAGCCACCCGCTGGACGTGGTGGAATGGTTGGCCGCGAGGCAGCATATACACTATCGCTTGCGATGCCAAGACTCCGGGAAGATGGCGCACTACCTAAGATAGGCTTGGGATTCGTAGTTACCCGATTGTCCATGATATTTTGCCGGAAGCGATAATCCCGGCATCTCCTCTCTCGGTTAACCGCTGTGAACTAGCAACGAAACACCTCAAAACTCCGCGGCTTCATGTTCAGTATGTCCGAGTCCGATCTGCCGCCCTACCAAATACCCTTATCGCTTCCGGTGATTCTTTGTCCCACTACTGCGGCCGTGGCAAGCCATGGCAGCAGACTGAGCCGGGCACAACTCTGCAGTTGCCGCTTTCGCAAGAGACCGGCGAGCTGGGATCCGTAAAGCCCGACAGATTGCGGCATGATTGGAACTCGCAAGAAGCCGCGGCTGTAGTAGACTTGCTCGCCGCCAAAACGCGCGGCAGATCTCACGAAGTGAGGAAGATCGAGGCCTGAGCCCCGATATTGCCTGACATAGTCCGATACGATCGCGAGATAAGTCGCGACCCCTTCCCAGATGTCTGCATTCGTGGCTGAGGAACGCAGGTCCTCGAAGTCAATGGCGCCGGTCTCGAACAACTCCGCGGTATCGACGATGTCGCACAGGCGGAAGTAGAAATGACGGTACATTCGCTGAAGTGTGGAGATCGTCACGCGATCTGACGCGGACGGAACTCGAAAGGCATAGTCGCCGATCATGACCAGGCGACTGCGTTCCGCCACGCGCGAGGCGACCGCGACCTGCTCTCCCGTCTGCCCCAGGCGGCCCATATGAATCTCCACCGCCTCGGGAAGCCCCGGAATGGAAAAATTCCATTTACCCGCAAGGCGGTCTCCCCAACTTTGAGGAGCGGTCTGGGCGCCGAAGCGCCTCTTCATAAACTTTGTAATAGCTTCGGAGTGCGCATTTGTATACAAGTCGAGGTCACTGCCAAGATCCGGCCAGTGATCGAGCGACTTGATTACAGCGACGTCAAAGTTCTCGGATTCGAAGGCCGCGCAAATATCGCTTAGGAAGCTCAGAGCCTTGGTAATGCGCGCGCGCTCCGTCGCAAGGGCACTCCGGGCCCACTCGGCGCGAAAGTCATCCTCTGCGTCGGGCATCATCTTGAGAAATACCTCTAGGCCGCGCACAAGCACGTGGTTTGAGTCGGCCAATGTCATGAGATCGTCAAACTGTTCCCGACTGATGTTTCGTACCTCTGACCTCAGCCACATGGCCATCGACGAGGATGCACTGTTGCTATCCTGCTGAACCAGAAGCAGGCGGGAAAGGAAAGTCATCGACTTGTGAGATGGCGAATGCGCGGCAGGCTTAAACATGGACGTGAAGTCCTCTCTGAGCTTAGCGAGATGAAATTGCCACTGCTGTGGTTTCTGCTGCTGGGGCATCTGAAGACGAGGGCGTCTCTGGCGCCGCGCTGGATACTCCGACAGGCGCAATGATGCGAGGAGTCAGTTCAATCGGACCTGTTTGCCGGCGGCGCTCCTGACTATATGTATCAAGCTCGCCGTCAACCTGGTGGTTGCTTTCCGCAGCGACAGTAACTAGCCGTTTGCCCTCGGCCGACCGAAGACTCGCAAGTCCGACACGCACATTCGAATCGGCTGCCTTCCGGGCCTTTTCGTAAAAGAACTGCGCCGATTCAAGATCGCCATCCATCTCCGCAACATATCCGCGGTTGTTAAGAGAGAATGCGCTTGAGGAATCGAGCGAATAGGCTTGCAGGAAGTCCAGCTTTGCCTCAGCCCAATCGTTCCTATTTGTCGCGGAGACTCCGCGCAGGGTCAACATAACCGCACGTGCCTCGGAAGGGTCCATCTTCTGAATGCGCGCTTCGAGCCGCCGTGCGCTCTCCGCAGCCATGCTGCTCACCGGCCTTCCTCTCCATGAACGATCCAGCGTGACGACAACTGGTTCTGTGGAGTGCGCCTCAACAGATGCATCGTAGTATTTCAAAGCACCGTCGTAGTCTCCGATGGCTTCGTCCGCAACTCCCAGATTGTTCAACGTGAAAGGATTCTGCGGGTCCAGGGACAATGTTTTGCGGAGAAGAGCGATGGCCTCGAATCCACGGCTCTGCGCGAGAAGGGTGATGGCGTCCACATTCATGCGGTTAACGCGCATCGGGACGTCGTGGAGGCTCGTGAAAGCGTACTCCATCGGCTTTCCCTCAAGATTCTTCGCATTGCTCTTGTCGATAGTTGCACTGCAGCTTTGCTCGGATGCTCGTGCATAGAACTTGTTGGCTCGATCCAGTTGTCCTTGCAATTCTGATATGTACCCGAGGTTGTTCAGCGTGAAAGGATCGGCGGGATCGTAAAGATATGCTTTGTAGAAAAGCGACTCGGCCTTGTCGTATTGATGCCTCTGGACGGCGTCGACACCTTCACGATTGAGACGTTGCACCGGCGTGAGTTCGCTGTGCTTTGCGAGGGTGATTTTCAGGCTGTCGCGCGCCCACGCGTGCGAAGTTCCCAGCGCTGAAACAGCCACTGTGATAGCAATGAGAGTTAGGAGCGTTTTAGACATTGTGCTCTTTTGACCTTTCGGTGCGGCCGACGAGGAAAAGTGTCAGGTGTGCACATCTAATTAGATGCGACTTGCAGAATCGCGACATCGTGCTGAGCACCATTATCGTCATCTTCCGTCATCCCGAGAGTGGTAGCAGGCCACCGAAACTGTCTCGATGCATCAAACGACTTGTGTATCGAATTTGCAATGTGTGCGGAGTGAGCTGAATGGATCGTTCTTTCACAGTCCTGATACTCGGCGGAGCACTCGCTGCGCTGTTGTTGGCCGTGGGCGCAAAGTCGGAACAGAGTCCAACTCCGCAGCTTGCGATGGATACTGAGCGAGCTTCGGTGAACGCGCCGCCCCTTCCAGCGGCGCCGCAAGGAAAGAGCACAATCATTGGAGGCTCGATTCAGAAGTTAGATACAGTGCGCGATCGGTTCCAGCTGAAAGCCTTCGGTCAAAGGCCGATGACCGTTCTGTTTGACGAGCGCACCAAAGTCTATCTCGATGGCAAGAAGATTCCGCTGCGCGATCTGCGTTCGGATTCTGTTGCGTCAATTCAGACAGTGTTGGATGGAACGAATGTGTTTGCAATCGGCATTCACATGTTGTCGCGAGCGCCTGAAGGTGAATACCAGGGACAGGTGCTGAGATATAGCGCCGATACCGGGGAGTTGACCGTTAGTGCAGTCTCGTCTCGTGATCCAGTCAAGTTAGTCGTTCCCATGAACACTCCCATTACCCGCGTTGGCCAGGGCGATCTGCCGTCCCACCCGGGATCGTCGGATCTTGCCAGGGGAACTCTGATCTCGCTCACATTCGAGCCGAACAAAGAAGGGCAAGGTGTCGTGAGCAGGATTGAGATACTGGCAACTCCGGGATCTGCATTTGTGTTCAGCGGGAGTCTCTCCTCGGTTGACATGCATACAGGACAGTTGATCCTGATCGATCCGCGAGACGAAAGGAGATACCAAATAGTCTTTGATCCATCCAAGCTCCCCGAAAGTCAGGCCTTGCACGAAGGTGACAATGTTAGGGTGGCCGCGACCTTCGACGGTTCCCGCTACGTAGCCCGCTCGATTGCTGTCAACTAGGCTCTCAAAGCAACGGCGTCGCGCTTCGGTGTTCCTTTTTTGGGTGCCCCGGTCTGCGCCGGTACGAGGAATAGATCGTTTGAGTGGTAAGCAGAATCGCGTTTTGAGGTAAGAGCGCCGCGGAGAACGCGTCGTGCTTTGTGGAGTTGGGATTTGGTGTTGCCGCGGGTGCAATTGAGCATGCTGGCTATTTCAGCATGATCGAAACCCTGAATATCGTGAAGGAGAAAGATGCTGCGATACCCGGGCGCCATCGTAGCCAAAGCTCGATCAATGTCGAGACGATCTACTACGCCCGCTTGCATAAGATCGCGAGCGCCGAAACTACGGCCGGCGCGCTCTTCCGGGACGTCTTCCATGAGGTGATCGAGCGATACAACAGAGAGTGCCCGCTTGCGCAAGTACATCAAGACAGTGTTGACGGCCAGTCGATGGAGCCAGGTAGAAAAGGCGGAGTCGCCGCGAAACAATGAAATTCTCCGGTGGACCTGGAGAAATGCTTCTTGGGTGAGGTCTTCGGCGAGGGAGAAATCTCGGACCATGCGCATGCAAATTGCAAAAACGTGCCTCTTGTGCTCGAAGTAGAGTTCTGAAAATGCGTCGTGATCGCCTGCCTGGGCGCGGACGACAACATCGACTTGCCGGAGTCTTGCGCGAGTTTTGAGTGGATCGCATCCAAGCGGTGGAATGCACGCTGAAGCAAGCAACGAAACGGGAAGCGTCGTGGTAGTCATGTTCCTCCATCGTGGACCCGGAGGTTACTGTTCAAGTCCACATTCTTTCTAAGTGCGGCTGCTTTGTTCGAAGAGAGGGGAGGCAAGCAGTCGAGTTAAGGAAGCAAAGGCCGGAACAAATTGCGCCGCCCCATAAGAGTGTTTCGCGATTGCGTTCTGGCAGGCTCTTCGCAAGTTCGGTTGAAGGATTGTGAAGGCCCAATTAGCCGCCAGTTAGGAACCAGTTTCCCATTTGCATCTCACGCGGTCTGAGCTAATTTGCTCAAGAACGCAAGGCTTTGGTTGCGGAAGTTGGCGCAACGTGTGAGTTGTCAGAGGTCGGCTGTTGTACGTCAAATCGGTCCATAGAAGGAGGCCTCTGAGTGTTCAAAAATGATCAGTAAGCGCAAACCAGCCGAGGTAGAGTGGGGCGATGATGAGTTATCTTCTTCGCCGCACTCTTAAAGTTGGTCCGGTTGTGGGGTGTCTGGTTGCTTCCGCTGTCGGTTGCTTTGTATTCACCCGCGGATTCCAGTTGATTGCGAAGGACGGGGAAGAATCGGACATGGGATCCCCCCTCGCGGGTCATTGGCAGGACCCGAAGCTATTGGCGGGTTGGACGCGGCACTCTTCCTGATAGCCTTCGGCGCCAGTGAAGCGCCGATGACGATTACGGTGCTTCGCCGCTGACCCCGATTTGGGCGATCGCCTTCGTGCTCAATGATCTACGCACATTTGTTGATGGGAGTCCGCAATGCCAACGCCAAACCTCTTTTCAGATCGGCAGGCGAATAGGATGATGACACGCGAAGCTGAGCCTTCAATATTCGGGCGAGAGCCGGAATTCCCTCTTCTTGCGTCCCCAAGCTATTCACGTCCGCGACGGATTGCGGTTGTCGGAAACCACCTCCCAAGACAATGCGGGATTGCGACCTTCACGACCGATTTGTGCGATGCGATTGCTGCCGAGTACGGATCGGGCGGGTTACAGGTATGCGCAGTAAATGACGCACATTCATCGTTTCTCTACCCCGCACGGGTGCGAAGCGAGATTGCTGAAGGCGACCTCTCCTCCTATCGGGCAACAGCCGATCTTCTCAATGCTCGCAATGTCGATTTGGTCTGTTTGCAGCACGAATACGGGATTTTTGGGGGGAAAGCCGGAAGCCATATTCTGGAGTTGCTGCGGCACCTTAACATGCCGGTAGTGACAACGCTCCATACCGTTCTCCGGGAACCGGATGCCGACCAGCGAAGCGTCATGCAGCAGATCGCCGCACGCTCCGACCGTCTGATTGTGATGAGCGAGTATTCATCTCGCGTGCTCCAGGATGTATTTGGAGTTTCAGCGGCGAAGATCGACCAGGTTCCTCATGGCATCCCCAACTTGCCCTTTGTGGAGCCGGACGTTTATAAAGATGCACTCGCCGTTACCGGGAAGAAAGTTCTGCTCACCTTTGGTCTGTTATCTCCCAACAAGGGATTCGAGAGCGTGATTCAGGCCCTTCCACGCGTGCTCGCACGCCACAGAAATGCTGTGTATGTCATCGCAGGCGCCACTCACCCGCATGTAAGGGCGCGCGAGGGCGATCGGTACCGGGATCAGTTGCAGGCCCTGGCCAGGGATCTCGGAGTTGAGCGTGAGGTGATCTTCCACAACCGCTTCGTCAGCCCGTTGGAGATGGCTTCGCTGGTCGGCTCGGCCGACATTTACATCACACCTTATTGTCATGTGGCGCAGGCTGTATCGGGGACCCTTGCCTATGCATTGGGTGCCGGCAAGGCTATCATTTCCACCCCGTACTGGCATGCCGCCGAACTTCTCGACGACGGGCGCGGTGTCCTTGTTCCCTTCGAAGACCCTGACGCGATCGCGGCCGCGGCAATTGAACTCCTGGATAACGATGCGGCCCGCAACGCAATGCGCAAACGCGCTTACCTCTACGCACGCCAAATGGTCTGGAGCCGGGTTGCGCAATCCTATATTCATTCTTTCTCATTGGCTCACGTCCATCGCATGCAACCAGCGCACCTCGGGTTCCCCGCCCGGGCTGTCGAGAAGGTCCCTGCAAGACCGATCTTGAGCGCCTGAGCGCTCTCTAATCGCCAGTTCATACTACGCCGCCAATCAAAGAGATCATGGCCACGCCGCGGTCAATATTGGCCAGCAATCCTTGGACGCAAGCGCCACACTTGCCGTTGATTGGCACGCCATTGACCGCATGCTGCCGGATTCCCCGGCGTGCAACCTCAAGTGAAGCCGACAACATCAAGAGGATGCATCATAACCGCCGTGCAAATTAGTCGGAGAAACTCGCGGAGAGAAATGAAACTTTTCAAGGAAATAGGAATAGCTGTAAGCCTCGCAGTACTCTGTCTTCTCGTGACTCCGAATACAAAGGCCCACGGGCAGACTAGTAATGCGGTTGTCACCTTCACCGTGCCCGTCGAAGTTCCGGGCGTTAGCACCCAGACCTTACCCGCTGGCGCTTACCTCTTCAAGGCTCTGGAATCCTCCCCGGACCGCAATATCATCCAGATTTCCAGCCCCGACGGCACCCATGTGTTTACCACCTTTCTCGGGGTCCCGAATTCCCGTTTGAAAGCACCGGACTTGATTACGGTCATGTTCAGCGATCGTCCCGCTGCAGACCCTCAAGCTCTGAAGGCCTGGTACTGCCCAGGCCGTTTGACGGGCGACCAGATTGTTTACGAAAAGCCCAGGGCCGCCCAACTGGCCAAGGAAACCAACGAAGCGGTGCTTTCCACCTCTGTTGTCCTGGCCACTTCGTCGGTCGAAGATCTAAAGACGGCCGCGATTGAGGCCGTTAGCCCAACCGGAGAAACAGTTGCCCTGACCCAGATTGTGGATGCTCCTCCCATGGCTGCTCCCGCACTGACCGGTGCGTTGGCGCCTGCGGGCTCAGCACCGACTGATCTCATAGGAGGCTCCACGGCCGCAGTTGCGTCTTCGCCTGTTGCAGAGCCCGTGCCTGCGACAGAGTCCACTGTTGCAGCGGGACCTGCCATTGCAGCTGTACCTGTTACTGCGCCGGCGCCAACAGTTGCAACTCAACCTGCTGTCGCGGCTACGCCTGCATCTGCAATAGATCCCCCGGCGACATCGGCGATGCCGGCAACAACGGACCCTGCAGCCGCATCGGCGTCTACTCCGATTGGGGAGCCCGCGGTAACGCCTGCGCCTTCGGTCTCGGCAGAGCCTGTGGTCGCGGCTGTTCCTGTCGTTGCAGTTGCGCCTGTTGCTCCAGTCGCGCCTCCAGTCACAGCAGCTCCCGTAGCCACAGTAGCGCCAACAGTCACAGCGGAGCCCGCAGTCGCAGCTCCGCAGGAAGTGGCCACTGCCACCCTGCCTCAGACAGCCAGTCTTCTTCCGCTTATTGGATTGGTCGGACTGCTTATGCTGGGCGCAGGCTTTTTGCTGACGGACCTCATGAAACGGCGCGCGTAAGTCACTTGATGGATAGTTCGCCTGGAATTTCACGCGAGCTCGAATCGATCGGCGGAACGGGAGGCGGTACGCAAGTATCGCCTCCTTTGCCCGTCCAGTCGCATACGCCGCATCCGTATCGAATATTGCGTCTCCTCCAACATTCCAGCCTGTGACAGCAGAGGCACTTGACAATGACGACCACACCTGAAACGCAGAGGTCTGCACCGCGCGGCTGCTTGTTCCTTCGCTGCACGCGGGGACTTCTATTTCTTTCAGGCGCCCTTGCTGTCTCCTATGTCGCGCTGACTCTGCTTCATGCAAAGCTTTACCAGGAAGCTGCGGGCATCGTTCTCGAAAAGCAGATCTCTGTGCAGCAACAGCACGGAGTGACCACGCATAAAGAGGTCGCCAAACAAGGCGATGTTCTGGGCCGAATTGAGATTCTTCGACTGGGCTTGACGATCGCAATTCTTGAAGGAACCTCGGCGCAGACCCTGCGACTAGGTGTGGGACACATCCAAGGAACTGCTCTTCCCGGAGAGCCGGGAAACAGCGGAATCGCCGGTCACCGCGACACGTTCTTCCGCCCCCTCAAGGACATTCGCACCAGCGACGAAATCCAGATTCAAACTGCAACTGGCATTTCTCGCTACCAGGTCGATTGGGTGCGGGTCGTCGCTCCGGACGACACTGGGATCCTCACCTCGTCGGCAAGCTCGTCCATTACGCTCATCACCTGCTACCCATTCCACCTTATCGGGGCAGCTCCGGAGCGATTCGTGGTGCATGCTCACGAGGAGTAGCTGCCATGCCCGGTTCAGAGAAAGACGACAGTAGGCTTCTCAGGCGGTCGGGGTGAATCAGGCTCCAGGGTGTAGGGTGTCGATGAATTGCAGTGATTGGGGCGCCAGTGGGTGAAGAATTAACAACCGGATAACGCAAAGCGCGCTGCTTGCGAAGTGCCATTGTGCGGCATCGTTACCAATTCATGTAAAGGCTCTGGCATCGAGGGTCTTCCATCCTGATTGCGACGTTTCTGCCGCGAGGGTCGTCCACTTCAAGCGTCAGGCCTTCGACCAGGCTCCTGCAGCGGGAATCTTCCACCTCAATCGTCACGGCACTGTGCAATCCCGCACACCGAGGATCGTCGATCCCAATCGCCACCATCTTGCATCTGGAGAACTCCATCGGAATCATCTCCTCATCCAGCGTGCAGTAGATACCGAACGCCTCTTGAGTCTAGGGATCAGATTGACCCGCGCTGCGGGACTCTGGCTGCTCAATAGTGCACACCCGGACGAATCCCCTGTTCAAATTCTCGCGAGAGCAGGATTAACCAGCACTCGGACACTTGCCTGCCTTAGGGACTCCAGATAGATTCGATGGCGCTACGGCAAAGCCTATTCTGACTGTCATGGACATCCAGTGCAAAGGAGGCGGAGACGTTCGAACTCAACGAGGCTATTCTCCTCGCCAGAGCCCTTGCCTTCATTCCCGGTGTCATTCCAGTAATCCTCCTTTTCTCTTCTCAGCGAGCAATTTGGGGCATCATTCATCAGCCTCAGCGCTCACGATGGGTTGAGTGGCCTCTCTCTTGGCCCGGAAGCATACCATCGACCTCTCGCCGTCGCGGTCAATTCCGCATAGGAGAACACAATGAATTACCACTCCATCCTCGGTTACAACTTCACAACCACTGAGCTCATCATTGGCGCAGTTGTACTCGTTGTCCTGATTCTCGTCGTGTTCGGCGCGTTCATGCAACGTCGCCGAGAGCGCACAGTGGCCTTTCGTAACCGTTTCGGTTCAGAATACGATCTCGCCGTTCTCAAGCACGGCTCCGCGCGCGAGGCCGAGGCAAAACTGGCTGATCGTGAAACCCGCGTCGGAACTCTGACTATCCGTGAGCTCGGCGCAACCGAACGCGAGCGGTTTGTCACTGATTGGCACACGGTTCAATCGCGCTTTGTCGATCATCCCACGATGGCTGTTACCGAAGCCGACGGTCTGATCAATGCGCTTCTCGAGGCCCGCGGTTATCCCCAAGCCAGCTTTGAGCAGCGCGCCGACGATCTCTCCGTCCACTATCCCCGCGTGATGGAGAACTACCGCGTCGCGCACTCCATCGCCGTCCGCCCGGGACAAGAAGAGGCCACCACCGAAGAACTGCGCAAGGCGATGATCCAATATCGCGACATCTTCGATGACCTTCTCCAGGCGTCCAGGGCCACCGCGATAAGAACCGCCGCATAGGCCAAGTGCGCGGCACGAATGGGCATGGCCAGGGCCCGTCCAATGTGGGGACCCTGGTGCGGATTCTCCGGAGGATCGGAAAATGGGACCACTCACAGGTCGAAACCGATGCGTTCGAAAGTCAATGTCCGCGGTCGTAATAATGGCGATCGACTTCACTCTGGCTGCCACACTGGGGTTTGCAGCTACCCCTGGTCCCGAGACCATTAACGCAACCTACTCTCAGGCCGGTAACCCGATCGCTGTAACCCTCATCGTTTATCACTACTCCACTCCGTCTGACTTGCAGATACTCTCGCAGGCCTACCAGAAGGGCCAGGATCGAGAGTTGGCGGCCGCGCTCTCAAAGACCAAGGCTGTGGGCCGTTGCACCATTGCGGGAGATACCGGCTATGACATCGCGTTCATTCAGGTGGTTCTAACGCCAACCGGGCGGCAGATCGTTTTTATTACCAGCCGCCCGCATCCATCCGTTGAATCCGACCCGCCTGCGACGCAACAAACGTTCGATCTCGCGGTTGGCCAATTCGACCTGAATGATACCGATTCGACCAAGAGCACTGGCTTCCTGTTTCCGGCGAGCAAACTTGTCGTCGACGAACAGGGGGAGTTTCACTACGATCTGGCCGGGACTTCCTGGGCGCTGTTCAATGTTCTCGATTCGAACGGAACGCCGTCACTCGCTGCGCCCCAGGTTGCCGAGGCGTCTCGTGTCGACATCGGGAAGGATCAGGCAAAATTGAGCGGCCATTGAGCAAAATTGCACAGCGATTGTGTTGCGGATCGTATATTCTTCCCCCCAAGCGTACACCCTCAATGCGACGGTAACGACGCCAGATAGTGCGCCTAACTCCCCCGTTAGCCAGCATCCCTTCATCGCTGCCGCCGTCCCTCTTGTTCCCGCCGCACACTCCGTGCCCCGCTCCAATTCAACCCGCTCTCAGCGCTCAAAAACGTGTATTCTGTAACCTGCAAAGCGTCAATGGGAGACTCTGTTTCGATCCCCCACTAGCCGCCCCAAGGGCTCCAGCGGCAACCGCCCGACCTCTTTGTTTGCCGAGTCACCGTGACCCCGGAAATCTCCGAAAATGCAACGATTGGCGGCACCGTCCGCAACCTGCCGGACTGGCTCACGAGTTTTGAGCCGCGGCGGGGCCTGACCGGCGGCCACGCGCAGACGATCACCGGCAATTTCTGGCCGCGTCCGCCGTTCAGGTTGCGCTCCATCACGGAGACGGTGGAAGTGGACCCCGCCGATGGCAGCCGCGTGCTTTGTAATTGTCACTGGCAGCCAAAGCCCGGGCGGAGCAGCCGGCTCACTTTGGTCCTGGTCCACGGCCTCGAGGGCTCGTCGGACTCCCGTTATATTCAGGGTGTCACCGGGCGCGCCTGGGCGGCCGGATTCAACGTCGTGCGCATGAACATGCGCAATTGCGGCGGCACCGACGCGCTCACTCCCACGCTCTACCACTCCGGACTTTCCGGCGACGTGGGCGCCGTGATCCGCCATTTCGCGGCCAAGTTCAGTCTCGAACGCGTGGCGCTTGTGGGCTACTCGATGGGCGGCAACCTGGTTCTGAAACTGGCGGGCGAATGGGGCGAGCGACGGCCGCTTGCCGCAGTGGCCGCGGTCTGTCCGGCAGTCGATCTTGCGCCCGGCTCCGATGCGCTTCACGAGCCTGGAAATCGACTTTATGAGTACCGATTTCTGCGCGGCCTGATGAGACGATATCGCCGCAAGGCAGCCCTGTTTCCAGACCGGTATCAGTCCGCCGGCATCGGGCCCATACGTTCGCTGCGCGCGTTCGACGACAAGATCGTGGCCCGCTATTGCGGCTTCCGCGATGCCGACGACTACTATTACCGCGCCGCCGCTGCCCGCGTAGTTGACCGCATCGCCGTTCCCACGCTGGTTCTCTACGCGGCCGACGACCCCTTCGTTCGCATCCTGCCCGACACCCGCGTCCGGCTGCACGCCAACCCGCATGTCGATTTTGTGGAGACCCGCCACGGCGGTCATTGCGCATTCCTGTCCCGCGACTCCGGCGATGAAATCCACTGGGCGGAAGCGACGGTGATCCGCTACCTGCAATGGGTAACCGGCCAGCCGGATCGAGTCTCCAATGGAAGCTGACTGGGAGGTCGAGATCGGCGGCGGGGCTCCGGTGATTGAGGCCGATCGGTCTGGATCCCCCGGCTCGTCCGGTTCTATTGACTTGCACGGGCATCCCGAGCGCATTGGCGCGATCGCCGAGACAGCGGCCTTCCCACCGCTCGCTGCTCTGCTGCTGGCGCTGAATGCGACAGGCTCACCGGTGTGGACCTCGAAGTGCGACGTGTGGAATCCGGAGGCTGACGAGTTGGCCTGCTACATCGACCTGCTTCCGCGGGAAGGCACGGTCTTTGAAGCATGGCAACAGGCCGAGGCCTTCTGCCGGGAATATGTTGCTCGTCTGGAGGCGATCGCGCTGCCCGAACGCGGCGCCGAATGCAGAGTCGACCTCGTGATCCGGCAGGCGATTTCCGATCAGGCGGAGGGGTTCGGCATCACCGCATACCTAAGCGCCATGGCCACGACAAGCATCAGCGCCGCCGCCGCGCTGTCGGAGGTGATGACTGCCTTGGCAAATGCGCTCCCGCCGGCAGTGCCTCCCCGAATGGCCGGTTCGAAGCTACAATGAATATGCGTGGGCGAGTAGCTCAACTGGATAGAGCACCGGCCTTCTAAGCCGGGGGTTGCGGGTTCGAACCCCGCCTTGCCTACCAATTGATTCAAAAGGGGTTGCTTGAAATGGCAGCCCCTTTTTTTATTCGGAAAACTGGCAATTGTGGGGGAAATTGGGGGGACCCCAAAGGCTAAGTGATGGGAATTGAGAGTAGAGGAGACTACTTAGGCCTTCTGGTCGGCAGCTTACTCACAGCATCGCGTTTTGCCTGGTTGCCGGTGTGCGAGTACCGTTCCAACATCTTTGTAGACATCCAGCCTGCAAGCGCCTTTATTGTGGAATCCGGAACTCCGACCTCTCCAAGGGCCGATATAAAAGTGTGCCGAAAATCGTGTAGCCGGCACCACACTCCGGCAGCCTTGCGGCAGGTCGTCCACGCCGACTTAATTGAAGCCATCGGCTTGGTAGGGTCCAGGTCGTAGACCTTAACCGCTCCGGTCACTTGGGATTTGTGTCCGTTAAATCCGTAACGCTCGCCCGGGAACACGTAGTGATCAGGTTTTACATCCTTGAAGCGGGAGTGCCACGCGACGAGGATCTCAAACGCCTCGTCGTTAAGTGGGATAGCCATAAGGATGAGAACGGGATTGTGTCTGTTGAGCTTTCCCGAATTTGTTTGGCTTTGAGTTGCGTTCCTAGTCGAGTCTCGTTGTTGATCGAGAAGCCACCGCAAGATTCGCGACTGCCTGACTCGTCGGGTTAGTGTCGCCACGGCAGATCGACGCACAAAGCTCCTTAGTGGGTGGCAATCAAATCCCAGGAAAATGCAAAGAGTGGTTTCGCCGCGGGGTAGCCCGATTCATGGGTGGAGCAAACGTTCGAAGTGCCGGAGATGAAGCTGAAGGTTTGGTGATCAGAAGCACGCTCGATCAATGAAAGCCTCATTTCAACTTGGGGGAAGACGCACTTGATCGCATTCCGTCAAGGTGGAGAAATCAACTGAATACGGCAACTCTGCAGGTCAATTTAGGTCATCAGTAGCTGGCAAAAAGACGATGGAGATTCGAGCGGCGGCATACTTTGTCAGCGTGCGTGGCGAGCCATTTTGTTACTAAGAAGATACCCCCCCAAAAAAAAGAAAGGAGGGGCGTCGAATTGAACGTGAGTGAGGGTCGAACTTAGAAGCTTCGATCAGCCTGTCAGTCGACCATCTCACCCGACCGCCCGATACGTAGGCGGCCGGTTCAGAAGAATCGCGCCCGAAAAGTAGCAAGTTGTCGGCTCTAGTCGCATTCGAACAAATTGTGTAAAGTTTCGGCCTTGTTTTGGTAGTCTTCGTCGGGATCTTCGAATTCTGGATCAGTGAGTGGGTCAAGGAAATCGAATGAGTCGCATTCCGCGCCCAGCGCCGTTAAGTCGCAAGATCCGACCTCGTCCATGACAGCGTTCCAAATCCTGGCTTGCTGATCCTCCCGAAACAATCGTAGGAGTTTCTTCCTTCTGATCTTTGCTTCTTTCTTGTTGTAATCAGTGTTTGTTTCAAGCATTTTTGATCTCCTTTCCTGCGGGCTCTTTGTAGCCCAGTGCCATTCTGGTGGTGGCGTGGTTGGATCCATGAAATCAGCGCAGTACCAGCCGAGAGGCCCTCGCAGTGAACACCCTTTCAGCGCTGACGAGATGTTTCGCATGTTGCAGGTCCGGCGCAGGACGCTTAGTCGTCAAAGAAGTCTGGATCATCCCATTCGATCCCCCGGGATCTCAGAAATAATGCATAGAGAACGATCGGCCAGATGATGAGCAGCACCGGCGAAACCAGGAACGCGAGGAACCTGATTTCTGGCTGCCAGCGAAGAAAGAAGCAGTCACGACGTGGCGCGGCAAGAAGCGTCACAAGCAGGCCAGCAGCACACATAGCAAAGCAGATGGCTGCCGCTTGTGCGGTAAAGGGTAACTCGAGAAAAAGCTCTACATCGTTCATGGGGGTACTCCTCTGCTGGTTGGGGCGAAATCAAGATCGCAAAGATTGTCAGTTAGAGCGCGGTTCTCCACGCCGCTCGAGGATGGCCTCTACATTGAAGTCGCGGGCATCGGGAACCTGGGCATACTTGGACGATGCACAAGTGAAGATCGCCGGCGAAACGTACGGCCTATAGTTGCCAGCCTGGACCGACTCTGGCGTGTGGACACGGTACCCGCCGATCCAGAGGCGATCGCTAAGTGCCATCGCGTAGCCGAATTGGCCAGCTCCATCTCGATTTCATCGTTGACCGAACCTGGCGGCACATCGACGATGCCTTTCTCGCTACGTTCGGCTACGGCTATCAGGTCTACTACTGCTCGATTCATTTCGTTCCTTTCTGCCGGATTTGTTTGGTCGGCGAAGAGTTGTCTTAGGGCTGCTCGCGCGCACCCGGGCCTATTTGCTCGGTTGATTGGGAAAGTGCCATTCGCAACCGGCATGGTTGCGCCAACTGAAGGCCGAATTCCGTGCGATGGAGATCGCACTGTTTGAATTCAGCTGCAGTGGCACAGGGGGGCGGCTATCGATCTCTGGTTAAGAGGAGATAACCAATTCCAGCCGGCATGTCCGAGTTCGTCCTCGCATTCTCTCGGGACATCTCGTTCTCCGGACGTATGGGTGCAACAACCGCCGTAAAGGCAATCAGAAGCAGGCCCAATGTGGCAGATTGCACTCCCGCGAATCTGGAGGCGGCGTGAGAAATCACAGGCCCGATGCGATCTTCGACGCCGCGCCAATGGCCTCCGCAGTTCTGCAGTATTGCTTTACGACGGAGAGGGTTCGATGGCCTGTGATTTCTGCCACTGTGAGCGGACTGATTCCGTTCAAGGAACATTGCGTCACCAGGCCGGCTCGCAAACTATGAGCCGCAATTCTCGCAATGGCGGATGAGGAAAATCCCGCCTTTGCCGCAGCCCGTTTGAGGATGCGAAGTATGGAGTCCGGGTTAAGGCAAGCTGAAACATTCCCCTGCCGGTCGACGCCACGGTAGAGGGCTCCTCTGGTCAGACATGCTGCATCGATCCACTCCCGGATTGCGCGAACGGGGCAGAACTCCTTTCTCACTCCGGGAACGAGCACGACCGTGCGACCCTTCGCTTTAGGGTCGTTCTTGGAGCGTCGAAGGTGAATCACAAAGTTGCCGTCGTGAGTGGAGAGATCTTTCAGTTGAAGCGAGCCGAGTTCCGAGCGGCGAAAGCCACCGCAGTATCCGGTGAGAATCAGGCTGCGATCGCGCCGGCCCAGAAGAGTGTCCGGACAAGCGAGGACGATCTCCCGAATCGCCGAAGCAAGAAGAGGCGCTCTACCATGAGTCGCCACACCCAGGGTTCGTTTGATGCCCTTCCGGGTTCCTGGACGGGAAAACTGCGCAGCGGTGTCGCATCGTGTCCCGAGCTTTTCAATCCGTCGGCGATGGCCGCCAGTCGCCGTGCAATGGTCGCCACGCGAAGATGCCTGGAGCAGGACGCCAGGTACATATGAGCGCCGAAATGAAACGCGTGATTCTAAACCGCAAGAACAGCCTCTTCGTGGGCAATGCGCGTGGCGGCCGCACGGCGGCCATCCTAGCCAGCCTCACCTCAACCTGCCGACGGCACGACATCGATCCCCAGCTCTACCTCACGCAACTGCTCACCAACCTGCCCCTTGCGTCTAACAGTGATTTATCCGTCTGGCTGCCCAACCACTGGAAAGCCGCGCAAAAAAACACGGCAGACCGCCCTGCCAAACTGAGTCAACAGATGCTCTGCAGCCCAAGTGATGATCACTGTTTATTTGAGCTAGAACTAAGTTGAATCTATAATGTGGCCCATAGAACCGTTGAACATAAAATGAGCATCAAACGACCGCTCAGATTTGGGGTGAGCCTGTGGATCTGCATAGGGGATTAGCCGCTCGCGTCCTTTTGACCGCTTTGCTGCCGTTGAGCTTTTGCTCTGCTCAGGTCTTGCGGCCGAGCGGGAGCGGCATTGCGCAATCCCGGCAAGGACTCTCGATCCGTAAGCAGGCAATCGAGCGACACTTTGAGAGCGCACATCCTGTCACGCGCCCGCAACTGAATGGTGCGATTCCCGGCGCTCAACTCGTCGCTACCCACAACGCGCGAAGGGCTGCGCTGACGAGGCGGATGCAGAGGACCGGTATGCCGTACTCACTGGCTGACTCTTCTGGCGCAATTCTGCCGGGATTGGAAACACGGCCGGGATTGCCTGCGGGGTCATATCCAACTTCCGTTGTAACCGGCGACTTTAACCGTGATGGGCACCAGGACTTCGTAGTCGCCAACGGGGATGGCAACGAACTTTGGATCTATTTCGGAAATGGCGACGGCACATTCGAATTGCCGCGCATTGTGCCGCTCACGAAAGGGGTGGACCCGGGCTCTCTCGCAGCGGGAGACCTCCGCGGCAACGGGATCCTAGACCTGGTAGTGGCGGAGTTCGGTTCCTCCACCATCGGCGTGTTGCTGGGCAATGGCGACGGTACGTTCCAGTTCGAACAGGAGTATGCCTTGCCAGAACCACCCGGTGCGCTGGCCATAGCCGACTTCAACCATGACGGCAAGTTGGACATCGCGGCTGCGATGGTAACCTACACCACTCCGAGCTACGTCAATCCCGGGCCTCCATATATCGCAATGCTCGCGGGAAACGGAGACGGTACCTTCGCAAATCCGAAAATCTCGTATAACTCGGGATTCCACAGCAGCGTGACCGATCTCGATGCCGCAGACGTAAACGGCGACGGTTTGCCCGATCTGTTGATAACGGGACCCGACGACCTGGACAACTCGACCATCTATTTGAACAACGGCGACGGCACCTTCAAACAGGGGCCAATGGTGGTTGATAACGACGTCTACGGAGTCATAGGTGGCAAACTAGCAGATTTGAATGGCGACGGATGCCCTGACGCCGTCGTTGCCACCCTTACCGGTGATGTCTTGATTTCGCTCGGCAACTGTACGGGAAACTTCGTCCCATTCACTTCGGTTTCCATGGGACAAGCGAATGCAGCGGTGCGCGTCGCTGACGTGAATGGCGATGGCCATCCCGATTTGATTGCTTCTTCCGAAGTCGTTCAGGAGTCGAATTACTACTACACAGCCGGCAACACAATAAGTGTGGCCCTGGGTGACGGTAAAGGGAATTTTGGCCTCGCTCACATTTATGGTGAGGACTCTGAGGCCGAGTCTCTGGCGATCGGAGATTTTAAAGGCGATGGCCGGCCCAGCATCGTCACAGCCGATATCGATACCGACACAGCAACCGTTTTTCCCAACGATGGGAATGGGAGATTCGGATTTCCGCAAGGAATGTACGCGTGTCAGACGAATCAGGGAACGTATGTTTGCCCCTATGTGGGCGACGCATTCGGCTCAGGCTACACCTTTGTTGATCTGAACGGAGACGGCAAGCCAGATATCTTCGAGATTGGACTTGACGGCTCAAGCAACTACTCTTCGCTGAGCTTTCTCAACGACGGCTCCGGTCATTTTGGCGCTTCGTCGGCCTCGCCCCTCGGGATCGACGCCAGTACGACACTGCCGGGGGGCTACACGCAGCTGACCGACTACAAGTTGGGCAACTTTCGCAATACCGGCCATCAGGACCTTGTGGCCATCGGCACAAACACGATCAGCTCGTCAAACCAGCAGCTCATCGTCTTTCAACCCGGCAATGGCGACGGCACATTTGGCAAGGCCACGGTCACTCCCGTCTCCGGCGCCAACGGACTTATGACGACAGGCGATTTCAACGGTGATGGCAAGTTGGATTTTGTCGCTGTAAGCGGGGCCCAGTCCCACATCCTTACAACCTTCCTCGGCAATGGCGATGGCACATTTCGCACCGGCGCCTCGCTTGCCTTCGCCGACACCAACAACGACGTTGCGCGCGTTTTCACGGGCGATTTCAACCGCGACGGCAAGCTGGACATCCTGGTATTTGCCACAAGCAATGGCTACGGGACCTCCGAATCGGCGGTCTGGGAATTCGATGGGAACGGCGACGGCACGTTTCAGACGGGGCGCGAGCTCTTTACGGGTTTCGATTCCATCGCACTGGCCGACATCGACAACGACAGCCATCCAGACATTGCGCGGTTTGATTTTTTCCAGTCCAATTGGAATTTAGGTTTTCTGGCATCGCCCCAGATCACCAACTATCTTGGCCAGGCCGACGGCACATTCCAGCAAGTCAATTACTACGCACCTTACAACGATACACCCCTGGAGCTAGAGCCCTACGCGCAGTTCGGCGATCCGCAGACGGTCTCGGTCAAAGGCGATTACAACGCCGATGGAAAAATCGATGAGGTTGCGTTTCAGAGTGGCCCGGTAGCTTATGCCCAGATGTTGATGGGCAATGGCGACGGGACGCTCACGCCAACCTACGACATATTTCCGTTTACGCCCGATGTGTTCCCAGTTTATGGACATGACTTCGACGGGGACGGATTCACAGACATGCTGAGTCTCGACTGGGGATCTGGCGGAATGATGATTCAGAGAGGCGCACCCGCGCCGGCGCTGCAGATCGCACTCGAAGAGGCGATTGTAACGGGGAACCGAGGCTGCGGCTGGGTGTATCCCGACGTTGCGTCGAGTTCTTCGCAGACCGTGATGCTTTCGTCGTCGGTTTCGGGCGTGACGCTGCCCCCATCCGTGACAATTCCCGCCGGAGCGCTAAAAGCCCAATTCTGTTACACGCTGGCTAACAACTTCAACTGGCGCCAGGTCTTCGACATCAATGCAACATTGAACGGTTCCACAGCGACGGCGTACGCCTCTGACAGCTATGTCGTCGGCTTCAGCGAGGCCGTCTCAGCGGTCACGCCGGCCGCGGTATACCAGGGCCAGAGCAGCGCGCCGCTCACGTTCACGCTCACCGCGCAGCCGGGCTACAACTCCACGGCAAACCTCTACTGCGAGTGGCTAGCCACGGGCGACAGCTGTGAGTTTGGCTCGAACACATTGGGCGTTTCGCCTGCGGGACCGGCCAGCGCCACGGTTACGCTCGTGACCTCGGCCAACGCAGCCACGTACGGGAACTCGCACAGCTTTACTATTGCTGCCGACGACGGCAATGTGATTCAGCGGCAGACCGTGAGCCTAGGCGTGGCGACGCTCGAGATTACCGCTCAAACCCCATTCGACATTCCATCTCTCGCTCCGGGGAGCGGCACCCAGGCATTCTCAGTAAATGGAATTCCACCGTACCAATTCAACTGTTCCGGATTGCCGGCCGGGGCCACTTGCTCTTTCTCGGGAACTCAACAATCGTTTCCGTCGGTGAGCGAAATCGACTTGACGGTGAATGTGCCGGCAGGCCTAACCAACGGCAGCTACCCGTTTACAGTTACGGCGGTAAACCAATCCTATACTTCTTCAGTCCAGCAGACCCTGCAGGTCGATAGCTACAGCATCCAGGGACCGCCCGCGAACAGCGATTGGGCGTTTCCGGGCGCAAGGCAAATGATCCCGATCAGCGTGCAAGGATCGACGAACTGGTGGGGCGGATCGGTGACCATCGGTTGCTCGATGGATGTCACGGCAACGTGCACCGGCGGGGTAATAACTCCCGGGAGCACCACAGCAGCGCCGATGAATCTGAGCCTCAGCGTGCCTGCAGGTACGGCTGTGGGGCAGCACCAATTGACGGTGACCGGAACGATTGCCGGTTCGACACAAACGTACACGTTCCCTATCTACCTTGTCAGTTTCAGCGGATCTCTCAGCAGCTCGACTCTGAAAATTGCGCAAGGCGGAACCGGCACGTTAACAGCAACGTTGAATGGGTCAACCGGGTTCAGCGATTCCGTTTCGCTGGCCTGCTCCGGAGCATCTCAACTGAGCTGCAGCTTCAATCCAACTTCTTCGCAGGTGACGGGAGGTACGGCGCAAACCGTCTCCATCACGGTGACCGCCAGTGCGACGGCTCGCCTTGAATCCAAACCAACGAGTGCTCCGACTCGGAGCATCATCGCCTTGGCAGGCCTGCTTCCGTTGGCGCTCTGCTCTTGGCTTCTGCGAAGGAGATGGTTTAGTGTCCTGCTGCTGCTTCCGCTCGGGTTTGTCGCCCTTGCATTTGTGGGAGCCTGCGGCGGAGGAGGGGGAGCGGGCGGCGGTGGCGGTGGCGGTGGAGGTGGAGGAGGTGGGTCGAACGTCTACTCGTTGAACGTGACCGAATATCCGAGCGGTACATCCGTCACGAGCACATTGGGAACCGTGACGGTTACGGTGACTCACTGACCCGGTTCCGTTTTCAGGGATCAAAGATCTCTGTCCCGATGGGGACTTGCTCAAAAGACGAGGTCACCGGTCCAGAATTCGATGCTGCCACTGTCACGGCTTGGCGAGACTTGGACAGCACTTGGCGTTGACATAGCGCTCACCAAATAGTGGCAAGACGATGCTCGTTTCGCGACAAGTCTGGCGAATTATTTTCTGAGGATGGCTTATCGATTCTGGTAAGGATTGAAGCTCATTCATAAGACGATTGATCCCAAAGCTTACTCGATGGCCAGGAACCCGAACCGCGCTAGATAAGGATTGCAGTTCCGATCAATCGCCCAAGCGACCTTCTCGCCCAATGACGCAGTGCTCTGGATGTAGAGGAACTCTACGAACTACGCACTCCACCGTCGTTAACATGATCATCATCAAC
>Ga0182030_10001062_pt1 | contig 55382 bp, 56 predicted proteins | sample 812S3MmetaG_FD_121299 | JGI IMG/M metagenome (GOLD analysis project Ga0182030, IMG submission 121299) | Permafrost microbial communities from Stordalen Mire, Sweden - 812S3M metaG (Illumina Assembly) | ecosystem: Environmental > Terrestrial > Soil > Wetlands > Permafrost | place: Sweden...
TCGGCCACCAGCAATGCACCGATCCAGGAGTACCGGACCAGTGGGTGACCGGGGACGTCGGGTCCGGGGGGACGAAGGCCAGGCCATCGCCGAGCTGGTCATCGTCGCCCCGGTGCTACTCATCATCATCGTGCTCATGGTCGCCCTCGGCCGGGTCGATTCGGCCCAGGGTGACGTCGAGTCGGCGGCGCGGGCCGGAGTCCAGGCAGCCGTCGTCCAAGTCGACGCCGCCGACGCCCAGACTCAGGCCACCACAGCTGTGACCAGCACCCTGGCCGGCGTCGGGCTCACCTGTCCTGATCCCCAGATCACGACCGATACGTCCAACTTCGTGGCCGGAGGCACTGTGTCGGTGGGCGTGACCTGTGTGACCAGCCTGGCCGACGTGTCCGTCCCCGGCGTGCCCGGGTCGAAGACCCTGTCGGCCACCGCCGTGGCCCACATCGACGTGTTCCGGACGGTCGGTGGTGGCACATGAGGGCGGCCGTGCGCTGTGGAAGATCGATCGGCAGGTGGCGAGCGCGACTGCACCGACGCACTGACCACCAACGAACTGCCCACCGATGTTCCGATGACGGACAGCTCCTCGCCATGACCGCCGTGTTCATGACCATGTTCGTGGCCCTCACCGGTCTGGTGGCCGACGGGGGCCACTACCTCGACGCCAAACAACAGGCCGCCTCCGAGGCCGAACAGGCGGCCCGCGCCGGTGCGGGATCGCTGGACGTAGGCGAGCTGCACGCCGGCACCATTGCTGTCGATCCCTCGCTTGCCGTCAGGATGGCCGAGAACTACATGAGCTCGGCCGGCCAGCCCGGCACCGCCTGGGTGGTCGGCAACACCGTCTATGCCCAGATCAGCTATCGCCTGCCCACCCAGCTCCTCGGCATCATCGGGGTGGGGAGCCTGGCCCTGTCGGTCACCGAGTCGGCGACCGATGTGAGTGGCATCACCACAAACAGCGATTAGTTCAGGAATACCGAAGGGATTTTGGATGCGAACCCAAGGAGGACCGACAGGTGACGGGCTGGTGGACAGCCATGGGTTCACGAACCGGAAGGAAGCCCGACACCTCCATCGGCAGACTCGAGCTCTGGATGGCTGAGCACGCCCATGTAGCGCTGGGCGCCAGCGATGCTCAGTCCGAAGAGATCACAGACTCGACGAAGGTCGCCTCCGGTCGCCAGCAGCTCGTCGACGATCCGGTCCTCGCGCATGATCTGCGCCAGTCCACCCAGCCGATTCGAGATCCAGTCGGTGTTGACCGGCGCGATCTTGATGGCACTCCGAAAGTGGATGAACAGATACGGGTTGGCCGTGTTCGGCCACCGATGACTGCGGAAGTCGAGGTAGGTAGCGAGGCGGTCACGCACTGGTTCGGCCAGCACCACGTTCCGTCCGCCGATGCCCAGGCGCCCATCGTGCATGTCGGTCAGCTTGACCACCGTCAGCTGCTTGCAGGTCATGGCGTGGAAGGCCACCAGGGCGCCCATTGCCGCCACGACGGGGTCGTTGTCGGCGAGCACCCTACGGACCGCGCCGAGATCGGCGGGCAACGGGGTGCGCCGGACCAGTGGGCCACCAGGGATGCCGTTCGTCGGGTTGACGAAGACCAGCTTGCGAGCCTTGAGCACCCTGAACAGAGAACGCAGCGCACCGATTGCCACTCCCCGGGGGGTCTCCGATGGGGACAGGGCAGCGATGACGTCGTCCCGGGTGACCTCCCGAAGCGAGGCCGTCCCGGCAGCCGCCCAGCTCCTGATGGCGGGGAGCGAGTTACGAAGGGTTGCCTGGATCAGCCGCCGTTTACGTGGCCGCATCCGGGGAGCACTGCGGCTGCCGTTGCGCAGCACCTCGACGGCAGCACGCAGCTCACCGTCGATCATGGGAGGAAGCCCAACCAACTGCTTGTCCAGCCATCGGTCGAGGCTGGACGGACGGTCATCGATCAGCATGCCCGCCTCTTCCAGCACGGAGAGCACCGGATCGGCGGGCAGATTGACAGTGGTGAGCAGAAGGACGTCCGTGGTCCTGATCAACGCGCCTGGTGTGTCCTGGACACCGAGGAGAATCCGGATTCCTCGACGGACTTGGGAGATCGTCTCGGTGCCCCATCCGTGATGGCGGGCATGATCGGTGACCAGCTCATCCAAGAAGCTGGCCAATCCAGCGTGTCGCGGTTCGGCAAACCCGGACACCTTGGCGGCGACGAGGTCGGGACGGATCTCGAAGAGTACGAGTTGCCGATGAGTGACCGGGTAGTGCCCTCTCGTCTGGTGTTGCTGACGAGGGGTCAGTGTTGGACGGAGCCGACCGGCGGCGATGCGCATATTTGCGAACCGAAGCTGCTGACTGTCGCCGCTCGCCTTGACCACGATCTCCCACGACTCGAGATGGCCACGTCGGCGGACCGCTTCGAGATAGCAGAGTCGGCACGCTCCCCGTTTTCCTACGGCAAGGGTCCGCTCGCAAGCCACACAGCATCCGACCTTGTGATTGCGTCGCCACCCCCGGCAGCCGTCGCAGAACCAGCCCTTGTCGCGTGTTGCTCCCCAGGCGAAGCAGTCCCGGCACGACTCCACCTGTTGAGGAGCGCACTTATGGCAGCGTCGGCAGAGGCCGCCGCTGTAGTAGTCGACGGTCGACCCGCACTTGCCACACGGGGGCGGAATGACCGGGCCACCGGTGGTGCACTCATAACAGTGGGTGGACCACTTCTCCTTGACCGGGCGCACACCGCACCGGTTGCAGGTGCGAGGTCGCACCGGCGGTCTGATCACCTTGGGGAGGTCGAACGCCGCCAGTTGGACCCAGCGCTCCCGTTGGGGACGAGGTTGCGACCTGTTCCGCACTCGCGGCAGTTGGCCTGCGGGCTTCCGGCGTCCCGTCCGCAGCATCCCAGCAAAGAACAGCTGATGCCACAAGATGGCCGAGTAGTCGTCTCGCTCGCTTGGGGGGAGCAGCCGCGCCTGTCGGAAACAGAGGCGGCAGACCATGCTGTCGTCGACGTGGACCCGTCGGCCACAGCGGAGGCATTCGGTGACATTCCGGTAGTTGCGTCGCCACGCCCGGCATCCTTCGCACAGCCATTTGTTGGTGCGGGAGGCGGGCCAGGTGAAGCAATCGAGACACGAATCCAGTCGATTCGGAGAGGACCGGTGGCATCGGGAGCACTGCCCGTTGGCGTAGTAGTCGCCGACGGATCCGCACGCCCGGCACGGCAGCGGGCGGCCGCCAACCCCCGGCTTGCAGTCATAACAGAACCTTCGCCCGCCATACGCCTGAGGCTTCTTGCCGCAACCGCTACACATAGTTGGTCGAGTCACACGGGGGGCGTCGATCGGTTCCGCCCGAGACGGGGGGTGATCGTTGGCGTTCCCTCGGTCGCCTCCAACAGCCGGGGCGGTCGGCGCTCGAGCACCTTCTCGGGCTCGGGTATCAGCAGTTCCTCGGGTGTGCACTCGAGCACCGCGCAGATCACGTCGAGGTCATCCAGGCGAACGCTGATCGGAGGACTCGTCCACAGGGCCGACATCTTCCCAGCGCTGATCTCCAGTCCAGCCTCGGCTAGACGTCGCCGCATCTCGGTCGACTTCCAGATGCCGCGCTCCGCAGCCTTCATCCGCAGGTTCCAGCGCATCAGGACATCACTTCCTTTTCTCGCCCAGGCGGTCGGCGGTTCGCTCGTTGGCCACTGCCCAGGCGTGCTCGATGTGGTCGTCGTGGACATGGATGTACTGGGTCGTGGTCGACAGCCACTCATGACCCAGCAGCTCTTGGATGGCTTTGAGGTCCATGCCTCTGGCATAGAGCGACGAAGCACAGAAGTGACGAAGGCCGTGCGGGGTGAGCCGTCCGTGCCATGCAGGCAGCCAGCGCTCTGTCGAGGTGGCCAGACCGGCCCGCAGTGCTTCCGGCCCAGCCCGCAGCGAGCGCCCAGTATGAGCATCGCGGCGTTCGCTCGGGAACAACGGCGCATCCGGGTCGTCCCAGTCCTTGCCGAACTGGTGGCGCACGTCGGTGAGCCACCACTGGAGCAGAAGATCGGCCGAATTGATCGCCGGCACCACCCGGGTCTTCGGCCCCCGGCCATAGCTGCCCTTGCCGAAACGAATGTGCAACTTGCCGTGCTCTCCCAGGTCGGGTCGCCAGTCACGCAGGTCGAGCATGACGGTCTCATTGATGCGCAGCCCAACCCGGCGCCACAACGAGGCCGCTACGTAGTCACGCACCGCGGGCAGGTACTTGCGGGCCTCGGGGAGGGCCGTCCGCCAGCTACCGAAGAGCTGGTCGATGTCTTCGGCTGGCGGTGGGATCCGTCCGACCCCGAACTCGGCCTTGGCGGGACGGTTGTACTCGTCAACCAGCTGCACAAGCACGTGGCCGGTCAAGGCGTGGATATCGCCCTGATACCGGGCGATCAGGAATTCGCAGAACCGCTGGATCGTCCATGCTTTGGATTGCACAGTCGAGTGCGCCTGACCGGAGTGTCTCAGCCCGGCCAAAAACCGGTCGGCATCGTCCGGTCCGGCCGTCCAGACCGGTCGTCCCAGGAATCGGACGAACTCGAACACCGTGGCCCGATACGCAGCGACCCTTCCGTCGGTCACCCCCGAGCCCACCAGGGCCAGCGCGTACTGGTCAATGAGTTCTTGCTCGAAGTCTTCCAGCTCCTGGGCCGACCGCAGGTTTCGAGCGGAGCCGACAGACCGGATGACCGCCAGTGCCACCCCTACACGCGTTCACGAAAGGGATGCATCTGCCATGTATAACAGCTATCCGTCGGGAATCCCGACAGAACGTCGGAAAGTCTGCCAAGTTGAGAAATCCCCCTCTCACCTGGTCCTCCCAGCTCACACGTGGTCTCGCGTCGTGCGGGAACCCCAAGCACTTCCGATTGGAGGATGACAGTGCCCCCTCGATCCAATCGCACCGCAGCCGCTCGCGCCGCCACAATCCGACCGGCTGCGGGAACTCGGCCGACAGGTCGCCAGGTCGCCGGCGGCATCGGCGCTCTCGGCGTCCTGGTCATCGGGTTGGTGGGCATCCCGATCGTGCTCTCCACTCTCGTCGGGTGGCCGCTCCCGCACCACGTCCCGAGCGGCACCCAGACGGCCCATGCCCTCGGAGCCTCGATCCCGGACTCGTTCTGGCCACGCCTGTTCGCCACTCTGGCCTGGCTGGCCTGGGCCTACTTCGTGTTCTCGGTCGCCACCAGCCTCGTCCTCCAGCTCCGCGGCCGCCGACCCGGTCACCGCTCCCACCTCGTCGGCTCGAGTGCGATGGCGGCCCTCGTCGCCGCCGTCCTGATCCTCGGTCAGCTCCGTGGTGCTCACACGGTTACCAATTCGGCGCGTACTGGACCTCCGGCCAGCGCGGCCCCGGTGGTGCAGCTTCTTTCCCAGACCAGCTCGGTGGTCGTCTCCTCGCTGCCCACCGCTCCACTCTCGGCCACTCAATCAGCCGCGCAACCGGCCACCGTCACCCACACAGTCGTGCCCGGCGACACGCTGTGGAGCATCGCCGTCCAGTACTACGGAGACGGCGAGCGGTGGCAGGCCATCTACCAGGCGAATGTGGGCCTGTCCCAGCCGGGAGGTGGCGCCCTCACTGATGCCCACTGGATCTATCCGGGGTGGTCGCGCCCTACCCGAGCGACGACGCCTGCGACCCGGATCTCATCAACGCCGGTAAGGAGACGGTCACTATCCAGCCTGGTGCGTCGTTCTTCGACTCGGCCCTGTCCTTCGGGATGATCCGGGGCGGGCACATCGATGTCGCTGTGCTCGGTGCCATGCAGGTGTCGGCCGCCGGCGACCTGGCCAACTGGATGATCCCCGGGAAGATGGTGAAGGGCATGGGGGGGGCCATGGACCTCGTCCACGGCGCCAAGCGGGTCATCGTGATGATGGAGCACATCGCCCGCGACGGCACCCACAAGATCGTCTCCGAGTGCACCCTGCCCCTCACCGGTCGCGGCGTCGTCGACCGCATCATCACCGACCTGGCTGTGATCGACGTGCGAGAGGACGGCCTGTGGCTCACCGAACTCGCGCCCGGCGTGGACGTGGCGACGGTGTTGGCGGCCACCGGGGCGCCGCTGATACTCAATGAGTTCCTCGCCTTGCCCTCGCCGGCCGACTCCGCCTGACCTCCGGGGCGAAGAGGCCGGCGCCTCGCGCGGGCCTCTTACGGTTTCGGCGTGCGACTCCTGGAACGGTGACGCAAGGACGAAGTGCCGGTTCCGGTTCGTATTCGGTTCCACAATGCCGCATGGCCCCAGGCCTCGCCCAGCCAGCGGAGAACGACGCGTTGCATGATCCTTCGCTCCGTTGCTGGCGCTCGTCGTTGCCGTTCCTATCGACCGCTTGGCGAGCCAGAGTCGCGAGGATTTCTTATGGTCCCTTGAGCTGTCGAGCGACTCCCGAGGGATCTGGGCGTTTTATCAAGGCGGAGCGAAGACATGCGTTGAGAGCGCTCTTGTTCATGAGATCGAGGTAGCGCAGGGATTCGGTGGCATCGATGACCTCGCTGGTGGACACAGCGAAGCCCAGGCTTTGTCCCTGCTCGCTGCACCGACTGGCGAAGTGGATGTGGGCATGCACCATTTATCTCACTCCGCGGCGGACAAGCGGGTGTCAGCGTTCAAGTATTTCCCTAGTGCTTGACGAAGTCGTTCAAGTAATTCCCTACCTCCACGTTCACGTAATTCCCTACCCCTGAGGGTGGGGATCCCCCCACCGGGCTCCTTGTTCCACTAATCGCTTCGCTGTCCCCCGAGGAGAGCGAGTCGCTGTTGACAAGGAGAAGTTTTGACGTGAAGGACATCGTTGAGTTGTTGATGCACTGGCATGCCGGCCGCCCGAAAGTGGTGGTGGCTGCCAGCCTGGGAACGGACCCCAAGACCGTCCGGAAGTACGTGGCCAAGGCCGAGGAGGCCGGGATCTCCCCCGGGGGCCCGCCGCTGTCGCAGGCCGAGTGGGGAGCGCTCGTTCGGGGCTGGTTCCCCGAGCTGGTCGACGCCCGGGCCCGCAGCCTCACCTACGCATCCGTCCACGAGCACCACGACCGGATCGAGGGGATGCTCGAGACCAACACTGTCGCAACGGTGCACCAGCGCCTGCGGGACGAGCACGGTCTTGCCGTCGGGATCACGAGCTTCCGCCGCTACGTGTGGCTCGAGTTCCCCGAGCAGGCCACCGCTGACAAGGTGACCGTCATGCGCCCCGACGTCGAGCCCGGCGAGGAGGTGCAGATCGACTACGGGCACCTGGGCAAGTGGCTCGACCCGAGGACCGGCAAGTTCCGCCGGGTGTGGGCGTTCGTGATGGTGCTCGCCTTCAGTCGCCACATGTTCGTGCGTCCTACGTTCTCGATGAGCCAGTCCGAGTGGACGGCGGCACACGTCGAGGGCTTCGACTACTTCGGCGGTGTGCCTCGACGGCTGATCCCCGACAACCTGAAGACCGGCGTCATCAAGCCCGACATCTACGACCCCGGGCTCAATCGGTCCTATGCGGAACTGGCCGAGCACTACGGCGTTCTCATCGACCCCGCACGTGCACTGAAGCCAAAGGATAAGGGAGCTGTCGAGGCCGGGGTGCTGACCGTCGAGCGCTGGGTGCTCGCCCCACTGCGCAACCGGCGGTTCTTCTCGCTCGCCGATCTCAACCAGGCGATCGCCACCCAGGTGGCCATGGTGAACACCCGCCCCTTCCGGGGTGAGGCCACCTCGAGACAGGACCTCTTCGACGACCAGGAACGGGCAGCCCTCCGCCCGCTGCCCACCTCCCGCTACGAGCTGGCGGAGTGGAAGAAGGCGACCGTCAGCATCGATTACCACCTCGCGGTGGACCACCGGTTCTACTCCGTGCCCTACCAGCTGGTGCGTCGGCGCCTCGACGTGCGGGTGACCACCACCACCATCGAGATCTTCGATGGCCACAAGCGGGTGGCCTCCCACCTCCGAGAGCACGGCGCACGCCGCTACATCACCGACCCGGCCCACATGCCGAAAAGCCACCGGGCCCACCTGGAGTGGACGCCGTCGAAGCTGGTGGCCTGGGGTGAGGCGGTCTCTTCGGACACCGGGGTGTTCGTCGAGCGGCTGCTCGAGTCCCGACCCCACCCCGAGCACGCTTACCGGGCCTGCCTCGGGCTGAAGAAGCTCGAACGCCAATACGGGCCAGAGCGACTCTCGGCCGCGTGTGCCCGGGCGCTCGCCATCGGCTCGATCAGCTACAGCTCGGTCAAGTCGATCCTGGCCGAGGGCCTCGACCGCCTGGCCCTCCCCGGGGACGAGGCGACCCCGCCGCCCCCCGCCCACGAGAACCTGCGCGGTGCCACCTACTGGAAGGAGGAGGCGTGATGCTCACCAACGCCACCACACAGAAGCTCATCGACCTGGGATGCAAGACCATGGCCGAAGCGCTGTCCGACCAGCTCGCCAACCCGGGAGGCTTCGCCGAGCTCCCCTTCTGCGACCGCCTCGGCCTCCTCGTCGACAAAGAGGCCGATGCCCGCGACTCCCGACGTCTGAAGATGCGGCTCAAGGTGGCGAAGCTCCGCTACCCCGCCTCGGTCGAGGACCTCGACCTCCGGGCACCGAGGGGCCTCGATCGGGGCCTCGTGATGGAGCTGGCTGCCGGGTCGTGGGTGACACGCCACCACAACGTGGTCCTCACCGGCCCGACCGGGGTGGGCAAGTCCTACATCGCCTGCGCACTGGCCCAGGCGGCCATCCGGGCCGGGCACAGCGCCTACTACGTGCGTGCACCCCGGCTCGCCGAAGACCTCGCGGTGGGACGGGCCGACGGCCGCTACGGTCGCCTGCTCGCCCACCTGGCCAGGACTGAGCTCGTCGTCCTCGACGACTTCTTGCTCACCCCGGCCTCCGTCGAGGTCTGCCGGGACCTCTTGGAGGTGATCGAGGACCGTGCCCAGCGGCGCTCGACGATGGTGGTGAGCCAGCTGCCGGTCGATGCCTGGCACCCAGCGATGGCGGACCCCACCTTGGGCGAGGCGATCTTGGACAGGCTGCTCCAGGCGTCGCACCGGATCGCCCTTACCGGCCCGTCCATGCGTCGACGGGACCCCGAGGGCGACCAACCCGGGAGCGGCGGGTGATCCTCTGGCTCCGAGTCCTCTTGAGCACCTGGCTGGTCGCCCCCGCAACCAGCGTGGTCGCAGACGTCCAGCCGTCAACGGCCCATGAGGACGGCGACCAAACGCCGCCCCGCCCCCGGAGCCGGGGACCCCCACCGGCAAAGCAGTCCGGTCAACGGACGGCGAGGCCCGCCGGCAACGGCACCTGCTCCATCCACTCCGACCCCGTCCTATCCGCCCACCACCCGGGCTGAAGAAGCCCGGAACATCCACCGAGCCACCCACCAAACGCCTCGCCGTCCGCCAACCGCAGAAGCGATCAACCCACGGAGGTTCCCGATCGAGTAGAACAATCACAAGCGACACCCACCCCGGCCGGAATCAACCGGAACGGGTGGCCGGTTTCAACCGGAACGGGTGGCCGAAATCGCCGGAATGCGCAGTACACCCACGGCGGTGTCACTGCTCGCAGCACCGGCACGGCTTCTGTGGCAGGTAACCGGCAACAAACAACACGGCGGCGGCACGCTTCGTGCCTGGTCACTCCTTGACGAGACAGTCGTCGGCGACGCGGACCAACTCATCAGCCGGTACTTGCACCTTGGCGTGTTGGATCGAACCGAGATCCTCGGACTCGCGAGAGCTGGCAAGGTGATGGCGTTGCGGTTCTCTCACACGACCGTGTTCCCCAGGCCGGTCAGCCTCGCTGAGTACCGTGGCATCATGGCTGAACTCGAACCGGGCGTGGGAACTGCCCACGTGGGACCTCAACCCATGGCTGAAGCGGTGGTCGTGCGCCTGGCAACATTGTCGGCATGACGCCGATCGTTCTGTTGTCGGTCCGGTCACAACACGTCGAGCGGCTGCTGTCAGGGGCGAAGACCGTCGAGTTCCGCAGACGCCCATGGAAGGTCCCCAATGGAGCGACCGTCCTTCTTTACGAATCGAGGGGTCGTCGAGCGATAGTCGGGTCCCTAATCGTCGAGTCGACTGTCGTTGGGTCTCGGACTGCCATATGGGCCTCTCATGGAGCCCGATCGGGACTGACCCGACGCGAATATAGGGAGTATTTTGCCGGCGCCACCGTGGCAGTGGCAATCAACGTCGGTCGGGTCCGGCAGCTTGGCGAGCCGCTGACCCTAAACGAGCTCCGCCGGCGCAGCCCCACATTCCACGTGCCACAGAGTTATCGGTTCATGGGCACCGACGAACTTGGCGTCGTTCTGAACGGTGAACGACACTCCCTCCTCGGATTGTCCGTTGCCGGCTCAGCAACCTGAAGTTGACCCCTCTAGGCAGCTACCCAATAGAGGGAATCGGTCTACCGGGTCTCCTGCTGCCACCCACCAGATTGAGGTCGGTCATCCCATATTCATCCCATAAATGTGCGGTTCACGAACAGGGACGATGCGACAGTCAATTCGATAAGGCCTGTTCAGAAGGGTCAAGACGCCTCCGGAACCCCCCAGACAGGGATCGGGACCCTCTCGTAATGCGTAGGTCAGGAGTTCGATTCTCCTCCCAGGCTCCAGTTCAGAGGTGGTGTTCCTCTGACCAGTTCCGGTCGCCCTATGTGCATGCCAGAGCCTCAAGCGTTTGAGCTGGGAGTTTGCAGTACCGGTCCATGCTTTACACCGTGGCACCGACACCTGGTTGGCACGTTCGGGACGCGGCTCCGGTACCTGCTTGACACTTCACGCCTGACCAGGGTCCACCAGGTGCTTCCCGCCACCTCCTTCGCTGTGGAGCGACACGTCCACAGATACGAAGGTCGCCCTCAGACGCTGGTGGAGCTGGGACTGGTGGAACAACGGTTGAAGGCAGTACACGAGGTCCTTGACGGGGAGACCGTCATCGACTTGGCCAAGCGCAACGGGGAGACCCGTCAGACCCTTCAGGGGTGGCTGCGGGGGTTCGCGGACCAGGGAGTCGCCGGACTGGTCGACAGGAGCTCGTGGCCCGATTCCCGCCGGCACCAGATGAGTCCGGAGATCGAGGCACGGATCGTCGTTGGGAACGGTGCGGCCGAGCACGGTGCTCGCGAACCTCCTGCGCCTGGAACGGACGTGAGAGTCGTGCCGGTTGATCGGACGCCGCGCTTTTGGGGACGAACCTTTCTGGATGATCAGGCGTGATCGCGTACGAACTTGAGGATTGCAATGTGTTTCTCTGTGTCGCGCTGCATCAGTTCTACCAAGAGTCCCCACAGCGTTGTGTCTTTCACATCGCGCAACTCGCGCTGCAACCGCTTGAGCTCGTCGATGTCACGCTCCTCGTTTTCAAGGAGCTCCTCCGCACCTGCGAGCACCGCTGCACGGTCGGCCCTCTGAAAATCCATGTGCGGGATGTCGGGTTCCTCACGCTTCATCAACCCTTGGGCCTCCAGCGAGTCGGCAAGCTCGCTGAAGAGACGGTGGTGTCGAACCTCTTCCTCGATTAACAGCTTGACCAGGTACCGAAAGGCCTTGGAGTCGGTCCGCTCCGCCACCTCGGCATACTTCTCCAACATGGCTCGCTCGGTTTCGACGTGCCCCTTCAGATGTGCGTGGAGCTGCCGTGCCCACGGAGACGGACCAGCACTGGACTCGTCGGTCATCGACACTATTGCCCCTCCTCACTGCTCGACTTTCTGGTTTTCAGCGTAGCGGGCCGAGCGTTGCCCTAAGGAGTATCCGCTGGGTTGCCGGCACCGCTCGGCAGACCCGGTCATTGATGACCGCTGACGACTGAGGTCGAAGGCCAGGGCTGGGCCACCGACATGGTGACACTGCTTGCGAACACCTGGCACTGGGTCCTCGATCTGAAAGAGGCCGGCGCCACATCGTTCAGCGCCACCGAGATCGCTTCCATCCGATCTGCCTGCGACGTGATCATCGCTGCCGACCGCGTCGCCAACCTGGCACCACCGCCGTCGGGGAAGCGAGGACGGACGCGAAAGTCCAAAACGGCCAACCTGCTCGGTCGACTCGACCTCTATGCAGACGACGTGCTGCGGTTCGCCATCGTCTTCCGGGTCAGCTTCGACAGCAACGAGGCTGTGAGACAGGTCCGGATGGTGAAGGTACAACAGAAGATGGCTGGCGGCTTCCGGACGAAGGCGGGTGCCTGCGCGTGGTTGGTGGTCAGCAGCCACCTCGCCACCGTGATGAGGAATGGCGAGAATCCGCTCGGGACACTCCAGCGCCCGATGGTCGCCGAACCATCGATGCCGTCGGCCCCAGACGGCGGCTGAGCGCATCCCAATCTCACCGGACGCCGACTGTTCCGCACCCGACCCGGGTAGTTGAGTTGGCGCCTTCGTTGCTGCCCGAACGGGGTGAACCGTCACCGCGGCGGCACCGATGTCGTCAGCAATCTGGGCATGTTCGGCGTCGAGCAGATCACCGTCATCATCAACCCACCAGAAGCTGCGATCCGGCGCGGGCAGGTGCCGCCCCGCCGGGTCCGGCAGGCGCTCCATCCCGGACTATCTCGGCTACCCGGGACAATGCCCCGGATCATCTCGACCGCAGGTCGAATTGTTCCGTTGCCCTGTGTCGTCGAGAGGCCTCCACGTCCGCCCACGGAGTGTGATCACATATATCGTGGTGGCGCTTGCCCGCAGAGCCTGGTTGCATGCACGCGTCAGGCCCAGGCGCTTCGGGGAGAAGCCACGAAAGGAACGGCCCGATGACAGCAGTGCCTGTTGGATGTGAGGTAATCCGGCGCGGTGATCAGCGTTACGAGCAGGCGCGAAAGGACACTTGTCGCAATCGGCACGTCCCGGATCGCTATCCGGAAGCGATTGTGCAGGCGACCACGGAAGACGAGGTGGCCGCCGCAGTTCGTTTGGCTGCGGCCAACGGCTGGAAGGTGGGGATCCGTTCCGGCGGACACAGCTGGTCATGCAACCACGTGCGGGCGGGCGGCATGCTCTTGGACGTTTCGCGCCTGAACCAGGTCACGATCGACAAGACGGCGATGCTCGCCGCCGCGGGACCGGGTTGTCGGAGCGACGAGTTCGATGACCTGGTAGCCGAACAGGATCTGTTCTTCCCCGTGGGGCACTGCCAAGGCGTTGGCCTGGGGGGCTATCTCCTTCAGGGCGGCTTCGGTTGGAACTCCCGCGCGGTAGGGATGGCGTGCGAGAGCGTGCTGGCGCTCGACTATGTGGACGGCGATGGGACAATTCAGCATGCGAGCCCCGACGAGAACGCTGACGTCTACTGGGCCGCCCGGGGCGCTGGCCCCGGGTTCTTCGGAGTTGTCACACGATTTCACCTGAAGCTGCACCGTCGCCCTCCGGTGATCGGCGCCCGCCTCGGGATCTACCCCGTCGAAATGTTCGAGGATCTTCTTCGCTGGACCCATCGAGTCGGTCCAACCGTGCCGAACTCGGTCGAACTGATGTTCGTGGTCTCACGCCGACTCCCGAATACTGGCCAGCCCGGCATCCTGCTCATTGTCGCCGTCTTTGCCGACACCGAGGAACAGGCCCTTGAGGATCTTTCCTTCCTGGAGACCCGGCCGGAGGCGGCTCAGCAGGTCACGCCGTTCAGGCAGATGGCGCTGCAGAGCCTGACGGCTGAAACGATGTCGAACTACCCACTTGATCATTTTCATGTGGTCGACAACATGTGGACCCATGCCTCCGCCGACGAACTCCTCCCGGGACTGAGCCGGGTCTTGGATGCCTTGCCGGAACCGCCAGCGCACTTCATCTGGATGAACTGGTCGCCAAAGCTCGAGCGCGCCGACATGGCCTACTCCCTCGAAGACGAGACCTACATCGCGCTGTATGGCCTCTGGGAAGACCCAGCCCAAGAGACGACAGTCACGAATTGGGTGCTCGATGGAATCAAAGACCTGTCCCCCTTATCGAGCGGGATCCAGCTTGCCGACGAGAACCTGGCACGTCGAAGCGGTCCCTTTATGGCTCCGGCGAATCGCGACCGACTCGAGGCCATTCGTCATGAGCGGGACCCGGCGGGCCGCTTCCACACATACGGGGACGTACCCGATGTGAGCTGAGACTTCGGCCACGACAGCGGCGGCTGGGTGAGCGGATCGGCGAGAGGGCCTTGCTATATCGTGCATGCAGTGCAAAGATGCAGGCCGTGCTAGAAAATCCCGCCCAGGAGGGGTTACGGTCCCGCAAGAAGGCGGAGACTCGGCGTGCGATACAGCAGGCCGCACTCCGGGTCGCAACTGAGAACGGCTATTCGGCGACGACGGCGATCGCGATCGCCGAAGAGGCAAACGTCTCATTGCGCACGGTTTTCAACTACTTCCCACAGCGGGATCAGGCGATCTGTGGTCCGACCATCGAGATGAAGGACCCAGAGCTTGTCAGGCAGCAGCTCGCCGACGCCCCCACCGTCCTGCAAGGGGTACTGGAAGCCTTCGATACGCATGCTCCACCGCTTGACGGCCCCAACGCAGCACAGCGTCGGTCCCTCATCCAGTCCACTCCCGAGCTGCTGCATATGCACCACTCGGCAATTGACCGATTCGAGATGGATTTGACGGCCCTGGTCGAGGCCGAGTTCCTCGCTCACCCGACCCGGCGACGCCTCGGCGGCGAGGTGTCACCGGCCGATGAGGCCCGATTGATCGTCACGACAGTCGGGGGCGTCATGCGATTCGGGATGCAGGCGTGGTTGTCCGAGCCAGATGGAGTGGCGGTGTCCCGGCGGTCCGCAATCGCTCGCGTCATCAGTCAGCTGACCCAAATTCTGCAAGGCGAGGTGGCTGATGAGGCGACAGCTGACGCGGGAGCTCTCGGAATCGATCCGTACTCAACGAACGATGTGATCCCCACTCAACGGAAAGCGAGCAGGTAATGGAACGTGAAAGTGAAGGCATGAGAAGCGACTTCCCAGTCGCGATCTCAGGAGGTGGTCCGGTCGGGATGGCCTTGGCCATCGACCTGGCCCTTCGGGGGGTCTCCGTAGTCGTCTTCGAGCGCAGATCAGAAGGAGCGCGACTGCTCGCCCGAGCAAACATGACCAACGTCCGCTCGATGGAGCACTTCCGCCGGTGGGGGATCGCCGATGCCCTGCGGGACAACGACCCCGTCAGTCCGTTGATCTTGCGGGATGTCGCCTTCGTGACGCGCCTGACCGGCCACGAGATCCTCAGATTTCCCAACGCCTACGAGTGGTCCGAACGGTTGCCGATTGCATCTGAAGTCGCCGAATGGGCTCCCAACCAGGCTATCGAGAAGACGCTGTACGACCGGATCAAAGGCCTACCGCTCGTCGATCTTCGGCTCGAGACCGAGGTCGAGTCATTTCAACAGAACGACCGCAACGTCACGATCGAGGTCCGGACGCCGACCGGGCTCGAAACGGTTGTCGCCGACTATCTCGTGGTGGCTGAGGGAAGTCGGAGCCGGCTCCGCAACGAGATTCTCAACGTGCGCATGGAGGGCAACGCCGACCTGGCCCGAAGCTTCCTCTGGCAAATAAAGGCACCGGGATTGGCAGATCTGTGGAAGGCCACCCCGATGGCCTCGATGCTCATCTTCTACAACGAGGATCGTGCGTGCGACAGCCTGGTCCCGCAATCGGGCACTGACCACTGGGGATACTTCTGCTCGCCACTCCCGGACCACGTCGACGGAGACGACTGGGAGACCTGTCGACAGATGCTCTACCGAGCGATCGGTGAGGAGTTCGATGTAGAGCCGGTCGATGGTGGAGAGTTCATAACCCACTCGATGCAGGCACCTCGGTTCGATTTCGGGCGTGTAGCGCTTGTCGGCGATTCGGCCCACCTGGTTTCCCCCATGGGAGGCTTCGGGATGAACCTGGGGATCGGGGACGCAGCGGATCTGGGCTGGAAGCTGGCTGCATTGGTCGAGGGCTGGGGTGGACCCATGCTGCTCCCGAGCTTCAGCATCGAACGCGGTGAAGCTACGAGATTCATCCTCGAGGGTTGTGAGCGCAATCAGGCTGTGGGAGCTTCGGAACTGGTGCGCGACGGTATCGAGGCGGACGGTCCCGAGGGCGACGCGGTCCGGGCGAAAGTGGCGGAGGACATCGAGATCCAGAAGGCCCGGCAGTTCAAGCGGATGGGGGGACAACTCGGCTACCGCTATTCGTCGTCCCCCATCATCAGCCGGGAACGCGGGCAGGAGCCACCACCCTCGTTCGAGGACTATGTCCCCTCCTCGCTGCCGGGGAACCGCGCGCCGCACCTCTGGTTGGCAGACGGATCCTCACTCTATGACCACCTCGGATGGGGCTTCACGCTGCTCGTCCTAGGCGAGGTCAACACGGCCAAGGCGGTTGCATCGGCCGCCACACGAGGCATTCCGCTCCAAGTGCTGACCCCGGAGGAGCCGGACCGATCAGCACTCGCCGAGCTCTATGAGGGCCCCCTCACCTTGATCCGTTCTGATCACCACGTCGCCTGGCGCGGCGACCGGCTTCCGGATGACATCGACGGTCTACTCGACGTGGTAACTGGATGGTCGGGGTGGCGTACGCACTCGTCTTGAACGGCGTCCCGAGCGCCGCGCGATTTCTCGAGCCATGAACGCATAAAGGAGACATCACCATGCCTAAAGTAAGCCGGCTCGGACACGTCGGGCTTTTCGTCGCCGACCCTGAGGTGATGCTGGAGTTCTACTCCGGATTCCTCGGTATGACGATGACCGATCGCGATGAGCGCCGCATCTTTTTGAGCTCGCGCCCCGCTGAGGAGCACCATGAGCTCCTTCTGGTCAGGGATCTCGAGCGGCACACCGACCCGCAGCAGCTTTCATTCGTGGTCGACTCCTTGTCCGACCTTCGGGATTTCTACGCACAGATCGTGCAGCGCGGTTACTCCATCGACCACGTCTCCAATCATGGGAACGCCATCGGATGCTATTTCCGTGACCCGGAAGACAATCGTGTCGAGGTCTACTGGCACACCGACCTGGAGTGGCCGCAACCTTTCAGTGAGCCGATTGATCTGCTGCTCTCCGAGGAGGACCTCCGCGGCATCCTCGCCAAGATGCAGGCCTCCTAAGCCGCCCATGTCCAGGAACCGGAGACTGCAGTGAAGGACGGAATGATCGTCGAGATGGTCGGGTTCTCCGGTCATCTCGGAGATGTGATCGAGGGCTATTCCGCGCGGCCCGTCGTACCCGATCCGACTCCGGGCATGGTGGTCCTCCACCACGCCCCAGGGCTCGACCCGTGGAGCAAGGAGGTCGTGCGAAAGTTCGCCTACGCCGGCTACGCAACGGTTGCGCCGCATCTGTACCACCGGCGCGGACCGGGCGACTGGGCCGATGTCGCCGCCGCGGCGCGAGCCGACGGCCTGGCCACGGCAATGCCGAACGAACAGGTTTCCGGCGACATCGCCGGAACAGCTGCGTATCTGCGCGCACAACCCGGCGCGAACGGCAGAGTGGGCGTCATCGGCTTCTGTTCCGGGGGGCGCCAGGCGTTCCTCGCGGCCTGTGACGTGCCGTCACTTGACGCCGCGGTGGACTGCTGGGGAGGGAGCATCCTCCCACGACAGCCGGACCCGGCCGGTTGGCGGCCCCATGGCAGGGGAGTCATACACCGCGCCCCCGACATGGCGATGCCGCTCCTCGGGATCTTCGGCAACGACGACTCCAACCCCGATCCTGGCGAGGTCGATGAGATAGAGCGGGTCCTCACTGAACTCGGGAAGACCTTCGAGTTCCACAGGTACGACGGCGCCGGCCATGCCTTTTTCTGCCATGACAAGCCCAACTATCGACAAGAGCAAGCCGTCGACGGCTGGAGCAAGGTGTTTGCGTTCCTCGATGCCCATCTTCGAAAGGACGATGCACATGTGCACCTGGATCACTGAGAAGGTCCCGATGACAGGACGCGCCCGGGGCGTTCCCGAATGGATCACTGTGACGCAAGCCAACGTCTCGTACGATCACCCTTCCTGCGCTCCCTTCGACCACGCAGTCCTCATTGACTTCGTCAACCCTGGGGATGGTGTCGGTGCACGCATCGCGATCGAGTTGAGTGCCACCTCCGCCCTGGCCTTGGTATCTGCGTTGAATCAGGCCCTGGCCACTCCGGAGGCCGTCAGCGATCTTCACGACCAGTCCATAGCCGCGGCTCCAGTGGGCTCACGTGGGTGAGCCGGGGATGCCGGTAGCGCCCACAGCATGCACAGCTGATTTCTTCGGCACGGCCGGCTCGTCGATGCGCGGGCAATCGGAGGCGGCACCAGGCTGTGATGAGTGCACTGGGCTCGGAGAGCAGGTCATATGGACAAGGTCGTAGCCTCGCCCTCAGAGGCGGTCGCCGACATCGCCGATGGCTCCAGCATCGCGGTGGGCGGATTCGGGACTGCCGGCGTGCCGTGGGCGCTCGTCGACGCCTTGCATCGACAAGGCGCCCGTCATCTTCGGGTGGTATCCAATAACTGCGGTTTCAACGGGCTCGGCCTCGCCGTCCTGTTGCGAGACAATCGCATCGACCGAGTAACGGCTTCCTACATCGGGACGAACGAGGAGTTCGCGCGGCACTACCTTGCAGGGTCGATTGAGGTCGAACTCACTCCGCAGGGGACGCTCGCCGAACGGCTACGCGCAGGCGGCGCCGGCATTGCCGCCTTCTTCACTCCGACCGGGGTAGGCACCGTAGTCGCCGAAGGTGGCCTGCCCCTGCGGTATGCACCTGACGGTGAGGTACTCGTCGCCTCGGAGCCCAAGGAGGTGCGGCGCTTTCCTTTCGGCGACCGCGAGCGTGACTTCGTACTCGAACAGGCGATCGTGACCGACTACGCATTCGTTCGTGCCGCGGTCGCTGACCGTCAGGGCAACGCGATCTTCCACGCAGCGGCACGCAATTTCAATCCGGACGTGGCGATGGCCGGCCGCACGACGATACTCGAGGCTGCTCAGGTGGTTGAAGCAGGTGAGCTCGATGTGGACGCGGTTCACCTCCCGGGCATTTTCGTCCACCGGGTCGTGTGCGCTGCCGAGGAAGTGCCGACGTGACGGGCGGATGGCAGCGGGAGCAGATCGCAGCTCGGGCCGCGCTCGAGTTGCACAACGGTGAATATGTCAACTTGGGGATCGGGCTGCCGACCCTCGTCTCCAAGTACCTACCTCCGGATCTCGATGTTGTCGTGCACACCGAGAACGGTGTCCTAGGTGCTGGACCGGCTCCCGCGCCGGAGCTCGTCGATCCCGATCTGCTCGATGCCGGCACTCAGCCGATCACGGTGAAACCCGGGGCGTCGTTCTTCAGCTCCTCGAAGTCGTTCGCGATGATCCGCGGTGGACATGTCGACGTGACGGTTCTCGGGGCGATGGAGGTCTCGGCTGGTGGAGATTTGGCCAATTGGGCCGTGCCGGGGCATCTTGTGCGCGGGATCGGCGGCGCGATGGATCTGGTCGCCGGGGCCGGACGCGTCATCGTCTTGACCGAGCACGTCGGACGCGATGGTTCCCCCAAACTGGTTGAAGAGTGCACCCTCCCACTCACCGGTCGAGCCTGTGTCGATCTCGTCATCACCAACCTTGCGGTACTGGAGATCACGCCCGCCGGCTTCAGCTTGGTCGAGTTGGCCCCGGGCATCGATCTCGACCAGGTCGTGAGCCAAACGGGGGCGCGGATTGCGGTGGATGTCGATGAAGTGCGGAGGAATTCCGAGCGTGAGGGGCTGATGCTTCCCTCAGATGGGTGTGTTTGATGCGAGTGCTCCGGGTGTGCGAGACGGGCGACAAATTAGAGGTCGGGTCGGGGTTCCTGCCGAATCGTGAAGCCCGTGAAAAAGGGCCGGCCGATGTCATTCCGGCCACATCATTCTGGCTGGCCCGTCTCCGCACCGGTGAGTTGCCGGACCTGGCAGCCTGCGGCGCTCATCTCATGGTGGTCCTCTCCGGTGAGGTGCGGGTCACTCCGCGAGCACACGACCCTTTCCTGCTGGGTCCGGGCGACATTGTTGCCGCGGACGTGCGCTCGAGCCACGCTGTCGACTATTCGTGGCCGGACGACGCATGGTTCATGTTCATACTGACACCGGGCTGGCTGCCGGTGGCTGGGGACAACCAGGCCCGCCCCGATCCATTTCGTCGACCGGGTCGGCCCCTGCTCACCTGGATTTACGACGACAAGGGTTCATCGCGCTCGGAGCCGTTCCGCTGGCCGACCCGGATGCTCCCAATCCCTCCAACCGACGCGTGGGTAGCGTCGCGCGGCGCTTTTGTGACGCGGCGTGACTACGGCGACGGCGCCTACGCCGAGGGCGTATGGCATAACGGTCCCCGGCCGCAGCTGGGGATCACCCTCAACGGATGCGGTGAGAGCGAGACCGGCGACGGGACAGTGACTCGACCTTACGCCGGCGACGTGGCATTTATCGATGATGTGAACGGCGGTGGACACGTCACGCGAGGTCAGGGTGATCGGTGGATGTTGTTCGTCACCGTGGCTCCTGGCCATCTCGTTCTAGAGCCGGAGCACTGACGGTCGCTCGTCAGGTACTACGCCTCGCCGTTGCCGGCCCGAGGGAGGATGCCTGCGTCTCGCCACTCTCGAGAGTGTCGATGGCGTTCAGAACGATCGCTTCCGTGTGGATGAGGTGCCTGGCGAGGGCCTCTGAGGCTGTCTTTGGCTCCCTGGTGCGAATGGCGGTTACGAGCTCCGAGTGTGCCTTGTCGCGGCGGGCCGGTTCGCTCGGGTCGGCTGCAATCCCGTTGAATGCATAGCCTACGTACCGCTCTGAGGCATGCCAGAGCATGTCCAGGACGCGCTCGTCCCATTGCGTTGCCGCCGGCCGGAGCATTGCTGTGTGGAATGCATGGTGGGCCTGGTGGCGCTCGTCGCCGTCAGGCGCACATGCATGAGTCACCTGAAGCTCGTCGAGTCGTTCGAGGTCTTCATCGGTCAACAGGGTGCTGGCCCGTCCCGCGAGCTCGGGTTCGATAGCCAGGCGCAGCCGGTAGACGTCACGAAACTCCTGGGGGTCGAGCGGGGCGACCATCGCGCTCTTCGCTCGCCGAGTGACGACGAGGCCCTGACTCTCGAGTCGTCGGAGTGCCTCTCGGACCGGGATGAGGCTGACGCCGAGTTGCTCGGCGATCTTCCGCAGAGAGAACTCCTGCCCTGGACCGAGGTCTCCCGAGAGTATCGAACGCCTGATCTCCAGAGTCACCTGGTCGACCACCGACACCACATCAAGGGACCGCACGAAACCCGGCTCACCCATCCAGTCTCACCGGAACCTTCCTGCCCACTGACGGGGCATGAGCTTGCGAAATCAGCCGCTGCGCCGAGGGCATGTGCCGCCGGTCATGCCCCGCTGGCTGCGGCGCCCTTTGAACTCTAACACGTGATATGATATAACATCAGACGAAGTTAGAACAAGGAGCGTCAGGCGCATGCTGCCTGTCGCGTCAGGCGGACTTCCGGATTTGCCTGACACCAGCGATTCTCCCTGGTGCGCTCGGAGTAGTGCGCTCGGGCTGAATGGACCAAGGGAAGGGACAACGGAATGAAGCTGCTGTTTTTCAATGACTACACGCTCGGTGTCGCAGTAGGCGATTCCGTCGTCGACGTGAGCAGCGTCGTCGCGGATGTCCCTCATCTGACGCCGCAGCAGCTGATGACGGGGGTCATCACCCGCTGGGACGAGCTACGCGACCGACTGCAAGCCGCGGCCGACGCTGGCACCGGGGTGCCGTTGGACGGCGTCAGGGTGCGTCCACCGGTGCCGGCCCCGGCGAACATCGACTGCATGGCCCGCAACTACATGGAAGATGGCAGCCTGTCGGAGAAGCCTCCCATCAATGCGTTTCACAAGACGCCAAGTTCAATCGTCGGCTCCGGCGACACGATGATCCTGCCCGACATCGCCGCCACCATCTTCGAAGGCGAGGCGGAGCTCGGCGTCGTCATCGGGCGGAGCGGTAAGGACATAACCGTCGAAGAGGCGTTGAGCTACGTATTCGGATACACCAACCTGATCGACGGGTCAGCGAGGGGCATCCCCCCTCGCCAGAACGCCTTCTACCAGATGAAGTCACGGGATACGTTCTGTCCGATCGGGCCTTTCGTCGTCACGGCCGACGAGGTCCCCGATCCACAGAACCTCCCGGTTCGGCTCTGGAACAACGGCGTGCTCATGCAGTCATTCAACACGCTTGACATGGCCTACAGCATCGCCGAGAGCATCGCCTTCGTCTCGTCCGTCCACACCATCCAGGCTGGCGACATTCTCGCGACCGGAACCAACCACGGCGGGTTGCATCCGTTCATGGATGAGGACGTTGTGGAGTTGGAGGTGGGCAATCTAGGCCGGCTCCGTACCCTTGTGCGCGACGATCTGAAGCGCACCTGGAAGCGCGAGACCCGACTCGACAGAGCCACTGCCGGCCTCGAGGGTTCGACCCCGCAGCTGACCGGAAAATACGCTTCTGGGCAGGATGTCTCGTAACGGAGAATGAGTAGCCCCCACCGCCCGCCGCGCCCGCCGCCCGTGCGGGGCCGTGGCCCTCGCGAGGTGTTATCAAATATTCTGATATCAGATATTGCAATTAGAACACCCGGTCATTAACCTCCATTGGGTTGGGTTCGCAGTCAATGTATCTTCTCACCCGGGGGGTGGTTCGATGAATGCCAGGTTGGGGAAGTGGGCTCTAGGGCCTGTGCTGGTTGCGCTTCTGGGCGGTGGTCTTGCGGCTTGCAGCTCCAGCAGTTCTGGGTCGAGCGCAACGACCAATGCAAACGGCAGTGCCACGACGGTGGGCGGAAATCAGCACTCGTCAGTGCAGTGGATCACTTCGCCTGCCGGTTACGTGGCGGCAGGCGGCACGCAACTGCCCGGCTCCTACCCGACTCCCACCAAGGGGCCCGGCGCCGGCTGCAAAATCGGATATATCTCACCGAGCAACGCCATCCCCGGGATCCAAGCAGAGATCAACGGGCTCACCGCGGTCGCCACACAGTTCGGCTGTGCGGTGGTATCGAAGGATGGGCAACTCAATCCGCAGAACCAAGTGACCGGGATGCAGTCCCTCTTGAGCGAGGGAGTGGCGGCCATCGTTCTCGACCCTCTTGACATTGGAGCCATGGCTGCGCCGATCCAGCAGGCGAACCAGAAGCACGTACCGGTGATCGTCGTCGACTCGCCGGCGAGCCCTACCGCAGCCAACGTCACCGGCACGATGAGCGACTACCTCCAGTCCCGGGACGCCACTGCCTACGCAGCCGCCAAGGCGGTGGCCGATGCTCACCCTGGAGCGTCGGTCGGGTTGGTCTATCCGGCGTTCCCAGCCGGGAACCTCCAGTACCAGGTGCAACGGTTCCGGTACTGGTCCCAGAAGCTCGGGCTGACCGTAGTGGGCCAAGCGGACTCCTCCAGCGATACTCCCACGGCCGATGCGCAGGCGGTCACCTCTTTGCTCCAGAAGCACAAGAACATTCAGGCCATCCTGACCTACAACGACACTGCCGCAGAGGCTGCCGCTTCGGCTGCGCGCTCATTGGGCCTGAACAACATCCTCGTCACTGGGATCGACGGTGAACAAGGGGTGGTGGGATTGATCGAGCAGGGTCAGGTGCTGATGACATGGGCCTACGACAACACGCTTAACGGTAAGAACGAAGGCACGGCTGCGATTGACGCCGCCGATGGCCTCCATATTCCGGCCAAGGTGGCAGCTCCGGGTGCAATCATCGACAAGTCCAACGTGTCGTCGTACAAGCCGCAAGCGTAAGCCTGTGTCGTTCTTCCAGTCTTTTCAGGAGCCCGCGTTCAGGGACGCCGAGTGAGCTCGGTGAAGGAGCACCGGGCCAACCCTGATGAGGAACAGGCGGCACCCGAAGAAGCGCGAGAGGTCGGAAGATACGCACCTGTCGCCCGACGGTTGTGGAAGTCGAGCCGCCACCTGATACCGGTGACCGTTCTGCTGGTTGCCATCGTGATCATGTTCTCGGTGTCAACGCCGTACTTCCTCACCAGGAGCAACCTGATCATCCTGCTGACCAGCAACACCGCACTGTGGGTGGTCGCAATCGGCATGACAGCCGTGATGGTTTCGGGTGCCGTCGACCTGTCGGTCGGCGCCCTTGTGGCATTTCTTTCGATCTTGTTCGCCAAGTTGCTCGGCGTGCACGTGCCCGGGGTGCTGGCCCTACTCGTAACAGTCGTCGCTGGTGCCCTGATCGGCGGTCTTGTCAATGGATTGCTTATCGGTCGGTTGCGCCTCTCGTTCCTCTTGGTGACCCTTGCGTCACTGACGGCCTTCACCGGATTCGTGAATCTCTGGTCGGATACCAAGTCGATCCCAGTCAACTCCTCGGTAACCGACAGGATTGCTTTCGGTGACATCCTCGGGGTGAACACCTCGATCCTGATCATGGTCGTTGTCTTCGTCGTGGCGTTGTTCGTGCAGACTCGAACCTATTTTGGACGTGACGTCTACGCGGTCGGCGGCAACCGGGTGGCGGCCAGGCTGGCGGGCATCAACTCGACAAAGGCCACCATTTCCGTGTTCGCGATCTCTGGAGGGGCAGCCGCGCTCGCAGCCATCGTGGAGATCGGTCGAACCAGTGCTGCCAGCCCCACTGTCGACAACAGCCTTCCCCTACAAGCCATCGCCTGCGTTCTCCTCGGTGGAGCCGCCATCAGTGGTGGATCTGGGGGCGTCGGCGGAACCGCATTGGGAGCGCTGTTCCTCTCGACGTTGGGAAACGGGTTGAGCCTCACGAGCCTCTCGAGCTACTGGCAGGGCGTCGTCACCGGGGTCATCCTCGTCGGTGCCGTGTTACTCAACAGGCTGTCTGAAGGATCCCTACCCAAATTCTTGAGACGCCGCCGGCATGATCTGGCATCCACCGGGAGTCCAGGTCCAGGGTCATGACACCGGGGGGATTCGCAGACGCCGATCCGGTATTGCTGCGAATGCACAACCTGTCAAAGCGGTTCGGAGGCGTCCACGCGCTCAGGAGCGCCAGTATGACGATCCCCGCGGCTGGCGCTGTACACGGCCTGATCGGCGAAAACGGATCGGGGAAATCCACGCTGCTCGGTCTCTTGTCGGGCCAGCTGAGCCCCGACGCCGGCGAGATCATCCTCGACGGAGAAGGTCTCACGCTGTCGTCGCCGAATCAGGCGCTGGCCCACGGCATTGCGACGGTCTCGCAGGAAGTCGCGTACGCCCCTGATCTCACCGTGGCCGAGAACGTCCTAATGGGTCGACGCCTAGCCCACTCGTGGCGTGGCATCGACTGGCGCAGGAGCAGAACGAAGGCGGCGTCGATCCTCGGCAGCTTGGGTGTCGACCTGGATGTAGACCTCCTTGTTCGCGATCTGCGCCCTGACCAGCGCCAGATGGTGGAGATTGCACGGGCGCTCTCGATGAAGACGCGCATCCTGATCCTCGACGAGCCGACTAGTTCGCTCGACAGCAACGAGGCCCAGGGCCTTTTTGACGTGATTCGGAGCCTCAAGTCTCAGGGCGTCTCCATCGTCTTCGTTTCGCACCGGCTCGACGAGCTCTTTGCGGTATCCGACCACATCACGGTGCTCCGCGACGGGCGTACCGTAGCTGAGGGACCCCTGGATCATTTCAGTCCGGACTCCGTTGTTGCCGCAATGGCCGGCGCGCGGGCCGCCCACGTGGCGGGGCCGGCGCCGGATGTCAGTACAACGGGAGCCGAGCGAAGTATCGCTCTGATGGTGGAGGGTCTGAGTTCCCCGCGAGCACTGGAAGGAGTGTCGCTGTCCGTGAATTCCGGCGAGATCGTCGGGCTCGCCGGCCAGCTCGGGTCAGGCAGAGGCGAACTCCTCGAGTGCATCTTCGGCTCGCGGGCCATGTCGGGCGGCACCATCATGGTTGACGGTCGACCACACCAACCGTCAACGCCGCGGGCAGCCATCCGCTCTGGACTTGCCTACGTTCCTCCGGATCGCAAAGGGCAAGGGCTGGTTCTCTCGGGGAGCATCCGCTCCAACCTGATGTCGGTTGCCAAGTGCGACCGCCACCGGCTGGGCATCCCCAACAGAAAGGCAGAGGATCGAGCGATTTCGGAGCTGGTTGCGCGTCTGAGAATTCGAATAGGCGACGTCGACGACCCTGTGAGCACGCTCAGCGGTGGGAACCAACAGAAGGTCGCCATCGGCAAGTGGCTCAGCCGAAGCCCTCGGGTCGTCATGCTCGACGAACCAACTCGCGGTGTCGATGTCGCCGCCAAGGCAGAGGTGCACGACCTGCTGCGCGAGGCTGCCGCACACGGGGCGGCGGTAGTAGTGAGCTCCAGCGAGTTAACCGAACTCCTCAGCCTGTGCGATCGCATTCTGACAATGGTGCGGGGTCGGGTCGTTGACGATGCAAGCGTGGCGGGCGTCGACGAAGAGACGCTGATCCGACGCATGACTACGACGCAGGGCCTCTCGGACGCCCTCCCCCACGCGTCAGCCGGGTGAGGGCCACTCGCACCTGGTGCGCCGCGTCGGTGGCGGAGTCGCCGGTGCAGGTGGATGTCTCGGAATAGAAATCAGGTTGGCAGATCCTCGGTGTGCAGGAGCTGTCGATACATCCCGCGGAAGTAGACCAGCGGCTGCGAAGGCCTTCCGGGCCGCAGATCGAGCACACGTCCGATTGCGATCTCGTGGTCGCCGGCGTCATGTATCTCGTAAAGGGAACATTCGATATAGGCGATGCAGCCGTCGAGAATCGGCAGCCCGTCTGGATTCGAAGTCCAACCGACGCCTTCGAACTTCGGACCACCAGATACAGCGAACCTTTGGCAAAGCTCTTGCTGGTCGTCTCCGAGCACATTCACGCAGAATGTACCGACCTGCCGGATCGAAGGCCATGTAGTCGAGGACTTTGATGGGCAGAACAGCACCAATGGCGGATCAAGAGAAAGAGCCGAGAAGGATTGGGCTGTGAAGCCGATCGGTCCACTGGCATCTGCACAGGTCACGATGACAAGCCCGGTAGCGAAATGGCCCAGCACCGACCGAAATGAAGTGGGGTCAGTTGACGGGCGCCCGCCCTCTTCGTCCCCCGATGTACCACCCGGGCTCATGGGTGCACTCAGTCCGACTCAGCCGAGTCGGACTCGGTCGGGGAACTTCCGGCGACTGAGCGTTCATGGGAATCGTCGAGTGTGACGTCGAACGTGGTTGCAAGTATCCCCGAACTGTCGGGCAGAAAGCTTCGAAGGAGTGAGGCTCGGACTCCGAACACCGCATCATCATTGAGGTACGCGCTCTCGCGGTCGAACAGGTGGGTAATGAGGGGCTTGTATCCATCAAAGCTGAACCAGAGGTGGGTGTGGCCGGGACGCCACCAGTTCCTACCGTTGTCCTTCAGAAGCTTTCCGGCTGGTCCGTCGTCCGGGATGGGGTAGGGAGTTGGGCGGATGGTAAGGATCTCGTATCTGCCGTCGGCATCGGTTCGGTAGATGCCCCTCAGGTTGTCGGCAGATTGGACCCCTGGCTGCTGGCAGGCATAGAAGCCCGAGGACGAGTTCTGCCAGGTGTCGATGTTGACTCCGGCCAGAGGATTACCGCGCAGGTCCGTCACTCTCCCGCGGATAGCGACTCGATCCCCGGGGTCGTCGTCCTCGAGCATGGACTCACCGTTGGCTCTCTCGGGTGAACCGGGTACAAAGAATGGGCCGAGGACGGTGTTCTCAGTGGCATCCGCGGAGCTTTGCTGCGTGACCCTCTCGACGAGGGTGCTCACGCCGAGGGTGTCACTGAGGAGGACGAACTCTTGCCTGGTGTCACTGCAGATCTGGCCCACAGCGGTGAGGAACTCTATGGCCGCGGCCCATTCGTGGCGCTGTAGTTGCACGTCTTCCACAAATGCATGGAGGTGCCGTATGGCTCCTCGGGTGATCTCTGCCAATCGTGGATTTGGAGAGTGCTCGTATCGTCTCAGCACTTCATCGAGGAGTATGGCGTTCTCATCTGACATCAAATCACGTCCCTCACTTCGGAGACCTTTCTGTAGCAGAGCCACCTACTCATGCGTAATGGCGTGGCTCAGCTGAGGTTCTCGATGACAACAGCGATCCCCTGGCCGACGCCGATGCACATGGTGGCCAGGCCGTAGCGACCTCCGGACCGCTGCAGTCGGTGGCAGAGGGTTGTCAGGACACGGGCCCCGCTACAGCCGATCGGGTGCCCGATGGCTATCGCCCCTCCCTGCGTATTGAGCGTGCTCGGGTCCAACTCGGGAAGCTCGCGCATGCAGGCGATGCTCTGTGCGGCAAATGCCTCGTTGAGTTCGACGGCTGATATCTGGCCCCAGGTCAGAGAGGCTCGACGAAGCGCGGTCGTGGACGCTTGGACGGGACCCAGGCCGAAATGGTGCGGCTCGACGCCACTGGTGGCGCGCGACACGATACGGGCGAGCGGTGCGGTACCGAGTCGTTCGGCCCCTTCCTCCGAGGTGATCAGCAGTGCAGCAGCCCCGTCGTTCATGGGTGAGGAGTTCCCGGCGGTCACCGAACCGTTCGGTCGGAATACCGGTTTCAGCCGCCCCAGCGCCTCGAGGGAGGTGTCGGGGCGGATGCACTCGTCCCGCCGTAACCCGGTCTCGGTCATGCAGACGGTCTCGCGGTCGAACAATCCGTTGTCCCATGCCTCGGCCGCCCGGCGATGGGATTCGAGGGCGAAACGATCCTGCTCGTCGCGCGAGATTGCGTGTCTGTCCACCAGGATCTCGGTGGCCTCGCCCAGACTGACGGTCCACTCTGCCGGCATCTGTGGGTTCACCATACGCCAGCCAAGGGTGGTGCTCCACAGTTTCTCGTGGCCGCTCGGAAATGCCTTGGATGGCTTCTGGAGCACCCAGGGGGCTCGAGTCATGCTCTCTACTCCGGCGGCGATGGCGATGGAAGCATCGCCCACCTCGACCGCCCTCGAAGTGTCGAGCACCGCTTCGAGGCCACTACCGCAAAGGCGGTTGACGGTGGCGCCAGGCACCGTGGTGGGGTAGCCGGCCAGCAGCGCTGCCATTCGCGCCACGTTGCGGTTGTCTTCTCCCGAGCCATTGGAGTTACCGGCGTAGATTTCGTCCACCTCCGCCGGATCAAGCTGGGGATTGCGCTCCAAAATGGCTCGCAGCGTCCAAGCCAGGAGGTCGTCGGGTCTGACATCGGCCAGAGCGCCACCGATGCGGCCAATAGGGGTGCGGGCGGCGTCAACTATGTACGATCCGGTCATGGTGATACCTGCCTGTCGGGCAGTGGGTACACGGAGGATGAAGGCCGGCTGCCCTCGAAGGCCGCCTCGAGCAGTCGGAGGACATCGGCCGAGGTGACCGGCCGAGGGTTGACGCCTGGGTCGACTGCCGCCGCGACCTCGGACAGGTCCGCACTCGTCAAGGAGCCCTGAGAGCTTTTCAGGTCAGCCAGGCGGGTGGGCGCGCCGGTGACTATGGCAAGGTCCCAGAGAGCCTCAGCCTCGCTCCCGGGGGGCACCTCGAGGGCGGACGCCAAGCGGGCCATTGTTCCGGGGATGGCTGGTGCGTTGAAGGCGAGCACGTGAGGCAGAACGACGGAATGGGTATCGGCGTGGGTCAGGTCGAACATGCCTCCCAGGACGTGGCAGATCTTGTGGTGCAGGCCGGTGGCGGTCCACCCGAGTGCCATGCCGGCCATCGCGGCACCGAGGAGGAGTTGGCTCCGTGCCTCGGGGTCCGAAGGTCTGGCCCGTACCGCTGGGAGGGAGGCGTGTATGTGTCGGACGCTCTCTATCGCCACTGAAGATGCGAACGGGTTGGAGCCAGGGGCCCACAGGGCTTCGATCGAGTGTGCCAGCGCGTTGAACGCAGATGGAACGGAGATCTCGATGGGCAGCCCGAGGGTGAGGCCGGGGTCGTAGAGCACGACCTGAGGTCGCACCCTTGGATCGTCCCCGGTCTCCTTGTGGTGGTCGCCTGTCAGGCCATAGATGGCCGTCTGCTCGCTGCCCGAGTAGGTGGTTGGCACCGCCAGGAGCGGTACGCCGTGGGTCAGTGCGATTGCCTTGCCCAGCCCGATCGCTGACCCACCGCCGACGCACACGATGGCGTCGATCGCCGCGTTGTCTGCCGCTTCCCTGGCATCCTGCGCCAGGGGAACCGGTACGTGTTGGGCAACTCGACTCCACCGTAGGGCCAATCTGTCGTCGAGTTGAGCTGCGATCGCGTCGGCAGCTTCGGTGGCGGCGCCCCCGTGAACGAGCATCACCCGCCGAGCTCCGAGGCCCTCGATTTCGCTACGGACTCGTTGATGGGAGCCGGCTCCGAAGATGGTGCGCGAGTTGAAGGAGTTGAAGGCGAACGATTCCACTAGGCCATCTCGAGTTGCCTGAGCGCCTGGAGTTCTGAGCTTGAGGGCGGGTCGATCGTGACGACCGATTCAGCGAACTTCAGGGCCCATCCGGTGGCCGAAGATACCTGGTCCCGGGTGACCCCGGGTTGTACGGCCACCATGGTCAGTTCACTGCTGGAAGGGTCGGGCTCAAGGATACCGAGGTCGGTGATGACCCAACGCGGGCCCTCGCCAAGCAGCCCGAAGCGCTGACGGTCTCCCGGGCCGGAGCCGTGCCCGACCGAAGTCCGGAAATCGCATCGCTCCACGAACGAGCGAACCGATTGTCGCATGATCACCATCACCTGCTTGGCCGAAGCTGCGATCTCAGGTGCGCCGCCTGCGCCCGGGAGGCGCGTCGTGGGATTGTCGTAGTTGCCGATCACGGTGGAGTTGATGTTCGCGAACTTGTCGATCTGGGCGCCGCCGAGGAATCCGACGTCGATTCGTCCGGCCTGGAGCCAGTAGGCGAAGGTCTCCGGAATGCTGATCAACGCGTCGGCGGTTTCGGCCAACTCGCCGTCTCCAATGCTGAGCGGGAGATTCGAAGGTTTGGAACCTATGCAACCGGATTCGTACACGAGCACAGGGGGCGGGGAGTACAGCTTCCGCGCCAGGTTGGCGGCGGCTGAGGGAAGGCCAATGCCGACGAAGCACACCGGATGGCCGGCGCTGGCCAAGCGTCCAAGCCGACGGGCGGCGCTGACGATCATCAACTCTTCTGAGCTGTAGGACTCAGGCATTCGTGCTCACCTCGACGCTGATCGACCTCAGGAATTCGCTGTGGTCGGAGGTCCGTAGGATGTGCCGATCGATCCAGTCGGTGAATGCAACGCGATCCTTTGAGATGGCGTCCCACGCCTGATAGAAGGTGTTGTCGCGGGAGGTGAATCCCATGGCATAGCTGGGGTGCGCTCCATTTGGGACCAGACATACGGCATCGACGACCCACGAGGGAAGGACAACGGCATTCGGGACCGGGGTCAGACTCTCGACGACTTCTTCCACCGTGACGATGTTCCTCCGGGCTGACAGCACCGCTTCCTTCTGGAGGCCGACAATGCCCCAGAGCTGCACGTTGCCGGCCTGGTCGGCTCGCTGGGCGTGGATGATCGCCACATCGGGTCGAAGAGCCGGTACGGCGGTTACGGACTCGCCGGTGAACGGGCACTGGATCTGCCGGATCGTGGCCGTATGGCCGGGCAAGTCGGTCCCGACGTAGCCCCTGAGTGTCCCGAACGGCAGATTGGACGCACCCGCGACATAGCGCGCTGCCATCCCCGCATGGCTGTGCTCCTCGATCGCCAAGGAGCGGGGCCAGTGGTGCTCTATGGCGTCCCGCAAACGGTGCAGAGAGCCGACCCCGGGGTTTCCACCCCACGAAAAGGTGAGGTTGCTGGCGCAGCCTGCGCCGATGAGCTGGTCGTAGACGATGTCGGGGGTCATCCGGACAAGGTGAAGGTCGCTCAACCGCTGGCGGATGATCTCGTGGCCGGCGGCATGGGGGATCAGATGTGTGAAGCCCTCCAGAGCGACTGTATTTCCCGTCTTGACCTGGTCGTGGATGGCGTCATGAAGAGAGCAGAACCGGCTCATCGCTGGTACCACGGAGGTAGTTGAGCATCGACGTTCACCCAGATGCTCTTGGTCTCCGTGTATTCCCGCATGGCTTCGAAACCCATTTCGCGGCCATATCCGGAGCGCCCAGTTCCGCCGAACGGTGAGCCGGGGCTGACGCGCTTGTACGAGTTGATCCACACCATGCCGGCACGGAGGCCGTCGGCCACACGGTGGGCACGGTCAAGCCGCTGCGTCCACAGGCCACCCCCCAGGGCGTAGTCGGTCGAGTTGGCGATGGCGATGGCCTCGTCGTCGTCACTGAAGGTCGTCACTGTGGCAAAGGGGCCGAACACCTCCTCCTGGCACACACGCGCGTCCGATTCGGCTAGTACGACGGTGGGTTCGACGTAGCATCCTTGAGCAAGTGGTCCTTCGGTGATGGCATGGCCGCCCGTCACAATCTCTGCTCCCTCGTCTACTGCAAGTTTGACGTACGACAGGACTCGGTCGCGATGCTGGGGCGAAGTGAGCGGCCCCATCTCGGTTGTCGGCGCCAGTGGATCGCCGACACGGATCGACGTCGCCAAGGCTACGAACCGTTCGAGGAATTCGCTGGCGATGCTCTCATGGAGAATGATCCGACTACCGGCTATACAGGCTTGACCCTGGTTGTGGAAGATGGCGAAGGCAGCGCCGTTCACCGCTGCAGGGATGGAAGCATCTTCGAAGATGATGTTCGCCCCCTTGCCTCCCAACTCAAGTTGTACTCGCTTGAGGTTGCCTGCTGACATCTCGACGATTCGCTGGCCGACGGCCGTCGAGCCTGTGAAGGCGATCTTCTGCACGTCGGGATGGCTGGCCAGTCGTTCACCGGCCGTATGGCCGTATCCGGGAACCACGTTGACTGTGCCGCTTGGGAACCCGATCTCGTGCATGAGTTCGGCTAGCCGGAGAGTGGTCAGCGGGGTCAACTCGCTCGGCTTGAGGACAACCGTGTTGCCGGCGGCGAGTGCCGGGCCCATCTTCCATGAGCAGAACATCAGAGGAAAATTCCAGGGGACGATCTGGCCAACCACGCCGAGAGGTTCCCTCTGCACGTAATTGAGGAAGCCCCTCTCGACCGGGACTATCTCTCCCTGGAGCTTATCGGCCATGCCGCCGAAGTAGCGGAAGCAGGCTGCGGTTCGGGGTACGTCGAGTCCCGAGGTGTCCCGGATGGGATGCCCGGTGTCGATCGTTTCGAGTCGGGCGAATTCATCAGCGTGCTCCTCCAGTGCATCAGCGAGCCTCAGGAGCAGCCGCCCGCGTTCAGATGCAGCCGCAAGCCTCCAATCGGGGTATGCGGCCTGTGCGGATGCGACGGCCAGGTTGACATCCTCGGCGCGTGCTTCAGCGATCTCGGTGATCAACGACGAATCATGGGGGTTGTGGACCTCGATTCGACCCCCTGCGATCGCGTCGACGAACTCGCCGCCGATGAAGAGCTGGTTCCGCATCGCTCTAGAAGTCGACTGGGTAGACGTTCTCGATCCCGCGACTGATTCGCTCAGGCAGACCCGGGTCACCGTTCTCCCAGACCAGGAGCATGGACCGCTTGGGGCTGTAGCCCTGGTGCCTGATGTCGGCAGGCATTGCCGCAACATCGCCCGCCTTCATGGTGACCTTGGATCGCGGTGCACCGGACTCGCGGTCCCTGACATCCCAGATGATCTCGTCACTGAGCTGAATGAACCATTCGACCCGGTCGTTGCCGTGGACGATCGGAAGGATGTACTCCTCGGTAGTGGGGCAGAAGAGACTGTCCTTGCAGACGCTGACCACGCTGGGGTTCCAGGTCACATCGCTTCGGCTGAGATAGGCGAAGAGACTGAATGCGGCCACCTCGGTTTCGAATCCGGGATTGGGGTGCACCTCGGGCTCATCCTGAGGGACATCTGCGAACATCCGATTCACCGGAAAGCCGCTCTCGTCCGTACGGATGGCCTCGTCCCCTGGGATCCCGACCATTCGCGAGGCTGACACCCGGCGTCGCGTGACGGCCGAGAGGTTGTCACCGTCCTTCTGACCGAAAGGGTTGTCCGTCTCGGCCGGGCTGGCGAAGGGGTCGAACTTGGCGTTGGTCCAGTCTGCGAGAATGGAACGGAAGGTCTCTCGAATGAGAGGGGTCTCGTAGGTCTCGGAGTGATCGAGTTCGGCTCGGCGGTACGAATCGTTGAATCGACCCGCGAAGAGGTCGACCGTTCCATAGTGGTTCACGGTCCCGATAACGTCGTCGAAGTTGACGGTTCCATAGAAGAAGTCCCATGCGACGTCTCGTTGGAGCGCACGTAAGAAGGCATCGATCGACGTCACGTGGCGGCCGGTCGGCCAAGTGACGTGGGCAAAGAACTCGTCCCGCCCGAAGCGAAAGCCACCAATGGTGAATTCGCGATACCCGTGGGCATTGGGTTCTGTGGCTTGGACGTCGATGGTCATCGCGGGGTCTCCTTGTTCGGGTATTTTTACGCAGAAGCCGTCAGCTGAGGCAGATATCGGCCCAGCGCTCGATGGTGTCATCTCCGTGTATGGCCTGCTGAAGCATCACGCTCGGACGTTCGGCAACGAATTGGTAGGCGGCATTGCCAGGTAACAGACCTTGGTGGCCGCGACGCAGAATCATGTATCCCATGGGTGTCCCTACCGGGTCCCCGGACAGGGAAACCGATCCTTCCTTCTCGGGTCCCACCGCCGGCACGTCAAGCTTCACCAGCTCGACCTTCACCTCGCCGTCGAGAACGGTGACGAATTCGTCGTGGGCGCAGGTACGCCAAGCGCTGGTGCCTTCAGCTCGGATGGCCTCGAGGACGTACTTGACGTTCTTGGCGACAACGACCTTCTCGTAGGGCCTAGAGGTGGAGGCCACCTCGAAGATGTTCGAGAACGCGAAATGCTTCGGGTCATCATCGATGATCTCGATGTGGCCCTTTTCGAACTCCTCGAGCGAACCGAACTTGGTTGAGTAGGTCGTCAACACCGTCTCCTCACTTGACACGTGTGTGCGCTATCCGTACACTTGTCCGTCACACGAACATATGGAGTTTGACGTCATGGAGTTTCCGTGTCAAGCCGACGACGGCACCATCCGAACTCAACGCAGCAGCGACTACGTGCAGTCGCTGGACCGGGGCCTTTCTGTGCTGCGTTCCTTCAGCCGGGAGCATCCGTCGATGACGGTCGCCGACGTCGCCCGCTCCACAGAGCTCACGAGGGCGACAGCGCGCCGCCTTCTCCTCACCCTCCTCGAAATGGGGTACGTGACCACCGACGGCAAGTACTTCGGGCTCACACCGAGAGTGCTGGACCTCGGGTACGCCTACATCTCCTCCCTGCAGCTGAGCGAGATTGCTCAGCCGTTCATGGAAAACCTCTCTACCCAGGTCCACGAGAGTGTCAGCGCTGCCGTGCTGGACGAGGCGGAGGTGGTCTACGTAACGAGGGTGAATACCAAACGCATAATGACGATCTCGTTGTCGATCGGTTCGCGGCTGCCGGCCCTCTGGACCTCGATGGGCCGTGTGATCCTGGCCAATCTCGAGAGGACTGAACTCGAGCGGTTCCTGGAGTATGCACCTTTCGATCCGCCCACCTCGCGGTCGCTCGCCGATAGAGCTGCACTTCGTGCCGAACTCGCGAACGTTCGCGAGCAAGGCTTCGCGATTGTCGACCAGGAACTCGAAGAGGGGTTGAGATCGGTCGCCGCTCCACTGCGAGACCGGAGAGGACGCGTCATTGCGGGAATGAACGTGTCGACTCACGCTGGCCGAATAACCCTTCGCGAGCTCCGCGGTGACATTCTTCCCCTTCTGCGCCATGCTGCGGACGAGATCAATGACAGATTGGCGCGATGCTGAAGCTTGTCGAGCGGATCGTCCAACTCGGTGAGCTCCTGCGTTCCGAGGGCTTTGCAGTGTCCACCAGCGAGGTCATCGATGCCATCGAATCCCTGCGCTACCTCGATCTCATGGACAAGAGCACTCTCAGTGCATGTCTTCGCTCTGCCCTGATGAAGCGCCCAGATCCCTCGGGGGTCTTCAACAGGTGCTTCGACACGGCCTTCGGACCGGCGCCCTCCTCGACAGGGACATCGACGGCGGAACCTATGAACGACGAGGACAGGCCCGCGAATCAACCGCCAGGTGCCGGAGGTCCATCGCCAGTCAGTGCGGAGATACTCGAGGCTCTTCTCTCAGGGGATCAAGAAGCCCTCGAGACTCTGGCTCGACAAGCAGTCGATAGGTACGGCATCGACGAAGGGTCAGTTACGGAACGAAGAATTCTGCAACGGGTCGTTAGGGCTATCGATCTCTCGCGGATGTTGAGTGCGGCCATGCAACGGCTACGTAGCGCCAACGAGACGGACGAACTTGAACTGGCCCTGCGCCGCAGCGAGATCTCGACACTCATCGAGAAGTTCAGGCGAGAGCTCGCCGCTCAGATCGACCAGCGCCTACGAGGAGCGGATAGGGAGCATGAACCTGCGGTGCGGAATTCCCCGAGGCCGGAGGACACGGACCTGCACGAGATCCTCCGCAGCGATTACGACGAGATTCAAAAGATCATCGCGCCATTGATGCGGCAGGCAGCAGCGCGGGTGGCGAGGAAGAGGAAGCGGAGATCAACGGGTCGTCTTGACCCTCGGGGGACCGTCCGTCGGTCGCTGCAGTCCGGAGGCGTGCCTTTTGATGTCGTGCAACGTCGCCGGCATCCATCGCGTCCCGACATAGTCATCCTTTGTGACGTGAGCGGCTCAGTAGCGGATTTCGCTCGGTTCACGTTCACCCTCGTGCACGCAGCTCACCAGGAAGTCGGAAGAGTCCGCAGTTTTGCCTTCGTCGACGGTATCGCCGAGGTGACGGATGTGTTCAGGGAGGCACGGGTTGAAGTCCCGGTGAACCGACTCGTCGATCGAGAGGGCGTGATCGGCCCAGACGGACACAGCAACTATGGTGCCGCCTTCTCGGCATTCACCCACCTCTACCTGGAGGGATCCATTGGAAGCCAGACCACCGTGGTCATTTCGGGAGACGCCCGGAGCAACTATCGGGACGGGGGGGTCTCGGAGTTCGAGAAGATAGCGGATCGAGCAAAGCGGGTGTACTGGCTCAACCCCGAGCCGGCGCCCCTGTGGGGCACCACGGATTCTCTCATGGAGTCCTACCGAACGAGTTGCACTGCGGTTCACGAGGTGCGGACCATCAGGCAGTTGGCTCGGGCAGTGTCCGAACTTGCCTGAAGGGCCCTTCGCACACTCGTTGTTTTCACCTGTATTCGCATCTCAGGGTGACGGGGCGCCGCAGTAGCCTCGAGTGGTCGAGCGATCGACCTGGAGTGACCCGTCGAACCTGGTCGAGCTGGTCGGGGAGCACGTGCGCAGGGACGGGGAACCCACGGCCGGGAGCCTCGACGCGTGTAGCGCCCGGGGGAACGCCGAGCTTCCCGGTTCCACGGAGGATGCCACGCTGGTAGGAGGTTCTCGGGGATGAAGGGCTACGGCGTCGTCGGCGGGCTCGGGACCCTGTTCGCAGTGGTCGTGGCCGCCGCCTCGGGGTTGGGCGACGGAGACCTCGGATCTCAGCGGAGAGCAACCCTCGTTGCCCGTGGCCGGCCGGCCGGTCTGGCTTGCTGGCACAGACCAGTGACCGCGTCGTCATTGCGGGAGCGGTGCCCGAGCATCTCGTTCTGGTCCCGCCGGTGGCACTCGTCGAACTGCATGTCAGTGCTGGTCGCCACACTGGATGACCACATGAAGCGGGTCGAACAACCAGGGTGCGTGGGTCACGTTTGTCGGCGACGACCGGCACGCGGGCACTCCAAGATCGAGGGTCACAACCGATACCCCTGCTCGCCACGCCACGCCTCGCCTGGCATCGATCCATCCTCTCGGACCACATCGAAGCGGGGGGCACGGTGGTCGACAGAACTGCCGTCGAGCCAGGTGGCATCGTCCGCCCGGATCTTGCCGACCGCTCGGTGCCTTCCGAAAGGGTCTTGCATATCGCAGCGACCGGGGCTACATTGAGAATCTGATTCCGACAGACGGAATCTTCTTTCGTACGTAGGGGGGGCATCGAACCTGCGACGGGAGCAATTGGGACGTGCCGGACAGCCCGGCTACTCCGACGACCAATCCAGTGGGGGGAACATGCAAACCCGTACAGAGCTGACCAAAAGAGGCATGGCGAAAGGCCCTTTTCGACTCGCCGGAATCTCATTGGCTACGATCCTCGCCGCGACAGTCGTGGCCGGATGTGGGTCCTCTCAAAGCAGCTCCAGTGGAGCGACGAGCACTTCGGCACAAGCTTCCTCGTCCACCACGACCGGTGGCGGTGGGGGATCGGGAGCAGTCACGGATCTTTCGAGCTACACCAAGGGCGGGTCCGGTGCAGCGAATAACAGCCTGAGCCCGGTAACGCTCGGTTGGGTGAACCAGCAGGGCGGGCCTCTGGGGTTCCCGAATTCGACGGCAGGTGCCGAAGCAGCAGTCAAGTACGTGAACAGCTATCTCGGAGGCATCGGGGGTCACCCACTCCAGCTGAACACCTGTTTCGTCGTCGGGAGCGAGCAGGAAGGCAATACGTGCGGAGATCAGCTCGTGAACAACACGAGTGTCAAGGCTGTCCTCTACGGCACACTGATCGCAGGCGATCAGTCGTTCCAGGCCGTCGACAACGGAACCAAGCCGATCTTCATGGCCAACTCGATCAGCCCGAATGACGCCACCGGGAAGAACGTCTTTATCTTCAACGGTAACCCGACATCCTTCTTTGGAGGGATGGCCGCGTACGCCCGCACCCTGAAGGTCAAGACTGTCTCGGCAATCTATCCTCAGGATAGTCAGAGCATCGCTGGTATTGCCTCAATGAAGGCAGCTCTCAATAGCGTCGGTATACAGCTGAAGTCGGTTGGATTCGATCCGTCGACGACCAACCTGTTAGCTGCAGCCACGGCCGCGGGCGTTCAGTCGGCGGATATGGTGGTCCCATTGGTTTCTATTCCACCGAACTGCGTCTCGGCTGCACAGGCACTCGACACTCTTAGCGTCAAAGCGCCCGTAGTGTCCCTGGGATCCTTCTGCTTCATCGCTCCAGTCGCCGCTGGTCTCGGTGGATCCGCACCGATTTGGACGCAGATTGCAAGCCAGACAAACGTGCTGGCCACGGCCGAGCCCGACGTCAAAACGTACATGACAGCGTCGTCGACAGTAGGACTCACGCCGGTTGAGCAGTCAGACTCCAACAGCGCCCTTGCATGGAGCTTGGTCTTGACCGCCGTGCGATTCCTGAACGAAAAGGGGGGAGCGGCGGCCACCCCCTCCGCCCTGGCCTCAGCTGCGAAAGTCTTTACGGGACCGATGTTGCTCGGAAGCCCTCAGCTCAAGTGCGGAGAGTTTCGGACAATGCCGGGTCTGTGTGGTTTCGAAATGCGGGCATTCAAGCACACAGGCGGACAGAGCTTCACGGCAGTGTCAGGTTGGCTGCAACCGATCATCCCGAAATGAGGACTCTGCCAATCGGGCCGGAAGCAACAGTGAAGCGGCCCCCGTTGAACCAATCGCTGCCAATACCCAGTCGAATGAACGATCCAGAGAAGGCGAACCATCAATGACTGTCTCTACTCGCGACATCATCCAACCACCTGAACCGAGCCTCACCGAGGAGCAACTGATCGAACGTGCCGGTGCACTTCGCGATCACCTTCGCTCAGAGCAGGACAATACGGACGAGCGAGGCACGTACTCGCCCGCCACTCACGAGCTCTTCCGTCAGGCCGGCTTCTATCGCACGCTCCTTCCGCGCCGGTACGGTGGTTACGAATTCGATGTCCCGACATTCGCCCGTGTCATTATCGAAATTGCACGGGGGTGTCCCGGTACCGGCTGGTGTCTGTGCCTGGCCGCTGGCCACGGGCTCCAGATGGGGAGTCTGTTTTCGGAGGAGGCACAGTCAGCGGCGCTCTCGCCTGATGGCGAGTTCGCCGCACCCCTCCGAGGAGTGCCCATGGGGACGGCAACCCGTCAGCCGAACGGCGAGTGGCGTATTGACGGAACCTGGGACTATTGCTCCGGAGCGCCGTACTCGACTCATGCCATGGTCGGCGTTCGCATGGTCGGGGAGCAGGGTCCACTCGGAATTGGCATTGCCCTGGTCCCCCGGGATGGATGGACGCTTCTGGACGACTGGCGGGGGCGTACGTTCGGAATGATTGGCAGTGGGTCGAACAGCATACAAATCGAGGGTGCCCAGATTCCGGACTCCTTCGTCGTGGCCGGAAACCTGTTGCAGTTCGATGGGGGACTCGAGACCCCTGGATATCAACTCCACGATAACCCGATGTATGCAGGCCACCCTCTGGGCTACCTTCAGATCGAAATTAGTTCGGTATTGGTTGGAACTGCCTACGCGGCACTCGACGAGTACGAGCGAATCCTGCGATCGAAAAAGACCATCGGTCCGAACCCGGTCGAGCGGTTCCGGGTCAGCTCCTACCAAAGGTACTGGGGGCTTGCTGCTGGCAAGATCCATGCCGCAGAGGACGTTCTCATCCAGGAGAGCATCAGGTACATGGAGGCTTGTCGGGAAACGGCTGCAAACGGAGGAAGAGTCGACCCGGAAAGCCTGATGAGGGTCAACGCCGCAACGCATCACGCGGTAAACCTTGTCTGGGAAGCCGTGGAATTGCTGTTCAGAACAGGCGGCACCAGTGAAGGTGGGCGGAACGGGTCGAAGATGCAGCGGTACTATCGGGACTGTTCGACGGCTCGGACGAACATCGGACTCCAGCATGAGTCGTTCGCAGAGGTGTACGCCATGCAACACTTCGGTCTGCAAGTCGCCGCCCTAGCGTGAGTTCCACCTGGGTCGGCTACAGCTCGGTGCGCGTCAAATGCAACAGGTCCTGACGTTTGCCCTTTTGGGCCTGGGCTCCGGGGCCCTCATCGCCGGCATCGCCTTGGGGGTTGTTCTCGGTTGGCGCGGCAGCGGAACGATCAACATTGCTGCCGGCGCGATGGTCATGGTGGCTGGCTACTTGTTCTGGGCGTTCAGAACAGGGTTCTTCGGGGTAACGCTCGGAACAGCCGCCGCGATGGTAACGACCATGATCGCAATGGGAATCGTCGCGATCGTCGTGGAGCTCGTCGCGGTGCGACCGTTGCGGGGCTCGTCGCCCCTCTCAAAGTTGGTGGCGTCGGTCGGGGTCCTCTTAGTGGCTCAAGCGCTGGTGGAGTGGGTATTCGGCACCTCTCCCCTGAACAGCCCGGCCGTCCTGCCGAGCAGAGTGATCCACCTTTCCGGGACCACTGTTCCGGTCGCCCAGCTGATACTGGCTTCGGTGGTGATCCTGCTGGCGCTGGCGCTGGCGGCTGCCTACCGCTTCAGTCGCTTCGGGCTGGCCACCCGCGCTGCCTCGGAGAACGAAGGGGTGGCTGTGTTGTACGGCTTGGAGCCAAACTCGATCTCCCTCATGAATGGCATCCTGGCGAATCTCGGCGCGGCTCTGGTCGGTGTCCTCGCTGCGTCGATCACCGGAATCAACGCGACCACATTGCCGCTCCTCATCATTCCTGCCCTGGCTGCAGCCTTGTTCGCCCGTTTCAGCTCATTCCTGGTGGCGACGATCGCAGGTCTTCTGATCGGGGTTGCGGAGTCCCTCCTTCTGTACGCCTCGACCTTCTCGTGGTTCCCGACCGATCACGGCTTGGCTCTGCCCGGAGTCCAGCAATTGCTGGAGTTCATTCTCATTGTCGTCGCACTGTGGTGGAGGGGCTCTAGCCTGCCCATGCGGGGAGACTTCGTCGAGCGGTCGCTGCCGCCTGTTCCCATTCAAGACCGGTTGCTACAACGGGTAAGTCTGCCAATTGGAGCCTGCGTCCTTGCGTTGGTCCTTCTGCCTTCCGAGTTTCGCCAAGCCGTCACGACCGGTCTCATTATGGCGATCCTGTGCCTGTCGTTCGTCGTGATCATGGGCTACGTGGGGCAACTGTCCGTGGTCCAGCTTGCCTTGGCCGGCATCGCGGCATTCTCGCTGTCACACCTCGGCACCGATTTGGGTATGGGTTTTCCCCTTGCGGCCATCTTGAGCGTCCTGGTGGCGACCGTTCTCGGCGTCCTGATCGGCGTGTCAGCACTCAGGATCAGGGGAGTGACCCTGGTGGTCGTCACGTTGGCAGCCAGCTCTGCCATCGACCAGTTCGTGTTCGCCAATCCGAGCTGGGGAGGCGGCCAAGCCGGCGCTCCTGTCAGGGAACTGACCCTCTTCGGGTTGGACCTCGGGCCGAGGGCCGCATTCCGGGGACTCGGTGGCTCACTCCCGAGTCCCGTCTTCGGCTTCGTTGCGTTGGCGATCACCGCCGTGCTGTACATAGTGGTGGCGAATCTGCGGAGGAACGATCTCGGGCGGCAGATGCTAGCGATACGGTCGAACGAACGAGCCGCCGCCGCCGCTGGGGTCGCCGTGAGATCCGTCAAACTGCAGGCCTTCATGATCTCCTCCGCCATCGCGGCAACGGCTGGCGTCCTCCTCGCCTACAACTACGGGACCGTGTCGTCCAGCACGTTCGAGACGTCACTGGTGTTGCCCCTTCTGGCCAGCGTCTATGTGCTCGGCGTCACCATGCCGCAAGCTGCGGTGCTCGCCGGGTTCGGAGCAACCGGAGCGGTAATTCCGCTGATAATGCAGAAGTGGATCTTTCCGGGCAACCGAGTTGCTATCTATATGGAGCTGATGATTGGGGTCGGCCTTCTCATCCAGCTCAGACTGTTCCCAGAAGGCATTCTGGTCGCCGCCGCATCCAAGCGTGTCGCCAAACGCAAGTCCAAGCCTGACGTCACGGCCGGAACCGAAGGATCCACTTCGGGTACCGCGCCCTTGTCGGCGAGAGCACGACACGGTGTCCGGGCATGACCGATATCGTCCTGTCGACAAAAGGGATCAACGTGAGGTTCGGCGGCCTGGTGGCGGTCGAATCGGTGAGCATCGACATCCCCCAGGGAAAAATCGTCGGCCTTATCGGCCCGAACGGCGCGGGCAAGACGACCTTCGTCGACGCCGTGTGCGGCTTTGTGCCAGCCGACGGCACGGTGGAGGTCGCCGGGCGCGACATAAGCTCCCTCAAACCTCACGGCCGCTGCCGAGTGGGACTCGGCCGAACATGGCAGGCCTCCGAATTGTTCAACGATCTGTCGGTGGCGGAGAATCTGGCGATCTCGGCCAGTCGGCTATCGGTGCGTTCCGTCCTACGCGACCTGCTAGGTCGCCCGGCTCCCTTCGGTCCTGACGTACATCGGGTTCTCTCTCTTCTTGGGATCGAAAACCTCGCCAACTCGACACCGAGCGAACTATCGGAGGGTCAGCGCAAGCTGGTCGGGATCGCCCGGGCCTTCGCAGGACGCCCGGTAGTGGTATGTCTGGACGAACCCGCCGCCGGACTGGACACCCACGAAAGCGCGGCGCTGGCGCAGCAACTGCGGCACCTGGGTGCTGACGGGACGTCACTGCTCCTCATCGACCACGACATGAGCTTCGTCTTCGGGCTCTGTGACCATGTGATTGTGATGGAGTACGGGAGGGTCATCGCGGAGGGGCGTCCTGATGAGGTCAGGAATGACCCACGGGTCATCGCGGCGTACTTGGGAACGACAGTGCAGGATCGAGCCAGCACCCAGGATGAGCTGTCGTGACCACATCGGTACTCGAGGTCGATCATATTGCGACCGGATACAGCGGTACCCGAGTGGTTCGGGATGCCCACCTGTCGGTCGGCAAAGGCGAAGTGGTGGTGCTCCTGGGGGCGAATGGCGCCGGGAAGACAACCACGCTTCGGGCCATCTCCGGCCTCCTCAGTCTGCAAAAGGGAGCGATTCGGCTCAACGGCCAGGACCTCGCCCAACAATCGGCGCCTGCCAGGGCCAGGTCGGGAATCGCGCATGTGCCCGAGGGTCGCGGGGTCATACACAGCCTGACAGTAGGGGAGCATTTCAACCTTCGGCACCGAGGGGGAACGCTTGAGCCAGAGATCGCCTACGAGTACTTCCCAGCGCTCCGGGACCTTCGAAACCGTCGGGCCGGACTGCTGTCTGGGGGGGAGCAGCAGATGCTCTCCCTCGGTCGGGCACTCGCAACACGGCCCACCCTGTTGTGCATAGACGAATTGAGCCTTGGCCTGGCCCCCATTGTCGTCGAGAATCTCCTCCCGGTGATCCGGAACTTCTCTGACGATCAGGAAGGGGCTGTCCTTCTGGTCGAACAGCACGTTCATCTGGCTCTGGAGATTGCCGACCGGGGATACCTTATGGCGAACGGCGTGAGCCGAGGCAGCTTCAGTGCAAGGGAGCTCCAGAGCGATCAGGGCCTGATACAGGCGAGTTATCTGGGAGATCGAGTGGAGGACGCTGTGATTCAGCTCGAATCTCCCTTAGCCATCAATGGAAAGGAAACGCAATGAAGGTTGGAATAGTGGGAGCAGGAAAGATGGGGCAGGCCTTGGCCGCATTGTTCGCCAAGGCAGGTCACGAGGTGTGCCTGTCCAATTCGCGCGGCCCGGACTCCCTCGACACGGTGATCTCGGACCTCGGCCCCCGGTGTCGAGCCGCGAACGTCGACGAGTGTGTGGAGTCCAGTGAGGTCGTGGTTCTGGCAACGCCATGGGGGAAGACCGCAGACGCGGTCGGGTCAGTCGAGCTCTGGTCCGGAAAGATCGTCATCGATACGACGAACAACAGGAGCGCTCCTGGGCCCGCTGGGGTGATCGACATAGGTGACGCCGTGTCCAGTGAGCTTGTCGCCGCAATGGTGCCGGGCGCGCGCTTGGTCAAGGCCTTCAATGCCACTCCCATCCCGATGATGATCGCAGCGCTGCAGTCCGGCGATGCCCGGAATGCCATCTACATTGCTGCCGATGATGCGCTGGCGAAGTCGACGGTAGCCACGCTGATCTCCAGCATCGGCGGCGAGGCCGTCGACGTTGGCGACCTGCACACGGGCGGCGCCTTGATCGGCACCAGTGGACCGCTGCCCGGAACTCTGGAGATGTTGACGCCCGAGGATGCCCGGGAGCGCCTTCAAGCGGCCACCTCATAGCGGGTGCACACTCCCGAAGCGATTCTCATACAAGACCGTCTAGTTTCTAAGCCAAAGGAGAGCAAGAATGACCGTTGTTCAAGTGTCCGAGTCCATCACGGTGCCTGCCGACGTGGACGAAGTGTGGGTTTTCGTGAGCGACTTCGCCGGTGTCGCGACCTGGCAGCCGCATATCAAGTCAGTCGAAATGCAGTCCAATGGGGACCGGAAGGTCAATTTCACGCGTGGTGATTCCGTACTCGATCGGGTCACCAAGAGGAACGACGTGGAGAGGACCTTCACGTACGGGCTCGTTCCCGGGCAGCCGACCCCGATGAAGAGCCTCGACGCTACGTTTGCAGTGAGGTCTGCTGACGGCGGTGCGGAGGTGGAGTACACGATCGAGGTCGATGTTCCTGAGGAAATGGTCGAAATGGCACGCGGTGGAATCGGTGCCGACATCGATGGCGTGCTCGCCGGGCTCGCCGCAAAATTCAATGGCTGATGGGGAGCCCATTCGCCGGGTCGCCGTGGTCACGGGTGGCATGGGCTTCATCGGCGGTGCCATCGTTCGAAAGCTATCCTCCCTTGATTATGAAGTCGTCGCCCTCGACCGAGGGGGAGATTTCATGGTCGACCTGGCCGACGAGGGGGATGTCCGCTCAGTAGCTCGACGTATCGTGGAGACATTTGGACGATGCGACGTTCTCGTTCACGCAGCCGTTGCCTTCGATCGAGCAGCCCTTTCCGAGCTCGACGCTCAGCTCTGGCGCAATGTATTTGCTGTCAACGTGGAGTCGGCGCTGTGGCTCATGCAGGAGTTGACGCCGACGATGAAGGAAAACCAGTTCGGACGGGTCGTCTTCCTCGTGTCGGATACCTTCTGGAATCCGCCTGCGGTACCGGACATGCTACCGTACATCGCAAGCAAAGGGGCATTGATCGGCGTCGCTCGCTCGCTCGCTCGCTCGCTCGGAAGTTCCGGTATCACTGTCAACTGTGTCGCTCCCGGCCTGACACCTCCTCCTGTGCCCAACGAAGGATTCGGGTCAGCGGTCATAGAGGAGGTTCGAGGTCGCCAGGCGTTGCCCCGTAGCTTGGTGCCGGATGATGTGGCCGAGGTGGTCGGGTTCTTGGCATCCCCCGCCGTTCAAGCATTGACCGGCCAGACGATCTGCCCCGATGGCGGCCTCGTCCTACTCTGAGACCACGACGTCGATTGGTCCTGACTTCGTCATCGATTGACCCGCACGTAATGCAGAGCGGCCAGAACTTGGGGAACGTTATGTCGAGCCAGAAGAAGGCTTCCGATCAGGAGGGTGGGAGCAGCGGAGATGACGCTCGGCACGTACGAGCGGTGCAGCGGGCTGCTCGTATCGTCACGGCGTTGGCTCAACACCCCTATCCAATGGGAATCGTCGAGCTCGCTCAGTTCGTACAGTTGTCGCCGGCCAGTGTTCACCGGCTTCTCTCCACGCTGATCAGTGTCGGCTGGGTAGAGCAGAACAGCCGGACGGCCAAGTACAGGCTTGGGATGACCGTTGTGGGCATGGGCAGTGTGGGACTCGTGACGAATCCGGTATTGCACGACAGCCGGATGTACCTCGCTCGATTGGCTCAGTGGTCAGGGTACGACGCAGTCCTGAGCATCTTGGTCGGCGTAAAGACCGTTCAACTGGCGCGGGCCCCGGGAGTCAATACCGAGCTTATTGAATTCGAGCCCGGGCACCCCCAACCAGCGCACGCGATGGCTGATGGCAAGCTGCTCCTTTCTTACAAATCTGAAGACGATCGGCGGCTTCTGTACCGAACCGAGGGACTGAGACGCTATACCGCCAACACGATCACGGATCCCGATGAGATGGAGCGAGAGTTCGCCCAAATTCGTGAACAGGGATACGCCATCGATAACTGCGAGCGATTCGAAAAGGGGCGAGGTATAGCCGTTCCCGTCTTCGATCCGGAAGGTCGGCCATTGGCCGCCATGCACTGCATCGGGAAGATCGATCGAGAACGAGATCTCGAGATCGTGCAGCAGATGCACTCCTTGACCCGGGAATTGTCCGACCGCCTCATAGCTGCCGGTGATCTGCCTGATTCGAGCAATGATTCCGCCGTGCCTAGGTTGTCCTGATGAATGCGATGTGGATGGATTCAGGACATAGCAGTCCACGTCGCTCCGGAGGGCGGCTCGCTTCCCGACGCTGACCAGGTGGTTGAACGATCCCATATTCATCCCATAAACGTGCATCACGCGAACAGGGGCGGGGCCAAGGCAGAATTGAAAAGACCTGTTCAGGGGCCTAGGGAAGCCTGCAGGCGCGGCCAGACAGAGACCAAGACCCTCTCGTAATGCGTGGTGTCGTGGACCGCACGCTCGGCAATCTCAGGATCTGGTCTGGGGATGACGGCAGAGGATGGTTGGCCGGCGGGGAGGACTTCATCGCTTCGAAGGAGTTTCGACGCAAGTCCGAACGGCACACGAACGAGCATGCAGCAACCGGGCTGTGAGCCGGTACCGTTGCTCTGGCATGGATACGGGAGTTGTTCTCATCGATGAGGTGGCGGGTTGGCTCCGGCGTGACCGCCGTGGCGCCTGGGTGCGCGTATTGGTGGGGCCCGAGGTGGAGGAAGAGAGGCCGCTCCGATTTGCCGAGATCTTGGTCGGTTCCGAGCCTCCTGGCTGGGAGCACCGGACCTGGACCTATTCGGGGTGGACGTTCATGACCCGGGAGATGACGGCACGGCAGTTGGCGTCGCTGCTCGAGTCGGAGGGTGCTGGGGGTTTAGTAGAACTGTCACTCGGCGAACTGAGCACTGGGTTCAGCCTGACGGGTAGCCCTCAATGGTTCCGTCTGGCCAGCTGGCAGGAGTACGACCGAGTTGAGCTCGAATGGCCATCGCGGTTGGTCAATCTGCCAATCGATGGTGGGCTGACCAACCAACCCCCCGGCTACATGGTCGGAATGGACGGACCGTCCTTTCCGACCTTTGCCGGTGCGTTTGGAGCCTTCTTCTACGACCAGTGGGGTCAGAGCGGGGCCAATCAGCCGACGTTGGGTCAGATCAAAGTTCGGATCCTCGATAGACGGGCTCGGATCCGTCGGACCGTAGCTCGGGCTGCTTCGGTGGATGTCTGGGTTGATGGTCGGAGCGCCAAGGGGTGCCACCTGGAACTGAACAGCACGACGGCGCACTTGGACGTGGAGCTCGCCGGGAGCGGCAAGGTGACCCTGCCGCTCCCGGCGGGTCTGGGCCAGGATCCATGGCTTTGGTTGAAGAGTGGGTCCGAATGGATCGACTACCGGTCACTGACCCCGTGGGGCGGCCGCCAGCCTCGAGGAGTCGAGTTCGAAGCTCCCGATGATGCCTTGGCTGAGGTAACGGCGCTTGCGGCTCAGGGCGAGAGCACGTACCTGGAGTACAAGAGCGTTCTTCCCGACGACAACCAGACCAGTAAGCGCAAGACCCTGAAGACGGTTGTTGCCTTTGCCAATGGGGAGGGAGGCACGATCCTCTTTGGTGTCGACGGTGACGACTCCGCCGGGACCATCATGGGTCTGTCTGGAAACCCTGCTCAGTTGGTCCGGCGGCTCAACGACCTCGTTCGGGACTGCCTATCCCCGGCGCCGAACTTCACTGTGGCCGCCCACGTGGTGGAAGGTAAGGCGGTGATCAGGCTTGACGTCGGGTCGGGGGCCGGTGTGCTGTATTCCCTAATGCTCGACACCAACCGACCGGAGTACTACGTACGTCGAAACGGGTCCACCTACTACGCGCGACCTGAGGAGCTTGCGCAGGTCGTTGTCACAGGAGTCCAGCAGACTCCCGGGGATCAGTTCCGCCTTGGGTAGGGAGCACGGATGTCACACCTCAAGGGCTAAGTTCGGACCGCGCTTCCGCCTTGCAATTGAGGTATTCGTCGCTATTCGGAGTAGGGCGCGAGTCGGGAAGCACCAGCGACGACGAGGCCGTCAACAACCCGCTGCCAGACGGACAGCAGGTCAAGGTCGCACGAGGCTTGCCGTGCCTCGATCAGCCATGAGGACAACAGAAAGGTGTGATTCGCCACTCGCCCCGGATCAGGGAGAACAAGACTTGCCACCCAGGGCAGACCAACCCGCACCTGGTCCTCGATTCCAAGCGCCCTCAGGAAGCCGATGAGATGATCCACACAGGTAGAACTCCCCTGTGCAACTGGAAGCCACTGCTCGACGGCAGATTGCCATGCCAGGGGCTGCCACCAAACGATCGGCTCCCCGTGATCGAGTTCTCGGTAGAGGTAGGCAACCTCGGTGGCGGCGTTGGGCAAGAGTGAGGCCAGTGCGTAGTCGCCATAGCGTCGGTCATCAACCGAGATGTGCCCCGTCTCGTATAGGCGAGTCACCTGTGTCATAACTGACGGCCAAACTCGCGCTGCGGTCGCCGCACTACCCAGTGACTCCTCAGCGGCGGCCGAGAGTGCGCGCAGGAAACTGTTCAGCAGCGTTGAGTTGTCGGAGAAGGCGTCGATCTGCTCGTGAATGGGCGAGTCATCGCCATCGGCCACGATTGTCAACAGCGCCCGTGCAGCGATCAGGGCGTGCGTCCCACGGTGGTCCATGTCCTGGTCATACGAGAGCAGGGCACGACGGTGTGCCTCAACGAGCACGGCGAAAAGCTCGTACGCGCGCTGTGACACACAGATGCTGGCCCGGGCGGCCGGCGCAAGAGCTCGTATCGCAGCATCCAGACGTGAAAAGTGGATGTCGTTGCTTGGAACGCCTGCGAGCGATTGCTCCACGGGGTCATCGAGTTGATCAATGCGACGCTTACTTGTACCTGGATCCCAGCCACTGAGAACACAGTCACGCATCGTTTCGATGGCTATCTGGAGCCCGGTCTCGTGGTGGCATGGTCCGTCGCTGACGCAAGGAGCTTCCCATAGCTTGTCGAGGCCACGGGCCAGATAGACCCGAACCTCGCGCACCTCAGCCCGGGCCAGGTTGAGCGCCGCCAATGTTGCCAGCTCGTACGTCTTCGAACCGTCTCCGCCATCATCGACCAGTGTGCGCAGTGCCGCAGCCGCCGGCGTCAGGAGCAGGGGGAGCGCACGGGCCACGCTGCGGTCTCCACCCTGTTCGAAGTAGGACTCTTCGAAATCGAACTGTCGGGGCGTTGGCTCCCCCGCCCCGACCCGGAGCATCACGTCGACCGCGAACCGCAGTGACTCGTCCGGAAGCTCGAGGTCGTTCATAAGGTGGGCTTCGAGCGCAGCCGCAGCCACCGCGCCGGGTATGTCCCATAGACCCGTGGGGCTCAGTGCCGGCGGGCTCTCCAGGAGGTCTTTGGCGATGGCGAGATCGGAGACGAAATCGTCGGCAGCCAAGGACTCAGGGACACCCTGCTTCGGGTGCACGTGGTAGCGGACCATGAGGCGTGTTGCCTCCTGGGCGCGCTGGAGATCCTCGTTGCCTTGCTCCATCGCCTGGGCAACGTCGTCCGGCGGGCGGCTTTGGATGTACAGACCACCGTCTACCTCGTGGGCTTCATACGTATCCCTGTTGAGACCGCTCGCCCACGACCGGACCGTGACCAGGTGCTTGTCAACCTCGGCCTCGTTCGCATCATCGCCAAGAGCCCCTACCACCCAATGTCTGCAGGTCTCGACTAGTTGGTTCCCGATAGAGCGCAATTCCTCCGCCCGTGCCTCATCAGCACTCATAACGAGCAATATTGCTGCCTCTCGAAGCGACCACGTGCGTCGCTCGGCGTGGGCAATGCCGTCGGAGGGCGCCGCCAGTCCGCTGCTCTCGTGGACCATGCGCCCGAACTCCTGATGCCAGATGAATGGTTCCGACATGTACGGATCTAGTAGGCGATCGGTGCTGTCAAGGTGACGCACGAGCAGTCCGACGACGAGGGCGACCATGGCGAGGTTCTCGCAACCGTCGAGAAGGATGGAGACGATGTTCGCCAGAGGAATCCCGGCAGTAATCAGTTGATCGCACGTGCGCTCCAATGCCTGCAAGGCGCTCATGCAAGGGTAGGGTCCGACGCCGGTCCCTCGGTACCACATCCACACATTGCCGTCACCGATGTAGACACGGTGCACTCCGGTTATGCCAAGCCCAATTCGGTACACATCCAACGCTGAGTCGTCGATCGCTGAACCGTAGTGATCATGGCCTGCCATGGTTCGCGCACGAGCGAGCGCTGCGTGGTTGAGCATGCGATTCAGAACAGCGACGCCGTTTCGGAGGTCTGACTGAAAAAGCGCCAAGAAGGGACCTCGATACCACGCTGCGAGGGGCGTCACTCCAAAGCTGCGCGCGTGGTGGTCCCTGATGCCGTCCTCGTAGAAGCCCGAGCCATCTTCCTCCTTGTCGAGGTAGTAAGCCTCTGTGAGTTCAGCAAGAAGACCGCGTCGGTAAGCGGCCAGAGCACGACCGGTAAATAGCTCTTCCACGGCGGGACAGAGCCACGATGGGGCATCCTGCGCTATGCGGTGGAGGACTGCTTCACCTTGCTCGCCGAGATCCGGGCCGAGCAATGCAAGGAACTCAACCATGATCTCGGACGTGATTTCTCGGGGAATTTCCGGCCGAGCGCGACGGCGACTGCGCGGAAACCCGATCTCAGTGAACAGAGAGCGGTGTGTTTCCGAGAACTTTCGCTCCTCCTCGATCTCTTCAGGCGTCCGTGCTGCCCGGGCAGCAGCGGCTTCGCGCTCCTCTTGTAAACGACGATCTGCCGCCGTGCAAGCGGCCAATAGCCGATCACGCAGACGGAGGCGAAGTGAATAACCAGCCGGTGCATTGGCTACCACGAGAGCGCGCAACCAATCGCGCACAAGGCGCTGCAAGTTCTCGCTGGACTGCCAAGGGGCGTCGTCGTCGAGAATCAGCGCAATGAGTGGTTCGACCGGAAGGATTGGGATGAGGCCGGTTTCGTCGCGGAGTCGCTGATCGACGAGGCGGGTAAGGCGCTGTAGACCCGCACCGGAATCAGCGCGCAAGTCCGACCACGCATCTCGCAGTACCGGGTCGGGGTCCCCAATCGTTAGGAGGGCCTCGCCGGGCACGTCGCCCCATCGCTCACCGTGGCCCGCTTCGACAATGTCGTCGAATGCTCTCTGCACCCGAGCAAACCGGCCTCGTAGGGGGTTCGCCGACGTTTCGCGATCAGCAAGTACGACCTGGCAAGCAAGTCGTGCTGCAGCGAGGGACCAACGAGGTACATCGCATTCGAGAAATTTTCCCGTGAGGTTGCCCGGCACCAAAAGCAGACGGGCAACTGCGTATCGGCGCAGCTCGTCGTGCGCGAACTCCGGACCAATCGTCCACGGATCGCTGTCGGACGATCTCAACACCCCGTCACGGCGGAGGCCATCAAGTGCTGTGGGATCGATCGAACCAACAACTGCCAGAGCATCTCCACCGAAGAGGGCAAGCTCAGCCAGACGCAGCAACGCGACATCACGAGCATCGGGTGTTCCATGATCGGATTGCCCATTGCGGCGAACCAAACCGACCCACACTTGCTGCATGGCGTCGGCGTCACTCAGAGGTGTGCCGGATAGACCTCCCCGCACCAAGAGGTCTATGACGACGGGCCGGCGCAGCAGCTCTCTTGCTCGTGGGTTAGTAGCTAGCGGGGCAAGTTCTCCGAACACTTCTACGGCTTTGTCGAGATCGGTGTCCGTCAACCCCGATACCGGCGATTCGGCAACGTTTCCGCTCGTCCGTTCGGCAATGGTGTCGAGCACCAGCTGTTTGGTGTCGTTCGCCGTAATGGCGACGACCGTTACGTCGGCCTGAACCGCTGCGTCCACCAGGTATCTGAAAGGTTGGCCCATGTCCTCGGCAATCGCATCGACACCGTCGATTACAAGCAGCCGTTGAGGAGTACTGAGGTCTGAGAGAAGGGCCGCGAGCGGTGTTCCGAGGTACGACTCAAGCGCCAGAGTTGTCGGTGGAAGATGGCGCAGGTTGATGCACAACACTTGCGTGCCATCAGGGTCATCGGCTGCAGCGTCCGCTGCCATCTGAATGACGAGCGCACTCTTCCCGACACCGGAGTCGCCGTGCGCAACAACGGCAGACGGTGAGGCGGCAATTAGGGCGAGCAGGTCGTTTGAAGCAGCGCGTCGATCCAAATGAAGGACTCGATGACCATCGGCGGAGGCAATCTCGGCACGTACGGACGTGGTGGCCCGTGTGTGAAGGTGGGTGAGCGCTTGCCAGCCCTGTTGATGGCGACGCGCTGTGGAATCGATAACTTCGTGTGCGTGCCGCTGCAGAAGACTCCGATCGACGGTAGCTGCGTTCTGCGGATACTCCGCTGCGAGCGCGACCAGCCGATCGCGCAGGCGGGACGCTCCGAAGAGGTCGCTGCCCCGAGCAATGGGGATCAGGGCATTGGTGACTGCTCCCCAGTCCGCCTCGTCAGGTGCCTCAAGGCGGGGCATGAGCACGGTGAGACGTGACAACAGCTCCCACGTGTGCTGCTTGACGATCTCCTCACTGGGCTCAGCACTACCAAGAGCCTTGAGTGCAACCGTGACGAGTTTCTCGAGCTGGTCCAGGCGGCCGCGGAGGTTGGCAGAGAAGCGGCCAGGTGTCCGGACGAGGGCGAAGAAGCTCGACGCGTCCATCTGGTTGAAAGCGAGATCGGCAAGGGACTCCAGTTGCCTAGCGTGGTCTTGGGCGCCTGCGACGACCAGCGCCACACGATGTTCCGGACCGTCGGCAGGTGCATCGACGATCTCGCGCACGAAGGTGCGGATGAGCTTCTTAGTCGATTCGTCGCTCTGGACAATGTCAGGTGAGCGGCGCACGGCAACGGCGAGCACGAGTGAAGGCTCCGACTCGTCGGTGCGGGCCGCATGGATCACCAGGTCGTCGACCGAATGTTCAGGTGCCTGCTGGAACGCCACACTGACCACGACGCGACCATCGCCCAGCTCCGTGGCCCCGTCACCGAGGAGAAGGTGGACGAGATACTGGACCGCCACCTTGCGCTCGAAGGTCACGCCTCCACCGCCCGTGGCGTACGGGCTCATCCCACCAGGGGCCGGATCGTCACTCACCTTGGTTCGCACCTCCTCCAACCACGAGCGCACCACCGGGTGGTCCGTGCTCAGGTACCACCGGTCTGCTCTTCCCTCGCGGCTGGAGGTCGCAAAACCGGCGTCGCGCAGCCTCGCGAGCGCCGCAGTCGCCGTGGTCGGAGCAACTCGAAGCACGGTGGACACCTGGCGGCCAGACAGGGGCTTCGGGCTCTCTGCCAGGGCCCTCAGGGCGTCATATGCGGTGTCTCCGAGGGTTGACTTGAGCATGCTCGTGGTCGCCACGCAGGCATTCTACACCCATGTCTAATTTTTCTGGACATAGGTGTGCACTCCAGACGACCCCGGTGACGTCTCCTATGGTCATGAAGCCTAAAGTCGGACCCTATCTAATGCGAAGATTCAGCGAACTCCCTGGTCACAGCAATTCTGACCTATGGTGTCGCGAGCGCCCTGCCGCTGAATCTTCGCTCGCCTCGGCGAGCCCACCGAGGGCTCTACGATGGTGAACTGCATATTTGCGACACTTTGGGACTTGCTCGGAGGACCTGAAACGACCTGAGGACGGACTACGGATCACGTACTTGATCTCGGTTGGCCGTGACATCGGAAGAGTCGTCCACCAAAGGGACAGTGACCGTTAGCCTTATTTCGATGGTGGATGAACAGGAAGTAGAGCTGGAAGGCGGTCCGCACAACGGCGGGATGGCACAGGCGAAGCTTGATCAAGGTGAGGTCGCCATCGGAAGCCCCCATGGACCGCTCTACCGGCGCACTGACCGAAAAACCACGGATGGTAAGCCAATCTTCGCTTACGCTCCCGCTCGAACGGCACTTAACAAGTTCAGAATCGACAGAAGCCGACGCAGCCGATGGCCAGGAGGTCCCGGCGTCGCCTGAGTCACTTTCGGGGAGCGGAGGGCGCCCAACGTCGGAGTCAGCACTGAGCATCTGACAGAAAAACAGAAGGTTCGTCTCGTGAGGACGACAAAACCCCACTTCGTGAGAACCGCCGTGAGAACCAAACGGCTGCAAACCTTGGAAAGTAGTGGCGAATGATGGTCAGTTGTGGTCAAATGGAATCGATTAAAGATCCAGGTAGTGGTAGCTAACAGACTCTACTGGACAGTCTCGGTATATTATGGATATGGGGCCGTTTAGATCTACGGATCAGAAGGTTGCAGGTTCGAATCCTGCCGAGCGCGCAAGATAAGTCCAGGTCAGAGGCTTGTGCTGATAGTTGCGCCAGCAATGTAGCCAACAACCCCAGTGGCACTCACATGAAA
>Ga0182030_10001063_pt1 | contig 55335 bp, 59 predicted proteins | sample 812S3MmetaG_FD_121299 | JGI IMG/M metagenome (GOLD analysis project Ga0182030, IMG submission 121299) | Permafrost microbial communities from Stordalen Mire, Sweden - 812S3M metaG (Illumina Assembly) | ecosystem: Environmental > Terrestrial > Soil > Wetlands > Permafrost | place: Sweden...
CAAATAACTCCGCCTCAGCCTACGCTGCCAACAACTCCTCCGCCTACGCCACTAACAACGCCACCTACCGACCTCCCTCCACGGCCATCGGCTCAAGATACCCCTCCTCCATAGCCCCCAGCCGCGACTCCTACCGCGACACCGTCTTCTCCTCCTTTAGCGCCAACGCCCGCAAAGGAAAAGGTCGCTCTGACCCCTTCGACCTGGAACGTCCTGAGCTCTGGCGTCCAAAAAATCCGCCGGTTCCCAACCTTCAAAACCATGATAATAAACAAATGTCCACTCATGCGAGAGGGAATAGTGTTGGTGTAGGTGCCGGCAGAGAAAGCGCGAGTTTATACCCGAACCCACTTATTCCTAATTCTGCACGTGGAGAACCCGTCCTTTCCGCAGGTCCACCAGTCGCACAACCACGAATCGTATCAGTAGCCACATCTCGCGGCGTCTCAGGCGCATCTTACGGGTCCAAATACTCGTCTGGCGTATCCAGTCTGGGAGATTGGGGTGATCCGGGACCGGATTTAGGACCAGGGAGTGGGAATAGTAGTTTGAGGGGGGAGAATGGGAGTGGTGAGTTTGTTCTCGGTAAGGGGTTGTATGGGGGAGGTGGAGATGTGATTAAAGGGAGTTTGGCGGAGATTGGGAACGGCGGGAATGTGAGTCCGGTTAGTTTTGAGAGTATGGCTAGTAGTAAGGGGGGAGTAGGCAAGGCGATGTGAAAATCATAATGATAGGTGTTGGAGGCTCATAATGATGCACATGCAAGTAAGCTCGGGATTTTCTGGTGTTGGTTGGTGAGGCGTTTTGCATTGTGGTTTCTGTTATTACTACGGAGTGTACCTACTTGGTTTATACCGAGAGAAGAAAGAAGACAAACTGTAGGAAAAGGTGGAAGGAATCAGAGGAGAAAGATTTACTCACAAAGCATCGATCAATCATCATAGTATCTAGTTATATCATAGTCATCGAATAGGTCAAAGAAGGAAAATGTATATTTTGTCTCCCTCTCTATGCAAGTACAAGTCTTCCCTATCTCCAGTCCTCATGTCGCATCCCTTCATACGCATACAAAAGTCTAATCCTCATGCGCGCGCTTTTTACCTGCCAATAACTATTTAGCCCAGCCCTCTTTCTCTATGAAATCGTCATCGCAAGAAATAAGAACGCAAAAGTAAAGACAACGCAAGGTAATCTAACTCTTGATCAATAGACTGTGACCTGTCATCTCCTTTGGTTGTTCAAGACCCATAGCTTCGAGGATCGTAGGTGCGACATCGCCGAGGACACCGTCTGTTTTCTTGAGGGACCAGCCTTTAGGCGCGTTGGCCATGATGAAGGGGACCTTATTGGTGGTGTGAGAGGTTTTGGGCTTGCCGTCTTCAAATTTCATTTCTTCGGCGTTGCTAGATGGTTGTTAGTATCTGAAAAACGGAAGAGATTAGAAAGAGGTTACCCGTGGTCTGAAGTAATGAAGAGGAGATAGCCTTCCTTCTTGGCAGTCTCATAGATCTCGCCAATGCCTTTGTCGGTAGCGGCAACACCAATGATGGCGGCCTCATAGACACCCGTGTGTCCAACCATATCAGGAGGAGCGAAGTTGTTCATCACGAACTCGAATTTGCCCTCCTTTATTCGCTTGGAGACTTGCTTCGCTACGCCAGCTGCACTCATTTCTGGTGCCTTGTCATAGGTAGCAACGCTCTTATTTGAAGGCACGAGATCTTGCTTGTCGTCTCTTGTCTCGAGAGGAAAGACCTTCTCCACACCACCGTTGAAGAAGAATGTGACGTGGGCATATTTTTCGGTCTCTGCAACGTGGACTTGGTTTACTCCTTGTGTGCCGAGCGTCTCTGCAAGGACGTTACCCATATGCTGTGGCTTGAAAGCAATCTCGAATGGGTAGTCAAGCTTGTATTGTGTCATGGTCGTAAGGGTGATGTTCTTTGGGTATGGAAAATCTTCGAGGGGGGAGCGGTCCACGTCCCCAAGGAGCTGAGTGATCTCTCGAACACGATCGGAACGGTAGTTGAAGAAGAAAACCTGGTCATTGTCTGAGAAAATTAGCAATAGCTTTCGAAACAGAAAATCGGTTGGGCCTTTACCTTTAATCCGAGCATCCTTTCCACCAACAATAATTGGCTTTAAGAACTCATCGTTCTCTCCTTTCTCGTACCTCTCCTTAATCGTCTTGACCGGATCACTACTTTCCTCTCCATCACCAACACACAAGGCGTTCAATCCAACTTCGATTCTTTCCCATCGCTTGTCCCTGTCCATTGCATAGTATCTGCCAACGACAGTCGCAACCTCGCCAATCCCAATCTCTTTAATCTTATCCAAAAGTTCTTGCATATAACCGGCACCGGACTTTGGGTCTGTGTCTCGTCCGTCACCGAAGAAGTGGATATAGACATGGGGGATTTCAAGCTCTTTGGCGACCTTTAGGAGAGCATATAGGTGATCTTGCTTGGAGTGCTGGTGACCTAATTAGTTTTCAATTCCCCTTTTTCCATTTAAGACAACCTACAACACCGCCATCAGATATCAAACCAGCCAAATGTAAACGTCCATTTCCTTCCTTCGCTGCCTTGAAAGTCTTCATGATAATATCGTTCTTGTTCAGCTCTCCATTCTTGATCGTCTGATCAATTCGAACCACATCCTGCCAGACAACTCTCCCGGCACCGATGTTCAAGTGTCCAACCTCAGAATTTCCCATCAACCCTTCTGGCAATCCCACGGCGAGTGAAGAAGCCTCAAGTTCGGTATATCCGTCTGCGTCCTTCTGGAAAGCATCCATTACCGGGGTCTCTGCCGCAGCAATCGCATCGCCGTTCTTTGGAGAAGATTCGGAGGGGATTCCCCATCCATCGATCACAACTGTGACGGGACAAGAAGTCAGCAAAGGTTTTTAAAGAAGTGCAGAAAGCTATCTTATCGTACGCTCCGCCACAGCATTACTATAAGCCAGCCAATCTCCAAATATGCAACGCAGATGAGGAGCACAAGAATCCAGTCGGGTTTCTTCGGGGAAGGCATGATTCTCCCGAGTACAGTAATTGAAGGGAGAAGGATTGAGGTACGAAGAGCATAGAAAAAATCAATGCCATTTGCATAACCCATAAAAGCCAGTCGTAAAAGTTGAGGAAACGTGTATCTTACTTAGGACAGCTTTATTTTCAACCTTGACCATCTTGGCGAGCTATGTTTCGTCCGGCTCCACAGGCTATATTGCAGGGTCAGTATGAGATGATTATTGGGATGAACGAAAGAAATTAGACGAACACATACTAGATATCCAATTTGGAGGTTTGAATTCCTCTAATAAATACGGAAAATTCTGATTTGAGGGGTTTCTAGGTGTCGAATGTTGTTGTTGAGAGATGGTGGGGGTGAAAAGACCCCACCACAAAAGAAATTTAGTGATGTCTGATGAAATCGCGGCGATCGATAAGAGTTCCCGAACCCAATCAATACTTCCAATTGATAAATATCACCTACCGAAAAACAAAACTCTTGACTCGCCTGACCATCACAAGCTGTCAATCAACATCGGACTTGTGTTGAAAAACTTGGCTCGGAGACCTAATCCTCCAATGACGACCTCACCTTCTCAATCAACTCCCCAACCCCTCTCCGCCGTCTCCCTTCCCTCAGGTCTCTCCCCCGACTCAATCGACACCGTCCCCGTCCTCGCAAGCATCATCTCCCGCCTCCAAGACCTTTCTCCCACACCCATCACCACCTCTGGCTCACCGCCCGCCACATCACCCTCCCAAATCACAGGCAGTACTGGGCCACTAGCAACGAAAGACATACATACCGCGACGGACGAGCTGAAGCACAAATTCCAGAAGGCGAGGGAACAGGTTAAGGAGCTACCGGATATTGATAGGACTATTGGGGAGCAGGAGATGGAGATTCAGGAATTGGAGGAGAAGATTGCAAGGCAAAGGGAGGTTTTGGAGAGGTTGAGGGAGGTGGGGATGGAGTCTATGAGGCAGAGGGAGGAGAGCGGAAATGGAATGGAGACATGAGGGTGGAAGATGTGATCAAATTTAACCTAAAAAGCTAGGAGGGATTACAAAGGGCAGCTTTTATTGTCTCCGGGGCTGAATGTACCTTGTGAGGTACTTGAGACTTACTGATTAGAAGTTAAAATATAGGTGGAAGGTGTCTCTTGTTATAGACACGAGGAGTAATCATGGGGAGGTATTTTGAGGATATTAGTGAGCACTGGTTACAAAGGCCAGACATGCAGGAGAGGAGAATGCTGTGCAGAGCAATATGATGCCCGAATGATTCTCAGAATTCACCGTACCACCGTGAAAAGCTACGCCAACTCCCCCGCTATGCCAACAACACATTGAATTTCCTACCAGCAGTTCCGATAGAATTTGATAATGTTGGGGTTCAACGTTTCCCAAGACCAACCTTCTTCAGAACATCCTCCAAACCGACTCCTGGCCCTCCAGGAACGACATCAGTCCAGATCTCCTCTTTGAGCCTTTCTTCCTCCGGTATTATACTCCAATTCGGACTATGCTCCGCCTTGAGCCACTTAAAGTCATCAACTTGGTCCCAGTGATTCAAAACAGGTGCCTCGGAGGGTGCAGTCTAGAAAGCTTCAGTTTTGGATTAACATAAGCTCAGATGATCATGAACCTACATGGCATTCTGGGATAGGAGAAAAGCGAACATTGGTGCAATCCTCAATGATAGGACGGCTTGCGCAATGCAGATATATGTCTACGTTCTTGCAATCGTGCATTCGAACCTGCCTTGAAGCTACAACGATAATGCTATCCTCGACCGCAGTTATATGAGCTGCACCCGCCACGTGACCAGCAATGATCAATGAGTTTTTGATATTCTTTAAAGCCAGGCCGGCAAATGCTGCTCCATTAGCCGTGGGGACAGACATGTCAACGATGCATCTAGTCATTCTGGTAATAGAGCCAGAAGAAGTAGCACGAGAAGCTGATGAAGGAAGAATAATATGAAGACCAGTATGTCCAGAAATGTTGACATTTGTTGCTTGTGAGAAACTTGGCTTTCGGATAGGGCCAGCTGCTCTACTCATCTCCTCGTTATAGTTCTTGGGGAAGGAGGGAAGTTCACCAACTGTATCTCGGGAATCTCTCTCGTTTGGTGGAGTCATGAGGTTCGCAGGTGTCGTAGGTTTTGAAGATTCGGTGGAAGAGGCAAATCCAGGCCTGAGCCCGGGTGCTTGAATACGCTGTTGAGCAGCAAGTTCGGCGGCATCGTTCAAGGAGATTGCAGAGCTGTTTTTACCTGTCTTAAATTGAAACCGAGATCGGGGTGCGAACTTAGATCGCGTCTCCTGGAGTTTCTCTGTGAGAGCTTTGATTGCCTGAACAAGTCAACCATAGGGATTAATATATTTGGGAGGGACTTCTTACCTGACCGTATGTCCTTTGATCATAAGGCGGAATGAAGCCAGAGGCATCTGTGACCTCGTTTGACAATCGAGAGATACCAGCAAGACAATGATCTATAGCATCCTGTCTTTCTCCACCGACCAAGGAATGGCTTTCTAGCTGGTTTATCTGCTCTTGAATCTCTGGATCATGTGAGAAGTAGTTGCGTAATATGGGAGTCAAGTCGTACCTGTGACTTCTACCTGAAAGTAGCGATAAAAACGCTCTTTGATGTCAGACTGCTGCGTTGCAGCTTGATTAAAGGGTGCACGTGAATCGAGAGATGATTCCATTGTTGTTTGACAAGATTTGGAAGACGAAGTGACACAGATTGGGTGGCTAAAGGTCCACCGTCAGTGACCAGAGCTGATGTTGACGGTTGTGTGACCTCGAGATATTTTGAGACGTGATACTGTATGACTTAAGTGGCGGTACTGAATCGGAAGAAACAAGAGAGGGTCCTCCAGGGCTCGTTCAATCAATAAAATGATTCAGGCTGAATATATATCACGAAGATCTTTACCTCGTTGGACAAAATTCAAATCATTTGCAGAGCTGCCTTCTACGAATATATGACAAGATTGGTTGTTTTGTTGTTTTGCAGCAAGGTAAGCGTTGTGTGGGGTAAGTTCATGCGGGGTAAGGTACTTTTGGTGGCAAGTCACGATCACCACGGACTTAGCACGTGACTACACTTTCATTCCATTTCCATGGACGGCCTGGGTAGTTGGCAGTCCACTACGAAGCAGCCAATTGCTCTCAAAGCAGCATATACAGGGAGTAGGAGTTTCTGGGCTCTGTTGAAGGAGAGCTAAGACAGCTTGGTGAGCGAAAAGACCCAAAATTGCTCATTGGCATATGATCTGGTTGCTGGAGAAAAGCAGTTAAGGACATCATCTGAAGCATCCTGGCCGAGATACGTGAAAACATCTAGGTTTATTGCACTGATTCTGGTACAAAAGAGACATATGTACACCTTCTGAAGCCCTCCCATGCCTAATTTAAGGACAAGGTTCATGGCTTGGCTGGTACGTCTATTCCATACTTCTCCTTGATCCTCTCCCTTCTCCTCTCATCATAACCGGGACCGTAAATACCTACAATAATTATTATTAGCTAGATATTTTGATAGTCGTGGGTGACAGCCAAAAAACGCACCTCGACCCTCGCCCAACTCGGAAATGGTTTGTTCTATTGGTCTCCGCCGGTTCTTTCTCAGATATTCTTTTCTGTCGAATTCATCTAGTGTTGGATCTTTCTTATATCCAGATAGCGATCCACCGGTATAATCATATGCGCCCATGACTACTGCAGTCAAAGCACCAAATCCAAGAACCGCGGGTGTGGTCCCAACTAAGAAGACGTGTTAATAATGTATCTCTCGGATTTCCTGGAATGCTCACATCTTAAGCCTAACACAGAGCCTGCCAGGAATCCGCCAAGAGCTGTATTTAAACTATCATCCCTCTCTCGTAGATTGGCGGAAGCAAATCTTGTGAACTCGTATGTACCTCCCATCGCGGCTGATTTTCGGTCAATCCAGCGCTCAATTTAGCAGGGTAAGAAGGCATACCAAAGATTGCAATTGTGCCTCCGAACCTGGTAAAGACCCCCCATGCGTTCACATTCCTCTTCGTCAAAGTATTCTGGATCGCAGAAACAGCTAATCCCGCGCCACCAGTAATCATTGTTCCATTGATCGCAGCCCTGACTGCATCCTTCGGATGATACTGGTCGTCCCCTGATGCCATGTTTATTTGTGTAGCAAGAGTCTACGCTATGGAGAGATTTAAGAAGTCGGTTGAGGACGTCGCGTAGGTTGGAGCTTGACCTTTCGGAACTTCCCGCAGATACGACCTCTTATCCAAAACTTTGGGACCTCTGGCGCCTTTAATTCACACATATTTCTAAAAATTATTTGCGTTTCTACTGTTAGACTTCGGAAATCTGCTGTGTTTGATACCTCCGATACCATATTTGTCTTTATGATACTTTTATTCCGCATCCAATCCACGTTTGCTACCTCCGGCACCTATTTCAATTCAATTTCTGAAAGCATAACTCTCGAACATCCTTGAGTTTAGATATCGCAGGAGAAATCTTGAACATAGTTCACTATCAGCACCTCGTGTTGACTTCAAGTTACCCAAAGCGGACTGCAAACACTGGTGCATCCCGTTCAGCTGAACGCGTGGACGCGTGCGAAGGACGAGCTGTTCGAGAGCTCGAGTCGTTATGGATACTGGCACAAAAGTCTCCGGACCAGGTTTGTCTCCTTATTGTATTTATCCGCTGCGTATTTCATGTCTATTTTTCGATAAGCCAGCAAAAGCTGAAGCTCGTGATGCTTACAGGAAAGACCGGCCCAAGGCTGATAAACGACCTTCTCGACTATGACCTTCGCTACGCAAGAGGAACTGGAAGGAATATACTTGCAGATGCCGCTCCACGGTTCACAGGAACTCCGCTTGTGCGAAAGGGACCCAAAGATTGCCGTCATGTTCTTATAAGGAAGGACTCTCAAACTGAAGCACCTCGTTCGAATGATGAGCAACCGGGCGTGTTAACAAAATATGTGGTGGCATCCTGTTGCACAGATTGCAGACACCACTTCCAGATAATTGTGGATTTTACCCTGCGAGAGGATCGCAAAGCTCCTTGCAGACTTTCCGATGAGGCGAATCCGATGCACCACCTGCGGCTGGTCGATTTGAAAGCACTGAAGGAGCCGGCGAGCAATACTTACAATGAAACTTACCGCTTTGAGTGCACTGGAGCTTGTTGCCCTGTCATGGTCGAGATCAAGATATCCCCTCCTCGACTACCCTTGCATCTACTGGCGAGCGTTATCGATTGGCCAAAGATCAATGCTCGAGGTAGAAAAGTCATCGCAGAGGATCCGGAAAGATACCGTGGCCTAGAGCCATTATCACCCTCTCAAGCATTAACTAATCTTCGCCAATATCTTCTTGATGCAAAGGTGACGCCCGGCAAGCGTATGGCCAAGCGAAACAAGAAATATGTTCTTGGCTTTGCAGATGAATGTGACCAGCTGTTCGAATATTTGGGCTTTCTTACCGTGCAAGATGATGGTCCAACAGAAGAAGTGAGTTTGGGGGCTTTCTTCGCATGCTTTATCACCATCCTCTGATCTTTAAGCGAATTCCTTGAGCTGACTTTATTGGAAGGAGCCTACAAGCTATTTTTGGCAGTTGCCCATCATAACGGAGGACAATGTCAATTTTATCCTTGACGTTATAATTGAGCTAGAGATTCTAATCAGCAAAAGACCTTCGAATGAACCCAAAGGTAACACCCGAGTCAACGTTATCCCTGTAATTGCCACGAAAGATATTGAAATAAGCCTTGGATTCTACGGGTATCCAACGAGATCCAGGACCGTGGACCTCTCCACTGAGGAACATCCTTACTACGCAAGCTTGGGAGCAGTGGACAACTTCACAGATGATCTTATAAGCTGGGCCTATGATCGACAATGTGAATGCGATCCTCACAACAAACCTTATTATCTTGATTGTCTAGCAGATCTCGCTGAGGGTCGGAAGAGTTCCGATTTGGAGACCAAAGTAGTGATGGCTAAATCTGCTGGTGAATATGGATTAAAAGATATCGAAGGAGCATATAAGTTTTTCGCCTTAGATCGGAACACGAAAGAAGCAGATGATCATATCATTGGCGTTTATAATTCCAGGATCGATTCAGCACCCCGACAGAAAGACGAAGCAAGAGATTGTCTGCGTGTGATTGCCAAAGCAAGAAATAGCGACAAAATCGAAGCTGTTGCCAATGATAAAACGATGTCGCTCAACGAAGCTCTCGAATTCTTGGGTGTGACAAATGACGCCGCGTCTGACAGCATCGAGGCTTCCGCCGTAGCTATGGTAGGCCCCTGCTTATTCTCCGTCACCCAGCTTTCAAGACTTGAATTGCCAGCTAACTTTCTGTAGGCACTAGATGCAGATAAGGCAAGAGTTGCAGCTGCGCTAAGAATCATCGCAGCAAACCGCACTGGTGATTATACTCTTCTGCGTGCAGCCAACAACATAGAATTTGGCTCTGGAGGCTTGGATGTGGGCGAAGCTTATGCCCGACTACAAATACAAGACCAGAATATACCAGATGAGACTGTCTTGACCTATTACAACACTCTCTCAAACGACGCACCAGCGGGATCGAAGGATAGTTATACCGAGGCTTTACGTTGTATAGCAAGTTTCCGAGAAAGTCCCTACCTGACCGCCAAGCTCGAGGATCCGAATGCAGATGTGCAAGTAGCCCGTTCAACAGCTAAGGAGCCTGTGGGACTGAACAATATCGGCAACACCTGCTATCTCAATAGCCTCCTTCAATTCTACTATACCATAAACGCTGTCCGGGAAGTTGTCATGAATATCAATACTCATCGCATGGATCTCGATGGTCCAGGCGCCATAGAGGCTATGGAGAGGAAGAAGGTTGGGGGCCGAAAGATCAAAAGATTCGAAATCGAGAAGGCCCAGAAGTGTAAGTTATTTGCATCTTTTGTTATCTTGACTGACAAGCAGCAGTCGCATATGAGCTACACGACCTTTTTAAGCTGCTCAGAACCGCTTCAACGAAATCTGTCAAACCAACGAATCAGCTCGCCGAGCTGACCATTTTCAGCGACTCGGTCGAGGCCAATTTTCGTGAATATCGGAAGAAGTCTATCAGTAGTCCACATGGACCTCCAAACATAGCTTCGATTCTACATCCGAATGCTCCAGTTTACGGCCCCGAAGGTCCACCCCCACCTGTACCTTCTCGTCCCTCCCCAGGACCCGCTCAGCAAGATATCGAGATGGTCGACCGCCCTGGAGAGATAACTCTAGACAATAGCGACAATAGTAGCGAGGCAACTCTCGTCAATGTAGAAGCACTCTCCGATGGAGGGACAACCAAAGTCAACAACTCGACGCCAAGGAGTGATACGAATGGACCTAGTTCGGACCACACGCTTGATCATGAAGAGGATGCTGTTATGGTCAATGCCGACGATAGTTTTCCAGATTTGGAAGCCATCCCAGCTGCCCCAGAGAATCCGCCTCCAGTACCGCCCAGAAACAAATCAGGTCTTAGTATCTCAACTGAGAACAAGGATATCTCTTCGGATGTAGATCTATGGACGTTTGGTTCCCAGCAGGACGTTACGGAAGTCATTGGGAACGTTGTGTGGCGGCTTCAATGTGCCATTAAAGCCAACAGCATTGATCCTAAAAGTGGCGAGCAGATAGACAACATCAGAGACACTTTCTATGGCGAGAATGCGGTGTTTACACAGAAGTCTCGGACGATGGAGAGAAAAGATGAGGCTTGGGCAAATCTCATAGTATTTCCACCGCAAACAGGATCTCGAGATATTTACGAAGCCCTCGACGTGGTATTCGATGAGCAGATAGTCGATGTTGAGAATACGACGACACCGCAATATACCTCTATTACGAAACTACCACCCATTCTTCAAATTCAAATTCAACGCACTGCATTTGATCCTGTCAAGCAATTACCATGGAAGAATAGGAATCCAGTAACATTTCCGGAGACATTATATATGGATAGGTATATGCATTCTGAGGATGAGACATTTCTGCAGCGGCGCCGGATTGCTTGGGGATGGAAGACACAACTTCGAGCCCTCGAAGCACGACGGGCAGCTTTAAAAGATGATGAAGCTGAAATCAGTGTCGCGGACGCACTTTTTGCAACAAAGGATTTTATCACTGATCTCCAAGCCGCAGAGATTGAGGACATGAATGTAGACCCCAACCTCCTCGAAAATCTCGAAGAACGCCTCGCTGAGATAGCTGCCGAGCTCGAGTCACTGGACGAGCGAATTGCGACACTCAAGCAGAAGCTCTCAGAACAATTCACCAACCTCACGCAATACGAATATAAGCTACAAACCGTTTTCATCCATCGTGGTGAGGCTGGTAGCGGCCATTACTGGATCTACGTCTACGATTTTGAGAACGACACCTGGCGAGAGTACAATGATGAATACGTGTCAGTAGTCAAAGATCGCCGCCGGATATTCGAGAACCAGTCAGGCGGAACGCCATATTACCTTGCCTACGTGCGCAGCAAGGACAAGAAAGAGCTCGTCAATGCCGTTGTCCGAGAAGTTGCAGAGGTAGAAATGGCTGATGTGCCACATTTTCAGCCAATAGAAATGGATGCGCAGGAGGCGGAAGATGAAGGCATCTCGATGGGTGATGCAAGACATATCGAGCATGTGAAACCCCGACCTCTCTTGCCCAAACCCTTAGAAAATTTATCTTTAGGGGGCCAAGCTTGGGATGACCAATGGGTCGCAGACGTTGATGCCAATGGGAAGAAATGGTGAATTCACATAGAGGAAGGGATGTATAAGTATAGTTGATGATTGACGGTTTTCAACATTTGAGCGCTGGGTATAGAGCGATAGCAAGCAAGCATTTGGTCACTGGGAGGGATGGGAGAGACGGCAATGAAAGAGAGCTTTGCATATGCATACAGGATGGTAGGGATGGGATCATGGCATTGTGCTATAGACTAGTAACTTCAATGGAGAGGCATTTTGACAGATTCTTTTACGAATGAACGACCATGCTGCAAGTTAATTAGGCACAATTCTGGATCTGAAGGAGTAAACCTAAAGGTTACTACGCAATGGCTGATCTTTACTCGGCCATATTCGAGGTTATGCCAAGTGTCTGATGACGATGGACATATCTAAAAAGGAAGCGGAAGGTGACACAACCAGCTCATACTTCCTCACCTGTTGATCCACGCCCGCAAACTAATCACATTTACCAACCCCAAAGACACGTGAAACAAAATCAACCCTTTTGAACCACAATATAAAAGTATCTTTTAGGTAAGGACCGAGGACAAATTCAAGAATGTCCATCATAAGTTCACATAATCACATTACCTACCTACCTTATTCATCAGCCACGATTCCCTTCCTCAATCCCCAACAGTAGATCTGTGATAAATCAGTGATTAGGAGTGGGGATGCATTCCGCTACCTTATCTTAAGTCACCTTGCAACAAGAGTGCGATTAAAGAATCTACGTCACAAAAGTTGATCCCCAAAACCAAAATCTAGGTAAGTAATTTGCGTCATTTCTGATTTACCTAGACGAGAACAAAATATATGTCTCAAGTTGGTAGTATTGGTGGATGAGAAGGGAGCTAGCTGGATACTTGGCGTGTGCAAGGAGGGAGCCATATCGTAGGAATTGGATGTAAGGTAGATATCATTGTTTCGAGATTTAAAGAACTTGGAAAAACAATAGACTCCTGTTTGTTCTGGTTCTTCAATATTATTGATGTTCAGTTGCATGGTCTGATAAGATGTTAGATAGTGGCTAAGGAATTTCTTTGTTGATTGTCTCATAATGTAGGACATTCGTATCTAGTATGCCAATTCTTGCGGTGGCTCCTTTCGCCATTCATCTAGTACCTGGAATAGAAACTCTATATCTCAGCTGATCGGATCATTATTGACGCGACGACGTCAGATGAATGCGAGAGCTGAAGATGTGGTGTGAGGGGACGAAGCCCAGAGAATAGGCCAAGGAAGTAGAGTGGAGCTTGCACGCTAGTTCAAGTGCTTTTGGCATGCAAGGCATCGAAATGAGGGGTCTAGACTTGACGTGGAGTAGGAGCCAATGGTCAATTTCTTCGGCGACGTTTGGGGGTGAAGCCAGCCTTAGAGAACAAAAGGGAAGGGCTTGTCCATGCAAGTCCCGTTGAGTGGAAAGGATGGATCTAAAGTTGAAAGGCAGCGGAAGTTGATTGTCTCACTTGAGAGTTAAAGCTAACGAAGTCTGAAAGGTGGGCATGAAACCTTAGAAAGCAGCTGGCCTCTTGATCTAACGAGTTCCACTGCTCTGAAAGGAGCCATAGTTGTTCGTCTAGAGTTGATAAAATCTGAGAGTTAAAGGTCTCGATGAGAATAGCTGGATATTGCGTCTTTCAATATTGCTGATTCAAGAAAAGCCTCAGACTGCAAGTTGTTAGACGGGTATGGAAGGATTAAGACCAAGCATCGGCCTTGGATGAGTGGGATTTCAATTCGGGAAGGTTGATGCGAGAGAATTTTTTGGTAGCGTTCACTTCGGTCGAAAGTATGCTCCGTTTCTTGAGGTCATTGGAAACGTTAGTCGAAATGATGTGTTTATGATGCCCTTTGTATAAACAGTAATGAGGTATACTTTGATAGGTAAAGGGCAACGTGGGGAAGTGGGTAGAGTACTCCATGATGTGGGCTAGCGTAGCGGCGCGTGTTGAATTGGATTTTCTTGTTAGAATAAAAATTCGGAATCTGTGTGCGTAACTCTCAATCGTAATCTTCAAATAGTTTGACGGGAAATGATGAGCATTGACGCGAGATGCCTCCACGTGTGGTTCAAGACACTATACCCTCGCTAAATACGTTTGGTATTGCTTCATAGAGGGGTAGCAGGAGAGAAACTCAAAGTATCAGTAGAAAGATGTGAAGAGAGCTAACGCTCGCTATCGCTCAGCTGTTGATCGGCTGCGAGACTGTCTTGCCCCTATACTAGAATAGTAGGTGAGAGAACCAGAGAAGTGACCCACTATGACAGCGGCCCCAGATTCTATTAGCAGGTTAACCGTTTGTGGTTCCTAACCGTGGTACACAATGTACTCGACCTGGAAATTCTGCGTGCGGGTCTATGTTTTTGATTACCTTAGAAATAAGAATATAAGTCTCAAAACGCTAAGAGAAGACGAAATCGGGATGCCAAGAACGTAATGATGCTTCAAATAGCTCAAATCGAGCTTCAAGAATAAGATGGGTCTCTCTAATTGAGCATATTATGACATAGCTGGATTCCAGTGATTGGAAAGACCCTGTATGAGGTATCTGAAATCACAACAACCACAGTTCCAATAAGTTTGGAAGTCTATGAGAGGGTGAGGCCGTATGACGCATAATTTTCTCCAAATTACAGATTTGGCGTAATAGAGGAAATACAATATGTAAACTCAGCGACTGAGAGAGCCGTGGAGCGCATTCCTGCAATCAGAGTTTTGGATCATTTGGATCAAAAATTTTCTTTCTTTTTCTGTGCGTGTGTGCGCACGCTATTTCCACCACGGAGACGAAAGTTTGGGCCTGCTCCCCCCAGACCTCCATTGAATACATATTAAAGCTTTTTCTTTTTCTGCAGTGCGCGTTTCAAACCAAACAATAACCCAAAGCATGAATAACGAAATTGATTCGAGTGGCGATGTGAAGTGGTTCGAAGCATATTCCGCATGATTGACTGATGTCAAGCAATGAATGTCCCAGAGTAAATCCCAAATCTAGGAATGAAGAACCATAGCCAACCGGTGCGCTTGATGACCTGTTTGTGACTCCAGACGCTTTGTATGCAGTTCCCTGTACTCCCTAACGCCTTTATAATGGTATCGTGTGCGCCGTAAACGGATGGCCGGCCCATTCTATAGAACAGATAGAAACGAAAACAGGACCATCAACTTATTGAGATGCAAATGGCGGCTGGTCGGAATCTAAATCAACCAAGCTGTCCCAAGCTTCCGCATTCATTGTTGGAGTCCCTTCATCTGGAAACATGGCCTGGCCGAAAAAATCCTCACTTATGTCTATTTCAGCACTGTTCTCGGTCTTGCTGGCGTTTGCAGACGGAGCAAGGGTTGATTGAAGGCCATCGAGACTAGGATAATTTTGCTGCTTTCCCAGCTCCCCGGTCTGTGAAAAGGTAGGATCATTGTTGAAGGGCTGGTAGTATTGATTTCCGGCCAGAAGATTTGAAGTCCCAGGATCATCTAAAATAGGCCCTAGAAACATCTGAGTTCCGTCGAAAGGGTAGAACGGAGGAAAGGTATTACCTCCAGAAGAGCCCATCGTGCCCGTATTAACCTGGGAAGAGAAATTATTCTGGTCAGCTGGTGTCTGGTTCCACTGAGCTCTCGGAATATTTTGGAAGCTCCCAGGTTGAAAGGACGGTCTGGGACGAGGTGATGCTGAATGCGGTCCCGTCTGGGTCTGTCCCGGGGCAATATTCTGAGTCTGAACAGTAGGCATCGAGGCCCGACGCTCATTGTTGGGGGGGATGACGGGACTGCTGTGTGCTTGAGCGCTCACGTCTTGTGGAGCAGCGATGGAAGCAGATCGATAATGTGGGCTATGCAGCCCTTGTTGCTGAGGGCGCGGTATAGGAGGATATGGTGCTTGCCGACTCATGGTAGGACTATATTGTGGCTGCATTTGTGGCTGCATCTGTTGCTGTTGATACTGAGGTGCAAGCATTGGAGGAGGGAAGATGGCGGGATTGGCGAATTGTGGAATGTTGGGGTACTGTTGGCCATAGGCCAAAGCACTTCTCATGGCGACATGGGTTGTCAGATAGTCCTGTAACCTCCGGTTGAAATCTGCATTGGATGTCTGCAAATGAGCCGTAAGCCGACGATACTGCTGGGGCAGATCATCATCCTCCTCCTCGTACATCTCCTCGTTGATAACATCTTGTTCAGTGACTCGCAAGGACCGCCCCGTCCTCCGCTTATGTATCTCTGATGCTCTTCGGGCAGACTCGACGCGAGCTTCTAAACTTCGATCACTTCGTCTGGAAGCTGCAATATATGCTCTCTCTTGGTTTTCCTCGTGCGTGCGCTCCGTCTGTGAAAAAAAAAAAGGAAAAAGGTTAGCCATTGCCATTGTTGAGGAGCTGATCGACAAACCTTGACGGCCTTCGCCGGAGGAAATGTTCTTGTCGGAGGCATTAGAGAGGATTCGGGTCTCCAAGGCTTTTAAAAATAATTGCAAATGTGCCTCCAAAATCAATTAAGATATTGTCAAAGGCGTAACGAAAGCCTCAGACCCGTGAGAGTTGTGAGTGGTTTTAATAGGATCCGACGAGTAGCTGTAGTGGGATCTTATGACGAAACGCACGTTAGGTGCCGTAGAGGGTCTCCCCCCCAAAAGAAGAACGGGGTCTGGTTTGATTGAAAGCAAAGAACAACCTTTCGCTCCGACTGCAACTATGGTCGAACAACAATTGGTGGCTGCAGTCGCCGACTGGAGTTGGTCGATTTGCAGATCAATTGTAAGGTCTGTGGATCGAGCGCTGTAGCGAGAATTGGAGCTTCAACACAAAAGGGATTTCGAGTTCACGATGGTTCAACACAAGAAAATACAAATGGAGAACAAGAAAGTTGTTGGATGCAATGGCAATAATAATTGTTGAAGGGTGAAGGTGGTAACGGTAACGGTAACAGTAACAGGAACAGTAACAGCCTCTCGCACACGGAGAGGAATGTCTGGAGATAAGCTTGACTTAAGTCGAGTTTAAGTTCTATACTTTCTACTAGGTATGCTAGTAGGGTAGGTATACTAGTGGGGTAGGTATACTTCCTAGTCGTAGTAGTGGTAGTAGTGGTAGTAGTGGTAGTAGCAGTAGCAGTAGTAGTAAGGTAGTGGCTGGACGTTGTCTTTCCGCGCGACTTACCTCATCCGCACTTGTTCTCCGTGACGTTTCTGCAATTGCCTGCGCTACTAGTACTAGTACTAGTACTAGTAGACGGTAGCGGAGTCAGTAGGTACCTTAGTTACCTTAGTTGCCTTAGGTAGCTAGTTGCCTTAGGTAGCTAGCTGCCTTAGGCAAGTTACCGTAGGTAGAGTTTGAATTCCCATCTTCCATGCTACCTAGTAAAACTCAGAATTGCATGTTGAGCGGACGGTGGTGGGAAGGCTACTAGTATAAGCGAGAGAGGGGTCCGACCAATGACGACTCGTCTTGCCGAAGCACGTTGACGGGCTGAGGTTCATCCGAGCTGGGCCCCACGCTCGAGGATTGGCTACTAAGGTAGTACTTGTACTAGGACTAGGACTAGTACTAAGTAGGTAGTAGGCAATACTACTAGTACGAGACAAGTAGATCAGGTAGCCAGGCAAAACGGGGTCCGGACACGAATGCGAAGTGGCGAGACGGGGCGAGACGGAGTGGGATTGCTCAGCAAAAAGAATTCGAAAGTGGTAATTGCAAATGCTCTGCATGTGGCATGCGGGGATGTGAGATGGTCAACATGCCTGCGCTTCTTCTGCAGATCGGACGAGCAGCGCTGTCTGTGACTCGCTCAGATTATCTCCGACATGGGAGCTGGTACGAGCAACAAGATTCTAGCGTCGTTCTTTCAAGATTACCGATACAAGTCCCCCGTGAGAATGTGACCCCGATCGACGGCTGAATCTCTCTATAAACTTTACTTCGTATATTGGAGAGGATCATTCTGGCCAGGGTACTAGTATCTGGTCAGGGTAAGATGATTTGAGGGGTCAACAGTCAAAGAACTTCAATATCCGCAGCGACTTTATTACCGCCACAACAATATGCTCCCGGAAACACACCACCATGACGAAAGTAGAAGCGGAGATCACATCACACACACACACAGAGAGAGAGAGAGAGAGAGGGAGAAACTAGGTTGGCCAAATAGGAAATGGGCTGGTATTCTGCAAAACGAGCCAGTCAGGTGAAGACGTGCTCTGCGCGCAATGTTACTAGTAGCGCCACGCTGCCTCTCCAGGTCAGAGATTCGTATTCGGGTTCTGAGAGTTGCGCGTTGAAGACATCGATCGTCGTCTTGCCGCGACCCCCGCGGACTCCTGCGACACTCTTGATTCGCGACCTCGCGTGACTTGAGCAGCCTAAGTGAAAACCCAGCTGCATAAAGCCTAAATGGAAGGCCTCGGGATGTGTCTGCTCTGCTCTCAAGAACATGTGCCGAAGGACAAAAGCGCTGACGTCTAGCTAGAAATCGTGTGCGATGCTTCAAAATCCGCCGAAAAAGAGGGAAGATCGCCAAGAAGGTTTCCCTGGCAGTTGGTTTTGATCTTTGCCAGGAAGGCATTTCACTATCCCTAATATGAAAGAGAGCACTCTAAACCAGACCGCAGTCATCTAGACACACGTTTGAACTTGATTTGAAAATTTCAAACTTTGAGATTGCCAAGATTCCTGGCAGAAAGTTCATCTGGAGGATCAAATACTAGTACCGCGGTTTTTTTTTTCTTTTTTTTTCTTTTTCTTTTTTCTGTTTGCATGACTCTTGGCCAAATTCCCAAATTCAAGTCTCCATCTGGCAAAACTGTGCTTCAATCATTCGTCGTATGGGCCCATCTACATTCCTCAGTTGTTCCGTATGTCAACCTACCAAAGGCTATTTGTTTTCCAGTCTTGCTTTCCGGACGGGTCCCTGAATAGCGTTTCTTTACCTTATGGCACCCGTCTCATTTCGGCGCATCCGTCAATGGCACATATCTCACGCCAAACAACCTCTCCTTCTTTACCTGTCCATTCTCATCCTTATCTACTACCCAAATATGTTGGTTTCCGAAGCCTCCCTGGTCCTCAACTGGTATGAACATCCTACCATGATTTAGCTCATGCTTACTGAAAGCTACTGGATAACTCACCGTCCAGGCCTCTTCAGTTGTTCGATCAGGACAGGATGGATCTCAATTGCTGCAGCGCCAACGTGAATCGCATCCCACTCCTCCCCACCAGTTTCCTTCCAGCCGAGTCTACCATCACCCACCACAAAACTTACCTTCTCCTCCCCAAGCAACTGCTTCCCCCTCTCACTCTTCATCATATTTCTCTCTCCTAAGTCCCGCAACGGCCCGATATGTTCTAACCCTACTACCTTGCCTCCACTAGTATTACCATTTGGAGGACATACCAGCTCTGCGAGCACGGCTGTCAAATAACCCGAACCAGAACCGATGTCTAACACTTGATTTCCTGGAGCCAGGAAAGGAAGGAGTGATTCTGTGGCAGAGGCGTGCATATGTGGAGCGGATATCGTGGCAGCGTGACCGATACTCTGGGGGCTATCTTCGTATGCGCTGCCTGGATCAGGACAGTAATGTGCTCTGTCAACCTATTCTGCTATCAGCATCGAGCGAAGAAGTAGACAGAGGGAACTTGCCTTCGACATAGCAGCCTTCACCTTCGGACTCGCGATCAACCCACTCCTAAATAAATTCTCAATCAACTCCTTATTCGTGTTTCCTGAACATCGCCACGCCATGTTGTGCTCCGACCCTAATCCGTTCGCAAGGAAGCAGAAGAGAAATTGGAGAGAAGGCAGCTTGAATTCGATATTGTAGAGCTCGGGAGGATTGATTTGGGCTCAGGCTCTCTGAATGGCCGGATAGTCACATCATCTAAGTCGTAGCAGAATTCATATCAGGAGATGTCGTTCTTTTACAGCGACAAAAGACGTGAGGCTGACGTGACTTTAAATGCGGGGCAACTGCAAATCACAGCCTTGCCATGTTCAACTAATGACGTCTTCCTTCTAAATGTTCACCTCATTTTCAAATAGCCACCATCTCTTATCTCCTCAACAAATCAAATCCTAATTACGACCAAGCACACCTTCAATATCGCTTCCTCTTAAAATTCTTAAACTAACCCACTCTCTCTTGTTGCAAGGGCACGTAAAACACCCCTGCGTCTCAAACCCAGCATAAACTCCCCACCTCGAAACTGCCCCCCAACTGTTTTCATCTGATGTTTCGTATTTTCGTACCTGCCAAGACTGCCATCCTAAAGTACAGGCGGAACACTTATTAGCTCTCAGTTTCGAGGGTCAGACGCTGAAGGGCTTGGTATCGTCTTTTGGGTTTAATGGAAACAGGGTCGTCCTAAGTGAGATGATGTCCTTCATTGGTAGAGAGGGAGACTCATTTCTGCGTAGATTGATAAGATGATCTTCTGCTCTTGAGGATCATCTTTTTCGTTGTTGTTGCTGTGCACATTACATTCGTTTTTCACAGTTGTTCATTTCTCAGTCATTGTACATTATTTTTCTCTGCTCACAGCTGGTCTTGCATCTATATACTCTGCATCTATTATTACATATTTTCCAGCTTTAACCTAAGCTCTCAAAATGCTCACCTCCATCCTCCCAACTTTCCTCTTCCTCATCACCATCCTCTCCGGTACGTTGCTCTCCCTCCTTCTCCACCTCTTCACCACCCAACCAACCCCTCCACAGCACCAACACTTTCCCCCCTCCCCAAACGCGCAACAGCCTGCTTTGTCGTCGGCTCCACCACCCTCCCTGCCGAAGTGCAAGATTCCGTAACCGCCATCCAAAACGTCGTGACTTGCGACCTCAGCACTCCCACAATTGGCAATGGTCAGCATCCCTAATTCTCTACCCATCCCCCCTCCTCACAATCAAGCCCCCAAAACTAACCATAATCTCCCCAGTCCCCGACGTCTCTTCAGGCGGAATCACCTTCTCATCCATAAACTTCGCCGACTGATTACTCACACCCCTAAACTTCGCTCTCACGAACTTCGCTACCTCTACCCCTCTTGCTTCCTCGAATCTTACTTTATTCTAAAATCAGTTGAATACTTATCTCGCAACTGGTAACCCTCCCCCATCCTCCCATTGTCTCCCTAACTTCGCTTTCCAACCCCTCAAGCACTAATAACCTACCTCAACAGAAGCAGGCATCCGTTCCACCTCCGGCAGTCTAGCTATCAAAGATCCTAAATTCTTCCTCAGTTTCCAGATGTCGCGCATCTTAACCGCCCAGGGGATAGCGATTACGGATCCGGGGCAGACGGTTGAGCATTTGCTTGGGAAGGTGATTAGTAATGCTGGGAGTGAGGATCAGGGGACGAGAGATAAGGTTACAGCGCTAAGTACTGTGTTGGCCTGATTGTGAGTGATGGAAGTGGGATTGGGCGTGGATGGGAAGAGCGAAAGGAGGGGGGTTATATGATAGGGAATTGGAGGGATAAGGGAATGGTTTTTGAGAGATATCAAATATGATTCCACACAACCTATTCATCTAGAATATAACAACAAACACCTAATCCCACAGTCCCTTGAACGCCCGCTCGCTATCCATCCAATCGTTGCTCACCGTTTGTACCTGGCTCAACCCAAATAAACTCCTATTCCACCCTTTCTCCCTGCCTCAAGGTATCACACCACTGTCTCACTCTCCTCCCCCGTCGCAATAATTGGAATATTCAACCCCCGTTCCGGACTCTGTAACACCAACTGCTCATGCCTCCTCGCTTTAATAAAATCGCTCACCGCCCGTATCAAAATAAACCATCCCACTATCATCAAAATATACGCAAACCAATCACTACTCGCTAGATCCGCGATCCCTCCCCCAGAAGCACTCGAATTATCCATTCCTGCTGGTTGCGTGACTTGATTCGGATCAAAATCATGGGAATTTGGGTCAGGCGGTGGTGAGAACGTTGGATCTTGTCCATTTTGCGGGGGCGTCACAATGCCACTTCCTGATCCTTTCATGTAGAATCCGTATTGGACGAGAGTTATGCCTAGACCGGCGCGGGATCCGTTTTTTGCTGCGTGGGTCGTGTGCAGGAGGTAGGTGAGGAGAAAACCAACGAGTTGGAAGGACATTGATATCATGCCGTTCCAGATGAAGGAGAAGACGGATCCGACGGGGAGGCCTTCGACGTAGACTTCATTGTCACTGCCGAGACCGGGGCCGATTATCGTGGTTTCCCAGTATGGGGGTGCGGCATCTGCGGCTGCTTGTTCGTAAGTCTGAAATATGTTAGCATTATCAGAGGTTCCCATATGGGAAATAACATACAGGTGGATGCTCTTCAACCTTCGCCTTCTCGCCAAGCGTCTCAGGCTTCGCACTTAAATTCGCAAATACACCGTCTGATCCTGATCCTCCTCCATATACTCTAGTGGTAGTTGGTGTAAAGGCTGGGAAATGTGTCGGTCGTCTCTCAATTGCTGGAGGTGCCGGAGTACCCTCGGTCGTGGTATTATGTTCCGCGGTCGACGAGGCCGGCGTCCCCCGCATTAATCTCTGTCTATCATCTCCATCGTTCTCATCGTCCGATCCATCCGCATCAAATGTATCAGCTAGATTCTGGTCCACTTCGGAATGGGTATCATGTAAAAGATGTCGAGAAGTTGGTGAAGAAGCGCGAGATCGGAAGGAGGGAGGAGGTGAGGAGGGTGTAGGACTTGTCGGAGTATCTATCTCATTGTTCGATACCTGGTGGCCTGTTAGCATCGTAGCCGCCTGGGTTGCGCGGCTGAATTGAGTACATACCCGTTCATAACGTTGTGAGCTCATCGTGAGCTATGCAAGAAACAAAGAAAACAATACGCAAAGAGATTCAAATGAGAGGTGGAGAAGTCAAAGGAGGGATGGAAGGTGAAGGAGTGGCGGAGAGTCTGGTCAGGAGTCGAAGGCGTGAGCGATTCGTGGTACCGAAGTTTGAGGTGGGCTTAGCAAGAGCGCGCTAAGCTGTTTTCGCTCAGGTCAATGTCTCTAGATGGTGACTTAATCGATATCCGGAAATAAATCCAAACTTCAAGAGTTTGAACTTATAGAATCATTTGGGAATTTGAAGGTGATTCACAATGTCAAAACCGGTGAGTACTGAGCAAAGATCCTCTCCCAAGAAAGAACGAGCTAACAATTAAATAGGTGGCATACAGACATTTCGTTCGAGCTCTTTCAAGGTGGCCGAAAGATACATTACGGCCAGAATGTCAATTCCAAGATGCCATGCGCAAGAGAATAGACCGGAGATTTCTCCCAGCTTATTCTCTAAATACCCAAAGTGCTGCACAAGCTGTACCGAATAGTGCAATTGATGAGAAGTTGGAATTGGAGCAAGCGAACATTCTATATTCTTTGTTGGAGAATCGGTATAGACGGAAGGTACGTAGCTCAATTTGGAAGAGTGGAAGGAAAGAGTCTAACTTTACAAAATAGTATCCGATAACTGGTTCTCTCATGGAACCCAAGAGCAATCCATCATATTATAAGGACTTACTCAAGGAGTTGGAGGCAGCACCGGAGAGGAGTTGGCTTGATCGCATGACCAATAGATGGAAGGGGTTCTTACGATTCCAATGAAGAAATGACCACACTGTACAATAATGTATATACTCAGGCGTTTTAAGGGTGGGGGAGTAAAATCAGAGCTCTTTTTAATAACGTTCTAAACTCCCAAACGCCATGCCTTCTGGGTCATATTGTACATATATGCCTTCCCTCCAAACCTCAAATGTACTTCTTTTCCGGGTCGAATTTATCCATCAAATCAATGCTCTTCTCATACATCGTAAACACAATCCCTCCACTGAGCATCAACCTCGCCAACCTTGGTAACGCACCACTCCAGAACGTCAAGAACCCCTCATTCTTCGCAATCATCGCCGCACAGGCAAAACTGTTCTTATAGAGTTGCTTCGCCTCAATACTCTGCATTCTCGTTTTCACCGTATCAATTGGTTGTGTAGCATAAACTGTAATAAGTCCCGCTACCCCTCCAATCCCAAAAGTGGAAAAAGCCCCTAATTTCTCACCAGGAGAGGTATATGATTGAGCGAGTTGCTTCAGGAATGTATAGGATCCGAATCTTACTGCGCTGTTGGCTGCTTGTCGGGCGGTCGTGGGTACGAATCCTTGAAAGAATCCTCGAATCCCTCGCTCCCTCGCGATGATGGGCACGGCGTGAAGGAATCCGCGCATTCGAGGTTTGGCGCTTTTTTGATCATCGATTCTGCAGATCTTAAAATCTTAGGTAGGAGAATACATTGTAGTAAAAACTCACAATGTGGTCTTGATACTCTCAAATGGCGTCACTGCAAGTAGCGACTCTGTAACTCCTGCACCAAAGCCTGCAATGACTGTCCTTGGTCCCGATATCTTCCCATCTGCGTCTTGTAACATGGACTTGTATTGGTCAAATGCAACGAAGCCTAGTACAGGTCAGGGATGGTTTTGTGCTTGGAAGATGCTGTTGACGAACGAATGCCGGCCTTCAATGAATTCCCAATTATCAACGTCGAGCACCCTGCATACCATGATTTGCCAAACGGTGGCCATGGTAATTTCCCTGCTTCTGGTAACCTGCGATTCAATTGTGATCTAGTTTTCGCAACTGCGCCGATCCATCAGTATCAAGCTCTTGAATGACAACGAACCCAAGTTCGACCTAGATCCTCACGCCTCACAACGTCGGTATCTTAGAATAGTAGCTGAGAACACTGTATACGTACATTCCGCGGGATATGTAATGGCTGTTCGATAGATTAGCATGGATCCAAAACTAGATTCCGGGATAGCGGGGACAAATACCAATTTCTACAGCTCCAGCAGTCGACCCAGCAATAATTGAGCGCAAGACACTAGGTCTCTCCTTTGGCTTCTCGGGCGTTCTTGCTTTCTGCATGGTAGCCATACTGCAATTGCGTGGTTTTGCCTTGTGAGAAGCAGAACAAATTTCTTGACTTTTTGGATCGGGAGCTTTCTAGGAAGTGACGATTTCTGGTGCCGCTTTTACGCAGGGTGCTGGGGAACCACAACTGCCCTTGTCGAGCTCCGGAACATTTTAGAGACGGAGGCGTTGACAGAGTTAAGTTTAGTCAGGTACCGCGGTGCGCTGATGTACCTTTTTATGTGTGTAAGGAAGATGAAATACGATAAATGGTCGAAACCCCATAAGATTCTGTGTTCATATATTATGTTGTTTGCCCTAGGTCTCCAATGTTCTCCTGGAATTTAAATCTCTGATATGGTTTATAAAAATCTCTAATTTTGTGGCTCATTGCTATCCGGCTAAGATCAGGAAGCTTTCCAAACCTTCCCACCCCCTTTTTGGTAGAGCCAAAGTGCTTCTATGGCATATGTTTTACTGCCCTGGTGACCTCCTTCTGCACTGGCACCTTCTTCTAATGTTTGAATAACCTTGCCCTCTTCAATACATTTCCAAACTCCTTTCACAATCTCACTATCCTCAGGTCCCAAATTTCCTCTCCCGAGTCTATACAATAATCGCCCGAGAGTCTGAAAAGCTACGCATCTCTGGGCAGGAAATGCCGAGCGTGCCAACCGTGCCAGTTCTGGGACCGTATAGCCAGCAGCTTCTGGCGCCTCCCCGTGATGATGCAGACCTTTCGTTACCGGCACTGCCCTCGAGATCCGAGGTGGTAGTAGTCCCCCTCGGAAATCAAAGCGGAGAGCAGAAGCTGGAAGAGCTTCTTGGGCGGGGTAATATGGAGATTCTTGATCCGCTACAGATCCATGCGTCGGTATAGGTGCCATCCATGCGAGCTTTGAGGGGTCTGCTGGTAGAGAGGGAAAGTATTTTGTATGAAGATTTTCGAGAAATGATGGATCTGACGGATCGAGTTCTGGTGCTGAGGTAGGGGCAGGAAAGTGCATCGCTGGCTCTGTAGCTTGAGGGACTGATCCTTTGGAATGTGCGGGCACAGGTTGTAGGCCGATCGGTTCTGCAGGTTCCTCGTCATCTTCGAATCGGACGTTTCTAGCAGGCGTGACCAGTCTCCCTGCAGGTTTTGGTATGGGTAACCCCTCCCCAATTCCTTGTATTTCTTCTGATTTCGATTCCTCCCCACCTTTGTCTGCCTGAGCAGAGGGTGGTTCGATCCCAGTATCACCTCTTCCTTCATCCAAATTTGCTCGATTCAAAAGACGTTTGATCAAGGTAGGATTCAACCCAGCCAACAATTCCTGCCGTTCCTCATCGATCTCTTCCGCTGACATAGATTCAAGTCTCATTTTGTTCTCCTCGTCGATTCTCTTTCGTTCATCATCGTCATCAACCGGATCATTCTGGGTCTGTCTATTTCCATTAGTCGGTGGCGCCGGACGTTGTGGTAGAGCAAAAGCATTATGAGATTCCGCAGCAGCAGACTTCACTGGTGCACCTCGTTGCTGTTTAAACGCTGATATTCTGGTTCGCTTCTTGTGTGCGGGAAAGCCTGTTGGTGAGCTCTTCAACGTGGGTGCAATAGGCGGCGCAGTTAAGCGCTCTTTGATATCGCCGATGAAGGCTGAGGGAACCGTTGGTAGGTTCGATGGTAGTCTTGAGTCTGATCCAGTCTCATCTTCGTCATCGGACAAATCTACCACAAATCGTTGACCTCGTAAATCCATGTTTGGGCCTAGAAAAGAAAAATGATGTTCTCTGGGTCGAGGCTCGCAAAATAAGGTTTTGATGTACGCACGCTAACGATCGACGCTAGGTCCAATTGAGAAATTGAGACGAGGCTGATGGATAAGCTAGACGGCTACTTTCATTTTCATTTTCATTTCCATTTTCGGACGAATGATTTCTATGTAGAGGAAGTCTCCTGCCCAGGATTCGTGTAACTTATTATCTCACAGTTGCGACTTTGTTCCAGCTGTCGAACCCATCTAGAGCTCAAAACATCTTTCACTTATCAAATATAGGTATACTAGTGGGTATGTTGTAGCGTTTCAGATTGATCTCAACCATCCACGAGGCTGACGACCAAGCCTTACGAGAATCTAAAACGGCCCCGGCAAAGGTCGTTGATGTATTCACTACCCCCGTCCGTCACACTTGCCATTGTGCCTTTGCTGTAAGGTAAGACAACAGCCACCCAACGTGCTTAAACTGATTTCCCCTTCGCATCCGTTTTTAGTAGTGGCTTCCAGGGAGCACCAGGAAAGCAATTCACTTGTCGCTTCCTTATTTGCAACGATGTAATCTAGCTTTATTTGAATCAAACCATTCCCACCCCCCCCAAAACCTGATGATTCTTTTCTTTTCCATTTTACACCGCAACAACCACAAAATAATCCTCTCATTCTGACGATGTCTTCATCGATCTTTTAATGTGTACCATCGAACACGATCTTTAAACGCACGAAATCGAATCTATCAATTCCGACCAACTCGTGCAGCTCGTCAGACGAGCGACAAGCGCTCTAGGTCTTTCAGGAGAGCCCGATTCTGCGTGTTCGCCTTCGTGTCGTGTCGGCCCTTTTGTTGAAGGTATTCACAGATTTGGTCGTTTGATCACGTTCTTTTTCGCCAAACACCCAGACTCGCCCAGGAGTGTCTCAACAATCCGGGACGCCCAGCAGACCTTTTCTCAGTTCTTCGTTGTATATGAAGCTCTGTTTGATAGCTCGAATCTTTTGAAAAGATTGAATCCAGCAATATGTCAAATGCTCAGAATCAGGAGCCAGGCGTTTCGCGTTCCAGCAGCGCAAGCCTCTCCTCTCCACCACACACGTCGCCGGAGCCAGGTTCTCCTTCGGCCCAATTTGCAAATGAACAGCACAGCATTACTGTCAATCATTCTGTTGATTTAGGACCACCGACATCAGTTGTGGCACAACCGCCTGCACGAAAAAAGCCAGGTTCGTTAGATTGTGCAAGGTTCGCTTACGCTGAAACATACAATACTGACATGTCACAGGCCGAAAACCAAGGGTATCAGCAACCGATGCAACAAACTCCGATGCGACTGCCGCTGCACCTAAAAAGAGAACTCGCAAACCAAAAGATCCAAACGCGCCTCCACCTCAAAGAAGAAGAAAGAAGGCAGACACTGCCGAAATTGCTAGTGCGGCAGAAATTAAGGTTGTTGTCCAGCCGAAGCAGGAATTTAAAGTTCCTCTCGGACCGGAAGCTTCTACCGTCCAAACTGGGTCAGCCCAATCAGGCAAAAATGAGGTTATTCAGAACCAACCCCAACCACAACCACCTCAACCAACCCAACGGCCGATAAACTCATTTTTCAATGTTCCACCACCTCCACCACCACCCCCGCCTCCGCAACCACAAGCACAAGCACAACCACAATCGCAAGCACAAGCACAACCGCAACCGCAGCCGCAACCACAGCCGCAACAGCAACAACCGCCTCCACAACAGCAGCAACCGCCTCCGCAACAACAGCAACCAATGCGATCAAGCGGCCAGAATTACGACCCCATTCGATCAAACTCGAGTTATGATCCAATTCGGGAGACTATCAGAGAAACTCAGAATCACTACCCGAATCCTCAAGGCTCCCCAAATCACCCTCCGCCGGTCGCGAATCGCGCTAGTGCTTCACCTTCGATCTCTAGTTTGGTCGACCCACCTAACCAAGCAATGACTTCACCTTCAATCGCAGCCCAATCTTTCTTCAATCAACAACAGCTAAGATTCCAACGCGATGAGAGTCAAACTTCTGTACCTCCATCTCCAACTGCAAGTAGACTTGCACCTTCAGCGATTATCGAGCCTTCCGTCAGTCCAAATCCTCCTGCGCAGGTAATGCGACCCGCCGTAGCAGCAGTAAGCTACTTTCGTATCCTTCCAATCTTTTTGAGCTAACAAAAATTTCAGCCTCCTGAAGCTCCTGCTCCTGTTGCGCCCAAGAAGGCAGAGAGTAGAAATACTTCTGGGCCCTCAACGATCAACAAGAAGTCAATGGGTAACGGTAGTACTGCAACGTCTTCGACTGCAGCATCTCCCAAACCTTCTAAGCTTAAAGAAGCTAAGGACACTTACCCCACCCCACCACCTCTTCCTGGATCTGGCCTAATGCAGCTTGGAGGTGGCGGTCCTCAAGATGGAACAGAGTTTCGAGCACCGACGGTCATTCTCAATATCCCCATGGCTGGCGAGAGCAACAAGTACATTAACTTCACTCGTCTAGCGGAGGAACAGTATGGATGGGATGCGCTTCACCCTCGATTGGCTGCCCAACGTGATCGGCTCGCACGCGTTGCTGCTGCAGGTGCCGCTTTGGAGCGAAATGGCTCAAATCGAGAGAGTGGTGATGAAATGTCGCTTGATTCGGATGCTGAAGGTAGCAACGTGGAGATGGGAGGCATGAGTGACGGACGAACTGGCACCGATGGGGGAGCGAAGAAGGTACCTCGCAAGAGAAAGATGAAGGAGGATGAATACGACAAGGATGATGGATTCGTCGATGACTCTGAGCTGCTCTGGGAGGAACAAGCTGCTGCGGCGAATGATGGTTTCTTTGTGTACTCCGGTCCTCTTGTACCGGAGGGAGAGAAACCAGCATTAGATTCCAGGTATGATCGCCCACTATTTTCTCTTAAGACCATTTCTAACCAATATCTCAGAGCCGATGGTGCACCAAAGCGTGCTCGTGGACGAGGAAGTCGCGGTGGAACAACTCGTGGCGGTGCAGGAAGCCGAGGAGGTGGAGCAGCAGGTTCAGGCGCAGGTCGCGGTGGGACTGCTCTAACAGGACCAGGCTCTCGTGGTGGATCTACCACCCGCAAGCCTCGCATCACTAAAGCCGATCGTGCACGCATGGAGCAAGAGAAGCTCGACCGGGAGAAGATGGGAACCATGACTTCCATGCCTAGCAATTACGGAGCCAACATGCCTCACCTTGCCAGTGCCGCGAACATGGGCCAAACACCGATGGTCTTCAACCAGTAAAGGAACAATTTCGAGACGTCCAAAAAGCACACCGATTGTTACAGTACCCGCTCATATTACTTTTTGGGCGGAGCTTAAGGCGTTCAGAGATTAGAGAATGCAAATGCAAATGCATATGGGAATTGGTCATTGCATTTACAAACTCGCTGTTGTATATTAGTTCCGCTCTCCATTTCGCATTAGCATGCATACATTGGGGGAGCGCTTTTGTGGAGTGATTGTAAATAGGAATTATGGAGAGAGATAATTACCGAGTTTTGAAGTACAATTTGTGACTAAGATTTACATTGTTTTCCCCAACAGATGTTCCCTAGACTATTTCACACTCGCGTTCTTCCTATGCATCCTTTCATAGTATTCCTCCATTCTTCAAATAGCTAACGAGGTCACCCTATATTCAGTATCAAAAGAGAAGTGTGGAGTCGGATTTACAATGTTAACAATTTTATTTAGCAGCAAGGGAACAGAGGAGGCATTGCTTTTCAAAGAAAGAGTTTCGAGAGGATGTCGGGCTTAAATAGAGCCAGATGTTTAGAACGCTAAATGTGATTTTAGAAAATGTATAGGACAATGCAAGGAAGAGGGAATGTGGATAGAATCAGGCGGGTGGTGATCGTGGTGGGAAGGCAGGAAGATATAAGTACCGCTCAAGCATGATCTGATTGCGAATCCCTAGGGTGGTTTATCTTTGCGTTCATTCGTCTATGTGATTTTGGCGGAGATTTGCAGCCCGCAATAGGCATGAAAATGGTCCTTAGAAAGTGTGAAAAATGGTCTCCCAGTGCCATGCAGCCAAAGCAACTTCCGCTGTAGTAAACGCTATTTCCGGCCATTGCACCTTTATCTATCTACCCCGTACCCCAGGACATGTTCAGGTGAGCTTATCAGAGAATATCGTAGTCGAGATCACACTGCTCTTTCCCGTCATGCACGTGGAATTTGCATTTCCTCATTGCCAGAGGACTCTCTAAAGGCTTGTCATGAGAACCCCATAAATGCTCCATCACGTCACGAATCAGGACCTCGCACTTCATCATCTCTACAGTGACTTGGAGTTTTATGCCTCCTTTATTTCCCCTCAAGATAACAAAAGAAAGTTAGCGTAACCCGAATAAACGAAGCTTTGAGCCTTGGTGAGTGGTTTGATATGCTTCACACATAATGTCCATAGAGGGTGTGATTTTATTTTTGACGAAGCGCGAGATAAGGTAAGTCGTACTGTAGTCCATCAATATCGGAAGAAGGGAGATCTTCTCAGTAAATGCATACATTTGAACCAGCCTGAAGGTTCTGGGGCCGTCTTCCGTGACATTCGTTGGCTTCTTGAAAACGTTGCCATAGAACCGCGGGATGAAGAGCGTGAAGGCTTCGGGATTGTCTTCGAGTAACGTCGCAGTCTGTTCGATAGACTTCTGGAACCCACTCTCGAACATGTTTTTGAAATAGGGGACTTTGTCACAGAGTAGACCCTTGTGAACATGGAAGCGCTGCTTGGATTTTCTGACGAATATCTCCACCATTTCAGAGCCAATCTGAATGCATCGGGATCAGACCTATGTCTTTAGAATCCTGTTGTGAAACTCACTGCCCCAAATTCTCGACCTTCCTCTTCTTACCTTATGTTCGTCTTCCGCCATGGTTAAGCATAAGCGGTCTCCACAGATAATCTTTCGCATAGTGCGGCGTTAGGAGACTTTGTAGAATGTGGAGTTTTCAGAGACGCCTTGAAGTTGAAATTGGAGGATTTGATTGCGTCTTGTATGAGAAATAGCGTGAAGCATAGTGCGATGGCCATCTACAGGTTCCTTTGAATGTGGGGGTGAGTCGCAAGTAAATCTCACTAATGAGTGAATCTACCTCAGATAATCTTGAGTAGATTTGGGATTTAGGAAGTCGATGTTTCGATGAAATGGAATGAGGTGTCACTGTTTGGAAAAGAGGACATATACTGTACTAAAAAGGGATTGAAGTGTACGATCCAATAATGAAAAGTCAATAAGTGTTCTATTTCCAGTAACGATACCTTGTCCTAGGGGAAGCAGCACTCGGGACGATTATCTGTGTTTACAGGCATCCGAATGTTTGTGATTTTGATAAACCATGGTGCTGGAAGGCAAATTAGTCATAGCCCATCCAATTCTAGTACCATCATCTATCAAGATGTGCAGTGCTCAGCAAATATTGGAATTCGGGTTAAATTCCCTTGCTGTTCAGCGTGAGATTTACCCCTTGAAACGGTCTCCAAACATTCTTTGGAAACATGGAGCTTTGCGCAAAGCGGACGATTGTGAACATAGAACTATTGCTTGGATTCTCCCACAAGTATGTCTACCATTTGGATCCGAGTTCGCTACTAATTGATGGGTTTCAATACAATAAGACAATCTCATCTTGAGACTCACGGTCCGTAGTTGGATTGTTCCTCGGAAGAGATTTCGGGAGGTCCCTTGAATGATCCATCGATTACTGCTTGGATGCTTCATCGACATTTTGGCTTCTTCTTTTGACCGTTTTTAGCGATTATGCAGTTTTTAAGAATATACTTAGACTAGTGGACTTAACACTGCCAAGATATTTGAAAACTAGAAGAAGAGCATTTGTGTGTTCAGAGAAGAATGTCCGAAAGACGCGTTGAGAAACAAATAAGGGTGCTACTGCTACCTAAGATGCTGCTAGTGATAGATGAGTAGTGGCGCCAAATGGCAGCTTGTTGCAGCAAAAAGCAAAAAGAGACTCTGTTTCGATATGTGATGTATCATTGTAGCAGAATAATCCCGGGAAAGGTAAGTCTAAGCCGTTTGAGAAAACTGTCCAGTTTTCTATGCTTACACAAACACGTTCGAAGGTTTCAGGTCTTGACTAAGATGTTGACAAAGTGAATGTAGGGCCGACTGGCAACCGTTCATTTTTTAGACTTATAAACATTCTCTCTTCAATGTACAAATGCGCCTCTCAAAGCAAAAGCCTGTTATCTATATGGGGCATCTGCTCTAGCAGCCGCCGCAAGCTCTGGCTCCCATTTGTCACCCTAAGAATAAAGTTAGTCCAAATCTGTGTCAAAAGGAAGGGTGTAAAAGAGCGTACGTTGGCTAATAGCTTCTCCTTGTTGTATAAAAGCTCTTCTCTTGTCTCGGTGGCGTATTCTGCATTTGGTGACTCAACGATGGCATCAACCGGACAACTCTCTTGACAGAAACCACAGTAAATGCACTTTGTCATGTCGATATCATAACGAGTCGTTCTTCTGCTACCATCTTCACGTTCCTCGGCTTCGATCGTAATGGCTTGAGCGGGGCAGATCTGAAATCTGATCAGCAAAAAGTTTGTAAAGTTCTGAAACTGGCACCTACAGCTTCACATAGCTTGCATGCAATGCATCGTTCTTCACCGGAGGGGTATCTTCGCAGAGCATGTTCGCCTCTGAATCTGGGGGAAATTGGACCCTAAGTTGAAATAAGCATTGCCACTTTCAAATTGACCAATTCCTTGTGTATACTTTTTCGAATGGGTAGTAAATAGTGTAACTTCATCATGTTAGAACAATATCAAATCATACGGATACTCAATGGCAAAACTCACGGAGGTCTGAAGAATTGTTCTAGCACAACGTACATCCCCCGCGCCATCTCAGTCAACAAGAAGTATTTCCCAGCCTTATCCAGCGATGATTCCTTGCTCTCATCCCATCTTTCCGGCTTTGGTAATCGGAAGCCGGGAGGAGGTGGGCCAGACGGTGTGGCGTATGCGCGAAGACCACTGGATGTGAGTGCAGCGAAGGGACTTGTCGCGGGTGTGAAAGGTCTTATGGAACTCGACAGTCTCGCTGTTGGACGGCTTCGAGCCACGAGCATGGTCAAAGGCTTTGCAGATGCCATTGTGTGTTTGCTCGTGGCAAAGTTGCTTGAGGGGGGTTGAAATAAGTATCGAGCTTGGCGGAGACGTCGAGGACGGGCTGATAATCCGCTCGCTTGATTGGCTGAATCCAAGAAGCTTCAAATCAAACCATAATGAGCGTTTCTTGACTTCAAAGCTCAGTAAGCAGGTCTGAGACCTTCTGATTGACCAGAAATAAGTATTGCTAGCTCTGATTCTTCATTTTCAATTGAAAAGGCTGAAGTCACGTGAGCACAATAAGCTAAGATTTGTTAGAGCCGAAGAGCTCCAAACCTGCCATCATAAAATTTGAAGTTTCCCCCGAGTCAAACAATCCCTTCGAATCCCTACAACATTCAAAATGTTACGAACCGCCCTCCTCAGATCAGCGCGCAGTGCTACAAGACAAGCGGTCCGCAAATCTGGCATAATTGCACGTCCCGCCGCCCCAACTTCCTTCGTCACCAAGTCCCAGTTTGCCCCGTCTGCTTTCCAAGCAGTAAGATGTTACTCTGCTGCTGCCGGCTTACAAAAGCAAGAAGTTGAGGGCCGGATAGTTGATCTGCTGAAGAACTTTGATAAGGTATGTTTACTGCTTGGTTTACCCCAGCTCGTTCTAATGAATGTATACAGATTACGGACCCAACGAAGGTACAATATTGCATGAACCATACGACCCATGACCCGAAATTAACGCATGATAGCTCTCACCTACTTCGCACTTCTCGAATGATCTCGGATTGGACAGTTTGGACACTGTTGAGGTTGTGATGGCTATTGAGGAGGTTAGTGCCAGTATCGGCGAATTGTTAGCAGGTTCTAATTTGTTTATAGGAATTCAGCATTGAGATTCCGGACAAGGATGCAGATGCTATTCTCAGTGGTAAGTATTCTAGAGTTGCAGCCGGATGGACATAAACGGAGACTAATGCTTGAACAGTTGATAAGGCCGTTGAGTACATCCTTGGACAGCCAGATGGTAAGATACTGTACTTCACCCAAAACAGACTTAAACTAATATTCATTCAGCTCATTGAGTTTGTTCAATTGTATATTAGGGAGATGATAACGGATATGTTGAGAGAGCGAATGAAATGGTCATTGAAAACCACTCCGGAGTGGATTTTGTACAGATCCAATATGCTCATAGAATCAATTTGATTCTATGCGCTTGTAACAATGACTAGACAACCTTACTCTGATTTTCTCAATATTGTAACTGCGTGATCTGAACAAACCCTGCGTTCCAACTGTCAAATCCTGGTAGCCTCGCCTGAAGTGCGCTAGTTACAATGATATCCCTACCGAATAATTCCACAGAAGCTGGAAGTCCATTTCTGCAATTAAGTACTGCCCCGCGAAACCCATTCCCTCGACAATAACGGCAAAGAGTGGATAAATATCACGCTGAGAGACTGAACGATACTGTCATCGACCTTTGATTCACGGATTGGGTGCTATCGCGTTGGTGCATGGCAGTACGAAAACCTGTCTAAGTCGCATGCCGTTGAGGTTGAATTCCCCCTTTGCCTGAATCTGCCACATTTCACAACACAACTCGAATCCACACCATGTCCTCAGGACTTACTCGAAGAAGAGGAGGCGGTGCCGGTGGTGGAGCAGCGGGAGACAATGACGAAGGTGACTCGAGTCGTGTGGCTTCTCCTGCACCCAAGGCTGGCGGTTCTCGTGATACCGGCCCAGAGACCTCGTATGAAGCTGGTGAGAATGGCCACAAGATTGCTTTCGACCCGAGGGATATCAGTGAGAGTGCGGAGCGAAGCAAACAGCCGAAGTTGACGCTTATGGAGGAGGTGTTGCTGTTGGGATTAAAAGATAAGCAGGTATGTCAAAGATATATTAAATTATAGGCTTCAATTATTCTAATATGAACGAGGGATACCTTTCATTCTGGAACGACAACATTTCATATGCGCTGCGAGGATGCATTGTCATCGAGCTTGCTTTCCGAGGTCGTGTGAGCATGCAGAAGGACTCTTCAAGACGTCGATTTCCTGTCGCGGATCGAGTAATTGAGGTTATCGATGATACATTGACAGGCGAAGTTCTTCTGGATGAGGCATTAAAGCTGATGAAGGCCAGCGAGAAGATGAGCGTCAGTTCATGGATTGACTTGATGAGCGGTATGTCCCCCCTTGAAATTCTTGTGTAGGGTTTCAACTCTAACATTATGACCTAGGCGAGACATGGAATCTCATGAAAATTGGTTATCAATTGAAGCAAGTCAGAGAAAGATTGGCAAAAGGCTTAGTTGACAAGGGAATCCTCCGAACAGAAAAGAGAAACTTCCTTCTATTTGACATGGCAACCCACCCCGTAGCAGATGGAGGAGCAAAGGAGGAAATCCGTCGTCGAGTCCGAAATGTTCTAACACAACGAACTGTCGTTCTACCTGGAAGTCAATTCCTCCCCGAGAATCTTGAATTCAGATATATTCGAACGATTGCTATGGTATGTGCTGCTTATGCAGCCAATGTACTCGAGAATGCTCTTGCTACTTTAGGTCATGAAGCTAGAGAACGTGCTTTTGCTCAGGTGGATGAGTTGCTTGCGGAATACAGTCAATGGCCTTTTGGAAAGCGGGCAGGTGGAGCTTCAGGGGGGGTTGGTGCAAATTTGGGGCAGGTTATTTCGGAGGAAGTGAACAATGGCAAGGATAAGGAGTTGCAACTCGAGGTAAGATCTCAGTTTCCAGAGAATTATCCCAGTCTTAACAAAATCGTAGGTTGTAGCGGCATGCCTCAGCGTTTTCACAAGATTGGACTCCTTGCTATAGGCGTGGATCGTGGGTTACAATGAGAGAAAGGACAATGGGAAAGAAGGGAATACTTCTATACTGTCGTAATAAAATATGGACGAGAAAAAGTTGTCCTCAAAGCACCAAAGCAAAATTTGCAAAGAAATCTTCAAGGCGTTTACTGAATTGCAGGTGTTCTTTCCGATTGTGAGTAAGCTGGTTTACGACCATGCAAGGTTCTTGTAGAAATAGGTTTGGCGGGCTGGCTAAGTGGGCGACAAATGGAATCCAATGATCCATGAAACATTCTAAAAGGGGATTGTGAAAGCTGCTTCTACGTGTAGAGAAGGGATGCTGGATAAGAAATTTAATGGCCCCTTTTCGTTTTTCTGTTTGACGCAGGTTTAAGATCGATTTGGAGGTCTTACTTGCTTTCATCTTAAATAAAAATTGGCTTTCATTATTGAGACACAAATGTCACTGCACTTTGAAAACTATATCCGTTTGTTTCGCTGGATATTCCGCTTCATTTCTAACAGCATGCATGCTAATTCATGACCATAATCTACAGCTCATCTTCGCTTGCCAGAGCCAAAGCTGCCCTCAAACCCCGGTCTGCTCTTAACCTTTGGCTTCTTTCCCTTATTCGCACCGCCCGACTTGCCCTTGCCTTTTCCCTTCGATCCCTTCTCATCTCTCCGCTTCTTCAAGTTCTCTTCTCTCTTCTTCTGCTTCATCGCTTGACCCTTCGCAATACCCTCCTTTCGCTCACCCCATTCTTTCGCACTCTTATTCTTGGCCTTTTCTTTGCGTTTGAGAGTTTTCTTAAGTAAGGAGGAGTCGTCTCTGATTTTCTCGCCGTGGGCTCGCTTCTTAGCATTTAACCATAGATCTTTCTCCTCAATATCGGCTCGTTTCTGATCATCAAGACCAGCTATCCGTAAACGCTTCTTCTCGCTGGCTTGTAAAGCTGTTGCTGGATCTTGAGGCCCTCTTTTCTTTGGAGCCTCTAATAACGTGGATAGGTTGTGAGACAGTTGTTGTCCATCTGCAAACGAGACACGTCCGAAAGAGAAGTTGTGTTCTGGCGAGTGATTTCTAGGGCTTAACATGCTAGATGCGGGTGAGTCTCGTGCAGATGCAAGAGCCGCTTCCCGGCGTGCATCCTCCTCCAGTCTTGCTTTTTGTCGGAGTTCTTTCTTGTGCGCTTTGCGCTGTTCTTCCTTCTTTCTCCGGGCTTCTAGGAGTTCTTGTCGGTTTCGGGCTGGGGCTCCATCGGGACCGTCGGCTTTACGTGCAGCTCGTAAGGCTTCAATTCGTGCGGTGAGTCTTGCCTTCAAAAGTTCTGGATTGGTAGGTAATTTAATGTGTTTTGGTGCAGTAGCAGGAGGAATGACAGAGGATGTGGAGGTGTTTGTGCTAGGTTCATTGTGGTTGTCGAATGTGGGGGAAGATGGTGCAGGGCTGGGCGACGCAGTTGAGCCTTTCTTTTCTTCTTCCAGACCTTCTGTCCCAAAAATCTCTATCTCCTCACTCGGAGCTTCTTCCTCGTCTGCAAATTCTGCTTCTTCAACAACATCAGACTTCAATGGCAAGTCCTCCACACCTTTTCCGGGCAAATCGGTGAGTTGGTCCGGAACCTGAACCCTGCTGGCTTTCTTTCCCCTCTTATCAGCCTGTTCAGCCTTCCGTTGTTGTTTCTGTTCTTTCTTAAGACGTCGCTTCTCGTCGTTCGAGGGTTTTGATTGCTCGGCGTCTGGGGTGGTGGACCTATAAAACTTCCATGTTAACGGTGCTGGATAACAGAACAATGCCAGATTTTGCAGAGAGTTATTCCAAGCATAGTAAGGCGAGAATGAACTCACGGTGGTAATGTCTTTTGTTTCTTGGCCTTCTTCATCCCCTGCCTGGGCAGTTCTTTTTCGACGCCTTCTACATCCGACTCCTCAACTTCCTCAAGCTTCCTCTTCCTAGCACGCTCGTCCATAACATCTTTGGCACTCTTCGCAGAATCTGGATCAAGTTTTGCTCGTCGTGCAGCGGCGGCCTCCTCTTTGGTTTGCTTCTTTTTCTTCCATTGATCCTAGTGAAAAGTTAGTATTTTCGTCGCAAGATTTAAGCTTCGGTCTGAACTTGCACTGTTGTCTTTCTCATAATAAAATTTGGCTGGTATTAACGAGAGTAGTCCATCAAAGGATTCCGCATGTTCACGCAATCTGTCCAGCTGCAGAAGTTGAGTTAATCCTTGAACGAGTAACAAAAAGGCGGGGAAGAAATTACCTGCTGTAAACTTTCTACCTCCGCCATATTGAGGGAATTATGAGACCCTTGAGTCGCAAATGAATGGATTCCTATAAGAGCCGCGACTACTCCTCTCGTCGAATGCGCAAGAAAGATACAGGATTGGCGCAGTTCGACAGAGTTGTCGGCGTATGGAGTTTATCTCGAACTTTTTTTTAGTGCGTCTCGTCCATGAAATTCGTCGCTTAGCAGCGTTACGATAGCGACACCCAATATATTGCTAGATAACCGTTACTACAAACTGGCTCAGCCTCCAGAATACGTATGCACACCATGCAAATCTATTTAGGGAATATGTCCTATAAAACAGGAATTTAACCTACTCATACGCTCATATGGATGATTAACACAAAGTCATTAGTGCCGGGTGTTTGAAACATCCACGCCGATCTCTGACACCTCATTATTCACGTACCCAGCCACGACAACAAAGGTTTACATCGGTGCCTAGGAGCATATAATCCTTTCTGTTCATGAGAGGCTTTCTGAATTTCTCTCATTCTCTCAATCTTCCGTCAAACCACAACAAACTTGCCCTTTCTTTCCTCTGCGTTGGCATTTCATACTCTCTGCGATGGCTGCCCATATAGAAGCAAATTCGCTTTCCGATATTACGCAACTGGCTTCAAACCCTCCAAAATATCCTCGGAACCCTACAGAAAAGAAAAGAGAGCCTCTTACGCTGTATATTGCTCGGGTTCCAGGGAGTAGAGGTGAGTCACGTGTATCTCCCCTTTTCACGAGAAACTGATCGTTTCTTAGATGTTATTTTGACGCCACTGAAACCGCAATTGAAGAACGTGACTGCCGAAGATGTGGCGAGTTCCTTATTTTATCTCCATCTGAATTCAGAAAAAGATGCCCAGCTTCTAGTTGGACAGGAAGGAACGATCCCCGAGGATGAAACCCCCATTGAGGTTGCGCAAAAAGCCTTGCCACGAAAACCATTACCGGAATCAGCCAAATCATCGCTCGATCTCAATCGCCAGCTTCCTATCCTTCCAGAATCTTCAGGCTCGACTCCTAAACCAGTAATCGCCCGGAAAGCTTTAGCAACGGATCACCAGAAATCGGTACAGCCTGTCAAAGAGCAGGTCCATAGAAAGCCGTTGGGGCCTCGACCTCCTTTGTCTAATTCAACAGTCAATAAGACCCACGTTCCACGAGTTGAGAGTGAGCCTTTGGAATATAGAACTCATATTCAAGAGCCTACCGCAAAGTCAAACATCGAAAGCCATGAGTCAAGCTACGCATCCAATCCTCAAAATTATTCTCCATACAAGATCTCACCCGAAATTTCAAAATCATTCTCAATAACACTAATACGCCGAGATCCTTCATCTGGATCCCAATGGAACATTGGAACAGTTGTCGGGGAGGAGGAAGTTCGTGGAGCGAAGACAGCGCGGTCGAAAAAGCCATACTTCAATGTTTCAGTTCATCTGACAAATCCTGGCTACACCCCTTTTAGAGACACCGTGCCATCTCTCCATTGCGGGCCGCAACCAAATTCCGAACCAGGCTTTGATCGACAAGTACGAATGGAGGGTCTTAGCTTCTGGGATCGTTCTAAGAAACATAAAAGATCACAGTCTGATACGACGGGAATGCGCAACGATCAAAGTGGAGGGGCTGGTATCACATATTCACATGATGGTGCTGTGAACGCACCTACCTCCAATTATAGTAATACTGATCGTAATGACTCCGGGACTAAAGGTTATGCCTTCACGAGCCCATGGGGCGGCCGTTGCAAATTCTCCACTAGCAGCAGCGGTCGAAGTTTGAGGTGCAAGCACACATTACCAGCCGCAGTCTCGGCGAGTAGCACGCTTGATGGTGGCTCTGCCTCCTTGCCATCAGCGGCAGTGAGTGAACTTCGCTTCAATCTACCTGCATTCGCCAAGTACCACTCTCCAATCTCTCCAGAAATGGCCAAAGGTAGAATGACCAATTCTGGGCGGTTCCAAATACCAAAATTTGGTCACATCCGTAACAAACTATCTCCAGAAAAGATATTACGTCCGACATTGCCATCCCGTCCACACCCAACCTCTTACGCAGCCATGTATCCAAGTGACGACGAAGAAGCGCCCCCGCTACCGCCAAGGCCATTTTCAAGCTCTAACGCCACCGAATCAAGCGATGACTACGAAGAAGAGGCCCCAAGCATACCAGAGAGACTGCATCCATTTCCATATACAGCGAAGTCCGCGAGCGAAGAGGAAGATGAAGCTCGCTTAGATCTTAGTATTGGACAGGAGAAAGCTGGAGGTGGAAATAGGGGCAAACGTGCGAAACTAGGGAAATTAATCCTACATGATGAGGGTTTGAAAATGCTAGATTTGTGTGTCGCCGTTAACGCTGGCATTTGGTGGAGTGTGTGGGAATCAAGCTTCTAGATATTGGACGATGAATGTTAACGACAAACAAACCCCACGACTTAATTGCATTAGGGACGTGTTGATTTAGAATATGGCGTATAGTACAATTCAGAGACATGAATCTGAATTGTGCCAAAAAAAAAATTCCGCCGACAAGGCAGCAGGTTTGAGCCATGCCTCATATACTCCAAGGAGCGTAGGTGAAATCGGAATTCGATCCCGAGGAGAAGAGCGAGGGGTTGGTTTCCCTGCTTTAGGATATGTCCATATTCGGGAAGTGCAATGTACCAAGCAAGCGGAAACTCCTGTCATGTAGGACATCGTCACATTGCGTAGGCGAATGGGCATTTGCTACATGTATTCGCTCAGTGGCGAGTGTCAGCTGTGAAAATAGGGCTTTTGACCGAAACTAAAATCTGCTTAAATACCAACTATGAGATCTCGAGCTTGAATATGGTTCGTCGAGATCTTCGATTGTCAGATCGGAATTCGATAGGAGGGGAGCGGGAAAGTTTCAAGCTGAAATTTCGACGGCAATTGTAATACATATTGTAAATTGGAAGGCTGGACACCTGTACCTCTATGTTGCGTTTCTCAAGATGCCTTTCAAAATTTTCTGTCCGATATCAGAAAGCAAATTGCTTCAGAGGGCCTCGGGTCCAGAGTATATCTGATGTTCCGCCGAGCTTTCTACTGTAACAAGGTCCAGGTCAATCTGGACTTGACCGAGTCTTTTCAACTTCCTTCAAACTATATAAGTCTTCCCTAGACCCATTTCCTTTCCTCGTTCATTTAGCATCTTCCCTCATTTCAATATTCCCATTCCCCAGTCATCCCTTCACAATCTTTCTCTTCACCATCGTAATACCAACCATCAACATGAAGTCCTTCACCATCACCAGCATCCTAAGCCTTGCGGCTCTCACCATCGCCGCCCCGACTGTCGAGCTTACCCTTGACCGACGCCAGGCCGGCCAATCCGCTTTCGCACAAAGTTGCGCCTCCAAAAAGGGAATTTTGGCCTGCTGCCAGAATACCCAGCAACCTGGTGCTCAACCAGCTCTCACCGGTGGACTCATCGGTGCTCTTTTGGGTGCTCTTGATCCTGCTGTTGGTATTGGATGTAAGCTTCCTTCCTCCTTTACATTCATATCTTCGCGGTTAAAGAGAGGGTATGATTAATGATTTGAAACTATAGGTCTTGCTGTCGTCCTTCAAGTTCCGGCTTGCAATCAAGTCGATGTCTGCTGTGCGTCCTCACCCCAGCCCGCTGGTACTTCATCCATCACTGGCGTACGTATCCTCTCCACTCACTTCCCCTCTCTACCTTTCCCTCGCTAAGACCAACCACTAACACATTTCTAGCTGGTGAATGTCCTGCCTAACGCTCAAATCTGCCCCGCCATCACCATCTAAGCATCCCCTTTCCCGAAGCTCCAACACAACATCGACGGCCTTCTTCCAAAACAACCTCCTTCTTCACTTACACAATTGTTCACTTCATCAACAATTTCTCAGCGCGGCGGACAAGGCAAGCATGGCATGGTATTTATCAAACGAGACGGACGCAGATCAACATCAAGAAACGCAAGATTTAATCAGGGGAGGCTTCCTTTCTTACTTTTATACGGGCACATTGACAAGGTCTGAAAAGCACAGAGAATGAGGGGCGCTTAATATTCGCTTTAGTAATTTCTTGCATTTATGGACTTTTGCTGGGGCTTTGTCTGTCGCATTTTTCGTGGTTTCCTTACTTGGTGGTTTAGATAAAAGGCTGTCGCTGTCTAATTCAACATTGGACTATCTAGATTATCAATTTGATTTTTGGATTTAGAGTTTGAGTGCTTGAATGAATGCTGTATTTTTGAGATGAGGTGCTAGTTTTGGCTCTTGGGGGGTGTGAGCACTACATGAAACTGTGGGGATGGTGCATAGTTACAACGTGCTAATCGTGACTCGACCTCCTGAATTAGGCCCAGATTCCACGCCGTGTTGCTAGAAGAAACGGAAAATGGGCAAACAAGAAAATCGTGTGACACTTCGCCCTCTTGCAGTCTATGAAAAGTTACGCAGATTCGGTTCCCGGATCACTTTGTACCCTATCTACAGTCACACGATTCTAGTCAGCATCGCTATCACAGGAAGTATGTCTCAGTATTTCTATCATATCTTGAAAGTGATTGATCATAATCTATGAGGCTCTAAATACTACCAAGCTCATTAATCTCTCTCTAGCAACTCCCATTTTAGGAATATTCACCTATCAGCGCCAATGCGTCCCAGAACACCAAGTGCTCCCAACACCAGCTCTTTGAAATCCGTGGATGCAACCTCCTAATGAGAAATGTACTGAAACACAGCCGATACCTCCTTCTCGCCACACTCCTGTCTCAGCAACAAGTCTTGGATGGGTTTCAAGCCCTCATTGGTAAAATGGTTCCAAGTGCTGGTATCACCGTACATCATAGCTGGAGCTTTGATGTATTGTTTACCATCGGGCTTGCACCGCTTGCATTTGAACGTGTCATGCGTGTCGCTCGTCGTCTTACCATGGTACTGGAATAGTTCCCGCAGACTATCAAGTGTGAAATGTCGTTCGACATCTTCTGCCGAGTCTACGACGCAAGATGAAAGAGATTGCTTGTGTGATTGCCGCTGAAATATTTTCTCCTCGATCGTCCCAGTGGCAATGAAGCGATATACGAAGCAATCTTTCTTTTGTCCGTCTCGCCAGACTCTTGCTAATGCCTGCTGATCGGCTGCCGGATTCCAATCAGGGTCAAAGAGTACCAATCGGTTGGCGCCGATGAGATTCAGACCACATCCTCCTGCTTTACTGCTAAGAAGGAACACGAACTCTTGGCCCTCCGGATCATTAAACTTGTCAACCAGCTTTTGACGTTTGGTGACATTCATCGTACCATCTAGACGAAGAGATCCGTAACCACGATGGCGACAGAGCTTGTCGAACATGTCTAGGGTTTGGGTATAATTGCTAATCAAGACAATCTTGTCGTTTGTGTCCTGTCGAATCCGAGCAAGCATTCGATCGAGCACTTGCATTTTGCCAGAGTACCAAGGTTTGATATCTCGGTCTCTGCCTCGGCCGTCCTTTGGGACATAGTCATCCGGCCAGTATTTTCCACATCCAGGTAGGTCCTCTGGGAGGTTCAGCAGATCCGGATGGTTACAGAGCTTCTTGAGCATTCCAATAGCCTTCAGAGGCTGGCTTCCTTTTCCTCGAAGTAATGCTTTGATATCAGGACTGGTGATGAAGTGGTTATATAGGTCGAGTTGAAAGGGCGATATGTTACAGAATACTACATGTTCGTATTTGACAGGGAGATATTTCGAAAGGATATCGTTCGTTCGTCTAATAATGAATTTGTTGACAACGTCCAGTAGATCCCGAAGACATTGGTCTCCCTTCTCTCGATCTTTGTCACTGCCTGCAGCATCTCGACCGCGAAGAATAGGTATTTCATACTTCTTGCGGAATTCAAGTCGAGTTCCGAGAAGGCCGGGATTGGCGAAGCTGATGAGGGAGAAATACTCGGACAAGTCATTCTGGATCGGCGTTCCGGATAGAATAACGCGTCGCGAAACATTAAGACTGTTCAATGCTGTGAATGTCTGACTGTCACCATTCTTCAATCGATGCCCTTCGTCGCATAACATAAGCCCAATTTGTGTATTCTTAAGCTCGTCGACGTTTAGCCGCAATGTCTCATAGGAGACAATGATGACGGGTCGGGTCACCGCTCGACCACTCGCAATGGCCCATTGCCGGAGCTGCTGGGTGAGCTCTTCTTTGGTAGCCTTTCCATCGATCGCAAATGGCTGGATGGCATCGGGTCCCAGCCATTTCACCAACTCATTGGCCCAATTCCTGACCAAACTCGAGGGGCAAGCAATAATTGCTTTCTGAATTGTCGATTTTCCAGCATCTGGCGATTGCTTCAATAACGTCCACATCAAAGTGATACACTGAAGCGTTTTTCCGAGTCCCATCTCGTCTGCCATAATACATCCATTTGCCTTCTCTTCAATCATTCCAGTGACGCATTTGTACATGAATTTAACACCTTCAATCTGATGGGGTCGAAGGACTTTCGACAGGCGAGGATCTATAACAACAGGGACTTTCGGTCGTTCTCCCTCCACAACTTTCTTGATTCCAAGAATCTCTGCTAGGCTTTTATGCACGAGCGGTTCCGCAATTTTTGGAGGCTCGCCGTCCTTCTTCGCCTCTTCAATAGTCCTTGGCTTCTCATCAATCGTAGGATCATAAAGGACGATTGCAAATTCTCCACTAGGGTCATGTAATGGTTTCGCTACGAAAACAGCTCCTTGCCTCAAGCCCAGCGTTGGTGGTGGGCGATTCGGATTGTATGCTGCTGAACTCTTGTTGATTAGAGGGATTGCAAAGCGCTTTCGAAACGTAGTCTCCTTATCTTTGACCTGAAATACTGGAAACTTATTGGCATCCCTATTCGCAAGTGCCAAACGATCCTCATTTGTCCATGCTTTGTCTTCATCATCCTTGTCGCCATCAGCACCTCCATAATCCACCTTTCGACGCTTCCGAGTTGGCTTCTCCGAGGTTCGACTTATTGTTGCAGAGCCGGGGCATTTGAACGGACGAGAGAGTCGATCGGCAGATTGTGGAGTGCCTCCATATAGTCGCTGGGCTATTACAGGTTTCTGGGATGATGGTGGTTTTGATACTGGCGTATTTTCCTTGTCATCGCTGAGAGTGATTCTGAACGGCTTTTTCAATCCGTCGATTGTTTTAGGAGTTCCTTCTTGAGATTTTTGGGTAAATTGTAGCTTCTGCGATGCTATTGGTTTTGATGTAGGCGCGTTCTCTTTCTCGTCGAGATGGATTACCACTGGCTTCCTAATTTCGTCTGATGATTGTAGTATATCCTTGACGCGCTCGATTGACTGAGGAGTCGCTATGTCTACGGGCTCGGAGATGTTCTTGGGAGGTCGTCCTCTCTTCCTGGGCGCCGGCGTTGAGGCAGCTTCGGGCGGAGTAATCATCATATTCGCGGATCAATTGTTCGGACAGCTCAATCATCATTGCCACGTTGCTCCACAATCAGGGTTGGAGCTCAATGCGCAAGATCGTGGGAGTCGTGAAGTGGCAAGATGGAAGCGCGTCGGCCGTTGTTGACTGAAAGAACGCGAAGCCAAAACGACCCCACGTGATTTATCCACTTTTTAACTTTCTCCGCCACCGACATCACCCGAAAAGTCTCACGGAGCAATGACCGAAGGCGAGGCCGGGAAGAAGGAAAATTATTTTCTTACAAATTTACAATCCTTACATTCCTCCTTTCTTTCACTTCTCTTCCAAACTCGAGATTTACCTCAGCTTCCTTCAATCCCAATATATCTTGATCCACGATTTACGAGCCGACCCTCCGCTAAGATGTCCCCGCCAAACCCCACCATAGTTGATCGTTTCTTTGCTGAAAATCAGTATCCGATCTTAATGACCACTTTTGCGGCTCAAGTGCTCCATCACCAATACATTAGGAAGACTCAACCAGCTTTCGAGCTCTCAAGCAGCGCTGTGAAGACATCTTCTTTCCCTCGGCCTTTGAGAGCCGGTCTAGCTTGGGCTCTCGTCTTTACCGGCCTTCTCACCAAAATCACATTATCTAAGCAAGCTGTGAGAGATCACACCGATCCTCTTATCACGCATTCATCCCTGAAGAGACCGTGGAAACGGGTTTCAGAAGATAGTTCTTGAAAACCTTCTCATGATTTCACCTTGAAAGTCAAGTGACAACCACCATGTCCGCCGACTTCTGGGCTAGCTCCATAGCTGGAGCTATTGGAATCATAATCGGCAATCCGCTCGATATCATCAAAGTGCGGGTCCAAGCCGGCAAGACCTCCTCTCCAACCTTCTCTTCCCTACCTTCTAACACATTACCAACCACCCAACGCCTCGGTCCCCTGATCCGCGGCACCGCAGCGCCAATCCTCGGCTTCGGAGCCCTAAACTCTATCCTCTTCATGACCTACAACCGGACCACCAATCTTCTTCACCTGTCACCCACCCCGCCTCCCCTCTGGACAACCTTCCTCGCCGGCGCTATCGGCGGCCTCGCAACATGGATCATCAGCACGCCGATTGAAATCATAAAATGCCGTGCTCAACTCTCTCCCCTTACCACCACCAGGGCTAGCGCTACCAGTCTCTCAATCTTCAGAACCAGTCTCCGTACTGAGGGGGTCCGGGGCTTGTATTTGGGAGGCGTGGTCACGGCGTTGAGGGATAGTATCGGGTATGGCTTCTATTTCTGGTCTTATGAACTTAGTTCTCGCTTCATGGTTTCGCAATTCAACGAAAGGGGCATGAATTACTCTAGCCAAGAAACGTTGAAAGTACTCTTATGTGGCGGCTTAGCTGGCGTCATTACGTGGGCTAGCGTTTTCCCTCTCGATGTCATCAAGACCCGGGTTCAGATGCAGGTTTTGCAACCAGGAGTGGGTATGGGAGAAAGGGAAGCTTTGCTTGGGTTGGCAGCAGGGGAGAGGAGAATGGGTGCGCTGGAGGTAGCGAGGAATGCGTATAAGAATGAGGGGATGGGGGTCTTCTTTCGGGGGTTGATGGTTTGTAGTGTTAGGGCTTTTATTGTGAATGCGGCGCAGTGGATGGTTTATGAGTGGATTATGAAGGAGTTAACGAAGGGGAAGGTGGTGGGTGGGGATGGGGAGATGAAGAGAGTATGATTGATAGAGATAAAGATGCCATAGAAGATTGATTAGAGCAATGATCCCACTCAGCAGCAAACCCTTTTATAGCCTCGAGCAGTAACGCCAACCTACACTAAGCGTTCACGACTCGATGTTGCTAAATTTGATAGTTGCTTTTTCTGATATTCTATGAGTCCCATGAACGATTGATAGTAAGTCAGCAAATTAACAGTCTCAGAGGAAATCCTTCGATTAGTATTAATCTCCCCACCCATCTATATACAAGAAGTCATCAATCAATCCCCAATCCCTACCCTCATCCCATCCTCAATGCCCATACCGTCTCCCATTCCCATTCGGGCGCCTCCCATTCCCTTTAAAATCCTGATAATACGGCGACTTCCTCGCCGGCTCCTGCGCCGTTAACGCATGCCACATATCCAAAATGCCTCCTCTCCTTGCAGGCAACATGCTATACTGGAGACTATACAGATTCTTTCTATGGATCGGGGGGACGAATTTTCCGGTTGCGAGACAGAGGAGCACGCGAGGTGAAAGGTAGTGTTTGCGGATGCGGTGGCCGAGTTGGAAATATTGGTGGAACATGGCGCGGAAGGTGAGCGGGACGGACTAGGACAGAAATTAGTTGTGGCGTTAGTTTGGAAAGAGAGGGGGGACGGACTTTGAGGTATATGTAGGAGGTTGGGAGGGGTGGGGTATTAGAGGAGGGTTTTGCAAGTTGCTGGGTATCTCGAAGTTCAAAACGAATGCCACCTGTTTCAATTAGCATTGAAGGTATGTTGGAAGAAGAGGTGGCTTACCTGGCAGTCTTTGAGAGTCTTTCAATCGTAACATGAGCGCAAAAAGAGGGAAATGGTTCAAGCATGCAAGAAGCGTGTCTAAAATGGCTTTCAGAGAAATGATTGCCATTCGAGCACACGCAAACGTGAGATAAAATACAACTACCGTGGGTAGTAAGAAAAAGAGGAGCGTGAACAAGATGGTGCCTAAAAGTAACTGGTCAAGATCGTAGTCGCAAGAGTCGATACGCTTTCTTAACACATTGTGCTTCTTTCCGCGGAAGAGTTGAAAGAGTGAAAGAAGTATCGTATATTGCCAGTTGAAGATTCGAGCAGAGGCCATGTAGAATGAATAGATGTGGAGGGTCAAGATAGAAAGTAAATCCGAGAAGAGTGCAATTGGCATACTGGCACCAGCAAAACTCGAGAAACCGATGAACCAGATCAGATGAGGTAGTACTGGTCGGAGGGCTTCAATGCAATCTTAAATAATCAGCTTCGTTCCACGTTGTTAAAATGAATGTACGTACTTGACCAATGATCAATGACCCACAGGAAGAGGTCACCTAGGAAAGCAGCCAGCTCATTGTTCAGCTTCAATCCAGCGGGCCAGTCCTTCAACCAAGTAATCGTGCTTTGTAACGCTGCCACTGAGTACATGCTGAGGATGTCACTGATGGATTCTGCTACCCATGCTGAGTTATCAATAATGTACGACCCGAGGGCAATACCAATGATAACGTCGTTGGCAACCAACCACAGACTATTGTAGAATCTGATATAATCTGGGTGGCTTTTGGTGACGCTCTCCCAATCATCTTTTCGTTTCCGCAATGTGACATATTGCAGCGGCCAGTAACAAAATTGCTGGAGGCGTATCTCAACCTGTTGAGCCGTGGCTGAGATATCTTTCAACGCTGCATAATCTAGCTTCGCCCTATATTCTAGAACCACTAAGAGCGCTTCAGCCACAACCCTATGACAGATGAGACCAATAACAAAGCCTCGGCGGATTATGGGGTATATGTAGACAGTGATTATCTGCCATATCCACATAACAACGAAGTCACGCATACTCGTTGCCGACTCGACAACTCTTTCAGACACACTCAAACTCCGCCTTGAGCGCCTTCCGACAAGCGATATATTCTTCTGCAGAAGTTTGTCGAGTTCCCAGGAGCAGTTCACCTGATTTACAATCCTGGATAGCGCCTGCTCCTTTGGCGAGTCTTTGTGCTTGAGGACTGTATGCAGCTTTAACTTTTCAACTAAGTCTTTTGTCCTTTTCCTATTTTTCATTTCCTCTAGCTCTTCTTCAGCATCTACGCTGCCCGGGGAATGAATTGTCTTCTCTGTTTTGTCACCCAAAGCTAGCGAAATTGGGTTCAAAGAGATGTATTGCATTCGATTAGGTAGAGGGCGGTCGAACATAATGATCTGAATGGTCGAGGCTCTGGCGCAAGAGATCTGAGGCTCCCTAACCCCTGAGCCTATAGTCGCATGCATCTGCAGGGAGGAGTCGAGGTCTACAGAAGGCGTGTTTGCCAGTCCTAGGACCTCCATGGAAGTTTTCCCGCATAGTTCGAATATTCGTGATATTGGATGTCTGGAATTTCGAAATAATGTCCCAACCTTCAGCGCATTCTCCACGTTTTTCGCCTGACTGAAGTCAGTACAATCTTTCCCACTCACGATCTTCTGCTCACATCAACATCCTCCAATATTGATACGACGAAGACATCAAGCCCTGAGTTTCTCCAGCCCACTATTATTCCAGACGCATCAGTTCTTGGTATGTCCACAGGCCAAAATATCCTCATGAGACCATCCTGCTCTGGCATATCAATTCGATTTCCGGTATTGAACTAGAATGATCCTCTCCGTCTTAATTGCTCTCTGGCAGATATCCCAGCACTTCCAGACCTAGGATGCTGTGCCAAATTAGCTAATTGAGCCGTGTTCTGCCAGGATTATCTTGCTGTACCAGATGTGTTTCCCTCGAAGCCAGCCTCTCCACGGGTATGATAAAGAGAAAGAAGAACAATGATAAAATTGCAAATCCTTTGGCCGCTCGTGTCTATATGAAAAGGTTAATTACATCGCTATGTTCTCCAGAAACCAGTCGTACCACAACTCCGTGATCCCAGGCAAAGATTGCAAGCTCATAAAGTCTAGTAACTAAATCCCACCTCGCAGTGATGTAGCCGGCTACGAAGATCGCAAGAGTGAGAATCGAGAAGGGGTGCATGAATCTCCTTCTATTGCTGGCGCATCACCGTTTTGTTTGGAGAGAAGGCGGGACGGATCAAGAACAGCTATGCGGCCGATTGCAGCGAGCTTCTTGAATTGATCGCGGATGAATGAACAGGCGTAGATGAAGGTCGTAAATAGGTCGATTTAAGTAGAAGCTTCAACCGAGTCTTCCAACATTATTGAGAAGACGAGGCGACTCGCATTCCGTGGTTGATGGGGTGAAGAATTTTGAGGAGGAGGCTGAAAGGTCGAATCATGGCAATCTGAAGGTGCAGGGATGTGAGATTAGGGTAAAACAAGCTTTCTTATTGACTAGCACGGGCATCCAGACTTTGACATCGACAATCTTCAACCTCAACTTAATAAAGTGGACCAAATTGAGAATCAAATGTTCTCTTCTATGAGTATTGAGGACAATGCAGTCAACATCGCACTGGACTTGGAAAAATCTGAGAGGATGGGGGTTTCTGAAGAGTGGCTTTGGTGCGGGCTGCATGAGATATAGAACGCCAAATCCAATCAGCGGGTTGGAAGGCATTTGAATTGCTCGCAAATGCTATTTGAAGGATGGTAATGGTACAGATGGTGCATAATTTCCATAGAAACAGAGAAGAGAGGTCTTCAAGCTGAGCCAGAGCAGAGTCCCCTAATAAAAATACAAGAGCTTTTGAATGCCTCCCGCCTAACGCCGAGTGCGAATGCCGCTGTACCAAATTTAAGATTTTGAGTCGTTCTAGTCAGTGTATCAGCAATGGACTCTTGGGAGAGACTTTGGAACCTACACTTCCGATGCATATGAATCGCATCACTTTCTTTGTGGTCCTCTCTTGCTTCCTCCAACATCTTGTCAATGCCACGCTCTTTCAGAGCACCCTAAGAGCTGTCAACTCCGATCAAGGTCTCAAAGAGAAGAAGATACAAACCGTCAAGCACTTCTTGTAGTCCTTGAACAAAGCAGCACATTCATCTTCGGTACCCTTGTGTCGAAGATATTCTTGAGAAGTCAATATTGAGCAGCGTGTGAGGAGGCGAACGACGCACTTTCGCTATACCACGTCAAAAAGCATGAATCGTAACGTCTGAAAGAAAAGTCAGCGAGCCTGACCATAATATGACATAGACACAACAAAATCAACCTACTCCTTCACCTCATTACACTCAGGTGCAAGTGATGCAGACATTTTAAAGTGTGTTGGTAGTTGTGAGGCTCTGAAGAACGCGCCTTGAAGCTCTTCGATTATTTGCAGGGGTCTTGATGCTAGCGCAATATCGGAGCTTGAAGGCGCCGATCTTGACAGGGGCTTTGGAACATTTTGTGAAGAGAGAAAATCGAAGCTCTCCCTCTCTACAACGGTGCCCCGCAAGAGACTTTACCAAACAGCCACAATGGATCAATCGCAGGACTTCAAGTCCTTGCAGGATCAAATTCAAGCGGCTCTTATTGCAACAACCAGAACTTCTGGGCAAATATCTTCCGAAGATCTAGGATTTCAACGTTCCCTGAACCCTGAAGTCGCAACTGCTCTCGACGAGCAGAGCGCGCGTCTTCTCGCCTTGTCTAGTTCGTTGCTCAAGTCTGCTACATCGTTAGCAGATCTTCGAGCGCCCGTTCTGGAAGATGTCGAAGACGTCGAGAACAACTGGCGCAGCGTGGTAGACGTTGTGGATTCCTTACTTGAGAAGGCCGATACTTGCCTTGACGAATATACCGGCGTAATTAAGCGCAGAGATACTCCATCTAGCCCAGGTGTTGACCAGGTAGGCCCATGATACCTAAATAGCCTTGGTTGCAGACTAATCCATCTGTACAGTCAGGGTCGAAAGCGAAAAGCGTCAAGGGCTCTGGGCTGGGCAATTCTCTACGAACGCAAAATCTTGTCAAACCGCAGCTTGCATTTGACGTCAAGCCGGATAATGATGATCAGTCGCCGTGGAAGCCCCTGCTTACAACCAAACCGCATGCCATACAGCCACTGGAGGAGAGTCTAGGAATTTTCACAACTGATTACGATCAGAAGCAGTATGACTACACTAATTTTCTACCACTGCTAATACTTCCACCGCCAACCTCTAAACCTGAGGGCTTAAGCAAGTCACAGAGGAGTAGTCTCAGTACACGTCGAAGTCAATTGAGAAGGAGAGGTAATACAGTTGGACGTACTGACAATACATTCAGATACCGACATCCTTACGAAACAGAGATATTACACCTCACATACCCAGAAGCTGTATATCAAAAGGCTGACCCAATTCCTTTTCTACCAGTCGAGACTACTTCTGCTATCTTTGTAGACACCTTCGAAGGAGTCCTAGAGATGTTAGAACAGCTCAAGAGCGCTCCTGAAATTGCTGTTGATCTCGAACACCATGATGCTAGATCTTACGTGGGTCTTGTTTCACTGATGCAAATTAGTACCCGAAAGCAGGATTGGATTGTAGACACCCTTAAACCCTGGAGACAAAAATTGCAAGTACTCAATGAAGTCTTCGCAGATCCTAAAATCGTCAAGGTATACCACCATGTTCCAGAATCATTTCGACTTGTCTAATGAAATAGGTTTTCCATGGAGCATACATGGATATTGTCTGGCTTCAGCGGGACCTCGGTCTTTATGTTGTTGGCTTATTTGATACTCATCATGCCAGTCGAACTCTAGGTTACCAAGGAGGAAGTTTGGCCTTCTTGCTCAAGAAATTCATTGATTTTGACGCTGATAAAAAGTATCAAATGGCCGATTGGAGAATAAGGTGAGATCGTTGTTCAGAATTGCACTTTTATTATCACTGACAACTGGCCAGACCACTACCGGATGAGATGTTTTTCTACGCCAGAGCAGATACGCATTTTCTTCTATATATTTATGACAATATGCGCAATGAACTCATAGACAGATCTAACCCAGAGGTTCCAGAAGAGAATCGGATTGAGTTGGTTTTACAGAAGTCCAAAGAAACTTCGCTCCTTCGATTCGAACGTCAAATATATAATGCGGAAACAGGCAAAGGTGCTGGCGGTTGGTATTCACTTCTAGTGAAAACGCCAGCTCTCTTTAACAACGAGCAATTCGCGATATTCAGAGCTGTCCACGGTTGGAGGGATAAGATAGCTCGCATGGATGATGATAGTACAGGCTTCTTGATGCCCAACCATGTCATATTCACCATTGCTAAGCTAATGCCAATGGATATGATGGCTCTTCTTGGCATCGCTCACCCTATCTCGCATAGTGTGAAGTCCCGAGCCGGAGAACTATTAGAGCTCATCAAATCAGCAAAAACTCGAGGAAAGGATGGACCGAGCATGATGGATATATTACGTCCGGACACAGTCGGTGCTATTGCGAAAGCCAATCTACCATCTGTAGCTGCGAAGTCTGCGCCAGCTCTCGTTGCGGTTGTGGATGAGAGCGAACTCCGTAGCGAACAATCTTCCTTTTGGGGTGGTGCATTTGGAAGCAGTTTATGGGATACCCCATCAGCAATTAAAACAGACGATGGCTTGAGGCTCGCAGTGCCTTTACCTCAACTTTCATCGGAGGTTTTCGCCCAAGCATCGAATGGCTTAACGGACCGATCCCGTGTGCAATCTATCTCAACTACTGAACTCACCCAACCTGCAACACCAACTCCAAAGAATTCTGATCAATCTTTCGTTCTCAAGCGTGGCGCAAAACGAAAGAGTGACAATATATCACTAGACACATCCGACGCTGAAGAGGAGAATAACGAATACGACATCAGTTTCGCACCACTAAATGAAGATGAGAGACAGGAACAAGAGGAGAAAAAGAAAGCGAAGAAAGCAAAGAAATTAATGAGGGCCGAGAAAAGGGCGCAAAGGGCGGCCAAGAATGCTGCAGCTCAGGCACAGGGACAAGCGGATGATGACGAGGAACCGTTTGACTATAGTAAGGCCGAATCGGTCCTTCATGGGAAGAAGAATAGTGGTGCAGATCAGGGAGGAGCAAAGAAAAAGAAGCCGTTTGATCCTTATGCTAAGAGTGCGGATGCTCCTAAGGGGATGAGGAGGGTGCAGACGGAGAGGCCGGGAAAGAGTCATACTTTTAAGAGTTGAAGAAGGGATGGTGAGAAGAAGACTTACGATTGTACGACTACGCAATGAGATCCTGCGATGGCTGGAGTGGGAATTATGCCAAGAAGTGAGCGGCAGGTTAACCTGTTCATGCCGCTGATCAAACGGAGAAGTAACTATTATCTCAAATTCGAAAACCATAACTTCGCATAGGGATGAGCGGTTTCAATGGCTTGTCCGAAATAGCGAACGGTCATCGGCTACAGCTGACGCAAGGCTATCTGGAGATAGAGATAGCCCTGTGGATTGCTTTATGATCTAAAATTCCAGATAGCTTCCTTCTCAAAGGCAGTGTAATAAACAGCTTTTACATTCGTGACCTTGTGCTCCTAGGTTACCTACGACTAATTTTCATTGGCTCAACTCTTGCCAATATCTCTAATGACTTAAATGTCTGAGATATTTTGTATGTC
>Ga0182030_10001066_pt1 | contig 55241 bp, 53 predicted proteins | sample 812S3MmetaG_FD_121299 | JGI IMG/M metagenome (GOLD analysis project Ga0182030, IMG submission 121299) | Permafrost microbial communities from Stordalen Mire, Sweden - 812S3M metaG (Illumina Assembly) | ecosystem: Environmental > Terrestrial > Soil > Wetlands > Permafrost | place: Sweden...
GAATGTGTTCGTTTGATACTCGAAGGATTTGGTCGCCATCCAGCAGCTTTGAACCCGGCAGTATTTAGGAAACTATCATTGATCGTAATGAGACGTTCGCCAACACCATCTGCGATAGTATTGAGGTAATTTGTTCGTAGTTGGTAGGATACCAGACTGGCTGATTGTCAGTAGGCGTCACCAAGGCGGCGAAGACACATACTCTTCTACTTGTATGACAGACATTTTGCGCGCTCAGCATGTGCCAGACAGCTAAAGCTCTTTATATTTGTCGATTGTTGGAACGACTGAGGTTACTCAAGGCTGACCTATAGTCTTTGAGAGTGGTGTATCTTGCGGAGTTCAGCCTTATGAATGGGGTCTTCGGAACTTGTTCTAGGCTCTACTACTAGTAGTAGCCGAATCGCTCCAGCCTTCCTTCCCAAGGCCACCAATAAATTTTCTTGACAAATAGACAACATCTACCAAATGGCACTTGTCGACTATTCCGATTCAGATGCTTCAGAGGCGGAAGAGGCTCCGGTCACTAAACCCGCGTTGAGTTCAACAAAGCCGGGATTCCAGAAAGTTGTTGATCGATCAAACCCAGGAAAGATAAAAGTTTCTCTACCACAAGCTACATTGAAGGACGAGAGCAAAAGCGATGAGCCTCCTACGAAGAGAGCGAGGGTAGGAGGCGGTGGATTTAGTGGATTTAATTCCTTTTTGCCAGCGCCGAAGAGGACGGGGCAAGCTACAAATGCGACGTTGGGAGGTGGCAACGCGGCAAGGAAGGGTGGTCTTGGAGCTGGTGTAAACCTCAAGACCGGTGCTGCACCTGGATTTAGCAGAGAGCCGGAACCTGAGAGGGAGTATGAGGACTACAACGAGGCCGAGAGCGAACCAGCTTCTACGAATGGCGGATCAGGATTGAACCTCCCAGCACCAAAGACCACACAAAATGGAGAGCAAAAACCAGCCGAGGAAGTCAAATTGGTTGGGAAGCCATTGATGTTTAAGCCTCTATCAGTGGCTAGAAAGCCAGCAAAGAAGAAGAAAGCTGCTGCTGCATCTACACCAGCAGTCTCAACTCCTACAACGCCAGCAACGCCCCAGAATCCTGAAAAACTGCCACCCCGGCCCAAAGTTTCGCTTTTCTCAATGTCAGCCGAGACATCAAGCCCCGCTGTCCCAAATTCAAGCGGAGAATACCAACCTCTGATGGTTGAACCCGCCGATGACGAAGAAGAAACCAACACGTTCGACACACCCTCCTACGAGGACTACACGCCGAACACCAGTTTCACCGTCCCTCCCTCCGTTCCTACCCCGCCCATCTCCCAATCTCTCGACTCCATAGCCAGCGATCTCCACCTCTCCGCCGCGGAACGGCGGCAGCTCTTCGGACGTCAAAAAGGGAATTCCAATTCCTCGGCCACGGCTACCAAAATCATCAATTTCAACACCGATAAAGAGTATTTGCATAATGAGGAGTTACGAGCGGCAGGCGAGCAAGTGGTGCATAATCCTGTCCGGGCCATTGCACCGGGCAAGCACAGCTTGAAGCAATTGGTCAATGCAGCACAGACGCAGAAGGAGGCATTGGAGGAGAGTTTTGCAAAGGGGAAGAGCAATAGGGCAGAGGCTAGCAGTCGGTATGGATGGTAGTCACTTGAGAGGGAGAATCAAAGGCACGTGCTGTTAGATCGCGATGTAGATTCCAAGTGGGAAAGAAATGATATGGTCTCTTCCGCATAAAGGACATGTGGATGGTTCCTCTCCAATGATCCAAATGGGCTTGTCCACTTCCCCATGCTTGACATGAACTATAGGTTCAATTTTGCCATTCTGTTGCACGTCTGAGTCTACTCAGGAGATAACCTCCGACAAGTCGGAGCATTTGGTCCTGGGGCTTCGGGGGTACGGTCTCGTCTCCGACATCACATGTTCCGTACAGAATCCTATCACTTGATTTTACTTCTCAAGATATTAAGAGTCACTTGCGTTCATTGGAAGATTGTCTGAAAAGTCATGCTTTGATATATAACTCCTAATAACAATTGCTAAGCGCCTCCCAAACCTAAGCTATGCTAAAAACATCAAAAAACTCCTGATATATGCCCGAAACTCCAGTCACCCAATTCCCCAATCGCAGCTCTTGCTCTGAGAAAACAAAAACGCCTTGTAAACAAAACTCCTTTGGTATCTTAAGGTATATAAATGAATGAAAAGAAATAAAATGTTCCCAATGCCCAAACCCATCCAAATCGCCCCTTCCATGCCCAGTTTACTTTTCGCTAAAGAGAGTCCCATCCACTCCGATCCAACAAAGGAGATTCGTTCCACGTATGTGTGTTCATCGCTCATAATATCGTAGAGGAGCGTAAGAAAGAGAAATGTCCTCTAGCAAATAGCAACAGGCTGCTTCTGCTTCCAATCGCCGACCATCAAGCAAAGCCACTCTCCCTTCGTCACCGGAGTCAGATCCTCAAAGCCATTGAATCCAGGACTTTTTGGGCTCTGAGGCGCATCCCCCTTCCTCTGCACCTGCGAATTCTCGCCCCGCGGAGCCACAACCTCAAACTCCTCACTCTTGCCCATCGCACTCTCTCCCACCGCCACCTCCTTCAGCTCCTTCCTGCCCCCTTGCTCGGAATCCGACCCGCCTTCGAACACGATGCCGAGCCCGAATTTCGGGGAAGGGTTGGTGGAGGACTTGAGGCAGATGGACGAGGTATCGAGTCGGAGTCGCTTGAAATCTGTCTCATTCTTGCCGAATGTGGTCTTCAACGCGGGAGGCGAGCGGTGCTCTTCGGATCCGACTTCGATGCCACCCCAGCGCTTGACGCCTCCGTAGGCGGTCTTGTACCCTTCATTGACGTCTACGAGCGCGGATAATGAGACGCCCATCCAATCGTACGCTCTCATGAGATAGCCCTTCGTGATGCGGCGGCCGTTGTGCGCGAGCACGAGACGGCGCAGCTCGTCGACTGCGGTGGTGAAGTCGGCACCGGATAACGAGCGCGAATAAGCATGGAGGGCGCATTTGAAGGTGTAGACGTGGTCCAATGAAAGGAGGGTGAGACCTTCAGAGCTGAAGAGGGGTTGGTTTTGGAGGAGCGAGCGGCGGATGAGATCGTTGGTGGGCGCGTGCGTGATGCGGGAGGTCAGGGGTTGGGTTGATAGCCATCCTGATCTGGGTTCTTGTTAGTATTGGTTGATTGGGAGCTGGGGGAGGACATACCCGATCTGGAATTTCTTTTCAGCGCGAGCAACGTAGTAGCGGAGGGTCTTCTCGGCTTTGTGGGTCATGGTGCAGGCGTGAATCAACTTGATCCCATAGGGGTTCAGGTTACCAGGTGATGTGGGCGTGGGGCACTGCGCTGTTGTCCAGGAATCACATGACGAGGCGGGGCTGGGGCAGAACGGAGATTGGGATGCCGGGAGGGGGGAGCTGGGAGCGTTGTTCTTGAACTCTCGTGGTGAGGAGGGGAGACTGGGCCATTGAGTGCGAGAACGGGATTGGGTGCTGGTGTTTGAGGATGTGGATCGGAGGGAGGAGCGAGAGAGGGAGCGTGTGAGGGGGCTGAAGACGGATTTGGACGGGGAGGCAGATTGGGTGCGGAGGGGTGGGGAGGTAGGTGGCGATTGGATGTCTTTGCGGACGACGATGAGGGAGAGATGAAGTCTCTTGCGCATCAGTCGGCTGGAGACATACTCCAGTGCAGCCGTGAGTTGAGGTGGGAGCTGCTTGGCACCGAGGATTGATTGCCCTGCCTCCAATGGAGAAGAGATGGCGGGCCTGGTGGTAGTGGTGGAGGTGGTGGTGGTGGTGGTGGTGGTGGAAGGCATGTTGAGAGTGAACGAGTGTTGAGAGTTTGTTCGGTGCGAAGTAGTTCTCATGAGCCAGTTGAGAGAGCTGGTGAAGAACAAGATGAGGCCGGAAAGGAGGCTTCTGATATAGAAGAGGGAGCAGAGGGCAGAGCTCAGAATAACTCTAGAGAAGCGTTAAAAGATCCTTATTAGGGAATGCGGCGTGAAGTCCGAATATATCCATCTTTATCGATTGTAGGGATCCCCGCCCTCGGTCCCTTCGGTCGATTAGACTTCTGACAGTCTATCTCATGAACGATGGTTGAGGCTCTCCAGGTTCTATTTTGAGGTTGACGATTGATGCGGGAAGAAACGCCTGTTGCTGATAGGCGGGATGTTTGGACAGGGTATTTCTATTCTCAATCCCGATATTCTGGGTGGGCGGCAATTTGGAGCTGGATGCGCACCTGTTCGTTTCTATTCCGACGCCTTGTCCAATGAGAGGAATGAGGATGGCGCCAAGATGTTTTGGCTATTAAATGTGGGTGGTGTGAAGCAAGTAAAAGTCTATTTCTATTTTTGTTTCCCATCCCTTGCGCGCTTCCTTTCTGCGGGCTTCTATTTTTGAAGTTCTGTTCTGCAGCAGCAAGGGTTCTCCGCGTCCCCCCCCCCTCCCCCTGATACTTGGGACCGAGGTGACCAATCCCCACGACCGAAGAGTGGTGCATGGGCGTTTATACCTTGAATACCGTGAATACCAGCTTTCTTGTTTGTTGCAGTTCTCCATAGGAAATGGATTCGCACTGACCATTTCTTGCGCAAGGAAAGCGCAATCGTTCACGCCACTCACGCCTCTCCCGAAAAAGATTTACCAGAATCCCTCCCTGCCCAAGGGTCGCTATCGATAGGGAAATGTCCTGCAGCGGAGAGAATCGCCCGCGGGAATGACGCACTCGACTATTCTCTGCCAGCTTCTGCCAACCTTCTGCCATTCTCTACCGACGATGAAAGAGACCTCAAATATTCAAAGTATAATTATTATCGAATTTTAATTTTAATTTTAAAACGTCTCAGGTATTAACTAGTAGGTGTTCTACAATTATTCTTTCTTTCTTTTTTCCCCCGGGAGCCGTGCGCAACGTTTCTTAGAGCAAGAAGTATCCTAGTACTAAGGTAGGTCGTAATCTGAGCCGCACTTTTGCATGTCCTCGCTGTACTACTACGGGCTGTACCAGTATGTGCCACACCTTGCCTCATCGCGTCTCGCATGGCCACACACACACACACACACACACACACAAACACACCATCTTCTCAAATCCTGAAGTCCAGAAATACTTTTATGCCACCGCGCATATGCGACTTAGTTAACTGGGCAAATGATGCTTCTCTTCCCCCCCCCCTTCCCCCTTCCCACTGACCTAAATCCAATCCTCATATCCCACCAAGACAAGAGCGCATATCTTCTCTCCCCACCCCACCTTTCAATATTGAATTCTCACCGCATCCATTCCTAGAAGCTAGAAACCTCCGATAACCTTACCGCGCATACCTGGGTAACTTGAGTCGGCGGGTGGTGAGAGAACCTTACAAGCGATACAAATCCCGCGATACTAGTATCGCATTACAAGTAGCACTCCGCTTTGGTGGTGTCTACGCCTCATCCATTTTCAACTTCAATTCACACCCTTTTCTTCCACTCCATAAATACACCATCACTTGAGTGCGCGTGCTCATTTTTCTTGAATGATTGGCGCCCAGAATCTTCGTCTGCCTACCCCTTTGGTTTCCACTTCTATGACATCTTGAATAGAATGTCTTCGCCTCATCCCAACGCGAGCTTTCATTCTCTTCCGCTTCCCAAACCAAAATAAGATCCCACCACGCATCACTACCAACGCATGATCGATTCAGCACCACAGTCTACTTGCAAATCCAATTCAAATGTTCTCCCGATCGAGAACATCTTCGCCTCAAACTAATTCAAGCTTCCTATCTTCTAATCCAGAAATACTTACTCACCATACGTCCATCACGGAGTGCGGATATCTCCATCGATTGACTTAGGTGATGATCATCCATCGTCAAAGGCGACGTCCCAACCATACTTGCAAGCGAGCAAGATCGAGAACATCCGCGCCTCTTCCCTACTCAAGCTTTCCATACTCCCCCTTTCCAAAACCAGAAATCACGCATCGCTGTGAGCATCCGATCGTTTGCTCGGCGCTACAATCTACGTATCAATTCGGTGCTCTCGTGGTCGAGGTCCACTCGCTTCATCCCATTGTCGGCTCTCTATTCCTCAGACACACGCGGCGTATACCATTATACCACTCACCTGACTGGACATCATTCATCTCAAGAGGCCTATCGAGTGATCCTGTCTCATCCCACGATATAAATTTGCCGATCGCCACCAATACTTATTGAATCCACGCCTCACTTAGCTTGGGCACAGTACTTCCTCCTTCCAAGCTCAGGAAAGGGAGACTCGGCACGTTCATGAGCACGCAGATGGCGCAAACCTCTCCTCTCGATGGGGTTCTCGTAGGATTGAGGCCCCGCGGCGTCACCTCATCTCAAAGATTTCCCTGCTCCCTTCCTTCCAAAGTAGGAAATGCATCCCCAATCCACGAACGGCGCATATTCCACTCATTCAACTGGCCAGATAGCGGATCGAGATCTCAGCTTCTCCATTGAGCCTTGCAGACCAGGTAGCTCAGACTCAAGCCATTGCCTTCAGAGCAGACGAATAAGGGCATTCATCTCACCTCGTCCGACTGGCCCCCAAGCCCAAACTGCCTCAGGCACTGCTCCTCTCCACGTACGGAAGAAACGAAGAAAGACACGAGGCCAATACCAAAGGGCGCATATCCCACTCTCCTGAATGGCTATCTGACCATCCTACCACCAAGCATTTTGCATCCATTCGGTCCTTTCCAATGGGGCTGTGCGACGACGCTTAATGGCCTGATCTCACCTCCTCTGATTCCTTCCTTTGCGCGTATACACCAATCACATCATTGGTTAACAAGAAAGAAATACTCCGACTCACCCCGAGTCCTGATAAGACATTATCGGATACCGTATTCCTTCTTCACTTCGCATGAGAATATGATTGTGTCCATCACGTGTTCGGACTTTCCCAATCCTTCAACTTATTAATAGGTATCCTGTTCGATAACAGACCGTGGACAGTAATATAGAGTACGAAAAGAATACTCATATCTTCTGAACTCATGGAAGATCATGATCTGAGCCCCAGTCTCCTGATTCCATTTCATAAAACCCCATTCCAAAAAAAAAAAAAATTCCTTAAGACAAAACTACACATGGGCTTGCACAGCACAATAACACAACATAGTCCTTCCAAGAAAGAAAACTAAACAAGCAATTCCCCTCTGGGAGCAGAAATTCGGTCCTTCTAGTGCATGGGATTCCATACGTGACCAGGAATCTAGGTTGAAATACTCATATACTCGTATACTCGTACCCGAAACCCATATATCCTCTCCCACCCTCTCCCCTCCCTCGATACATAATCTACCTTATCAGCTCCCCGAAATAGTATTACCCCATCACCTCTTTGAAAACGAAGATCATTACCCGCCCATGTGTTGATCTCTCACGCTGTGCCTTTCGCTAGTTGAGCTGACCGGACCGGACCACATCAGGGTGGGGAAATGGAATGAATGTTTGATAATTTGAACTTTCGGATGACGGAGCTGGGCGCATGGTGAAGAGAGCGAGGGCGGTAAAGTAGGGAGGGGCAAGTTTGAATCGGGATCAACGAATCAAGGTGGACGAGGAAGTTGAGGACAGTAAGCAGTTTCTTTAAGAGGGAGGGTTGGCTCGAGATTGAAGGTTAGAGTTTCATTTACACCTTGAAGAGGTCCTCAGGATTTCGTTCAGCTGATGATTGACGCATCAATACCAAAGCATGTAATAGCATTTCATGTCCACTAGTCTGTCTGTCTAATCCGCCAGTCCATTCCAGTGCAGACATAAAAACAAACGCCATCTAATCGTTTAGGCCGAAGAACTATAACAGAAGTAACCCCCCCTTACCCCATATGCCAAACCCATAACCACATCAAAAGGCAAAGCTCAGGTGAAGTAAAATGTGCTCTCCTTCTCTCGAGAGATGTCATCATCGATACGCCTTTAATGCGCCAATTACTGTGTACCGTGCTTCCCGCATTTTATAAGATGTTTTTGTGTCCCTCCCAACCCGTTTGCGCCCGCAAGTGTCAAAGAACAACGGAAAAGCCAACGATTGATTAATTTTCAGTAAACTCGTGATGTCGTTCGTAAGATCAGATGTCCAGGTCTGCTCCACCTAGCTCTGCGATACTGTCCATGGGCTCCGATGATCCGTCGTATTCGCCTTCTGATCCATCCCAGTCTATGGAACATTAGTGTTATCATCTTGAATAGGTTGAAAACAAACATACCAGATACTTCTTCATCAGCTTCCTCGACCGTCACTTTCTTTAATGCCGGAAGGACGGCTACGACTGTTAATAAATATTCTGAGTTTGCAAGAGACTGAAACTTACACATCTTTTTATCAAAGAACAAGCTTGCCCTTTCGTCATCGGTTTCCTCTTCGAAGAACAATGTGCAGCTCTCAATGACGCCAAGGATGCTCTCCAAAGCGGCCCTCACAGCTTGTTGACGTTGGCTCACATATGAGTTCTGCAAGTGCTCGAGACAAGCTAATCCCAGATTCTGAGCCACCTCAACTATGAGTTGTGCCTTTGCCACTTCGGCTTCTGATGGTCCAAAGTCTACATGAGGTCCATGTCGTAGGAGGATCTCGGAAAGAAAATTTTCCGTACCTTCTCGCACCGCGGCGTCATAGTAATTGAGAAGTCCAGGCGCCCAGGTGTCACATAGAGCGAGACAGAGTTTGAGAATCTCCTCTTTGGGCATACCATGATGATTAGAGGGAAGGTCGACGAGATCCTTGAAAAATTGTAGGAACTCCTTCCCTTCCGTATTATCAATCTGGTTTGTAACCTTGCAGACATGTGTAGCCATTTTAGATATTGCCCCTGGAGCCTCCGAATGTTCGCAATATGTGATCGCAGCTCGAAGGAATGGACCACAAGGTACCGTCATTGCACCCTTCCTAATGCCGCGCGCGATTGCATTGAATATGTAGCTATCCAGATGGCTCATGTGATGCAAAAGGATGATGAGAATGTTTTGCGTAGCAACATGGTTCTGATGGATCTGAAGGAGTTTTTCTGTGAGGATGTGGGACTGACCACGGGTCCAATGCTGGGTCAACAGAGATCGTTCAGTCATTGAAAGGGGGACTATTCCCGTGGATATCGCAGCTTCGAGACGTTCTTCGTCATCTGATATAGCTTCGAGTTGAAAGTCGCATGCCACTGACAAGAGTCGGTAAAGCAGGGCGATGACAGAATCATAGGACACTGGTCTCGTGGCTATTCGCTTCGAGATGATGTTAAGCATCTTTGTATACTGAGGCGAGAGTGGAAGTAGATGGTCTGCAGTTATCATTTCCAAGGCTTTGCGAAGAAACCCGGCGTCCATGAGCAGAACTGCTTCTGGCTCACCCAAACAGGCGATACTATTGAGAAGGCCGAAGTATTCTGGCCATGCTCGGGTACTGATATGGAATATGTCCCACAATGAGTTGATCGTGTGCACAACTTTCTGAATCAGGTGTGGATCTTCGTTTTCAAGACCATCCGAACTATCCTCTTCATCACCGAACCCGTAAGCATATGTAGCATCAGCTTTGACCTTCGTTAAAGCGGAAATGATGGAGGAAGCCATTTCACTGCGCACAAGCCCATCTGGGTTTCGGAGGATCATTTGACGGAGAGCTTCCGGGCGTTCGATGAACCATTCGAGGAAATCTCGACTGCATTCAGCACAGCTGTGACACATTTGCCTCACAGCCTGCATAAAAGCTGGGAAATCCGGAAGATCTTTGGTCCGGGAAATTACTTGATCAAGGTGATTCAAAGCCATAACCAGTGTCGCCTTTTCCAGACTATGTGAATCTGAGCAATGGCCTTTGTTGATCTGCTTTATGTTGGACAGCATCTTGATAACGAAAGCAGCGTGGGAGGGGTCGTATAAGGAGTACTTGCGCACTAGCAGCTCGTTTTCCATAGCAATATGATTGGCCAGACGAGTTGGAACTGGTAGCCGAAGCGGGCTGAGCAGTTCTGATCGTTGAAGGTTCGTATTCTGCGTCCTGAGACTAGAAGATCGCTGATAGAACAACATATAGGCACTGTAATTCTTGTCAAATTGGATATTTCCGCTGTCGACAGGGCTTCGATAATCGATGCCACCAAAGCAATTCGTTTCCATAGTGTTAGGATCCCAAGGGGTGACACTATCATCGTTGAATTCCACCCAATTCTCTCGGTCACTGCTTGACGGCCGTTCTCGAATAAAAGAATAGTAGTGACCCGACTCTGCATTTCCAGAATGGACGAGAATTCCAACTAGCTCAAAAACGTCTTCAGGTGACTCCTCGGGGCTATCCATAAGATGCTCTACCTTATAGGGTCGCATATCTATCGTCTTAGGAAACGCGAAGTAGTCATTGATCTTGCTTCGCTGAAGAGTACGAAGGTTGAAATCGAATCGTTTTAGGTGGAAGATCAAGTTATCAGGGATGTCTTTGAGGCAAGCACTACCATCCTATTAGCTAAAATAAGTAATGAGACCGAAAGGATCTACCGTTTGACTGCATCAACGTGGCGATCACAAGTCGAACATTTATATTTGTTGTCTGGTCCATTAGTAACGATTCCAAGAGAGGCTGAGAAAGCAACTTACTGCCTTCCATGATTTCACCATCCACATACGCTTGAAGACTTTCCTGTAGACAGGTCTTGCCCTTGATATCGCACTGAATTGCCGAGAATGGCTCAAGGCGTTCAGAGATATGAGAGCACTCTTTCGATTTAACTTGCTGCACCAGTTGCCCGCCATAGAATGCTCGAAACTCCTTTTTCAATTCCGGAGCAAGAATCTGACCTTCCCACCGATCGAAAAGCAGGTTGTAAAACTCATCAACATCCATCTGAATACTCACATCGATATTCGTATCCTCATATGTTCGAATCGAGGCAGCGAGATTCGCAGGATCGACAAATCTCCGGAGGCTGTTTTGCATAAAGCTAAACAACTGTTGTGTTTCTTGTAATAGTTTCTGCGAAGCACCTCCATCTGCCACATTCGCCCTGAGCATGAAATTCCTGAAAGGGACATTCATGAATAGTTGTGTGAACAACGAATTTAGGTAGCAAGTATTGGATAGATTCCTAAGGCCGACGTAGCCTGTTTGCGATCTAACATACCTACTTCTCTCGAACAAGAAAGGCAGCTCGTACATATAGGGCCCTGTGGGGGTGAGCATGTTTTGGTGATTAGCAGAGAACAAGTTACCTTCTTCGCCATGGAGATAGGGATTGATGTAAGGGACGAGACTTGACAGGAGTGACAAAACACGTTTGTATTCCTTTTCATCATCTTTTACCAAGAAAAGTATTGTTTCCGCAATAGTATGCCTCGTGGTGGTGCTCAGTAAAGGAGTTCTAGGTACAATGGCATGATTGGGATGTTGATCATCGGACGAAAGGTCGGGGAACAGATGTGTTCGGAGGAGCTCAGCTCCAAGCGTACTGTAAATATTAGCAATTGCTTGATGATATGTGAGAGAAATGATCCTTACCCGCATGAAAGGGGTTGCTTCGAGGCTTTCGCAAAGGTTGCCGCATTCAGGCATAGATTTGCTAGACCTTGGGCAACCAAATCAACACTTTCAGGGCGCCCGACTTCCTATAACAAGTAAGCGCAACACGATGATAGGAATACAAAGAACGTACTTCTCTGGACATGTGCGATAGAAGAAGAGAACCCCATTGTTTGACAAGATCCTCGAGGCGAAAGTGAGGAGGTATGTCTACCAGCTTCTTAAATAAAAGAAGACAGAGCGCAAACAAGTCTTCACATTGTTCTGGGAATCGGATCGTATCGGGGATTAAGGCAGACGCCAACGGCCAAAATGATAGGGCAAAATCTACTGTAGAGACGCAAGCCAAGCTATGTTCATTAGCGGTCTGTGTTTCACTTCTTTTCTGGGAAATGAGAATTTACCTAGGTACGTATCTGAGTTTCGAAATGATAAGTTGTGTAGTATTGCCCCTGATGGCGTTACGGGGGTCTTCTAGAAGAAGCTCTCGCAATAGGGAACTGCTGCCTAGTTGCAACTTGACGGAATTCCAGAAAGTCGAACTGTAGAGGGAGGCGTTGAGAATTGCCTCAAACGAACGACAACTTAAGTGAATGGCGTTCTGGGAATTGTAACCCGACTTGGCGTCTTTCAGCAATCTCAGAAGACTTTCCAGCAGATTATCATTGAGAAGCGGCGTCACAGAAGCAGGGACGACGGGTTCTGATAGTTTTAGTTTGCCTCTTGGGCCAATGGGATGAGGCCCACCTGTAATGAGTTTCACAAAGCAATCGACCAGGCTCAAGGCAAGATACTCTTTCAATTCGTCATTAGAACAATGATCGAGAACACGTCGATCCGAAAGTGCTTCGACAACTAAACTAATTGCTCTTGTGAGGGCGATTTCATTGACAGTCCCCTAGACATGATTAGCTAATTATTGATCAATGGACAAGGACGATTACCTTTTGCGATTGAGTGGCAATGTATTCGCGAAGTGCGTGAACAGCATACAAAGATTTGAAAGGTTGACCTTGAGGAAAGATCTCGCTGTAGCTTTTAGACTCAAAATCCTTAAGCAATTGGTCATATACCGGGAACTTAACAAGGAAGTAGTAAATCTATCCACTCAATTAGGAGGAAGGCTTAGATGCGAGAATTGACACTTACCTCCCGTGCCACCTTCTCATGCATATCCAGATAGCCCCACAGGTCATCAAAGTGCTTCACAATTTCTAAGTCAAGAGGAGTCTTGTCGCTAGTTGCGTTCTCATCTGCAATTCGCTTCTGGACCAGAACAAGACTGTTCAAATTTAGGTCTTTGAGAGACTTGCACACGTCCATCTCTTCAAGATCGAATTCTTTACCACCGAAGTAGACTTTATAACTCTTGAATCCGGTAGCCTCTCCAAGACTTGCAAGTAATGAAGCAGCTGTATTGTCCGCACCAAGAGTCAAACTCTTGATTTCGGTATTGGTGTTCCCGTCAAAAGATTGATACTTAACAACCAGTGGAGGGCCCTCTACAATGCTTGATGAAACGGCGATGGGTGATCTAGACTTTGGAGTCGCGAACTGTGACTTGGATTGATAAGCTGTCAAGAATTCTCGAAGAACAGCCAATGATCGGGCAAATATAACCTCCTGCTCCTGAAACTCGGATTCTGAAGCAACTATGATCATACCATCATCTTCTCCGCTTGGTATAGCATCATTATTGAAGGACTTTAGCTTAGTCGCCGCAGTAGCTAATTGACTAAGGCACCGACCAACGAGCGCGGAATGAATGGAACGAGCCTTTGCGCGAGGTATTGACAAGATTAGCGCATTATCCACGTACACCTCGACGAGTAAATTGATAGCTTGAGCATCAATCGTTTTTGTAGGGGCAGTCAAGATCATGCGCCAGAGCTGTTCAAGCTCAGGAGACTCAAATGATAGATCCTCGGTCACGAAGCGGGTACGTATTTCTTCCAGCCAAGCCCAGATGGCTCCCCGCGCGAACTCTAGAGCTCCAACTGTGAAACAGCTAGGAGGGAGAGTCGGAAAATGGATCTTGAGGCAAGCATCGATGAACGCATTCTTTCGGGAAGATTGTTTCATCGCCTTATTCAAGATTTGCCAAGAGGTAACTCGCTCCAAGTCACTTGCAGACTCACGGCCCACTAGTAGATTCCATAGTTGATTGCCGAGATCAGAAGAGATCGTTTCTGGTTCACGTGTGATGATCATTAAGAGCAGGTCTCGACGTGCATTACTTGCTGGGCTATGAGTAACAGACGGGAAGATTTGGCCAAGCTCTAAGATGGTGGATATAAGTTCTTGGACGACTAGTTCAGTGAGCTTATATTCAGTGGTAAGGGTATGAAGCTCGTTGCTTGAATCCAAACACAGTAAGCTGTAGATGACGCATATACTGCCTGGAGCTGTGATGGAACTCGCAGAGATATCCCGGATGCAGTCTTGGTGTATGCCGCCGCGTGTTTCCCGGTCAGGTTTACCTTCTTTAATGAGGTATTGAAATTGATTTGCGGCGAAACTTTGAATATCTGGATAGCCATTAGGGAGTTCTGGCGTAATTGTCGATGATTTTCGAATCAGACGGATGCATAAATCATAAGCAGCGGGGTCAACGTTCCTGTTCTCCGTATCGGCTTTGAGGACGAAATGCTGGAACAGAGTTTGGCAGAAGTCTCGCATCACTACACTGAAGGCTTCGATGGGGAGAGTATTCATCTTTTGGCAAAGACCGAGCAAGCCTTCGTAATCCTGCAGGTTGAGACATTTTTTCAACGTCCTGACAATTGCTTCAACAACCCGGGGATCTTGACTTGTTGAGACCGTCTGCCAGATTGCGGTCGCTTGTGGAGCTCCGTAAGTTCCTGTCACAATCAAGAAGCCCAGAATGTTGTAGCTTTCGTTGATGATCTCAGGGTGAGAGCCTATTCCAACTAGATATTCGATGATCTTATTTTCGATGATGAATTCTGCGAAGTATAGAAGTGGTGGACTTTGCATCGGATCTCGCCCTTTATAAGTGTTGAATAGACGTAAGAGATCGTTGCACATGCTAGTAACACCGACAACGCGCAGTTGCATTTGTGCAGACTTAATGAGCTTCGTTAAGATGCCGAATTTCCATTCAATCGAAAGGGCCTCGGGGAGGAGATGTCGGGAGAGATCAGGATGTTCCTGCTGCTTTGCTTCTACGAGTTCCCGCGTTGAACTGTATTCGAAAGCAACTGAATTTCGTAAAATGGTTGTCAACGACTCGATTAGAACAACTGCAGATTCATGGTTGAGAAATGTGACGTGCTTCTGAATGATAGATTCTAAAGCAGCGGACATAACCTTGAAAAACGCGTAACCCTGCGAAATTTGCTGGCGAGCAGGTTCTACATATGATCGATGCGCTCCGGCTTCCCCGACTATATTAGAGGCATCAGAAACTAACTTGGAAACAAGTCGACAAGGCTCGCATAGGTTGTCTATGATCCTCGGGTTGCGAGATATCAATCCTATTTGACCTTGCGCAAGCTTAACGAGATTAGGAAGAGATCCACCCTCGGTTTGGAAGCTATTTATCAGCCTGATATTTACTTCATCCCAATTCCAACGGTAATGGATTTCTAGATTCTTGCCAATGTGAGCCGGCTCCTCTTTGTTGCGAAGCAGGAAAGCGAATTCTCGGAGGTATGCACGGCATCCTAAATCCGGTTCCGGGGAATCGTCAGGTCCCTGCTCGTATTTCGAGAGTGATCTAATGTCCATAGACACAAACCTGGCAGCCAAGCGTGCAAATTGACAAAGAAATTCTGACAGCGATCGGGCACTTGGCCGATTACTATCCAGAAAACGACCGAAGAAACGACTATCACTTGGAAAGTTAGCATATAAGCGGCAACGTGGGGTATGAAATTTACCTCCGCCAACTCAATGCTCCGATCACATCAGGGAAAAGTGTCCAGAACTCATGGTCTTTTCTGTAAGATTCATACCAGGTATTAGGTTGACTTGTATGGACCAAGTAATTCTCGATCCATTCAGTGAGCTTGACAAAGCACCCGTCACTATCCAAAGAATCTGGCGGAGTCAGAGAAGTCAAAAAAGAGACCTAGTAAAAGAAGAAGACCTACCGCCCGCGAAGAATTTAATCAGTCTCCCAGTCGTTTCAGCGATGGTTTCAGAGGAGCCTTGAAATGGGAAGTTGAGCATAGGATCGGGAAACATGTTCTCATCATCTCTGATGATTGCTACAGGTGGGCTATCAGAGTCATCCTCGTGAAGGGGTACAACCTCAATTTCCGGAATACTAGATGCCGAAGGAGAAGAAGACGGCGTGACGGCAGCGATAGTCGACAAAGCATCACTTTCTGACTCCGCATTGAGTCCTGCCTCAGTTGCTTCACCACCGTCTGTCATCTTCGAAGGTGTTGCCGGCGAATCGGGGGAAGGAGATCTTAGAGCGTCGACAGGTTGAGCAGTTCGGAGGTTGATCGTGACTCTGCTAGAGTTGGGCTCTGCAGGAAGAGGTTCGAGGCTGCTGCGAGTAGGTGTGTGGGGCGGGGAAGGTTCAGCTGAAGATTTCATGCTTTCTTCTAGAAGAGGCATGAGACCTTGGCTTGTGTCGGAAGCTCTAGCTGTATCAACAGACCTGCTCCGTGATCCTCCGCGTGATATTCGTGGGCGTTTTCTGGAAGAAGCTTCGTTGTCGTCAAAAGGATTTGGTCGAGTTGAGCAAGGCTCTGAGGAGGCCGCACGTTCTCGCGACAACTCTGCTGGTTCGTGGTCCATTGGGCAAAGGCACAGCTGAGCAAGGAGTTCTAGGGGTGTCGTGAGTTAGCGGTAGCTCCGCGGCAGAAAGCTCAAAAGCTTCTCAATCCCCAGAAGGATAGCATAGGGTGATGAAGTTGAATTCCCATGCGTATTTGTTTTTTTAAGGTGGGGTACCAGGGAGGATGAGGTTGGAAGTTCAGAAAGATTTAGGCGACGAGCTTCTTCGTGACGTAGAAGTTTCGTGGTTCGCGTTTCTTCTTTGATGCAGTCGCGGAAGACAAATGCAAGGAATGGTAGGATGCAGTGGAAGATTCTACTACAAGCTACAAATTAGGAATTAAATTGGTAAAAGGACCAAGACAATAATGGTGAATGGCGAATGAGGCTGGACGGTCGACGTGAATAATTGAGCTTAGGAGCTCACGATAAGAATAGAGGGGCTCCAGGCATAAAATACGGCGGCCTGAATTACAGGTCACGCAATTTTACGCGACCAGCCTAACCTATAGTGAGGTAGCTTGATGCGAATATAAAGTCCCTACTCTTGAGAGGCTTCTGATCTTCATCTAGATTATTGATGATAGCGACAATGACCTCTTTTGTTCAGGGGAGTTAGAAGGCACCGTGTATCTTGGGTGCACATTCTCGCGTAGCGTCACTGCCTTTTGGTGAAGCTTATTCGTGGCTTCCAAGCTTTTACTTTGCAATAATATTCCACGAGGCTGCACATCCCGGATAAATTCAGTCTTGTCCAGCAACTGCTCTGATTCTTAAGATCCTGTCCGAAATTTCAAGCACTAAACTCTCGAGCCCTGAATACTTAGGATCAGTTTGATTTCACCTTTAATACTGAGGTGTTCTTGAGCAGTCTATTGTCGCTCATTCCCACTTGCATCTACTTTCAGGTCGATCTTGTTCTCTTTTGAATTGAGAATAAAGAGCTTAGCTGTACACCTTAGACCCACTCATTGCATATAGTGGTACAGGAGAAACCATAGCCTGTGGTATATCCATGACCAAAAGTGCAACGATGGACCGAAAACCCAAGACTGTATTCCAACTTGAATCTCCATTCACAGCGATTCAATGGTTTGTGATGAAAGAATTCTCCTTATAATGTCTGTTTGCTGATAGGCTCAGGCCTCAAATATCTGGCCCGGACCAAGATACTATCCTGGAGCTTCTTTGCAGGTGAGAGGATAATCTATTATAAACTTGACGGAATATCACCTTGTCTTTTGTCAACGTGAGAAAAAGCGAGAGCAGACTGACCTTTCATTTCCAGTTTGCTTTCACCCATTGGGCAACATCGCGCCAATCACATCACTCCATCCAAAGGAAAAAGAAGCAAGAAACAAAAAAAGGAAGAAGCGAAGCTGGGAAAAGATTCTTTGAAAGATGCCAAACCTCCACCACCGCCTGATGTTACCTCCTTTGTTGTTGTTGGTCTAAATGGCATCACCCGATGTCTTGAGGCATTACCACGGAAGGCTGTACCAGATACATCATCTTTCAAGGACACCTCTGAAGCAGACAAAGCTAGAAGAGTGATACACGGTCCTGATCTGGAAGCTACTCAGCCAAAGTCTACCCCGTCAGATAACACCAATGCTTCTACAGGGACCCATTTCTCCGCCATATTTGCGATACGCTCCTCGCAGCCCCCGATATTGTATGCACATCTCCCACAGCTTGTTGTTACAGCCTCACTTGCAAGGCCAGAACTGCCACCAACGAGGCTTGTTCAGCTTCCGAAGGGTAGTGATGACCGAATTTCAGAAGCTCTGGGTTTGCCGCGGGCTTCGTTCATTGGTCTATTGGAGGGTGCACCGAATTCTAGGTCTCTGCTAGATTTGATTCGTGATATCGTACAGCCTGTTGAGATACCATGGATCGCTGAGGTAAAGGAATCCAAATATCTCCCAGTCAAGATCAATATGATTGAGACAACTGCTCCTATAAGCAAGAAGGATCAGGCTTGAGAAGCTTCAAAGTCTGAACTATGCCCATAGCCCAAGAATAATTTCTGTCAATATATTCCTTTTAGGCCAAATCCCCTTTTGTGCTTGCAAGTCTCACCATGCGGTGGGCTCTAGCTGGGCTCAAAAGTGAAATACGTTGCTGGGCTCGAACAAAATGAAACGTATCTCCTAAAGTCACTTCCGCGGTGTAAATCTTTTGTAATGTATCTCTTAAAGTAAAGCTAAAAGGTTTGTTCATAGATGTATTGTGGTTTTCTAGTTTCTTGCGTGATTGTTCCGAGAGGTTTGTTGATATCTATCTATTTCGTGTCACCAACCGGCCCAATTCATCTTTGCAAGGAAACGAGATGATTATCCATACGTCGTATATTTAATTAATCTTATCTGCAACGAAATGAGCTCGTTATCTATCAGAGAATGGTGGTGAATGACTGAAATAATTAACTATTTTTCCGTCAGCTTCCGTGCAGAGGTCTATAAAGTTGAGGCTGCGATCTAGTTCCTCGAACTTTTTCAACCTCGTTTTATCTTTCCCACTCCACCATCACCTTTCGTCTCCACGTTTACCTCAATATACACACTCTTTGAAGTTAATTCCCTCCTTTCGTACCCTTCTCAACTTGCTAAAGGATTTCTTCATGTTGTACTCTAGGCAGGGGGGTAATGCTGGTAATGGCCAGAACAATCCTTCAATACCTCTCATGGGCGCGGGTGGGCAGCAAAATTCTTCATTACCTGATGGTATCACCCAAGAGCAACTCGAATTGGCTCGAGAACTTCGAGAGAGCTATGGCTCGTCCGGAGGCTCTAGATCTCGTGGCTCTCGTGGTGGTCGCAGTCGAGGCCCGACGAATGGAGTTAATCGCGTCCCTACTAGTCCTCCACGACGTGTAGAAGCTCCTTCCACTCCTCGAGGCAATGCTAACCCATACCGACCAATCTCCTCTCCGATGGGTCGCGGTATGATTGGAAACCATATTGTAGATCCGCGCGTCTCTTCAACACCCGCCCCTCGAACCCAAGTTCAACGACCGATGCCCGCTGCTCCACCTGATGATTACGTGCCTCCACACCTTCGTGGTCCGGGTTCTCAAGCAGCTCCACCTTCAGCTCATCAACAGTCGGCCTCTGAGTACATGCCCCCACATCTTCGAACATCTGCCCAACACCCACGAGTTCAGACCTCTGGTGATCAGAGCGAAACGCCAAACAACCAACGCCGTAATTCAATCAATCGAGTTGCAAATACCATTCGTCACCTCAGTCCTCCCACCTCGTTTTTATCTGCCAGTACCCCGACACCTGCGGCACAACCTGTTCGAGACCCTAACACATATGGCGAACCTATTGTTACCAATTGGGGACCAGATCCTGTCGGACCCGTTATTCCTGCTCATTTACGTCAGGCGTCAGCATATGACGCGATTTGTGAGATAGCCAAGGTTACTGGTATGGGTAAGTTTTCCCCCTTCTTGGTGTCAGGCTCCGTCTAATAATCTCCAGCTCTTGACGAGGTGACTTCGGATGGAGTTAGCATTCCGGCTCATAGGCCTCGACTTTCTACTGAACAGGGTACGTCTTGGTAGAGGCCAATAACAATCCAGAATAATCGTTGACCTTATTTAGGTAACTTGGCTGCTAGTATACATGCTCCTACGTCCGCTCAAAGCCCTGCTACCGGTCGAACTTCAGCCGCTGCTCATAGCAATGGTCGCCAGCAAGATATTTCGAGCGAACACTTCTTCTCCCAGTTGAACTTGAATAATCGAACGGCAGCAGTTAGTGTCCCACGACCTCGTGCGGTATCAGGAAGCGATGCCATGGACGTCGACACGGACGGGGCCTCTACATCGATGATCGGACATAGTGGCAACACTTTTTCTAGACCGGATTCCAGTAATAATGGTGCGCGTGTTGCAACTTTGGGAGATTCGATGTGGGCTAATTCTTCCGCCTCCACGTCAAACCACAACCGACGCACTTCCCGAACAGAAGTTGACGCCTCAACCGCCCATCCATTTGCTCCTCCTGGTACAGTTGCAGCCTCTGGTTGGCCGTATAATGCACAACCTGCTAGGGTTCCCGAAGGTTTGGCTTTTGGAAATGCTCTCACCGCTGATTACTCATCGGCTCATCCCGCTACCAATGTTCCAACCTCGGGTATTGTACGCACGCCGGGCCCAACCACTGCGTCGAATGGCGCTACGGCAACAGCTACACCAGTTTCCTCTGGTTGGGGTGAACACTCGAATGTCCCTAGCACCGCTTCCTCAAGTGCCACGCTAGGATGGGGTACTCATGCTCAGGCTGCTGTTGTTGCTCAACCTACGCCTGTTTCTGGTTGGGGTGCTCCAAATGCAGTTGCCCCTCGTCAAGCACCTCCTGCTAATGCTTGGGGTGTGCCAGCTCAGGATTCTCCTCAACAGGTTGCTCCTTCTATTTCCTGGGGTACTCCTGTCCAGGCTGTCGTTACTCAGTCTTCTTCTGGTTGGGGTGCTCCCGCTACGCCTCAGGCCCCAGCTCCTACCCACTCGTGGGGTGCTCAAGCTGCAGCTCCGGCTTCACCAGCTCAGCAGCAACAGGTTGTCCAACTCTCTGCTCCTAGTGAACCAAGTTCCGGCAAGTGGTTGAAGGATTCTAGGTGGGCTTAATTGTAAGCATCTCTCGCGCAGATTTCTTGAAATCTTACTGATTTAATACAGGCTTGATAGATCAAATTCTTGTCATCATTTGTTCTCTGGCGTGGATTCTGCTGTTAAGTTGTATTCGGCTGCAAAAACGACTCAAATTTGTTCGACACATTTGATTTTCTGATCGATTTGAATTCATACAAGTTTGCGCTTTTCGCCGATACATTTCCGCACCAGCCAGTATGCTAAATTTTGTCTAAAGGATCAACCGGATAGAAGCGAGCCCCTATCTTGCGTCCACCTCCCGACCTAAAGACAAATTTCTCATATTCTTTCCACAACCTCTGCGATTTTCGCACACTACACCTAATTCTGATCTTTCCGGCTGGGACTTACGGAGTACGGACGAGACCAGGATTTGATCGTTTTGCAACGCATTGCTTTTGAGTTCTTGTCTCGTCTACCGCACTGTGGGATGAAAATCATTCAGACACATGCTTTGTAATTTCCTTGATTCTTTATCATATCGAGCCATTCGCTTGATATGGCTCTTCTTTTTCGTCTATTGTTTCCTGTGGGAGGGAGGGGTAATGGAAACTTTGCTTTGCACTGCGGCTGTTGCCTTTTTTTTTACTACGGGGTGGACACTAGAGGATTTGTATGACTAGATTTCCAAAAAAAAAATTTACTTGCAGCGCATATAGCTGTCAAGCACTTAAGGTTAGCAATTTGCTGGCATGAGGCTGTATATAGCAACGCTCGTCAATAAAAATGATACCACTTAACTGAAATCGCAACTGTTTGTGAGCGCTTGGAAGTTCTTATTATCTTTTGGTTTGTCACCTGGTATCAACATTAGGGAAATTTGGAAGTCCTGATAGAAGAAGGAACGTCAGTGCTGATAATTAGGTCTTCCAGTTGGCCGGCACTACTTGAAAATTCATGACAACCCCCTTAACATGAAACGTATCCCAGCAAATCCAAAATCGCGAGCATACAGAAACCAAGCGAAGGGATTAACAAGATTATTTCCGCCATCAATCCCTGTCACTTTCCTCAAGCCGCAGCTCCTCCACCTCATAGCAGGTTCAAAAACTTCGAAATGAATCGTCGTTGTCTATCCAGGTGGAACTCTGGCAAGGGGAACTGCACTTCCAGGAGATGAGTTCCGATTCTCAAGCAGAATGATGTTTCGAGCATATGATTGCGGTCGAGGTTTGGGATGGCACGAAGCCTGTGATATACATATGTAATGAGATGTTTTGAGCGCTCAAGTAAGAGTGAAGCATCGATGGGCAGACACATTAGACATAGCTGAAGGATTTAGAATCTGCTGATATTCGGTGATTAATGCCAGCAAAGTCGTCTACTGAATCACCCTTTACGATAGGCTGGATTCGGTGTTTGTTTACCAAAGCAAGGCACACTGAACAAGGAGAGCGTAAGGGAGAGAATGACTGGTAACAGAGAATGGACACTCTGGGAAAACGATATTTTCTTACGCAACCCTTTTGATTATTCTGCTGGATTGGCTCGTAAAGCCTTCTCGAGAGGACCTTCTATCCAGCTCTTGAGTTTTTCATCCCAAAGCATAGTTCGAATGCCAAGTTTCTTGATTGCTTGAATTTCTTGTCCACTGTTATGGTATTGCATGTGCTTATACCAAATATCCTTCCTCGAAAACCCATAGATGTTACAATCTATCGGGGCGAAAAGTCGCGAATGATGACATCCCGTTTCCGGGCACACATATCTCTTGCTTCTGTCGTGTACACTCGCAATATGTCGTTCTCGATCCTTTAGAGAAGCAAAGCGAGCACCTTTGTGCGGAGGACAATGTTGACATACGAACGGACGAGTGTGATTGCGTTGGTGACGACTGATGTCTGATGAGCCATAAGGTATTTACAAAGTGTAGGAAGTGATACCTACGTCAAGTCGCATTGACGAGGGAACGATTTCTTACAAAGCTCATTCTTGAGCTGAAAATTACACGTGAATTGGAATGAAGAGCTAGTCATCGGCGTTTGAAAGCTCTTTGCTTGAGGAATGGTGTTATTGATTCCTTTAATGGGATGCATTCGGATCTGAACCGGACCAGCAAAAGGCAGGAGATGTGAGCCCGGCATAGCGATCATATTTAAAGGTTGGATGATGAAGCCAGAGGAAGGAGGAGGTTGAACAAAGATACGGTATGTGTCAATATTGAGAGACAACAGGGATTGAAGCGCCAGCCTCGGGCACGAGTTTGGCGTGGGTGCTGACGCTGAAAGATATAAAGGCTCCTCTTTCCCCCAGAATACTCAACTAGAATTTCCCCACAACTATACGTCCTTTCTTCACGGCATCTCCCCAGCAGTTTCGATCTCATAGTTGTGATTGGCTAGACCTGTTCGGCAAACATGCATTCGCCCTCGCCCTCGCCCTGCTCAGCAGCACCCTCGTCGTCAGCCTCACTTTTTGAGAAGCCTTTACCCAATGACTTTCCAGAAGAGGATATTTCTAGCTCTACCGGTTTGAGGTGAGTGTTCTAAAAAAAAAAAGCTGATCGACTGAAGGCCTCGTACGCCGACCAATGAGATCAAGTCACTAGAAGACCCTGGTCCGAGTTATAATTACCATCAATCGCGGGAAGGGGGGGAAATACCACTGATAATTGGCGCCTCATTCATCTCTCAGCATGGGTATCATAATTCAGAGTCATGCGGCTCACTGTCTTCTGGCAATCCGCCCAACAACGGCACGAGCGATGTTGGCTCTCCAGCACAAAACCTGGGCCCCTTTGAGGATTTCCCTGGCGGATTGAATCCCCTTCTTACTCCCGCCCGACCATTTCCACAATTTGAACAGAGCTATCCCACGGTATCAGGGAGTTTCGGTTCCATGGGAAATGTCCCCAACCCCGCTTCCTTCATGCCCATGCAGCCCGGCCTTTATTTTCAAAACAGCTTTCAGATGCCATACCTCGTCGTCCCGACTCCGCCCAACTTTGGATTCCTCAACCCTGCTTCACAACGAACTCCTTGCCCTTGGATCACATGCAGCGAGACCTTCGTTCGGGCCACGGACGTCAATCGACACATCGAAGCTGTACACATGGGCATCAAGCATCACTGCATCTGGATTGGATGCTCCAACAACCGTGGAAATGGGTATTGTCGTCTCGAGAAATTGAAGAGTCATCAGAGACAGAAGCATGGGTTTGTTTGGGATGGGTTGAACTGGGTGTGAGGGTCGACAGAATTTTTCTTCCCGGAAATGCCCAAGCGCTGAGCTGAATGTGTGAGAAACAGGAGATGAGAAGGAGGAAGATGCGATGGTTTCATTTGTTTCTGGATTTATTTGACTTAAGTGCGCTCATTATGACTTTGTTATCTTTCGGATTGGTTCATCGTAATGCAAAATCTTCAATTCCTTTACCATATATGCTGCATATCCTGCTTCAACCTTCACATATGAAGTGTTCTGACTGTCTTGAAAATAGGGTTGAAACTATCCTCATTACCTCACGCAACCCAAGAACTCGCACTAGCAACCTCCTTTTTGTAGGCTGACTAACTCGACTCTATGCAACAAGAAGAACTCTTGTAGGGCTCACAGCATCGAGGTAATCAATGAGGTAGCGGGACTGTTCTCAACAGCATTTTTGGCTCTGAGAATTCCTACCAATCTGATATGCAAGCTTCAATCCGTAGCAATCTAGTCGCTCGACATACGATGACTTGGGCAAGCAATCTAGCATAAGATGCTGCATCCAACTTCAGGAACCGCCCCCGTTCTTGAACTTCCACACTCAATTTCATCGACCAGCGCAGCTCTTTCCACAGATTTCTCACCGATCATCTCAACTACCCTTACACCTGCATGATGCACTCGCCCTCGCCCCACGCTACCAAGTCCTTCACCGCTCACATCGGCAGTTCCGAACCAGCGATACTGCGATTGACTTTAAGGCAACTGAGCTAGTGCCTGAAGGCCAGTTGCCCCCCTTTTTTTTTTGTTTACTAACAGGTTCAAGTAGTTTGTCATAGCCTGGCGGTTCATTCCCATACCGGGGACTTCAGGGTCTCCACTATCTCCCAAAACTTTGGGGGTGAAGTTCAGCGGGACTTCGGCTCGGGCTCGTTCGATCCTCAGCTTGGACCATGCGAGCACTTCGATGGTTACGTGACGATCACCGATGATGGAACGAACTTTCCTCCGGCAGCCACGAGCGATCACTTGGCCGCTTGGAACTCTGCCTTCCCTTCTCAGACCAATCTTCCATTACAGTATGACACTACCATCAGATCGCCCAGTATGACCCACAGGTGTCTATGCTTGGGCCTAGATGGATCATGAGCTCCGGTCAGACGCTCCAAGATCTACCAACCATCAATTCCAACGCTCCCCTCCTCCCGTCAGCACCAGTATCATCCCCACCAATACTTGCCTGCCTTTGGCATACCTGCAACACCGCCCACTCTTTTACCGGCATCGTCACGCACTGGAAGATAGTCCACCTTCCATCTATTAACGCACTCAAAAAGCTTCAATCCGCTAGTAACAAAACGTGTTTCTGTCTCTGGTCCAGATGTTGTAAGCCCTTCAAAGGCCCGAGCGATCTGGACCGCCATGTTCAATCCGTCCACTTGGGGTTGCATTTCAACTGCAGTGTTTTGGAGTGTACTAATAACAAAGGGAGGGGATTTGCGAGGGCTGATAAATTGAGGGCGCACGAGAAGGGCGTGCATGGATTTTTGTGAGAAGGGAACTGGCTTACGAAGTCGTGCCGGGAGAATGATTATGTGTTATGCTGCTGTTCTAGTGGTCCTTCATTTCACAGATTGTCATTTCCTACAAATCAGTTTGTTTCCCCTCTCCAGATTAGTAACAAGAATCGATGAAGAGAGAAGCACAAGATATGAATATGCTTTTTCATTCTCAATTCTCATCTCATCTCTCATCCTGCATACAAACAGAATTCAAGTGTGTACTCGTTGAACTCGAACAGGAGAAAAGACAAACATAATTACGCCCCAACGCACCCTATAACACAAACTATTCATACCCGACACAACAACTCTGGCAACCATCCCCTCCCCATACTGTTAACAAAACAGATCCACCACAACGATTGTATGTAAATAGACGCCACCAGGGCTGAATGCAAGACCGTGAAGTCGACATATAAAAGACCAAACGCCAAATTTTGTGAATGAAGAAATAATGTCGTGGTGTTCGTAAGGGCCATAGCGACATTATCCATCAAAGTTTACCTTGTTAGTCGTTAAATGATCTTGGTGTCGATTTAGACATTCATGCTCTTCGTCCTTGAATGATGGCGTCTCCCTGTGGTTCCCGAGGGTTCTGCTTTTCGCCTCAAACTTCCCTCTCGTTTCAATACCAAGTCGATCCAGCCACCTTTCTGACCATCACCATCCTTGCCAATACAAGCATCCAGGACCTTCATCCAACCTTCCTTATCTGCTGCTGTGTCGGCGTAGAAATCGATGACCTCGCCGTTGTTGAATCGAATTCGGAATCCTTCTTCGACGAACATGTAGCCTTCTTCTTCTTCCGCAAAACCAGACTTACGACGCTTGCCGCCTTTTCCGCTTGTTTCCTTCTGGGTTAAAGCACGACGATCATCAATGAGCTTGGACGCATTTGCTAAATTGATGGTTGCACGCGGTTGACGAGTAGACTCGTGGAAAGCCGTAAGCTTGCTCCCTTGAAGTTTGAAGAAACGACGACGCCAGTACTGGAAGATAGTTAGTAGCGGAATTTGGTTCATGGATCAAGGCAGCACTTACTGGACAATCACCACCTTGCTGACTCAAATGGCCTTCCCAATTGCGAGCGACGGCTAGCTCTGCTTCCTTCATTTCTCGAATGCACGAGTTCATGCTCTTAGGCATATCATCATCAGTTGCACCTCTTGGCTTTGGTACGAATAGTAACTGTAGATGAAGCTTCGCAACTTTGTAAGGTGGTCGGCGCTGGACGTGGGTATTTCCTCGTTTGCTTCTAGCACTTGACGAGAAACTTGCTTCCTCGGTGGCCCATTCATTGAAGCATGCAACATCGACCTCATACGGACGTCCATAGCAGCGACTTTCATGATCTTTGAGGCAAACGTAAGAGCGGCCGAAGCTCCCATCTTCAGCAGCGAGAGAAGAGAGAAGATCCCATGTAGTTGGCTGGGATGACATTCTCTTGGCTTGGGCATCTTGTTGCTTTTGCTGTGCTAATCGCTGCTCTTCTTCCTTCTGTCTCATTTCAAGCTCCTTTCGCTTCTTGGGCGAAGCAAACACTCGGCTGAAAGTCGACTGTTTAGAAACCTTTTTCGGAGACGACTCAATCACCCGCTTTGGTGGTGGTTTGATTAGCTTAGCATTGAGAGTTAATTGAAATTCAAGCTCATTTGGTACGACAAGCTCGAATTCCTGTCCGATAGGGGCATTTCTTCCAAGCTCGAGCCATGCGGTTGTGACACAATGCACTCCATTGTCCAGCGTCAAACTAAACCATGATTGCTCGTCTATGCCTTATTAGCAATTGTTCGCATAATTTAACTCGCACACTTACTCTTCGGCAATGGTAAATCTAAATCCTTCACACCAATGACCTTAACAAACAATCTTCCCCTCTCGCCACCCTCTTCGATAATTGGCTCCGCGGTCGATGTCTCCTCGGTGAGTATACCTAAACCAGTCACGTTGCTTTCGTGGCCAGGCGTTGGAGGCAGTGGACCAGTTGGTGTCTTCTTTCGAGGACTCGATCTATCACGTACGCTATTCTTACGCATCTGGCCATTCCAAGGCTCCACAGTCCAAGACTGAGGGCGATCCTTCTTGACTGGTGAGTTTCCTGCCGAGCGCGTGCCTTTGTCGATATCGCTGCTTGCAACGACAACTTTGGTATTCTGTCTCATTAGATATCCACGCTGTTTTCGAGGAGTAATGTTAGCATAGAATTCATATAATGGAATGTCCTTTGAGTTGGACGCTTGTCCTTCGCTGTTGAAGAAATCCGAATGTGAAGAAGATAGGTCAAACGCAACCTTTTGGGCTTCAATGACACGGTCAAAATCTTTATCAAGACCCAAGCCGAGATCGTTGCCAATGTCCAAAGTCAAGCTCTTTTTCTTCAAGCTTTGCTTTCTCTCTATCATGTCAGCCGCCTCAAGCCCTTCACTGGCTTCTCGATCCATATTGAGGGATGGCCGATTGCGATGTCGTTCTGGAATTGGAGGAACAGACGGCTTCTCACCGCTGACTTGTCGACGCATTTCTTTCATGGCAGCAATATCTGAAGGGGTTACGGACGGTCTTGTCTTAAGCTTCGATCCGGACGATGCTTTGATCGTTGCGACTTGCTCAGGAATACTGGGCGAGTCACGGGCAGGAGAAGGCGGAACTGGGTGACGAATGACAGAGTCCGGAGTTCCAGAGTCAAATTCATCTTCCTCGTCAGGGCCCCATCCGGTACCATCATATTCGGGTTTAGATGATGGCATTGACTGCTGTTCTGGAGTCTCCGGTCGAGTCAAGTATTCGTGAGCATCTGACATTCTTGGTCCACGTAGCTCTTCAGCATCCTTAGGGGGAGGAGTTGGTGTCATGTAGGATTGGAGGCTTAATCCAAAGTCGCTGTTGCTCAAGAAGCCCGTGAATTCAGGAAGCGAACCCTTCTTATTTGCTTTTACAGGATCGGACGTCGCGCTACCGCGCGGTGTTGGTGGACCGTCATCCTCTGGAGCACTATTGGAATTGTTCTGAGGGCTGTGGTTCAAAGGAGTTGGATCCGAGTATTGGCTCTCAGCATCGTCTTCGGCAGGAATATCGTGGTGAACGATGGACTCCTCATTTTCATAGTCATCCATCTTTGAGTCGGTGCGTTGGTACATGTCTGGAATCGAATAGACATCAACAGGATCGTCATCTTCTGGCTCAGCTTTGATCACGACACTCTGGTCTGCCTCATCATTTTCAATGACCGACCTGTCTTCTGTCGAAGGAATTGGAGTGTCGGGGTCGAGGGTAGCTGGCCGCTCAGGACTCGAGCTAGGGACAGGTGAGGAGAAGTTATAGTCCGATTCTCGGGAAAATGCCTCCTGGCCATTGACCTTACGAAGGATAGATTCGCGTGAGATGCGGGGAGGTAATTGATAGGTACCCAGCCCGGGGAGATCATCCAATGTATCCTCGTCTTCGTGAATCTGGATAGATTGCTCTCGCTCTGGAGTCTGACTGCTTCTCTCACGGGGTCCAGCACGTCTCATGCGACGTTCTCGCTGTTGTTCGGCCAAAGTCTTGGGTTTCTCTTCATCTTGGATCATCATCAGCCGCAATCTTTCCTCTAAAGTCATCTTGCCGCCGCTCATTCCTTGGATGTCTGATTTGCTGATTGATGCTGCCGCAGGAGGTGATGGAAGATTTCTTTGGGAGCTTGTAGCCCGCTCAGCAGCTGCGGACAGGCCGTTTGATGAAGTAGAATTGCTTCTCCCATGATTCATGCCAGGCAATGGTGGCAGCGGTCGATGATCACCGTTGGAATTCAAAGAGTCTGTACGGGTCCCGGCTGGACGGTCTGAAGAGGGCGTTGGACGAACATCAGGCATTGGGCTACCTTCCGGACCCTGGAAAGGATCCTCAAATTGACCCAACATGATGCCATTACTATTTGTGCCAGGACTTGCATGTCTCCAATCTTCTGGTCCCACTACAGGAGTCTTATCAGTGTCCTCGAGGGACGCATCAAAGCTATCGTCGTGCTCAATAGAATCTCCATAAGCATAACCTTCCTCGTCCTCATCTTCTGCAGAATCATAACTATTTTCTCGAGATCCAGTTCCAACGGAAGACAAGTCTGGGGTCGCCATTTCGTATTCGTTGACTTGAGGAGGAGCTGCATCGAATGTGACACTTTTGGCATGCCTATGAAGAGTACGACCCGGGGGAAGCTCACGTTCGTCACCAGAATTTTCTTCTGACCAGGTCCCGTTCTCAGGATCAAAGCTAGACTTTGGGTTGAAGTGCTTCGAGGCCATTGAAGATTTAGTCGGGGAGATCTGATCTTTGCTGGGGGATCGCAGTCCATTCGCACCCGTCTTGAGCGGAGTCCTGGTGGGACTGTAGAGAGGTATACTACTTTTACTCTCATTCCTCTGATGACCGAATGGTCGGGCCCTCTCCGCGGATCTCAAACCCTCCAGACCGGATCCTCCATATGCGTTGCCTTGTAGTTGCTTTGCCAAAGGACGTTCGATTACGGGTACGGATGCCGGATCGTATTCTTGTTTTTGCTCGCGCGCAAACATGTTGCTATTCTTGACACGCGATGCGCGCTGGAGTCTTTCGATCGAAGATCGTCGAGTTGGGGATGGGGATGCGTCTCTTCCACCAAACAGCGCATTCTCTGAGTTGAAACGATTCGGGGTTGTTGGGTCACGGCCCTGCCAGAAAAGTCGGGGCGACGAGTTGCCTTCAGAGGCATTGAATGGAGACGACTGGAATGGAGACGAGTCCCCATTGAGAACCATCTTCTGCGGTTCGAATAAGCATTTAAATCTCCGATTGAGGCTTGAAGGATCGACAGGAATACATACCTTTGTAGTCTGATTGAAGCTGGGAGAATTTCTTCGCTTTTCTGTAGGAGCAAGCTCCGAAAGAGGTCGTGGTAAAGAGCTTTGCATCTTGACAGGCGAAGACGATGGAGTGCCTTTTTGGATCCGCAGAGGATGAACCTGGTAAATATCAACAATCTTATACCACATCAACAAAAACATTGTGGATCGCTCACGGGTTGCGAAGGAGATGCCATTATTCCATACCACAATCAATCCCAATTTCAAGATATCCTAATATCAAACAGAGCCGCTCGGTATTCTTAGAATAGCTATCGCTCAATGCGGTATTGGCATGGAAGAATGGACGGTAGTGTTGATAGAGAAGGTTTCAGCGCGAGGAATGCGCGTTGGTAAATGAAAGCGGAGGAACGCTCAATTGAATCGCAATACTTCCTCAAATATCACTGCAAGTAAGCAAGTTGATGGTAGAAGAAGACAACGACGACGACATTCAGCAATTGCTTCTCATGAACGATAATGGAGGAGATATAATAGTTGGTGCGGGTCGTTTGGGGTTCGAATTGTTGATGGCAGTTGCTCATGGCAACCTTAGCGCGCCTGTAAAGGAAACTTTAATATGGCACGTGCTGCGATTTCCAAGAATTTCTTGTCCCATCATTTTTAGATCGTTTCACATACATTCAAGCGTACCTTTTGAGTCGAAGGATCTGATCACCAGAGTTCAAGTGGTGGTGAGATTTCGTGGTTTTTCGACTCGATGTGTGCTAAAAAAAGATACAAACAGAGCGCTTTCCAAGGGGGCAAGCCGAATGACAGGATAACCTCAAGAACAGAAATACGGGTTACAATTTTCTAGTATTTTCCATTATCATAGATTCTGGATTCGATCAAGGCTAGTAGTACTCTCTGAACTTTGAGATTCACATCTGCCGAAACTATCTTGCTTGTCAGAAGGGTATCATTTTTATCTACAGTATTCTATGCTCAAAACCCATCAAAGTATCATACAAAATTTACAAAGCCGCTCAAAGCGCGCAGAAAGTTATAAATCCCGTACCAAGAGCCACTGCCATTATTCTAAAGTCCAGCGCGAAGTCTGACCTCGCATTCGAAGTTAGCTGTGGGGGCTTCGCGGTCGCGAAGCCTCCTTGCGTTGCAATAATATTCCCCAATCCTTCTGTCGTCGTCATCGTTCCTTCTACTATAACGACACTATTTCCTCCTGGTGCCAGGCTGATGATATCTCCCCCGATTGTGAGAACTTGTCCCGGTTTTAGCGTCTGGCCATCGATTACAAACTGTGAGGCAGAATTTTCGAAAAAGGTTGATGAACCTATGACAATGAATGGTGTTGTTGTAGGCATTGTGATTGCTGTGATTATGCCTGCGGGAGAGACAGTCTTGGAGCCGATGGCTTGCGTGGCGCCGTTAATGATTACTGATGATCCCGAAGTTGGGAGAACGAAGGTCGTGGGTCCTCCAGAGCCAGTAACAGTAAGAGTACCGCCAGGAGTAAGAGTTGAACTGCCAATCACAAAATTTGATGCTGCATTTGCAGTGTACGTTGAGCTTCCCACTGTGAAGGCTGGGGCAGTCGTTGGTACAATGGCAGGGGAACTGCCAGATACAGCCGTTGTGGGGGTAATGATTTGAGAAGCGATGGCCTGAGTAGCACCGTTGACGATAACAGATGAACCTGTGGCAGGAAGAATATAGGTTGTCGATCCTCCTGGACCGGCAGCAACGACAGTTCCACCAGGCGTGAGGGTTGAGCTACCGATCACGAAGTGTGAGGCGGGATTCGCGACATATGTCGAGCCTCCAGCCGTAAAAGCTGGTGCTGTAGTAGGCGAGTTTGCAGGAGAATTGCCGGGAACAACTACTGTAGCCCCATTTCCTGATCCCACCGGAGCAGAATTCCCGTTCCCTGAACCAGATGCAGTACTTGCGGCTGTTGTTGGCCCAGTTGGGCTTCCTCCAGCAGGATTCCCAGTTGCAGATGAGCCTGTACTGCCTGGGTTCCCCACTGCTGAAATGCTCGCTGATGTTGTACCTGTGCTCCCGCCTACGGAAGTCGTCCCAGAGCTACCTGGGTTTCCTCCCCCCGAATTGCCCGGTGAGGTCGTACCAGAACCCCCTTGGTTTCCTCCACCGGGATTTCCACCTGCGGCGCCTCCAGAAGCAGTAGTGGATGTCGATGAGGTGGTAGAGGTTGAAGTCGGTGGTACATATTGCGAGGTTGAGGATGACGTTGAAGTTGTAGTGGTTGTTGGCCCATCACTTGTGGTTGTCCCGACACTGCCATAATTCCCCTGCATTGTTGATGTCGTTAATGCGGACGCGGTAAGTTCAGTAACTGGAATATGAGCAACAGGTATCCCGTCTCCAGATCCCAGAGTGCAATATTCTACAGATGACCAGATGGAACTTGTGCTAGGTGGCACGTGAGATGCCATCCAATCTCGCAGCTGCGTGGGAAGATTTGTCAATATTTCCCCCGCTGAATTGAAGTCATAGCTGCCCGCATCAGGTGCATAATAAAACCCTGATGGATACGGCTCTCCAGTATCGCCTCCAATCTGTTGCCCATTCTCGGGGCTTGGGCAACCATACCCGCCTCCAGTTGCCGTCGGCTCCAGTTCGGCAATGGAAACGGCGGAAAAATCCCATACCGGCGTGGGAGATGTGTAAACCGTTCCATAAGCATCGGTGTATTCTGTTCCGTAGACCACCGTGCTACTAGCTTGATAAGGGCCCATGTCTCCTGTGCCAACAATGTTGGTAGGAACACCCGAAATGCTGGCTCCGGTGAAAGTTCCTGACGGAAAGGCTGGGGTAGACGATACTTGGACGGTTTCAAAGCTGGTAATAGCTGTGTTGTCATATTTGTAGACAACTGTGCTCACAGTCGCGACAGTTACTTCGACTGCGCTTGTATACCAAATCATCTCGAGTACTCCCAGACCTTGAATATAACAACAATACGGCGTTGTGGCCGTTCCATTGGAGGCTAATATTAAGTCAGTCTTCCTCATGTTGTATAGCTCCACTTTGAGCTTTACCTCTAGGTATAAATTGGTTGTCGCCCATGACCTGCGTTGCCCATAGTAGGGGAGCCCAGCATATTGACCTTGAAAACATAACGAATGTAAGATACAGAACAGCACTGTATCAAAACTACAGAATTCTTACAGCATGAAAAGAACCAACCCCAATTAAAGTGGCGCCTAACTGTTATTATAAAGCTGGAGGGAAATAAGCCCATGAGCCCTATGCGGGAGGATTCAAGTCTAGGATACATTTTGACATGGGTAAGCCCCATGGATGCGGCTAGCTTTTGTCCCTCCCGCTGGGCGATGCATGCAATGAGATATTTTAGGAACATTTTTGGGGTTCTACCTAACAACAACACGAGCGGCGCAGTCCACAGTCTAGTCACCTGCGGTTACCCGCCAAAAGCGACCCCCCAGCCATGATTGGCGATAAGAGGGTTGTGGTACGGCCCAACGCCGCACAGGAACAACGAAGCTTCGAAGAACCGGCTTTGACCTATGGGCTTCTTGTGCTTGCGCGGTGGCGTAATGCCAAATCTCCAACACATTCTCTCGGAGATAGCGGCTCGAGAGCCTCAAATTCTTATAGTCGCTAGCATGGACACTGATCTCTTGATGAATCGTGGGAACCGTGGGAAGCTTGGGATATGCGCAAAAGTCACTCTCAGAAGCAAGATCAATCCTTCGAGCTGGGGAAATCCGAAAGTGGGTATTTTGATGCTTGTCCAGAGAAGGGGAGTGCAAGTGCTAAGCCTCGAACCAGTGTTCTTGCTAAACGCAAGCGACGTGCTCCGCCGAGCGCGTGGTTGAACAATCAATCGCGATACCGAGCGCAATATGAAACATTTCTGTGGTACCCAAAATTTCCATCAAAAAATGTGAGACGGTGCATGTAAAGGAGATTGATGACAATTCTTGCGCAAGATCGTCTACCATCCACGACTATGCGCGCTTGTCGATTGATAAGGATTCCAAGCCCATCCATAAGCGTGGCATCATGTTAATCAAATCGCTGAAGTTGCTGAACCAGGTCTAGATCATCGCTGAAGACCAATTTGGCAAGATGTGCAGGACTTAAACGACTTGGGGTCTAGATAAAATTCAGCTTGTACGATGACTTTCTCGAACAGGTCAAGCGCTGACCGTTCTGTTTAAGGCCGATACTTGGAGCTGCGGAAGCGCGACCACATGTTGTTTTCCATCCGTGTTTACAGCCAATGAGCGTCTTATATTTCCTGGATGGGCTTCATTTAGCTATGTCTGATATTTAGTGCTTTATTGACATAGCATGGATCGTCGTGGAACTGCCCACTGGCTCGATCTCCCTGCTGTATGGTGCCATGAGAAGTAAAGAGGAAAGCAAAAGGGCTGCGCCGCAGCAACGGCAAGGGCAAAAGTTTGCTTAAGATTTATTCCCCCCCATCTTGCATCACCCGCCGTCAGCAAGCTCATTTGCCCGGTCGTGCAACTTTCCTGACTCAGCCCCGCAACCTTGCAAATTGTCAATTAGGCCCGAGGTAGAAACTTCCGCAATCTGTCTGTCTCCCGGCTCGAAACCTTACTCTGCATCTTCCAATTTCTCATCACAGAATAGTCATTCCACAGCCTCGCCGGCCATCTTCAAACGGCGTTTTGATGAGTGTGAGATCGTAAAACCCATGCCTTCTCCTGCTCCTTCTCCTTCTCCTTCTTTAGTATGACCTCCACTGCATCTTCGGTGCCGTCACCTCTCTCGGTTCCTACAAGTCAGGCCTGGTAATTGAACCTCGTTGACCCTCTGTCCATCTGATCTCGCGCTTACCTCTTTCCTTCAGGGACAACGACGGCGCTGGATTATGGAGCACATTCATTGTCGGGGTTGGGACCCCATCGCAACCAGGGCGAGTAATGATTAGCACGGCGGGCGACGAGACTTGGCTGGTGTTAGCTATTGGATGTCCCTCAAGTTATGGAAGCAGCTGTGCTGAAGATCGTGGGAAACAATTCTCTATCGGCAATTCGACATCTTGGACAAACATACAACAATTCTATACACTGTCGCTCGAAACGAATCTTGGATATACAGGTACGTTTGGGACAGTCGCGCAAGCAGAGCGGTACCGACGGAAAAACATGAGATTGAGAGAATGGGGCAATTTGGGAAAGGAGTGACCATGTGCTAAGTGATTGTGTAGGAAACGGGCAATATGGCCATGACATTGTGTCGTTGGGTTATCCCGGAAGCGGTGGACCGACGCTTTCAAATCAAGTAGTGGCTGGCATTGCGACTCCAGACTTTTGGCTTGGGATATTTGGTAAGTTATGCGGTTTCCCTGTTCAATTTATCGGTCACTGATATGTCATTGCACAGGTATCGATCCCGCTCCCTCGAACTTCACAACTCTCAACGACCCTCAACCAAGTTATTTATGGACTCTCAACAATACTAGAATGATCCCCAGTACTTCTTGGGCGTATACTGCAGGAGCTCCTTATAGTATGATAGCTTTACCTATTCTCCAAATGAAATGAGGTCTAATTGTTACAGGAAATGACAAAGTCCAAGGAAGCCTAACGTTTGGAGGTTACGACACTAGTAGATTCACTTCGAAGAATGTTACCTTCCCGCTTTATAATGATGTGGAGCGAAGATTCATTGTCGACCTTACAACCATAACATATATCCCATCTGGTGTTTCGACAATCACAACACCCACGACCTTGATGAGCGAGACTATATCAATGCTGATAGACTCCACCGTACCGTATATCTATCTTCCTGAAGATGCCTGTGCAAAATTTGAAGCAGCGTTTGGTCTACAGTACGATGAATCCAACGATATCTACACAATAAATAGCACGGCGCATACAGCGTTATCTGCTATGAACCCAAGCATTACCTTCACCTTGTCCAACACTGGAGGTCAAACTCTAGATATCGTCCTACCTTACGCAGCTTTCGACCTGACGGCGACTTTTCCTGTGATAACGTCGGGGAATGACACAAATTACTTTCCTTTAAAAAGAGCCGCAAATGATACCCAATATACCCTCGGCAGAGCATTTCTTCAAGAAGCGTGGGTTGACATATTTTATTCTGAAAGAAAGCCTAACTAAAAACCTTTCAGGTACATGATTGCCGATTTTGAACGGTCAGAATTCACAATCGCTCCGTGTGCATGGCCTTCTACCTTCAACCAGGAACTCGTCCCAATTCTTCTGCCAAACTCAAAAGAAACAACTAATTCATCAAATTCAAACTCGACCCTTCCCGTAAACCATTCCGCCTCTTCAAAAACACCTATAGGTGCAGTCGTTGGCGGTGTCGTAGGTGGTATCGCCGTGATTCTCGTTGGCCTCCTACTGGCCTACTTTTTCTGGTGGAAACCGCGAAGCCAAAAAAACCAAAAGCACGATGCTATACCCTCAGAAGACGCATCAGACTCCACACCTCAAGAAGGTCCATCTGGTCCATCAACAGCCACTGCCTTCGACCCGACACTCAACAAAACGGAACTCGATTCCAAACAATATGGCTCCAACGAGCTTCTCGACATCAGAGAAGTGGAGCGAATGCAAAAGCACGAAATGTACGCCGTACCCGCGGCGCAAGAGATGGACACTTGGGTACCTGTTGGAAGCGAGTTGGATAGTCCACAGGTTTTTGAAATGCCGGCACGAGAGCCGGTGGGAATTGAGATGGCAAGTCCACCGATTGATGAGAGAAGTCCTGAGCTGAGTCCTCTAACTCCTGGATCGACGCCGAGACCGTCGAGGACGCCTCCGGGGGGATATTTTGATAGGAGGAATATGGCGCAAAGGACGTATTATAATCCATAGGTTGGATGATGGGATGGTGTAATTAAGATTTACCATTATTTATGAACATATGACCCAAAATTATTTAAGATACTATAAGAAGAATGACCAAAATCATGAAGTAAAGCATTTTACAAGCTGGGAAGTTAGAAAGCCTCAGCAATGTCTAAATTGTCCATCGGACTCAAAGGTCCGTGCCGACCGAAGCTTAATGACGGCCCCTGTCTTAGCAAGCGCGATAGTGCTTAAGATTTATATCTATCAATGCGACAACGTGAAAGATGAATCTAATAGAGCCATGGACTTTGTGAGAATCCTTCCTTCCTTCCAGCTTTCAATGTAACTAACGGTAGTGACAGTGGTCGCGCTTGATAGCGGGTACCTCCCTTGCCTCCCCATCTGGGCAGAAAGCTGCAGCCAATAACCCCGAAAAGCGTCTGGCACGCTTCAAAAAGGAATACAGCCAGCTGCTGGTGTGTATACTTTACTTCATCCATGACCTCAACTAACATCTTTTCAGTCACTGTGGCGCAGCTCATCGAACCTCTCGAGAGACTACGAAGCAGCCGAGAACATACGCCGGAGCGTCCAAGAACTCACAACCATTCTCAGTGACGAGTCGAGACGACCACTACCGCACCCATGCATTGCGTTTGCATCAGTAAAGCAGATATATATCCCGATAGGCAAGATTGCTACGATCTCATACGATGAAGCGATTATACGTGAAGGAGTTGCGTTCTTTGCAACTCTGATCGATAGCGAGGAGGAGGATTTCGTTGAGAATGATGCCTTCTCCAAGAGTCTCATGAACTTACTGGTTCGGATCACTGGAGGCAACAGCATCCCGTTGGGTTCGGATACAGAGGTTGAATTGGTGGAATTATCATTCAACATCACCACGAAGATCAGGCTTGATCCGGAAATTCTGCCGGCTTGGTTTGATGCTCAGCATCATCGGGATGAATCGGTAATAAGCCAAGCTGGTGCCCACGAGAAATTCACGGGCAAAACACATAAGGGGGATTTCCCACTATTCTATCTATTGATAGACTTCATACATCATGAAGGAAGGACGGGAGATTTTGCTAGGACGGGGCTTCTTTATATCATCGAGGCTGCTTCGAATTCCGTGGCTCTGGAACAATGGATTGTGGAGAGTGATCTTGCAACGCTGATGGCTACAGGGCTGGGGGCTTTATACAGTCAGTTGAGCAGGAAGCTGGTTATTGACCACCCTACAGATCAATTGCCTCCAATTCTAGCACTGTCTGATTATCAACATCCCAACACAACCTCAGAGATTATCAGTTCGGCTTCACCTGACTTTCAAGGGCATATGGAGACGTTTCTGTCGCATTTGATGTTCTGGCAGGATGTTCTTAATCATTGCAAATCCGTTGAGGTTAAATCAACTCTGTTGGAGCACTTTCAGGTTATCTTCCTCCAGCAGTTGCTGTAGGTCTTTTCTCCAGCAAAGGATACAATTGCTGACATCTTGCAGGTACCCTTCATTATTGGAGTCATCTGATGTTGATGGCGGATCTTCAGTTGCAGTTTTGACCTATCTTCGACGCATCCTCGAAGCATTAGACCATCCTGATATGATCCATTTGATCTTGCATTATTTGCTTGCCTTACCAGACACAGCAACCACACCAACCGCCTCAAAGGCATCTGTCAGTGCTGCCAGAAAGCGAAAGTCTATGGATCTCGCCACAATGATGGCAACGCAGGTAGAGATGGCATCTACACCTGCGTTGTTCAACTTGGTGGATCTTATTCAAGGCAGTCTGCGATCACAAAGTCAACAAACGATATCTGTAACGCTACAGCTCGTTTCTGTCATTTTGAGGCGGCATCATCGGTATGCTGTAACGACCCTCCTCTGGACAAGTCAAATCCTGGCCGATCGACCTCAACGGAGTGTTGGTGCTCATGAGAAAGAAATGGACTTCCTACTCACTCTGGCGGGTGACGTTGGAGGTGATGTTAGTAGTGAAAATGATTTTGATGAAGTCTACGAGAACCATGTCAAAGATTGCATGGGAATATTGGAAAGTCACCCTTGCTCAATCGTTCTTGTGGCACCCAAGTCGCCGGGTGGAACAACCAAATTTCCGGGATCACAAGCAACAATCCCTGGAGCTCCTCGAGATATTCGGTCTCATACGTTAAGACCTGAAGACCCCATGCTTAAGACGATGCTGGGAATATTGTCAACTTTCTTCACAAACTCCGTAGAGACAAACTTGTCACTTACCGGAACTATCATTGATCTTGCTACTTGTGGCTACATGCGCATTGACGGCTGGTTAGTTCCAGATCCTGCCAGTTATGTGTATGAGGAGGATGAGGAAGACGATCCCGAAGAACCCCTCCTGAATGGAATCGACGATCCGATAGAAATCCAGGAGAAATCTCAGCTACGAGCTTTGAATCGTGCCCGCAGGGTCCCAAAATGGAATGAATCTCATCTGCCACCAATTCTCCAGCTTCTAAAAACTCTAGCTGACCAAGTCTCAACATATCGCTCTGAAATACCCCGTTTTGAAGATATCCTCCAACAACGTCGTGACGCCTTCCAAGCCGCATCATCCGCAACCGCGACCCCTATCCCAATCCGCCAAGCCCCACTCCGCTCAAGCTTCGAATCCTCATCCCGCTCCGCCTCCCCACCCCGAAACGTCCTCGACTCCCTCGCACAACGCATCTTCCCCGAACTTGGCACTCCATCTCGATCCCGCTCACCCCGTGGCCGATCAAGCCAAGATCAACAACGCGGTAGCGTTAGCGGCGGCTATGGATTTGCCACCCCCACCACATCGCGAAATAATAATATTCCGCCACCACAATTCCCAATGGGATTGGAGACGCCTTCGAGAGGGAGCTCGAGAGCTTTCTCACCGAGTCCGCTGAGGGGTAAGAGGGAAAGTAAGGATATACCACCTAGTCAAGCTGCAGCATTCGCGGCAGTGGATCAAAGTATTTTAGCGAGGAAAGTGGGATTACCTACTCCCAAAGGCGAGCTTACACCAATCCCCTTCCCAAATTTAAGGAGTACGGGATCTCCAGATAGCGAGGGGAGTAAAGATCGGAGTGAAAAGACGGAGGAGGCAAGCGAAAGAGGTGGGAAAGGCGAGGCACAGAAGAAAGAAGAGAAATTGGTGAGTGTAAGTCATGTTTTGACAAATGTTATCGTGTTGCAGGAGTTCCTGCTGGAATTGGCTGCTTTGGTGCAGGTTAGAGCGGGACTGTTTGCAGAGGTTAGGTTTGGTTAGTGGAAATATACCTTTTTGCGTCACGTTGTCACTGTTTTACGTCGAGCTTATTTGGCAAAGGTGAGTTTGCGGGTCTTTCTTGAGATTGCTTGTGATTTTGTTATTTGCATTGTTACATATCCAAATTTCTTTACGCTGTCCAAGAGACCAATGGTGTTGATGGACAAAATTTAGGGAGAGAAAAGATGCAGCAATGGATGAGATACTGTGTTGGACGTGAAGTGATGACAGGGAGAGGCAGTGACGAAGGAGACGAACAAGAAGCGGCAGCCCTACAATTGATCAGAGCACGTAAGCAATGCCTTTGTTTAATTCCCTATCCCCATCTCAATCCCAAACAATCACTTTCTTCTGAAACGCTAACCCATACATAGGAGCCCAAGAAAAATTACATGTATATCTGGCACTGCGTAAGTGGACAAATTCCACCAAAGCCTAACAAAACGCCCGAGCAGTGTGTCTGCGAATTATCAAGCGTTAAAGACTGTCCCTCCTAAACAAACCCAACACCATCTCCAAGGCCTTCAATACAGCATCATTGCTTGTTGAGGGGGTGAGGGGTTGCATCTCGATATCGACATCTGGTGGAGAAGGGGGAGGGTTTCGGATCATGAGGGTTGCGATGATAGCCATGACCGCGAGGACGGTGCCTGAGAGGCCGAATGTGAGGGCTAGGGTGTCGCTTGTTGAAACTGAGAAATTAATGAGATGGGATGGGGAATTGTTTGGAGAATAGATGTGGAAGGGATGACAGAGGAATGGGATTGCTTACGCATTGTATGGGTTGCGGATGAATTCTGCAGAAATATAGCTCGATTTATATCATGCAAAATTGCTGGGACGAGGCTGAGTTACGTCGTATCTCATGAACCAACATTCCTGGTGGCCCAGGAAAGTTATAAACACATCCAAGCTTTTGGGTAGGCACACAAGCGAGACATATTTTTTATCTAGTCGTAAAAATGCACCACGAATATAAACCAATTAAAAAATTTGAGATAAGCCATAATGGAAACTTGATTACACCCGGCCCCGGACTCGGGCTCCGAAACATGAAGCATGCGCCTTAATTGGCTGTTATAGCTAGTAGTGGATCCCTCTGCACCACTTTGTCATGGATCCATCAGTCCATCAGCATTTCCTGACATCTCTTCGAGACCTACCTCAACCTTCCACATTCGTCCTCCCACCACCTACCAAAATTTGCCAATCGTCGTATGAGGCGACCCTATTCCAAGCTTATAACGCAACAATTCTTCCCCCAAAATTTTGCGCTAGGCTAGCAAGGGTCCATATTGGACGACGATTAGCATTACCGACAGCTCAGAGATCATGATTGTCCTACACTTCCAATACTAATAAAGCGGGAGAACAAAATGCGTGAGAGCTAAATCTACAGTAAGATATGATCTAGTCGCAGTCCGTCGATTTCATGTTATTTTTTTTACGCTTTTGTTGATTGAGCTTCGCTCTAGGCTACACGGTGCCGCTGCTCAGTACTAGTAGTTCTCTCTAATTCTGCACAGCCTCGTGCCTGCCTCAACTCCAGGGCCATGTCAGGGAGGATTCATGTGCTGCTTGAATATGTGACGCATGATTCCTAACTGAGCCATTAATACGTAGATTTTGTTCTCTGTAATATTCCTCCAAGGCTTCTCGCTTTTGGACATGCTTACAGATGTTTTAAGGATCTGAGGGAAAGGGGTGATTATGCATGACAAGTGACTTTACGAAGACGTATGCTCTTGCTTGTGGCCAGACTTGTCCACCAGTGGTGGAATCCCAGAAATTGGACAGTGTTTATCATTTTCTTGTTCCTCTACTTTCATAACTTCTCAGATATATATTTCATGTTCATGATCTGGTCCCGTCGTGCAATGAGACGGTGCACATGCTCTCCCAGTCAACCGAACTTCAGTTCTACCTCTCCGTTTTCTAGATATTCGCTATTCTACCTCCTAACTATCACCATTCCCTTGTATGGAATAGCTGCAACACCATTTCCAAAGCCTTAAGTCTCGTTTCGTGTTCGTGGACGGGTACGCGAGGCTGAAGCTCTAGGTCCGAGGAGACTTCATGTCATTCGTTAGTTGAAGGTTGTTTTTGTGAGCAGGTACGAAGGGTATCTACCATTTGAGGGCCTAGGAAAGTTCCTCTGAGTCGGCATAAAGAGCAGGCTCAATGCGGCGAGTATAGTGGTGGAGATTCCGAATACAATAGCGAGGATGTCACTCGTTGAAACTGAGTAAGGATTAGCGAGGCTACGAGGATGGAAGAGGAGGGCAGTATACGCATTTTTTTGACGTTGAATTTAGGTTTGGTTGTGCTGATGGAGGTTTGTCTTGATATGAGTGGTGTCTGCGTCAGGTTTGCACTTCTGAATGGACGTAGATATGAAAATTAAACGTGGAATTAAGTGATGAGAACTTTCGGATTATATGGAGATCAATTGCACTGGCCGTACAGACGATCACCGTACCGGATGCACGGCGTAATCCATCAAGGCGGTATACACCGCTGCATGGCTATGGCTTCTCCCTCTTATTTCAAGGGATTGATTGGCTAGGTAGGCTCGGTACACCAGCTTCGAATGTAATGCTGCAGCATCGCAATGCGATTGATCCCGTGTCCAAACCTCTGACCAGACATTCTGAACTCCATACCAAACATCCGGGTTCCTTATTATAGGTATTTTGATCACATATAAGGTTGTTGGTCGACAGATCGTATCCTTGCTATAGACAGCCTTGCAGAGCAGGGTGCCCAATTGACGCGTGGTTTGTTCCAAACAGGCAACACCCAACCAAAACCATGCGATTCCGGGCCAATGATACTTGGTATTCGAATGGTCCTGGTTGTCTTTGGTCTTGAATCCTTGTTATTGCTTACGCCGAACCAAGGGTAACAGCTGTTGGAAATCTGATCTTTATACTTGCATGGCATTTTTGGAGACCTATAGTCCTTGCCTGCAGATAGCATATACCTTAGGCCGAAGAGGAGAGATAGCGCAAAAGTAGACTATACCTAGCCTCATCAAATATCATAATTTTTCATGCCGTTGAACTTCAAGTCTCAGGAAATAGTGGGACTCTGAGATTCTAGAGACGGTGCGACAAGAACTCATTTTGCATTAAAATTGCATATTACAATTTGAGTTTGTCCGATGATAAATGAACGACTTGCAGCCTGGTTTGGTTTTGTTGAGTTATATCTTTCTCAGGTGTCTGTCACACCTAGCATGACTTTCACTTCCTCCCAAATTCCCCAACCAGCGTAGCAAAAACAAGTTAAATATAGCAAATAGGCTGGAATCAACTATACTAGTGCTTTGGAAGGGGTTGGCTCAACCAAATATATATACTAGTTGACCATTTAGTCAGTCATCTGATTAAAAGAACATAGAGGTCCCATAATTGGAAAAATAAGTTGTATGAAAATACTTTTCTTTTTAAACACAATTGTCATGTAGGATCTAAATGTGTATTGTGTAATAAGTGTGAATTCTGATTCTATAGAAGCTGAGGACCTTTTATATTGGATCCCTATATCACTATACACCTTCTGGACCTAATGGGGGGGTTCTTTTTTCAATAAATTTTGCCTCCTTAAAGGAACGAGAATAATTAGTTGAGAAAGGTGGTGTCTAGGAAGTAAGGATTCAAATCTTGTGCGGTCTTTCCAACTACACAAAAGCCTCTATTTCACGGCTTCCGATTGGCTATGTTTTTACGTGACTTTATTCGCAGCCTCTTACGTGCTTTATTTACTGATCTCTCCATCCTCCAACCTACTCCTCGGGCTAGAGCAGAACAGAGGTTGTGCAGCAGCCGAGGGCTGCGCTAATGAGAGAAGTATAAAGTGTCGGGTGGCGTGAGAAGGCTGGGTTGTTTGGCAACACACTATTTTCACGTGGGAGGTTGAGGCTTTCTTCCCGGGTATTGTGAACCCCTATGTGAGTACGTGATACCCAAAGTGTACCTTATTTAGGTTGGCAAATACGCTGAGAAGTCAGCTTACCCTTAGCTTAAAATATTGCCAATATGCAAAGCTTGCTAATTTATTTAGACAATTCCTAAATGAAATTAAGCATTGTACTGTATCTCTAACTTTGGTATCTGACTTGCTAATACACCCAAAACCTACACTACTGGATCTAACTTTGCATCACTTCTTCTACTCCACTAGGTTCAAGCTGCCAATACGATCAAATTTTATACCAGAAGCTCAAATCTTTTCTTTGGCAGGCCCTAAGACGTCCCGCGGTTTGAACCCTTGTAACGATTATAAGGTTCCGCCAGAGACACATATTCTGTATCTGAGTTTGTGGCAGACTGATAACCTTTCTTTTGAAGAGAAGCCATTTCAAAAGAAAAGGCAACCCCGCGGATAACTTCAAGTGGATTGAAAACCGAAATCCAACCTCTCCAACCGCAGAAACCTCCTTGGTATCTCGACTGGCGCTCACTCATGTGCCCCTCAGCTGCAGTTACCGATGTGGATTGTGCTGAAATGAGATAAGGTCTATAAGGGTAGACGTAGCAGAAAAAGATGGCTAGTGGAACGTTCTGTAGACAAATCATGAGAGAAGGAAGCCCGACGTTGAGGTCACCGAATGTGAGTGCTGCAGTCGGATTTAATTTATGCAGGAGTTGGAGGATCCAGAATATGAGCTGGGGTATTGGAATCAGTAGTGATATGCTTGTTTTGATTTTGACTTACCGCTTCAAAGAATGTAACTCCTACGATGAGTTTGAATGCAACTATCTCGAGGAGAGGCTGGTGCTGGGCGATATGTGACTTCAATGCAGCGTAGAACTTTATTATGGAAGTGACGGCAATCCCGGTCGATATGCTGCCTGCGAGGTTGAGCTTTTTCAATTATCAGCTGAGGGTAACGCAGGTCCATAAGTGAAAGCTTACCCAGAAATGTGCAAACTTCAAAGGCTTCGCAGACGTACTGAACTCGCAATAGACACCAGCAGCCTGAGTTATATCTGTTGCCACTGCCACAACGAATGTTACAACAGGTAATTGAAAAATTGCAATCCATCGTGACTGAAAAATAGAATTAGTCTTCTAGGGCTTTTTAAATTTAAAGTTGTGTTCAACATACCCGATACCAAGCAATACTCTCGTTTCCTGTCAGTGTCGGTCCTTTTCGTTGTTCAATTTTGAGAGCAGCAAAGAAAAGCTCGCGTTCTGTCTGTAGTGGAGAGATGTACTCGCACATCAAGAGGAATAAAGTAGCCAGCGCAATCCCCTCGAAGTAGTTGAACCACGGGCTGATGGGGACAAAAACATTTGGAAAGCATATCGAGAGAAAGGAGGTAATCGAATACCACGGTATGACGAGGCAGATTTTTAGGATCCTTGCACTGATTAGCCAAAGAATAATTGGTCGCTCTACCCTCACTTACTTATACTGCTCTCGCTGGTTGCTCAAATGAGTAGCATGCATTACCATAAGGAAAAGAATGATTGCACATGCTACACCAGTAGCAACGCCGCCTAGTATCACAGCAAAATGATGGAAGGAGACATTTCCGAAAACATTCTGCTGGGCATCTGTAGAAATCAGTTTCAAGATTTCTTGAAAACCAAAGAGGAATCTGCGGGGGAGACGTACTGCCAGTTAAGGAAGGAGGAGCAGGACAAGTGTGATTTGAAGCAGTCGTTCCGGACGAAGACTTCATCGTAGATGATGACACTCCCGATGAATGACTAATGTTGGTACAAGTTCGGTACTCTTTTCAAGTTCTGCAGTTGGATTCAATAATCAGATCAGGGGAAAGAATAACAGAATACTCTTCTTAGTTATGGATTCTTGGAAAACATGACTGATATAATAAACCATACACAGCTCATTTGTACCTGAGATTGTCCTCGATGGGAGGCGTTGAACGCCGCAGCCTAGCAAGTCCTTAATTATAACTTCTAACATTGCAAATTTAATGAGAAATCATCCCGGGTAGGAGTTTCACGTTGAAAAGATCTATATACTCCTTCTTACCCCCTGGAAAGAACATGGGAGCGGGTTCTAAAATAGGTTTAGCTGCGCGTCGATTTCCAGAAGCGGTTACGCGCGAGCCTCTAATGTGACCTCCCTCAGCCTCAGCTCCTCGTGGATCTCTCAGCCCACTGACCAAAGTTGAATTTTGTATAAGTGTTTGAAATTGAGCTTCACGCTAACCCTCCCGGCCCTGTGTTCATTTTCCTTCCGAACTATTCAGTCATGAAGTGATATAGCAGCTAACGAGGGAGGCTCTATTGGTTCGGTATCCCCACACCATGAAGGTTTCTACCCGAGCAAGTCGTGGTTGCATACCCTGCCGGCAGCGAAAGATAAAGGTACGAGGAAGTCCAGGATTTGTGGTGTACACCTCTTCAGCGCATTCAATGGGACTGATTGCTATATACAAGCAGTGCGACCAGGCAAAGCCGCACTGCCAGATGTGTGTAAAAAGATCCAAACGTTGTTTCAGCTATCGTGAAGAGGCCGATTTAATGTTTTGCGATGAGACTAAAACGGTTGTGCGTAAGATTGGTCGAATATCCACAGTCGACCAAGCCAGGAGTTCTTCAAATCTCCTGACGCATACAACCAGCACAAATCATAGGCCAGACGAAGTGCTTCTGCCTGCAGGAACATGGACACTAATCGAAAACCCCGCTTCGCTATCTCCAAGACCCTGGACTCTCCAGGACTCCCCATCATTTCAAGACCACAATTGGACATCCCAAATTCAGAACAGTCCTTGAGCCTATTTTTCCACCAGTACGTCGCGCCGTCAGATGGCGTAACCCCTGGAATGAACGAATTCTTACCCCTGTTTTACCAACAGGCGGAGCCAAATTCGTGCTTGAAACACTGCGTAGCTGCCACAGCTTACGCCAGCTTTGCCAACCAATCCAAGTCTACAGTGATTAGTCGGAAAGCATGGGAGTCTTACGGCAAAGCATTGTCGTCTGTTAACGCTGCTCTTGCTGATCCAATCGAGTCTTTAAAGGACGAAACGCTTTCTGCTCTTTTCGTACTTGGAATGTTTGAGAATATCAGCGCCCAGCAATTACACATCTTTGGAGTTCACGGGTCTGGTATGGATCGCTTGCTGCACTTTCGCGGCCCCAAAAGGCGAACAAGTCCCAACGGCCAGCGTATATCCAAAGCTGTATGCGATTATCTCCAGATACGAAATCTTAGCCTAGGGAGACGTCCTCCGCCACATGAGCATGTTTTCTTTGGGAATCCGAACTTTTCTGTTCAATATCAAATCGCGATGCTGAGCATATCTAGCATCTGCTGTGTCAGAGCAGACGCGGAAGATTTATTGACTGAGGTAGCTAATACTTCTCTTGGTGATAGCGATGCGTCTTTGCAGAGAAAATGCGATGCATTGACTGCCATCGTGGCCCAAATGCGGGTCATTCACAATGACCATTGGTCATGGGCTCAAAACGCACCAAACTCTTGGCACTACGCCTCCGTCAGTAGTCCCGCTGCTCCGGACGGCACGGTTCATATATATTATAACCTCTGGATAGCGAACTTCTGGAACTGGACCCGAAGCTCATGCATACTTCTTCAAGCCTCAATTCTCAAATGTCTGAACGCGCTCTCGACTATCTCGGAGATACGGGTCAGCCATGATTCACTCAAGGAAGATGCTGAAACGACCATCAAAACGATGATTCGGGAGATATGTGCCACTATTCCTTTCGTCATGTCTGATATCGACAGCCAAGGAAATACGGTCAAAGTCTCTCGGACTGCAGCACCATCCGTTGGTCAGAGCATGGCTCAGCTATGGACCCTCTGGCACTTTCGTATTGTTTTACTTTCGGGGTATGCATTGCCTCACCAGATGAAATGTATACGAGATGCAATTCTTAGAATTGGACACGAGAAGGGTATTAGAGTGGCTTTGTTAGGAGGACGCGCAGTCGCTTGAAAGAAGATACCTTGTCAAAATACTGGAGAATGCAGGAAAATCAAATGACCGGATAATTCAAGCCGGTTAGCAGTAAGTTACTGACTTTTGAGGAAGTTGTATTGGACCCTGGCGCTCTAGGACCCACTATTGGAAAGTCGAACCCTTTTTTAGCACCTAAAGCTTAGCTTATTGGACAAATATTGCCCCTCTCGACTTGGTTTGCATTGGCTCAAAGCTTGGAATTTATCTTCTACGAGCCAAGTTTCTAGCTCACGGATTCTGCAACCTCGACATTATCAGTAAGCCCTGAGGGGATAAAGTCTCCTTAGAGGGTGCATCTTGCTTATCCAGAAAAGATATACCTATATTTTTTGCAAGTTCATTCACGACTTTGTTTAACTTGCGTTACGATTCCACCACACACAAGGTCGCAAGCACTACTCCAAATGATGTGGGAAAAGGACACAAACCTTCTTCGAATGGAACTCCCTAACTCAAAAGTGCCTCCCAGAGCAATCAGCATGCCCCCCTCTCGCGCACAGAAATAACTCACAAGCTCACACTCTTCCCCTCTTTTTAAAAACAACATCTAGCTTTCCCGCCTTGAGAATCACCAAATCCACGCTCTCCTCATCCATTCTGTCACCACCCTCACCAGGTGCATACGCGAATTTGTAGTTCCACACAGTGTAAGCTAGCAAGTAACGTAATTCCATAAGCGCAAGTTGGCGACCGATGCAATTGTATATCCCTTCAAATAGCACAATGTTAACTACGAACGCCGTGATGGGGAGAACGTTAATCAAGGGGTTAGAGAGACATGCCTATTGTGAATGGCGCAAATGCTCGTTTGTCTTTGACCAATTCTGGGGCAGTGGTCCATCGCTCCGGTAGAAACTCAGACGCCCGCTCGAAATATCGCTCATCTGTATACCGTGAGCAAGTTTTATTTCCGGCATGCATGAAATGGTGATAAGAAATATATAGTGACTTGCCTAAATGTAATGCATGCGGTGGTATGAACAAGTTGACGTTTCCCGGGATATAAAGATTTCCTACCTGCAGTCCCTCCTTCGGTGTCATGCGAGAACCACCGGTTGTAACGGAAGCGTGGAGACGCATTGATTCATTTATGACGGCGTCTAGCAGAGGGATTTGGGACAGATCGATATGAGTGATTGCTTCGTCGCTTTTCGTGAAGAGCGGCTTGATGGCATGATAAATATCATTTTGCAGGGGCAGGGAGCGCGCGACATAGTAGAAGACCCAGGATATCGTGTTGGATACCGTGTCACTACATGGGTTTGTAAGTATACATGTATTTCAATATGGTGGGCTAGAGATTGTACGCATATACTTACGTAGCTGCAATCATAACAGACTGCCCCTCCCCGTTTAGCAGGTGTTGGTTGTGTAATCCATCTTTGAAAGTTAAAGCTCCATTAAAGGATTCAATAAGGAAGGATGCGATGTCAATCGAGTCTTTCCTTCCTTCCTACGCAATTGGGTGTCGGTCAATCATACTCTGATTGGCATACTTCAATGTCTCACACGTACCTTCTGTCTGGCAGCCAAAAGACCATTCGACCACTCCTCAAACGCCTCTCGCTCCTCGTTACCTAGTCCCGTGTCCACAGCTAAAGCAACAGGCCATATCCAACGCCCCAGTCTACCCAGCGGTGTGAAGAGCGCTTCTAGTAGATGCAATGTTGGGTTGGGACGCCCGTCTTTGACTGCACCCCATTCTTCAGAATATCCTACTTTGCCCATCACGTCAAAGACGAAAAGTAATGCCCAGTGAGAGACCTCCATCGGGTTTCCCTCATGGGAGGCAACCTGGGACAACCAGTCGTCTACTGAGGATTTCACGCGGGGTTCGTAGGCCTTAAGGGCTAAATCCAAAATATTAGACCTTACATGTTGGAAAGAGAATATAAAATTAACATACATTTGGTACTGAAAGCTTTATCCCATACCTGGCGTCGTTGTTTGTGATGCAACTTGTCTCGTGTGACAGCCAATGGATACTCACCCTGCTCATGGAGTGGTTCATAAAAGGTACCTTTACTGCACTTGCTCCCTGGACCGTTCACAGCAAGCAAGACCGCGACATCCCTGATGGAGAGTTCGTTCGGGCCTGTAGAACAGAATTAAGCGACCGTTTATCCTTCCTGAAAGTCCAAGTACCTACCAGTTCGGACAATATCTCCATATATTTTGTGGAGGTTGCAAAGCTCATGAATATATTTAACATTCCTAGCCATCCATAGTCCATATCCTTTCGTGACTTTCGCTCCAAGTGGACCAGGAAAATGGCGAAGCCGATGAAACGCCAGCCTGTACGAGACGATACTGAAGAAAAGTGCTCCAAAATAGCATATATTGACGGTAATGTAGAATAACCAGTATGCTTTTGAGAAACCAAAGTAGCGGAGTAGATATGCACAGAGTATTAATTCGCAATTGAGATATGCTATGATTATTCGAAGCGCTTTACCATCTTTCTCTCCGTGAATAAAGTACAACCAATGAGAGAGTAGACCACAGAGTGCTGCTACTGCGCAGTGTAGAGGGAGGGAGGCGGGGTCCATTTCGGAAACTAGTTGTTGAATATTAAAATTGAATGTTTTTGCGGATCTTCTTGGGGCAATCACTGTTGATATGCTGGTGATGCAGCGGCGGCCGCTAGGCTGAAGTGTGGTGAGACTGTAAGATGAGCTTACCTATTATTAGTCAGTCATCAGCGGAACTCATGATCGCAACTGGAGGAGATCCTCTTGGCCTCATCAATTCTCTTGGCGTACTGCGGTAGAGAATGGCTTAATTCTATATTAAGTCAATGTTGCTTTGGTATTCCTAAAAGTTGTTTCGTTTCTTCACTCCAACCAACCACCTGCACCTTGTCTAAAAATATGTAGGAAGGGAAAGTGAAAAAGAAAGATGGAAGTCCGTTATCTATAATACATATTGCAAAATTTGTATGATCAAATATGAGAGGTTCTGAGTTAGAGCTGATAGATTGAGGATATCCAGTGGTGTTTTCAAGTGCAAAAATGACAGGTGTCCAGTCTGCCTCTTTGACGGGCATGATAAATCCCAATTGAAACCACTCACTTGATCTCCCAATTACCAAGTTACGCAATTAGTAGATGAGTTGCGTGCCATGAGACGAATGGAGTCATTGTACTGCTGGGGGGACTAGCATCTGTAGTTGATGGATGGAGCGATGGTACGTTAAGACTGGATAATGTATCAACAAAAGAGCTGTAATTACTCGGCACATATGAACTTGATAAAGGCGGGGCCACATTGGAGGTGGATAAAGAGGCAGCAGTTGATGACGTGGAAGTAACTCTGCTCATTGAAGGTATTGAGAAAGCTGACTGCGCGGTTATGAACGAGTTTTATGATAGAGTCGATAGGCGTGAATGGGCGATTAAGGATAAAGAAGCCGAGCTGAGACCAGCCGCAGCAGTGCTACAGGTGAACAAAATTTGGAACGTCGAATTGTGCTTCGCATGAGACCCGCATACTGTTTAATTGTCTCCTTTGATTATTTGGGTTGCGCTGAAAAATGCCCCATTAGATCCGGTTGGTCCAATCGCACGAGCATTGAAAAGTGACACTACTATGAAAGTCTAAGATTCATAGCCGACTCCGAAGATTTCAGACGCAATACCATTGGTGGTGGTCGTGCATTCTAGGTTTGGCTTAGGATCATGCGCTACTTGAACTATTCAAATTACGAGAAAGCAAGAAACACGGGCTGCTGATTGAAAACTTGCATTGTTTATATTGCTAAAAGGAGTCTATCATGAGGAGTTCCGATGCAATCTTCCCTTCTTTTAATTGGTGAGGGAGGTTGTTATTTAATCTTAGTGCTAGCCCGCCTCGTTTTCCTCCACTCTACTGCCGGTGCCGAAAAAGAAAAAGTTAGACTATATGAATTCTCCACTAGTAACAGGTCCTTCGCCGTCAGCGGAGGAAGGGTTAAATTCCTAAGAAGATCCCTGAATCCTGTCTAGCTCGAAGAGAATCTCATCGCAAGGAAGCAATCTTAAGCGGTAGGTTGGTATGGCATAGACATGAAGTGCCAATATTGAGGATATGATGAAATCGTCTGATAGTAGGACAGTGAATGTTGATAGAACGCTCGTTGCTTCATAGTTCACCTCGGAACTTGAAATGTCCTTCTAAGTCCAATTTAAACATACAGGTGTTGACCAAGTTTATGACTCTCTGATAGTGGGTAATTTATGGGCCTTACATGCGTGGGTTGATCAATCCATGGATTGCGTGCGAGATTTTGTAGCAACAACTTCTCTCGCCTTCGTGATCTCAAATATCATGGGGACGGCCAAAAGGGCAGATAAATGACAAACAAATGTCATTACAGGCACAAGAAAAGTAATTGGTCTACTTTGAAAATTATGTGAGACTGCGGTACGTGAAAAATTGTCTGATGATAGTTCTTGTTTGAGTGTTTGTTCAAGAAAAGGGTTAGCGAGATATACACGTGACTATATACCGGAGATCATTTGAGCGCAGTATTGGACATTGATTGTAGTATGATTGCTTGAAATTAGTATCATGTAGGAGAAGGAAATATATAGAGGTAGAGGGGGCCCTGAACGTGAGATTGTTATGCGAAGATGACAACACAAGATATACCTCTAGCGAATTGGTGTAGAGTCGCGGAATATTATATACTACTATTTACCTCAACAGAATAGAAGCTCATAGAAGTGAAGCGCTACCCATGCCCTGTGACTCATATTCAGCGATAAATTAGATGCGTTAGACTGCAAGATGTGAGGTTGAATTTGGACTAGCTCACTTTGATGAGGAGGCCGCGACTTTTCTATATAGATAGGGCTCAACTCTCCATTTGTTCAACCTTTTCTTCTCACCTACAGCCAAAACAACTTATTCTTGGCTTATCGCATTGTCCAAAAGATATTCTATTGAGATATTTTGACAACTTATCAGTCTACTTGCCCTTCACAAAGGATACTTCAACTCTTTTACTTACATCAGCGTTTATCAGTCGCGGACATGTCGACTTCCAACAATAATTTTTCCCATGCTCCCGATGAACCACGGGGAAAGGGTAAGAAGAATCAGCAAGCTGTCGACTTGAGTGGATTGCCAGAACCTCTCGCGACACCGGCTAATGCATCTCATCATGGCAATTCCACTTCGCAACGTGGTGGTTTACCCCCAAACCATTCTCGCGGTGGTGTATTTGTTCGTGGTGGACATGGTGGTGGACGAGGTGGTGTTCAACACCAAAACTCTACTAATCGTTATGGAATCGATCGCAGTGGACGTGGTGGCGGCCAAGGGGGTGCACGAGTAAGTAGTCCCTTGCAAGATGTTTACGTGCTATATCAATGCTAACTATTTCCCCTCTAGGGTGGTCATCATCCACGAGGAAATGGTCAGCGGAGGAATCCATCATCAACCCCTGTCGATCATCTCTCTTCCGGCATGAGCTTACTCTCTCTCTCTCAGTCCCAGAGCAAGATTGAGAAGAAGGCCGTCAAAAAGCCCAAGGCGCTTACAGCAGAAGAGGAGGCATGGAGACTCCAGTATGTTGCAGGCACCCGCATCTAGTACTTCATTACATATACTGACATAATGCAGGGTACCAGCTATTGAGTTTCATAAGTTTCTAGAATTTCCTACTGAGATGCGTCTCAAAGTCTGGAATGCATTCGCCGAATCGGAAAACCCACGCATGTTGGAGGTCACGAGGGATCTAGAGATAGCTAAGACTAGCAGTCGCTGCCAACAACACACCGTCTATCGAATTGCTCCAAAGTCATCCAAGGCCCCAACAGTCTTACATGTTTGCCACGAGTCCCGAGAGGAGGCCTTGAAAGTTTTCAAGTTGTGCAACCTCACCAGCCACGACAGAAAGGGAGAAGATGTCCGGCCTATCTACTTCAACCCAACAAAGGACGTCTTTTACTTTGGCGACGGAACTTGTAGAGGTACATTGGTCGGCTTCGTCAACGATCGCAAGAATGACAATCAGGATATCAAGAAGGTTGCTATTCTCTGCAGTGGCAAGAACTTGAACTGCTGCGACTTTGCCCCGGAAGACCTTTTAAATGGCGCTGATTCCGAGGAGCTTGCCTATGGTCTCGCCTTCCATTTTGGCTGCTCCCCGATGCAAGCACTCCATGGCATTGACCCTGAAATTGCCGGCAGTGCATGGCCTTGTGTTCTTAAGGGCCTCAAGGAGGTTAATTGGATTGTTCCTTCCGCATACATGGCTGTACCCCAGGGTGAATTCAACCGAAATGTCGGCATGAGACCTGCTGTTGGAAATGGAGTTACCGACCGACAGAAGGTTTGGAAGAACCGTATCGAGGACGACATTGCGCGTGTCCAGAGTGGTTTGGGACTTCAACAAGTGGGTGAGAATAAGTGGTCTGGAGGTAATGCGCCCAACTTCCGATGGATGTCACTTGCGCCAATTCCGGAAGCTGGAAAGCAGTATGATTCTATGTGGATCAAGGTAAAGGATGTGGGAAAGCTCAAGTACAAGAACTGGGCAATTGTTAGGGATGCTGAGCGAAAGAGTAAATGCATTATCCAGGTCTGCGAGAGAGATCATGCTGGTAGCAAGGAGACCGAGATTGGGTTTTATGGCAGCGAGCAGGGTATTGCGTTAGCCAAGAAGAATA